>Ga0075431_100001496_pt1 | contig 21633 bp, 19 predicted proteins | sample RhiMetdeltSRZDD5_FD_75297 | JGI IMG/M metagenome (GOLD analysis project Ga0075431, IMG submission 75297) | Populus rhizosphere microbial communities from Tennessee, USA - Rhizosphere MetaG P. deltoides SRZDD5 | ecosystem: Host-associated > Plants > Roots > Rhizosphere > Soil | place: USA... | reverse complement strand
GCTTTTGCAGGCGTCCCTTTTGCCGTGGTCTTCTTCGTCGTCGGAATCTTCGCTGCTTTCACTGTCTTCTTCTTCGCCATTTCGAATTCGGTCTCCACACGGGGCCTGAAGGCCCCGCTCTACGAACCCAGCGCGCTTTCCTTGTCCGCCGTAGCTTCAGCGGAGCCGGGAGCCTGCGCGAACCTACTCGGTCACGATCTCGGAAATATCCGCAATGTCCAGAATCAACCCGCGCAGTGTCGCGATCAGCCCCAGCCTGGCCGCACGCAGTCGTTCATCTTCGGCCATCACCAGCACATCGTCGAAGAACTTCGCGACCGGCGGTTGCAACGCCGCGATTCCGGTGAAGGCATCGCGATAGTCGCCGCGCGAGGCTGCGGCGCGGATATCGTTGGCGCCAGTCTGAAGCGCGGAGACGAGCGTCCGCTCCGCCGGCTCGGTGAGTAGCGCGGTGTCCAGTGCTGTCGGTGCCGGGACGCCTTTCGAGATGTTCTTCACTCGCTTCAAAAGCGTAGCAACACCGAGCAACGATTCTGATCCCGACATCTGCGCCAGCGCCTCGAGCTTGCGGAGCGCCTCGCGCGGGCTGACAACCGCCGGCCCGCCATGCGTGACGGCGCGCACACTGCGGATGTCGAACCCTCGCTGTTCGAGGAGGTACGACAAACGGTCGCCCATGAAAGACAGCAGCGCTGCTTCCGAGTCGCCGAAGCCGCCGAACGGCAACGCCGCCTGTTCCAGCAAACGTCCAAGCGGCAGACGGTTTTCGATTCCCGCAAGATCAGGCAAGTCCACCAGGATCTTCACGGCTCCCTGTGTCTGACGCCGAAGGCCCAGGGGATCGCGGGAGCCGGTTGGCCGTTCACCCGCCCAGAACATCCCCACGACCGAGTCGAGCTTGTCGGCGAGAGACAGGGCGGCCCATATCACGGCCGCGGCCCCCAGTTGCGGCCGCGAGGGCGGCGCATCGGCTTCAACACCGGCCGGAAGATAGTGGTAATAGATTGCCTTCCAGACTTCCTCGGGCAGACCCTCTTCGCGCGCGTAGATCCCGCCCATCGTTCCCTGGAGCTCCGTGAGCTCCCGCACCATGTCGGTCGCCAAATCCGCCTTACAGAGTCGAGCGGCTCGTTCCCCCTGGGCGACAGCATCGGGACGGCCGAACGCCTCCTCCGCGATCCACCCGGTGAGTGCCCTGATTCGATCCACCTTCTCACGATAGCTGCCCAGCTTCTTGTGAAACAGGATCGTTGAGAGGCGATCGATTCGCGACTCCAGGGTGGCTTTGCGATCTTCATCCCAGAAAAACCGCGCGTCGCGAAGCCGGGCCGTCAGGACGCGCTCGGAATTGCGGGCGATGATTTCCGGACGCTCGGCCTGCATGTTGGTTACGGCGAGAAACGCGGGCTTCAGTCGTCCTTCCTCGTCCACTACCGGGAAGTAATGCTGGTGATGAATCATCGTCGTCGTCAGCACTTCTTCGGGCAGCTTGAGGAACTCGACAGGGATGTGTCCTGCGACGACCGATGGGTACTCGACGAGGTCGGGGACTTCCTGCAGCAGCGACGATTGCGATGCCACCAGGCCACTGACACGCGCGCCAAGCTTGCGCGCGTGCGTCTCGAGCTCGCGACGGATCCGCTGCTCGCGCTCGGCGCGATCGAGGATGACGAAGTTCTCGAGGAGCCGGGCCTGGTAATCGTCGAACGTCTTGACCTTGATCGCGCGTCCGGCACGGCCACTCGTCGTCAGAAAACGGTGGCCGTATGTATTGGGCCCCGAACGGATGTCCTGGACCGTCGGCCCCTGGGCGAGCTCGGTCCGCCGAATCACGAACGGCACGACACGGCCGCCATACAGGAGCACGAGCCATCGGATCGGACGCGCGAACGGCAGATCGCCCTTTCCGTCCTCCAGATACGCATCCCAACGCATCTGCTTCGGAAACGTCATGTCGCGGAGCAGACCCGTCATGAGATCCGCGAGGACATCGACCGTCGCCTTGCCACGCTGGCGTACGCGGTAGGCCAGATACGTGCCTTTTGGCGTCTCTTGTCGTTCGAGCGCGTCCACTTCCACGCCGTACTTCTTCGCAAACCCGATTGCGGCTGGTGTGGGTTGCCCGTCCGGCTTGAACGCCGCAGACACAGGAGGACCGGTCACCAGCTCCTCGAAGTCCGTCTGCCGTTCCGAAAGCTTCGCCACTCGCGCGGTCAGGCGCCTCGGCGTGCTGTAGGTTTCCGCAGCTCCTCCACCGGTCAACCTGAATTCCTTGAGGCGCGCATCGAGGTGACGCCCGAGCTGCGCCGTCAGACCGGGCAACCAGCTCGCGGGAATCTCCTCGCAGCCGATCTCGATGAGAAGCTCGCGATCGAGTCCCGTCACAGACCCTCCGACGCTTTCATCTCTTCAGGCCCGGCGTATGCCTTGGCGATACGAATCGCAAGCTGACGGACGCGAAGGATGTACGCGGTTCGTTCCGTCACGCCAATGCTTCCGCTCGAGTCCAGGATGTTGAACAGGTGCGAGCACTTCAAGCAGTGCTCCAGTGACGGCCACACCAGACCGGAGGCGAGCAGCTTCTCGGCAAACGCGAAGTTCCTGTCGAAGAGATCCCGATGGACGGCGGCAAACTCCTCGAGCGGCATATCCACCTGGCCAAAGGCGTACTTCGACTGCTCGATTTCCTCCTGGAGGCGAACCTCCGAGTACTTGACGCCACCGCCCCACTCCAGATCGAAGACGTTGTCGACCCGCTGAAGAAACATCGCGATGCGTTCGAGCCCGTAAGTGATCTCACAGGAGATCGGGGCGAGGTCCATTCCGCCGACCTGCTGGAAGTAGGTGAATTGCGTGATTTCAAGCCCGTCGAGCAGCACTTGCCACCCTATCCCCCATGCGCCCAGCGTTGGCGATTCCCAGTTGTCCTCTTCGAAGCGGATGTCGTGTTGCCGCGGGTTGATGCCGCACGCCTCCAGGCTATCGAGGTACAACTGCTGCACTTCGTCGGGTGACGGCTTCAGAATCACCTGATATTGATGATGCTTGAACAGGCGATTCGGATTCTGTCCAAACCGTCCATCATCAGGACGACGTGATGGCTGGACGTAGGCCACGCTCCACGGCTTTGGCCCAAGCACACGGAAGAGCGTCTCGGGATGCGAGGTCCCCGCACCGACTTCGAGATCGAGCGGTTGCTGCAACAGGCATCCGTGAGACGCCCAGAACGCAGACAGCTTGAGTATGAGATCTTGAAGCGTCACGCTCAACCCGTTCAGGCGTGACGACGAAGGTCGCGAAGCACGCGGTCCGACTTCAACGTTTTCTCCAGATGCATCGAGATCAGCGTCCGATGCACGTTCTCCAACTCTCTCAACGCCCGGGCCTCCACACGCACCGAACCCACCTGCTGAGGCGGCACGGTTCGCGATTCGGCCAGAAATGCCACCGCTCCAGCCGACAGACCAGCCTGCGATTCGGGATACACGCCCTGCAGTCTCAGGAGCCAGTACTCAAAATAGCGGGCCAGCGGTTCAACTGGTGCTCCGGTTGAGAGCGCATCCAGCATCGACGCCCCCAGCCTGTAGAGCCGGTCGTCGGCATCAGACTCCTGCGCCCACTCATCCAGCAGCTCGGCAAAATAGCCGATATACCCGAGCGCGTCCGGATTCCCCAGCGTCAGAGGCGACCGATACGTTTCTGCGTAATTCAGGCCCACCAGCTCCCGCCGCTCTTTCTCGAAGTACGCAACCCTGACCTCGGTCATGGGCTCGAGCGCCCCCGTAAACGACGAACGCGGCCGGCGGGCGCCCTTCGCCACACCGCGTTTCTTGCCCCGGTCCCGTGTCAGGAAGACGACAATCTTGTCGGCTTCACCGAGCTTGTAAGTGCGGAGAACCAGCGCCTCGGCGGTGTAGAGCGGCACGAACAGGCCCTATTTTATGCTGTCTCACACCAGATAACGCGCGAAGACCGTCGCCAGCCCCAGAAACGAGAAGAAGCCGAACATATCGGTCATCGTCGTGATGAACACCGACGAGGCCAGCGCGGGGTCGACATTCGCGGCGCGCAGCCCGAGCGGCACCAATGTTCCGGCAGCGGCCGCGACAAACATGTTGATGACCATCGCCATTCCGAGTACGAGCCCGAGCGTCGGGCTGCCGCGCACGATCCAGACCACTGCTGCTGCCGTTGCGCCGAGGACGACGCCGTTTCCGAGGCCAACGAGCACCTCTTTCAGCAGCGCCTTCCGCGAATTGCTCCACGACAGCTCGCCCAGAGCAATGCCGCGAACGATCACGGTTAATGTCTGTGTGCCGGCGTTGCCCCCCATGCCCGCGACGATGGGCATGAAAACGGCCAGCACAGGAAACAGATCGATGGTGCCTTCGAACAGCCCCACCACGGCCGCCGCAAAAAACGCCGTGAGCAGATTGATCGCGAGCCATGGCAGACGCTTGCGCAGCGACTCGGTCGCCGGCGTGAAGGCTCGTTCGTCCCCGGCCACACCGGCAAGGCGATAGATGTCCTCAGTCGCCTCGTCCTTGATCACGTCGATGACGTCATCGACGGTGATGATCCCGACGAGCTTGTTTTCTGCATCAACGACCGGGATAGCAAGCAGGTTGTACGCTGCCACCTGCTGCGCGACCTCCTCCTGATCCATGTCGACGCGAGCGCTGGTGATGTCCGCCGTCATGATCCGTTTCAGCGGCGTTTCCGGCGAAACGAGCAGGAGCCGGCGCAGCGAGACGACGCCCACGAGATGACGACGCTCATCGACGACGTAGAGATAGAAGACCATCTCGACGTCGCGACTGCTTTGAATCTCGGTGATGGCTTCCCCAACTGTGATGTCTTCGTTCAGCGCGAAGACATTCGGGTTCATGATGCGGCCGGCCGTGCGCTCCGCATATTCGAGCAGGTTCTCGACGACGCCCGATTCCTTGGGGCGCATCAAGTGCAGAACCGCCGCGGACAGCTCCTCGGGCAGGTGGTCGATGAGAGCCGCCGCGTCGTCTGAGGGAATGTCCTGAGCGAGCTTGGCGATCTCTTCAGCCGGCCGCGTCGCGAGCAGCACGGCTCCGGCTTCCGGTCCCAGTTCTGAGACCGCTTCCATGGCCAGTCGACCGTTCCGATCGGCCAGCACGGTGAACGCGGCTTCCCGTTCCTTGTCCTGGAGGTCGGTAAAGATCTGGGCGAGGTCGGCGGGATGCTGTTTCTGGAGCAGATTCAGGAGGTTGGCGGTCGCACCAATGCGCAGCAGTCGTTTGACCGAATCGAGGACGAGATCAATTCTGCGCTGCGCCACCATCTCGCGTTTTTCTCAAACCCCAAATGATTCAATCTATCACGCAAGGCCGGCTAGCTTGAGGACGGTGTTCCAGTTTCGTCCGGTGCCTCGCGTCGCGAGTTTCTTCTCGATAACGGCGCTCGTGAGGCGCGACCTGCCGATGCCATCCCGATAGACGATGTAGGCGCACCGGCCCTGGACGTTGACAATCTCGCGGCCCGTAATCGCCTGCTCCAACGCCTTGACGCTCGCGCGGTCGGGTGCGGCCTTGAGCACCACGGCGAGCAGATGGCTCGGGTCGAGCTTCGCTTCCTTCGGAAAGGGGTTCTCCGCAATCAACGTCTTCCACTCTTTGTCCGAGCGGATGAGGACGTCCGTCGTAAGCCCTAACTGTTTTGCTAGGGCGCCCTCGACCAGGCGTTCGAGTTCAGCGGCATTACGAACATCGCTTCGACACACGAAGTTGCCGCTTTGCAGCAGCGTCTCCACCTCGCCCAGACCAAGCCGCGTCAGCAACTCGCGCAGGTCCGCCATTCCGATCTTGTTGTAGCCAGCAAGATTTACCGCGCGCAGCAAGCCGATATAGGTCGTCACGTCCGTTCGAGTGTCAGTCTACTGCTGAGAGACTCGATCGCGTCGATACCAATTCGTTGCTGCTCCGTCGAATCCGAGACACACCGGCTTGCCAGACTCTGGCCTGCGCGGCCGCACCCCCATGTGCCGCAGGTAGGAGGACTCATGGATCGTCGTTCGTTTTTGAAGAGCGCCGCTGTCGGCGCCGCCGCCGCCGTTCCTTTTACCGCATTCATCCAGCGAGCAGAGGCCAAGAAGCGGCCAACCGGCGTCGGGTACGGGCCGCTCTTTCCCACTAATGATCAAACGACGGGCTTGCCCCTGTTGCACCTTCCCGAGGGTTTCACCTACGTCAGTCTTGGTTGGACCGGTGATTTGATGGCCAACGGGCTGCCGACGCCAAGCGCACACGATGGGATGGCTGCGTTCAAGTACAACGGGAATCGCGTCCGCCTGGTTCGCAATCACGAGCAAGGCGCGGGGGCTCCATTCAGTGGCGCCCATTACGACCCATTCGCATCCGGAGGCACGACGACGCTTGTCTTCGATACCGGGGAAGGCGCCCTCATCGAAACCACCGACAGCCTCAGCGGCACCATCCGGAATTGCGCTGGCGGGCCAACGCCATGGGACAGTTGGATGAGCTGCGAGGAGACGACGGTGTTCAACACCCCAACGTCGGGGGGCAGCGGGATGCCTCACGGATACGTTTTCGACGTGCCTAGCGGAGATTTCAGCGATGCGACGCCGATTCGGGACATGGGACGCTTCTCCCACGAAGCGTTGGCCGTCGATCCGCTCTCGGGCAACGTTTACCTGACAGAAGACGCTGGCAACAGCTCGGGGTTCTATCGCTATGTCCCCAACAAGAAGCACAAGCCTGCCGAAGGCGGTCAGCTGTTCATGTTGAAGGTCCAGCGCCAGGCGCTCGCGAACCTGGGAACCGGATACCCGAACGGCGTGACCTTTGATGTCGAGTGGGTGTCGATCGACACGCCAGACGATCAGTCACCGACCATGCCGGGTAACTTCGTCTGGGCACAGGGGCGCGCGAAGGACGCCGTCACATTTGCTCGCCTGGAGGGATGCTGGTACGGCGGCGACAGGCGTATCTATATAGTCTCGACGAGCGGCGGCGCCGTCCAGCAGGGGCAGATCTGGGTATACGACCCGAAGGAAGAAGCGATCATGCTGCTGTTCGAGTCGCCCAGCATGGCGGTGCTCAACGCGCCGGACAACATCACCGTCAGTCCGCGTGGCGGCCTCGTCCTCTGCGAGGATGGCGGAGGCGAAGAGTTCCTCCACGGCCTGACCGTCGACGGGGAAATTTTCAAGTTTGCGAAGAACAACGTCGTCCTCAACGGCGAGCGAAACGGCATCACCGGGAACTTCGCCGGCTCGGAGTTTGCCGGTGCCTGTTACAGCCCTGATGGCGACTGGCTGTTTGCCAATATACAGAGCCCGGGAATCACCGTCGCGATCACAGGGCCCTGGCAGAACGGCGCTCTCTAACGAGAGCGCGACGTTGTCAATTCCCAACTCCCAAGATCCAAGCCTCAAAGAAGAGACGCGGCCGGTCACGATGACGCCGCGTTCCTTGGAGATTACGGTTCTCTCCTTCGCATTGCAGATCTGTCAGGAGTGAAGTCGCCGTTTACCAGAAAACCACGGGAAATCGCTGGCACAATGACTGCATTTCGGTCGACGCGTGACTGATCGACCCCGAGTGATCGTTTCCCTCCCGAATCCCTTAGAAGCAACGGCTGTCGCTGACTGGCTGCTTGCCGACGGATTCAATCCCGTTAAACGTTCGACCCCCCAGGCAGCCGCGGACGAAATGATCCTGCCGTTCGCGCTCCTCATCGCGGATGTCTCGCACCGCCGGCTCCTGATGCAGAGTCGCGGTCGCAATCCGCTGATGCCCACGATACTTATCGGCAACGCCGCGACGGCCTCTTCCGGCGACACGCTCGGTGCCCAGACGATGTACCTGAGCCGCCCGATCGACCGCGCGATGTTCACGTGCTTCGTCGCGATGGCGATGCTGGACAGCCGGCCGGTCCGACGGTCGGTTCGAAAGTCGGTCAATCGCTTCGATGCGGTGGCCAACGGCGTCCCCACCCACATCGTCGATGTCAGCCTCGAAGGTCTGCGCCTCGAGATGACGCGCGACAAACGCGCGGCCTTGCCGCCCTACTTCACCGTTCGCGTTCCTCTCGTCGGCGTTGCGGTGACTGTGCAGAGAATGTGGACGCAGTCTGCGGCGCGGCACGAGCCATCGGTCTGGTACGGTGGCGCGCTGTCGCAAAACCGATCTGCCATCATCCAGGCGTGGAGAACGTTCGTGGACACGGTTCCCGGTGCGTCTGATAGCCTGCTCGTCAATCCATAGTCGCTGTCCGGCTGAAGCCGGACACTACGTTCGGTAGTGCTGACCGGTCCGGCTACGTCACGTTCCGGTTTTGCAGGTTGATTTCGTCGAGTACCCGCTCGTCGTTTCGCCATTCGGCCTTCACCTTGACGTGAAGATCCAGGAACACGCGCGACTCGAAATGCGCTTCTAACGCGATGCGCGCGGCCGATCCGATCTGCTTGATCATCTTGCCGCCCTTACCAACGACGATGGCTTTCTGGGATTCGCGCTCTACCAGGATCGTGCAGTAAAGCTTCAGAAGCGTCCCTTCACTTTCATCGAATCGATCGACCACAAGCGCCGTTGAAAACGGCAGCTCGTCGCGCGTGTGCTGAAGCACCTGCTCGCGAACGATCTCGGAGACAAAGAAGCGCTCCGTTTGATCGGTCAGGTAATCAGGGGGATAGAGCGGCTCGCCCTCGGGCAGGTATTGGAGGAACAGTCGCTCGAGTGTGGTGATGTTGGTCTCATCCAGCGCGGATACCGGCACGATTTCGGCGAACGGATGCGCCTGACGGTAGTGGTCGATTAGCGGCAGCAGGCGTGGCTTGGCAATGAGGTCAACCTTGCTCAGCACCAGGATGACGGGTGTCTTGACCTCTTTCACGACCTCCAACAGATAGCGATCGCCTGGACCCGATTTTACAGACGCATCAACTACAAGGGCGGGCAGATCCACCTCCCGCATCGCCTCGAGCGCCACGTCGACCATGCGCACGTTCATGCGGTGTGTCGGCTTGTGGACACCCGGCGTGTCCACAAAGACAATCTGCCCCTCCGGAACTTGTCCCGCCGAAGCTGCCGAAGGCAGCGAGTGCGGATAGTTTTTCACCCCAACGACTCGCGTGCGTGTCGTCTGCGGCTTGTCCGAGACGATGGCGAGTTTCTGACCAACGATCCGATTGAGCAGGGTTGACTTACCAGCGTTCGGACGACCAATGAACGAGACGAAACCGGCCTTCATTGTTCCGCGGTCGCGGTCGCATCTTTCCGTCGGCGCACGCGAACCTTGGTGACACGGCGGCGCTCGACCTCGAGCACTTCGAACGACAGCCCGTCGAGATCGACGATCTCGCCGACGTACGGCATGCGCCCGAGCGAGGACAGCACGTATCCCCCAACGGTTTCGAACCCTTCGCGCTCGATCTCGACGCCGAGGCGATCCCGCACCTCGTCGACGCTGACTTTGCCGCTGAAGACGAACACGCCGTCGCCTTCCTCGGTCACTGTTTCGCTCTCGACGTCGTACTCGTCACGGATTTCGCCGACGATCTCCTCGAGCAGATCCTCCACTGTCACCAGACCGGCGGTTCCGCCGTACTCGTCGACCACAATTGCCATCTGTGCCTGACGACGTTGCATCTCCTTGAGCAACTCCGAGACGCGCTTGCTTTCCGGCACGAAGTACGCCGATCGCATCATCGTCGTCAGCGGCGGTTCGGCTCCCGGGGGCAGCGCCACGAGATCCTTCACGAACACGATGCCCAGGATGTTGTCGAAGTTCTCACGAAAAACGGGCATTCGTGAGTACTGTTCTTCCCGGAAAAGCGTGCGCAGATCCTGAATCGTTGCATCGCCGCGGATGGCGACAATATCGGGCCGCGGCGTCATCACTTCACGGACCACCGTCTCGGTGAAGTCGACGATCGACTGCAGCAGCTCTCGCCCTTCCTCTTGAGAAATCGTACCCTGCTCCTGCTCACCTTCCTTCGCCGGTGCCTGCGCCGAGGCATCCGTCGTCCCGTTCGGTATCTCGCGCCGCACACCAATCACGCGCAGGATGGTCGCCGTCACTGGCGTGAGCAGCTGCGCGACGGGATGGAAAACTGGCAGCAGCACGTCCAGCACACCTTCCGGATCGCGACGCACGATCAACATCGGCAAGACGTGTTCGCACACGACGACAAACGCAACGAGCGAGACGATGAACGTGGTAACCGAGAGGCTGTCGTGGATGTCGCTGAGCCGTGCGATGAGCGCGCCCGCGAGCACCGTGCACAAGCCGATCAGCACGCGGACCGGGACGAAGAGTTGAAGCGGATCGTCGAGGTAATGGCCGAGGCGATCGTCGCGGCCGCCGCGTTCGGCCATCAGGCGCAACGAGAGGCGCATAAGGGCACTGAACGCCGCCTGTACCACGCCCAGAAACACCGTGGCACACCCGAGGAGGAACAGCGCAAGTGGAGTCATCCTCGACCCCGCTCGATCAGACCTTCGTGCAAGCCACCCTTCCGGCGCAGACGACGCTCGATCCGGGCCATCCGGCCGTCATCTCGCTCGTGATCATAGCCAAGAAGGTGCAGGAGGCCGTGAAGCGCAAGTATCCGGAGCTCGGCCTGGACCGGGTGTCCGGCCTGAAGGGCCTGACGCCGCGCAACTCCGCTGGCAATCACGACTTCGCCCAGAAAACCGGGCTCGTCCGCGGGGAACGAGAGCACGTCCGTCGGGACATCCTTCGCACGATACCTTGCGTTGAGCTTGCGAATGCGCGCGTCTGAAACGAGCGCCACCACTACGGTACCCCTCGCCGTCCTGGGGGCGATCGCCTGGAGCCAGCGGGCCAGGCCGGGCGCCCGAAGACGAACGGCGGTCACCACCTCCACGGCAAGGGATGACGCGCCGCCGCTACGAGCGGCCATCGCCGCTGCGCCCGGCAGAGAGTGCGTCGTAGGCCCGGACGATTTGCTGCACCAGCTTGTGGCGAACGACGTCAGTGTCATCGAAGTAGATGAAGCCAATGCCTTCGATGTCCTTGACGATCCGCAGGGCCTCGACCAGGCCGGAGGTACGTGGATTCGGCAGATCGATCTGCGTGATATCGCCGGTGACCACCGCCTTCGATCCGAAACCGAGTCGCGTCAGGAACATCTTCATCTGCTCGGACGTCGTGTTCTGCGCCTCGTCGAGGATCACGAAGGCGTCGTTCAATGTGCGGCCGCGCATGAATGCGATGGGCGCGACTTCGATCGTGCCGCGCTCGACCAATCGCGTTGCGCGCTCGGTGTCCATCATGTCGTACAGCGCATCGTAGAGCGGACGCAGATACGGATTGACCTTTTCCTGTAAGTCTCCTGGAAGGAAGCCCAGTTTCTCACCGGCTTCAACGGCCGGCCTTGCCAGGATGATGCGACTCACCTTCTTGGCGACGAGATAACTTACAGCCTGCGCCATCGCGAGGTAGGTCTTGCCCGTGCCCGCGGGACCAACGCCGAAGACGATGTCGTAGCGTTCGATGGCGTCCAGGTAACGGCGCTGGTTGGTGCTCTTCGGGTTCACACGGCGGCGTGTCCCCTCAGGCTGCTTCTGGCCCTCGCGCAGGAAGTAATGGCGCAGGTCGACGCTGTCATCGTTGACCATCAGCCGCACCGCTGTCTTGACGTCGCCGTTCTTCAGCTCATACCCCTCGGAAATCAGACCGACCAACTGGTCGAAAATGCGCTCCACTTTCTGTTCGGCGGACCGTTCTCCTTCGACGATGAGCTCGTCTCCCTGGGTACGGATCTGGACGCCAAGGGCGGACTCGATGTGCTTGAGGTTGCCGTCGTGCGCCCCGTAGAGCGTCTCGAGTCCTTCCTGCGGAAGCGCGATCTTTTTCATGCGTCAAAGACACCGGGTGTGAATTTCCCGGCAAGACACGAGTGGAAAATCACACCCGGTGTCATGATTTCCGAATCTGTAGATGCAATTCCCGTAACTGTTTCTGATCCACGGCCGAAGGAGCATCCGACATCAGGTCGACCGCGGCGGCCGTTTTGGGAAACGCAATCACTTCGCGGATCGAACTTTCACTGCCAAGGATCGCGGCAATGCGATCCAGCCCGAGGGCAATGCCCCCATGTGGTGGTGTCCCGTATTCCAGCGCCTCCAGGAAGAAGCCAAAGCGAAGCTTCGCCTCCTCATCGCTGATGTTCAGCAGCGAGAAGATCCTCCGCTGCGTATCCGCGTCGTGAATTCGAATGCTGCCGCCGCCAATCTCGCTGCCATTGAGCACCAGGTCGTACGCTTTTGCACGCGCTGCGCCAGGCTGGGAGTCGAGCTTGCCGATGTCATCGTCGAGCGGCGACGTAAAGGGGTGGTGCATCGAGACGTAACGCTTCTCTTCAGCGTCCCACTCGAGAAGTGGAAAGTCCACGACCCAGGTAAAAGCAAACCTGTCGGTATCGAGCAGCCCGTTCTTCCTAGCGAGCGCGAGCCGGAGCTGCCCAAGCAGTTTGGACGTCGCATCCGGTTCGCCAGCGGCGACGAGAAGCAGGCCACCCTGCTGGACGCCTGCGGTATCGAGGACGCCGCGCACTGATTCCTCGCCGAGCGCCTTCATGATCGAGCTCGTCACCGTCCCGTCGTCGGCGCGGCGAGCCCATACAAGACCCGTCGCTCCCATGGCCTTGGCCTGATCGACGATGCCGTCGACTTCGCTGCGGGAATAGCCGCCGGCGTTGGGGACGACGAAGCCGCGCACCGTTCCACCGTTCGCCACGATCTCCTTGAAGACCCGGAAGCTGGACTCCCTGAAGAACTCGCGCAGATCCTGGATCGGCATGCCGCATCGGAGGTCAGGCTTGTCGGAGCCGTACTTCGCGATGGCCTCCGTGTACGCCATCCGGGGGAACGGTGTCTGAATTTCGCGTCCGACGACGGCAAAGATATCGCGCATCAGCGGTTCGATGATCCCAAAGATGGTGTCCGGCCGCGCGAATGACATCTCCACGTCGACCTGCGTGAACTCGGGCTGGCGATCGGCGCGCAGGTCTTCATCGCGAAAGCATTTGCAGATCTGAACGTAGCGGTCCATGCCGGCAATCATCAGGATCTGTTTGAAAATTTGCGGCGACTGCGGCAGCGCGAAGAATTCGCCCGGATGGACGCGGCTCGGCACCAGATAGTCGCGCGCGCCTTCGGGCGTGGACTTGGTCAGGATCGGCGTCTCGATTTCGAGGAATCCATTCGCGTCGAAATACTTCCGGATCGCGGTCGTGAGCTTGTGGCGCAGGATGATGTTGCTCTGGAGCCTTGGCCTGCGCAGGTCAAGATATCGGTACTTGAGGCGGACGTCTTCCGAGACCGGTGAATCATCAGCGATCGGGAACGGTGGTGTTTTCGCTTCGTTGAGCACCGTCAACTGACGCACGACGACTTCGACCTCGCCGGTCGGAATCTTTGCGTTCACGGTCTCCGCAGATCGGCGACGGACCTGACCGCGCACACCCACGACGTATTCCGAGCGCAGGCGCTTGGCCTTGGCCATCAGCGTCTCCTCGTCCTTGTCGAAGACCACCTGTGCCACGCCAGCGCGATCGCGCACGTCGATGAACAGCAAGCCGCCCAGGTCGCGAACCCGATGAACCCACCCGAGCAGCACGACGTCAGCCCCGACGTCGTTCGCCCGGAGCGCCCCACAGGTGTGTGTGCGGGTCAGGTCGCCCAGTTGCTCAGCCACGTTGCCTCAGTTCCTCGAGAATGGCGCCGCCGGCGGCGGCTTGGTCGTAGGTTGCCTGCGTCTGCGCGGAGAGGTTCTTCACCGTTACCGTCCCCGCCGCAATCTCGTTGCCCCCGAGGATTGCCACGAAGGGAATCGCCAGAGAATCAGCGTACTTGATTTGTTTGCCGATCTTGTCGGCATCTGGATAGACCAGGACGCGCAGCCCGCACTGGCGTAACACCCGTGCAACTCGCAAGGCATGTGGCGCATCCGCGGCGTCGAAGACGGCCATCATCACGTCGGCGGCCGTGGTCGTGAGGTTCGGCGGGAACATCCCACGTTCCCCCATCACGACAAGGATCCGTTCCAGGCCCAACGAGAATCCACAGGCCGCCACACTCTGACCGAGGAACATGCCAACGAGGTTGTCGTACCGACCCCCACCGCCCAGGCTGCCGGCGAGATCCGGCACGGTGATCTCCATAATCGCGCCCGTGTAGTACGACAGGCCTCGCGCCAGGCTCGGATCGAAACGAAGTCGTGTTGCCGCACTCGTTCCCTGGGAATGGGCAAAGATGGCCTCGACGTTCTCGAAGGCCGCCAGGCCCGCTTCATCGCCGAGGACGTTGCGAGTCTGATCGCGCTGTTTCGTCAGCAGTTCGAACAACTCGAGGAGTCTGGCCGCGGCCGCCGATTCGACGCCGCGCGCGCGCATCTCACCCTTCACGCCATCGGGGCCGATCTTGTCCAGCTTGTCCACGGCCACGAGCGCTGTCCCGTGGAGCGATTCCGCAATCCCGGCCGCATTCAGTATCGATGTCAGCAGCTGCCGGTGATTGAGACGGATGATGAAGTCTGTGAATCCGAGCTCGGTCAGGGCATCCGAAACCGCCGCGCACACTTCAGCCTCGATCACTGGAGAAGTCGAACCGAGCGAGTCGACGTCGCATTGACAGAACTCGCGGAAGCGGCCGCGCGCCGGCCGATCCGCGCGCCATACCGGTTGAATCTGGTACCGCTTGAAAAGCCGTGGCAGCTTGCTTTGATACTGGGCAACCACGCGCGCAAGCGGAACCGTCAGGTCGTAGCGCAGCGCCAAATCCGCCTGCCCGCTCGCCTCGTGCTCTCCTCGTTTGAGGATCTTGAAGATGAGCTGATTGCCTTCCTCGCCGTACTTCCCCATCAAGGTCTCGAGATTCTCCACGGCCGGCGTTTCGAGCGGCTCGAAACCGTAGCGCTCGTACACACGACGAATCACGCCGATGACGTATTCGCGGCGCCGGATGTCCTCCGGGAGAAAGTCGCGCATGCCGCGCGCAGGTTCAGTGCGCGGCATCTAGGCAGGATTGCAGTAAAGCGGGCGGCGAGTTCGAACGAAGTCGAGCATCTTCTACTAATTATACGAGGCCGCCGAACCCGGAACCTGGAGCCCCGAACCTGGAACGGACAAATACCGAGTCCCGAGCCCCGGATCCGAGCCTACAGCCGCGGCAGCGTCAGCCCCTGCTGTTTCTGATACTTGCCCTTTTTATCCGCGTAAGACACTTCGCAGGCTTCGTCACTCTGGAAGAACAGCACCTGCGAGATCCCCTCGTTGGCGTAGACCTTGGCCGGCAGCGGCGTCGTGTTCGAGATCTCGAGCGTGACGAAGCCTTCCCACTCCGGCTCGAACGGTGTGACGTTCACGATCAGGCCGCACCGCGCGTAGGTTGACTTGCCAACGCAGACCGTCAAGACGTCGCGCGGGATGCGAAAGTACTCGACCGTCTTGGCCAGCGCGAACGAGTTCGGCGGAATGATGCAGACGTCGGTCTTCATATCAACGAACGAGCGGTCGTCGAAATTCTTCGGGTCGACGACCGTGTTGTTGATGTTGGTGAAGACCTTGAACTCGTCAGCCACGCGGATGTCATAGCCGTACGACGAGAGCCCGTACGAAATCACCCCCTGGCGCACCTGACGATCCTCGAACGGCTCGATCATGCCGTGCTCGAGTGCCATGCGCTTGATCCACTTGTCGGATTTGATCGAGGGCATTCTCTGTGTCTTTCGGCTTTCTGCGTTCCTGGTTCCGTGTTGGCTACCGTCGCCCCAATAGCATCATGACGAGCATGAGCACGATGCTGGCAATAATGGACGAGGCGAGCGGGAAGTAGAAGGTGAAATTCCCTCTGCGAATGGTGAAGTCACCTGGCAGCCGGCCAATCGGCAGCCCGAGCGTCATCAGGACGCCAACCCCGGCAACGAGAAGACCCAGGACAATGAGTGTTCGCCCCACGTCAGTCTCAAATCAGCTCGAGCCCCCGGAAGAAGTAACCCAACTCGAACGCTGCCGTTTCTGGGGCGTCGGAACCGTGCGTCGCGTTGCGTTCGATGGACGTCCCAAAATCCTTGCGCAACGTGCCTGCATCAGCCTTCGCCGGATCGGTCGCGCCCATGGTCGTCCGCCACGCCTTGATCGCGTCGGGGGCTTCGAGTGCCAGCACGATGCAGGGACCCGATGACATGAAGTCGGTCAACCCACCAAAGAAGGGACGCTCGCGATGAACCGCGTAAAACCCTTCCGCTTCTTTCTTCGTCAGGTGCTGCAGCCGCATGGCGCGCACGGTAAAACCGGCGGCCTCGATGCGCGCCAGGATCTGTCCTGCTTTGCGGCTGGCTACCGCATCCGGTTTGATGATTGCAAACGTACGTTCCATCTGGTTTCTATGATCCCATCTTTGATTTGATGATCTGTGATTGTTGAATCGTTGTTGATTGTTGATTCTGGATTGGTGATTCGACAATCACAAATCCCCGATCATCAACGAATCAATAATCAAAGATCCTCAAATCAACAATTGGCGATTACCCCAACGCCTCGCGCATCCTGGCGCCCATGTCCGCCGGACTCTTCACCACGTGCACACCGGCCTTGGTCAGCGCGTCCATCTTCTCCGCCGCTGTTCCCTGCCCACCCGCGATGATGGCGCCGGCATGACCCATGCGGCGTCCGGGCGGCGCCGTTTGTCCCGCGATGAATCCAACAACGGGTTTCGTGAACTCTCGCGCGATGTACGCGGCGGCATCCTGCTCGGCGGTACCCCCGATTTCCCCGATCATGATGACGGCATCCGTGTCGTTGTCGTCCTTGAACAGCCTCAACGCATCGATGAAGCTGGTGCCGATGAGCGGGTCACCACCAATTCCGATGCAGGTCGTCTGCCCCATCCCCTGCTTCGACAACTGGTGAATCGCCTCGTAGGTAAGCGTTCCGCTTTTCGAGACGATCCCGATTCGGCCTTCACGGCAGATGTGACCCGGGATGATGCCTGCCTTTGCCTGCCCTGCCGTGATGATCCCAGGACAATTAGGGCCGATGAGGCGAGTCCGCTTTCCCTCCATGAAGGTCATCACCTTCAGCATGTCTCTGGTGGGAATGCCTTCGGTGATGCAGACGACAAGGGGGATACCAGCGTCGGTCGCTTCCATGATCGCGTCAGCCGCGAACGGCGGCGGTACGAAGATGACACTGGCAGTCGCGCCAGTCTCACGAACGGCATCGTGCACGCTGTTGAAGATCGGCCAGCCCTCGTGCGTCGTGCCACCTTTGCCGGGAGTGACCCCGCCGACCACTTTGGTTCCATAGGCCGCGGCTGCTTTGGCGTGGAAGGTCCCCTCACGGCCCGTCAGCCCCTGCACGATCAGCCTGGAGTTTCGATCGAGTAGAACAGCCACTTTTGACCTTTGACCTATTGTCCGCTCGCGAGCGACACAACCTTCTCGGCAGCTTCACCCATGGCGTCCGCGGTCGTGAAGTTCAAGCCGCTCTCGCGCAGCAGCCGCTTGCCTTCTTCGACGTTCGTGCCTTCCATCCGGATGACGATTGGGACCCGGACACCCAGTTCCCGCACGGCGGCGATCACACCCTGCGCGAGCACATCGCAGCGCAGGATGCCGCCGAAGATGTTGATCAGCACCGCCTTGACGTTCCGGTCGGCCATCAGGATCCGGAACGCGTTCTTGATCTGTTCCGCGGTGGCACCGCCACCGACATCAAGGAAATTCGCCGGCTCTCCCCCTGCCAGCTTGATGATGTCCATCGTCGCCATGGCCAGGCCAGCGCCGTTGACCATGCAACCGATATTGCCCTCGAGGCGGATGTAGTTCAGCGAGAACTTCGAGGCTTCGACTTCGAGCGGATCCTCTTCGGTCAAATCGCGCAGGTCGCGCAGATCCGGATGCCGATAGAGCGCGTTGTCGTCGAATGACACCTTGGCGTCGAGCGCCAGAAGATCGCCGCCCTTCGTCAGGATGAGGGGATTGATTTCGATCATCGACGCGTCCGTCTCGATAAACGCCTTGTAGATCGAGTCGAGCAGCTTGACCAGCTTGTTCGCGGCGCCCGAGGCCAGTCCCATCCCGAACGCCAGCTTCCTTGCCTGGAACGGGATGACGCCGGTGCCCGGATCGATCTGCTCGCGCAGGATCTTTTCCGGCTCCTTTGCCGCCACCTCCTCGATGTCCATGCCGCCCGCCGCGCTGCAAATGATGACGGGGCTCGCCGATGCGCGATCGATGACAATGCTCAGATAGAGCTCGCGCTCGATCTGCAGGCCCTCCTCGATCAGCACGCGACCGACTTTGCGACCTTCCGGGCCGGTCTGATGAGTCACGAGCGTCATGCCGATCATTTGCTTCGCGAGTTGCTCGGCTTCATCCGCCGACTTCGCAATCTTGACGCCACCACCCTTGCCTCGACCGCCGGCATGAATCTGCGCCTTGACGACCGCGATGTTGCCGCCAAGACGCCTCGCGATCTCGCCAGCCTCCTGGGACGAGAATGCGACTTCGCCGCGCGGAACGGTCACACCAAAGCGCGCGAGCACTGATTTGGCTTGATATTCGTGGATTTTCAACAGGGGATCCGATCTACGGCCGCGAACCCAGACAGCCACTCATCGTAGTTCATCACCGCTGCGCTCGTCCAACCAGCAGACGGTGCGAGAGATCAATCCTCGATCCTCGTTTTCAGGGCGGGCTCAGGACCCGCCTCTCCTTAGCTGTTTACGAATCTTGTAGCGGCGGCCCTGCGCTGGCCTGAGCCAAGTCGAAAGTAAGGCTACATTCCGATAACGTCGACGAGTTCCTTTACGGCTGCCGCCGACTTCTTCAGCGCCGCATCTTCCTCCGCCGTGAGCTTGATCTCGACAATCTGTTCGATGCCTTTTGCTCCGAGTTTCACCGGCACACCGACGAACAGATCGCGGATGCCGTATTCACCCTGGAGAAACACTGAGCAAGGCAGGATCTTCTTCTTGTCCTTCAGGATGGCTTCGCACATCTCAGCCGCCGCCTGACCCGGCGCGTACCACGCGCTCGTGCCCACGAGCTTGGTGATCTCCGCGCCACCGTCGGCGGTCCGCTTGCAGATGGCATCGATTCGATCTTTCGGCAACAGCTCGGTGAGAGGAACGCCGGCAACTGTCGAATATCGCGGGAGCGGCACCATCGTGTCGCCATGACCGCCGAGCACGAATGAGTGAACGTTCTGGACCGAGACCTTCAGCTCCATCGCCACGAACGTGCTCATCCGCGCCGAGTCGAGGATACCGGCCATGCCAATGATGCGTTCGCGCGGAAACTTGGTGAGACGGAAAAGCGCCTGCGACATCGCGTCAAGTGGGTTGGCAACGGGAACGACAATGGCGTTCGGGCAGTGCTGCACGAGATTCGGCGCGATGCTCTTCATGATCTCGAAGTTGTCGCGCACGAGATCATCGCGGCTCATGCCGGGCTTTCGTGGCTTTCCCGATGTGATGACGACGATATCGGAGCCGGCGGCGGCACCCCAGTCGGCTCCGCCAATCACGCGTGAGTCCGATCCAATCACCGGACACGTTTCATAGATATCGAGCGCAACACCGGCTGCTTTCTGCTCTGCGATATCGATGATGACGACATCGGCCAGTTCCTTTTCCGCGATCGCGCGAGCCACCGTCATGCCGACGTTCCCGGCGCCACCTACCACTGTCACTTTGCGATTCATGCGTTCCTCGTCTCGTGTGCGCGGCTTAGGTCAGTGTCCCGCAGCCACGCATCGAAGTACTCACAGTTTCTGTTGAAAAGCCTGTTGAAAACCCGGTCCGCGGCCCCGATTGCGGCGGATGATCCTGAATGTTTTAGCGGTTTGCACCATCGTTGTGCGAGTGTTACATCGGGCCAGGGGCAACAGGCTACCGGCCGTTGAATGCTCCGTTGCAAAACGCCAAGTATAATCTGCGTTTGTCGTTTCGCCGGGACTCGGACGAGCAAGAACTCGGTCCGCGGCCCTTAGTCCTTAGCGTGTAGCTCGCAAGAGATCCCCGCGTGAAGATTCTCGTTGCCGACGACCTGCCTGCCTCCGCACTCGATCTGCTGCATAAGGAAGGTTGGGACATCGATGCTCGAACCGGCCGAACGCCAGAGCAGCTTGCCCACGATCTCAAAGACGCCGACGCCATCATGGTTCGCAGTGCGACGCGCGTGACGTCCTCGCTGATCGACGCCGCGCCCAAGTTGCGTGCCATCGCGCGTGCGGGCACTGGCGTGGACAACGTGGACGTCCAAGCCGCAAGTGCCCGCGGCATCGTTGTCATGAACGCCCCGGGGGCCAACAGCGTCAGCGTCGCCGAGCTCGCAATGGCGCTTGTACTGGCGCTGGCCCGGCACATCCCGGGTGCCGATCAGGCGATGAAGCAGGGGAAGTGGGAGAAGAAGAAGTTCCTGGGCGAAGAATTGCGAGACAAGGTCCTCGGTCTCGTTGGACTGGGCCGTATCGGGCAGGAGGTGGCGCGGCGTGCCTCGGCGTTCGGCATGACGATCCTCGCTCACGATCCCTTCGTGTCCGAGCAAACGGCCGCCCAGTTGGATGTGGAGCTCGTCGCCCTCGATGACCTGTTTGCGCGAGCCGACTTCGTTTCGTTGCACATGCCGTCGACCGATCACACCCGCCGCCTCGTCAATGCGGAACGATTAGCAAAATCCAAGAAAGGCATTCGCATCGTTAATACTGCGCGTGGCGATCTCATCGATGAGACGGCCTTGGCCGATGCAATCGAGTCGGGGCATGTGGGTGGTGCCGCACTCGATGTCTTCGAGAAAGAACCGACGGTCGATCATCGGCTGCAGAAATTGCCGCAAGTCGTGGCCACGCCGCATATCGCGGCCTCGACCCGCGAAGGGCAGGAACTGGTCGGCGCCGAGACGGCCGCGGCCCTTCGTGACTTTCTCAAGGACGGGACCATTCGAAACGCGGTCAACTTTCCATCGCTGTCACCTGAAGAATTCAAGCGGCTCCAGCCGTTTGCCGTTCTCGGTGAGCGGCTCGGCACGTTCATTGCCCAGATGAACGACGATCGAATCCGCGAGGTCAGCCTGCGGTATTACGGAGAGCTGGCACAGAGCCGAACTGGAATGATCGTCAACGGCGTCCTGGCCGGCTTGTTCAAACCCGTGCTCTCGACCGGCGTCACAGTCGTCAACGCGCGCAGCGTGGCCGCCGAGCACGGGATCGAAATCATCGAATCACGCAGTACCCGCCCACGGAACTACAGGAGCCTGATCTCGATCAAGATCCGGACTGCCCACGGCGAGCGGTGGGTCGAAGGCGCCGTGTTCGAAAACACCGGGCCCCGGCTCGTGATGGTCGATGGGATTGCCGTCGAAGCACCGTTGGGCGGAACGATGTTCGTGATGACCAATCGCGATCAGCCCGGCGTGATCGGCCGAGTCGGAACCATCCTTGGAAAGCATGGCGTGAACATCGGGAACTTCGCGCTCGGCCGCGGCGAAGGTCATGCCGTCGGCGTCGTCATCGTCGACGAAGACAAGCCGATACCTGACGCCGTGTTGGACGAGCTGCGAGAGGTGAAGGAAATACAGGAAGTACGACTGGTGCGGGTTTAGCTATCGCGA
>Ga0075431_100001494_pt1 | contig 21638 bp, 17 predicted proteins | sample RhiMetdeltSRZDD5_FD_75297 | JGI IMG/M metagenome (GOLD analysis project Ga0075431, IMG submission 75297) | Populus rhizosphere microbial communities from Tennessee, USA - Rhizosphere MetaG P. deltoides SRZDD5 | ecosystem: Host-associated > Plants > Roots > Rhizosphere > Soil | place: USA... | reverse complement strand
CCGGCTGTTCGGCACCGACGGCATCCGCGGGCTGGCCAACGTGGAGCCCCTCACGACCGAGCTGGCCTTCCGCCTCGGCCGTCAGCTCGCGGCCACGCTGCAGGAGCATCACGGCCTCCCCAAGACGCGCCTGGTCGTCGGGCGCGACACCCGTCAGTCAGGACCGATGCTGGAGGGGGCTCTCGTCTCGGGCGCTTTGTCGGCGGGCGTCGACGTGTTCGCGGTGGGCGTGCTCCCGACGCCGGGCATCGCCCATCTCACCCGGCGGCTCGAGGCGCAGGGCGGCGTGGTGATCTCGGCCTCCCACAATTCCTTCGAGGACAACGGGATCAAGATCTTCTCTTTCGAGGGTACCAAGTTCCCCGACGCTTGGGAGGACGAGATCGAGGCGCGGCTGGCGGGGCCGGATCACGCGCCCAACCCGACCCGGGGGGACGTCGGGCGCCTGATTCCCCATCGCCAGCAGGCCGAGGCCGACTACGCCGCGCACGCGAGCGGGACCTTCACCTTCGATCTCCGAGGCCTGCACGTCGTGCTGGACTGCGCCCACGGCGCAACCTACCGCGTGGGACCACGTGTCTTCGAGACGCTCGGCGCGCGGGTCACCGTGATGGGCGCCGAGCCCGACGGACAGAACATCAATCTCGGCGTGGGCGCCCTGCACCCTCAAGGCCTGCAGGCGCGGGTGCGCGCTCTCGGGGCCGACCTCGGCGTGGCCTTCGACGGCGACGGCGACCGGCTCATCTGCGTGGACGACAGGGGCGAGGTGCGCGACGGCGACTATGCCCTCGCCATCTGCGGCCATCACCTGGCCTCTCAGGGGCGGTTGCCGGGCCGCGTGGTCGTCAGCACGGTGATGGCCAACCTGGGGCTCGAGCACTCGCTACGCGAGGCGGGCATCCGAATGGTGAAGACCCAGGTCGGCGACCGCTACGTGCTCGAGGAGATGGTGCGCATCGGCGCCGTGCTGGGCGGTGAGCAATCCGGCCACCTCCTCTTCCTCGACCACGCCACCACCGGGGACGGCATCGTCTCCGCGCTGCAGCTCTTGTCGGTGATACGCGAGACCGGGCGGCCCCTGTCCGCGCTGTCGGCCTGCCTCACCAAGTTCCCCCAGGTCCTGGTGAACGTGCCGGTGCGGAAGAAGCCGCCGCTGGACTCCATCGACGGGCTCGGGCCGCGCGCCGCCGCCCTCGAAGGACAGATGAACGGCGCCGGCCGCATCCTCCTGCGGTACTCCGGCACGGAGCTGCTCGCGCGCGTGATGGTCGAGGGGCAGGAGCAGGCGCAGATCGAAGGGATCGCGCAGGAGCTGGCCGGCATCATCCGCCGCGCCATCGGCCCGTGAGCGTGCCCGCGGAAGACCCCGCCGGGGAGACCATCCGCGGGATCGGAGTCGATCTGGCCAAGATCCCCCGGCTGCGGCGCATGGTGGAGCGCTGGCAGGATCGCTTCCTCCGGCGCGTCTTCACCGAGGGCGAGATCGCCTATTGCCAGCGCCACCACGATCCGATCCCGCACTTCGCGGCGCGCTTCGCCGCCAAGGAGGCCGCCCTCAAGGCGCTCGGCACCGGGCTCTCCATGGGCGTGAGCTGGCGCGAGCTCGAGGTGCGGCGCGAGCGCGGGAAGGCGCCGACGATGGCGCTCTCCGGCCGGTCGGCGGCCATCGCGGATGCCAAGGGGACGAGCCGCATCCTGGTGTCCCTCACGCACGACGGGGAGTACGCCTTCGCCCAGGTGATGCTGGTGGGCGAGGTGTCCGGGCGCCCCCGCGGCTGAGCCGTGCTGCCGGTCTTCACGGCCGCCGAGATGCGGGAGCTGGACGCCCGTGCCATCGCCTCCCTCGGAATTCCCGGTCCGCGCCTCATGGAGGCCGCGGGAACGGGGGCGGCGCGCCTCATCGCGGCGCGCTGGCGACCCCTGCGGGGACGCTCCGTGGCGATCCTCTGCGGCAAGGGGAATAACGGCGGTGACGGGTTCGTGGTGGCGCGCCGCCTTCGTGCCGCCGGGGCCCGCGTGCGCGTCGTCCTCGTTGGCCGGCGCTCGGAGGTGCGCGGAGACGCCGCCCATGCCTTGAGCCGCTGGAAGGGGCGGGTGGACGAGGTCACCGACGCCGGGGACCTCGATGCGATCGATCGCGTCCTCGCGGGCGCCGACCTCGTGGTGGACGCGCTCCTCGGCACCGGGACGGACGGACCCGCGCGGGGCCTAATGGCCGAGGTGATCACCCGCCTGGAACGGAGCACGGCGCAGGCGTCGCCCAGCCTGCCCGTGGTCTCGCTCGACCTGCCCTCGGGCCTCTCCGCGGACCGGGGCGCGCTTCAGGGGCCCGCCGTGCACGCCACCCTCACCACGACCTTCGCCGGCCTCAAACGCTCGCTCCTGCTCCATCCCGCGGCGGAGAAGGCCGGCGAGATCGCGGTGGTGCCGATCGGCATCCCCGCCGCCGAGGTCGCCCGAGGGGCGCGGACCTTTCTCCTCGAGGCCGACGACGTGCGCGGCCGGCTTGCGCGGCGATCCGTGGATGCCCACAAGGGCGTGTACGGTCATCTTCTCGTGGTGGCCGGCTCCCTGGGCAAGACCGGCGCCGCCGCCCTCACCGCGCGGGCGGCCCTCCGGAGCGGCGCGGGTCTGGTCACCGCCGCCGTCCCCGCCTCCCAGCAGCCCGTGGTCGCGGCACTCGGCCTCGAGTACATGACGGAGGCGCTGGCCGATGGCCCGGAAGGATCGCTGGCGCGGTCGGCGGAGGCGCGCGTGCTCGAGCTCGCCGCCGTCATGGACGCGGTGGCGCTCGGACCCGGTCTTTCGCTCGCCGACGAGACGCAGGCGCTCGCCCGAGAGCTCGTGGCCAGAGTGCCGCTCCCCATGGTCGTGGACGCCGACGCCCTCACCGCCCTCGCGGGCCATCTCGACGCGCTCAAGCATGCCGCGGGCCCGCGTCTCCTGACCCCGCATCCGGGCGAAATGGCCCGGCTGCTCGGCGTCCCGGTGAGCGCGGTGCAGGACGACCGCATCGAGCGGGCGCGGGCCTTCGCGGTTGATCACGGCGTCTGGCTCGCGCTGAAGGGCGCGGGCACGGTGGTGGCGGCCCCCGACGGCACCGTCTGGATCAATTCCACGGGGAACCCGGGCCTGGCCAAGGGCGGGTCGGGGGACGTGCTCACCGGCATAGCGGGAGCCTTCCTGGCGCGCGGATTGACGCCGCTGGAGGCGCTGCGGACCGCCGTGTATTTGCACGGGCGCGCCGGGGACATCGTCCGCGACGCATGGGGCGAGGAGGGCATGCTCGCCGGCGACCTCGTGGAGGCCATTCCCCGGGCGCTGGCGGCCGCCGGAGCATGACCCGGCGTACCCACCACGTCACCCGCAGCGCGGAGGAGACCCAGGCGCTCGGGGAGGCGATCGGCGCGACGCTCGGCGCAGGCGCCGTGGTGGCGTGCGTCGGCGAGCTCGGCGCGGGCAAGACCGCCTTCCTCCAGGGCCTGGCGCGGGGGCTGGGCGTCGCCTCCGCCGTCACCAGCCCCACCTTCGTGCTCGTCAACGTGTATCGCGGACGCGTGCCGGTGTATCACCTCGATGCCTATCGCACCACGAGCCTCGCCGAGGTGCAGGACCTCGGCCTCGAGGAGATGCTCGACGGGGAGGGGGTCACGCTGATCGAGTGGGCGGACCGGATCCTGTCGCTGCTGCCGCCGCGCGCCATCGTCGTGCGCATCCAGGGGCTGGGCGATGAGCCCCGACAGATCGAGGTAGAGGAGCCGAGGACCAGCGCGTGACCCCTCCTGCTGGCGTATGCGGGACCTGACCCGCTTCTGGGCCGCTATCGGCGGTGGCGAGGCGCAACGGCCGTATCCATCGGGGGACATTGACCGCCAGGAGATCGCCCGGCAGAGTCGCCGCATGACGCCGGGCACGCGCATCGGGGAATGGCCCGTCGAGGAGCGGCCCCGGGAGCGGCTCTATCACCACGGCGCGGCGGCGCTGGCCGACGCCGAGCTCCTCGCCATACAGCTCGGCGCGGGCACGCGCGGGCGGAACGCGGTGGAGCTGGCGCGCGATCTCCTCGTAACCTACGGCTCGCTCTCGGCGCTGGCGGGACGGGGCGTGGCCGAGCTCGCCGGCCTGCCCGGCATGGGACGCGCCAAGGCGGTGCGCCTGGCTGCCGCCTTCGAGCTGACCCGCCGGCTGCGGTCGCGGAACGGGCACGGGCGGGCGGTGCTCTCGAGCCCGGCGGAGGTGTTCGCCCGCTACGGCCCGCTCATGGAGGACCTCGACAAAGAGGTGTTCCGCATCGCGCTCCTCGACGCCCAGAACGGGCTGCTCCGTGACGTCGTGGTGTCGGAAGGGACGCTCTCGGCCAGCCTCGTGCACCCGCGGGAAGTCTTCAAGCCGGCCATCCTGGAGTCGGCCGCCTCGCTGATCCTTCTGCACAATCACCCCAGCGGCGATCCCACGCCCAGCCGCGAGGACCTGCGCCTGACGCGACAACTGGTAGAATGCTCCCGGCTGCTGGAGCTGCACATTCACGACCACGTGGTGATCGGGCACGGGCGCTTCGCGAGCCTGGCCGAGCGGGGGGAGCTATGAACGTGCACGGGGTGGGGCATGTGGTTCTCAAGGTGCGCGATCTCGATCGCGCGGCCGCGTTCTACGCGGGCGTGCTGGGCCTCAAGGAAGTGGGGCGCCTCGGCGACCGGATGGTGTTCTTCTCCGCGACGGGCCGGAACCACCATGATCTGGCCTGCCTCGCCGTGGGCCCCGACGCCCCCGCGCCGCCCGCCAACGCGGTGGGGCTCTACCACGTCGCGCTGAAGGTGGGGGACACGCTCGAGGAGCTCCGCGAGGCCAAGGCCCTGCTGGACCGCCACGGCGTCCCGATCCGCCAGATCCGCGACCACGAGGTCAGCCAGTCCATCTACCTGGACGACCCCGATGGCAACATGGTGGAGCTCTTCGTGGACGGGGATCCCGCGATCTGGGCGGCCAATCCGGCCGCGGTGGCGCAGACGAAGCCGCTAGCCCTTGGCTAGCCGCTCCACTTCCTTCTTCGTCATCGAGGGAATGCGCGCCAGGAGCCCCTTGACCTTGCGCTCCGACGCGTGGTCCGCGAGTATCAGCTTCTTTGATTTCGTCCCGTTCACGATGTAAGCGACCCAGTCGTCGAGGCTGGGCGTTCCGCGCCACGCCACCGTGAGCCCGCTCAGGCGCATGCGCTTCTTGCCTTCGACCTTCGCGAGCGGCTTCCGACTGGCCTCCATGCCTTCCCTTCCCCTTCACGTTCGTGTGCACCGCAACGAGCGCGCGCGCAGGGCACAAAGTTAGGGAGCCCGCATCAGTGTGTCAAGATTTCGTTTCGCCGCTGAAAATGCGCCTCCCTGCACGTTCGCCATCTGGGACGCGCGTTAATGCTGGCTCTCTGCACCCGCCTCGGAGCGGTGGACGGTCGGAACGTCACATTCTCGCCTTACGCCTGCAGAACCGCGTCAGGCCGTCCTATTTTCGCGCCTGTGGACGCATGTGGATAAGTGGATAACCTGGGGACTATTTACGGGCCGCAAGAAGGCCATCGAGGATGCGCCGAGCCAGCAGCGGGCCCTCAGTGATGAACGCGGTGAAATAGCCGCATGCGGTGGCGCCGGCGTCCAGGGCCTGCCGCGCCGTGTCGGGCGAGTGAACGCCGCCCGTGGCGATGATCTCGAGCGCGTCGCCGAAGCGGGCGCGCAGCGCGCGCACGTTGGCGAGCATCGCGTGGAAGATGGCGGGCCCCGAGAGGCCGCCCGCGCGCTGCGAGAGGCGCGGCTCCTCGATGCGTCGCGTGTTGCCGTAGTTGACGATGCCGATGCCCGCCTCCAGCGCAGCCGGCACGATGGCGCGCAGGTTCTCCTCGTGGAAGTCGGGCGAGATCTTCACGATGACCGGGCGCCGCGTCGCGCCGCGCACGGCGCCGAAGAGGCGCCGGAGCTCGGACGGCTTCTGCGACCACTCGTATACGAGCCGCGTATTCGGCGACGAGATGTTGATCTCGACCAGATCGCCGAAGGCCTCGAGCCCGGACACCACCTCCACGTACTCCTCGATCGATTCGCCCGCGGCCGCCACGATGAGGGGCACGCGATGGGGCAGGGCGCCCAGCGCCACGCGATACGCCGCGAGCCCGGGATTATGAAAGCCGTTGCAGTTGACCAGGCCGGGTCCCGCGGGCGAGTCGTGGCGCACGAGGTTTGGGGGCGGATGGCCCGCGCGCGGCCGCGCGGTGATGCTCTTCGCCGTCACCGCGCCGAAGCCGAGCCCCATCGCGCGCCGGAGGATCGCCGTGTCGTAGTACATCGAGGACAGGATCAGCGGATTGGGCAGGCGCACGCCGCCGAGCGTGATGGCCAGGCGCGGATCGTCGTTCCGGAAGAGCGCGAGACGGTCCATGGGCAGCGCGCGCAGCGCCGCTTGCCCCAGCGGGACGGCCGCGCGCTCGGGCAGGCGCGCGAGCAGCCCGCGGTAGAGGGCACGGTAGGCGAGATCGGCGGCGCGCGCGGCGGTGCTCACGTCGCGGCGAGAATACCCAAGCCCGCGGCGCGCTGCAGGATTTTCACGGCTCACTCCATCACTTCCGAGAAGTCTCCGTCCCTAGCCAGCCCGGAGCCCGAACGTTCGGGCGTGATAGGCTCGGCCGAGCGTCGGTGTGCAGCCTGCGGGGGGCCCTTGCCGGCCAGGAAGCGGGAAGCGTGCTCCGACGCCTGCCGGGCGGCGCTCAGTCGGATGCGGCGGGCGACCGCCGAGCGGAAGCGCAAGGACGAGACCCGGGCCTTGCTCGAGCCCGCCCTGGAGAAGCTGAGGGAGGACCCGTGATGGAGCGACGCACCTTCCTGGCGATGGTCTCAGGAAGTCTCCTCGCCGCGCCGCTCAGCACCGAAGGGCAGCAGCCGGCGACGGTGTGGCGGATCGGAGTCCTGTCATTCACCAGCTTCCCCGGTGAAGAGAACCGCCGGATCGCGGCATTCAGACGGGGCCTACGAGATCTCGGGTATGTCGAGGGCCAGAACCTTTCCATCGAGTCGTCTGAGGGGAAGGACGAGCTGTTGCCGGCACTGGCCGCCGAACTCGCGCGGTTGCGGATCAGCGTTATCGCGACATATGGGACCAAGGCGACTCGGGCCGCGAAACAGGCGACCAGCAGTATCCCCACCGAGGCTACCGTTAGCTTATCGGCGTTCGGCTGCGGCTGGAGGGACGATGATGAGTCAGTTCAGCATCAAAAACAGAGTGGAGCAGAACGTTACGGTCTGGCTGCTGGGTACGCTGCTTACAGGATTTCTGTCCGGCATCGGTGTGTACCGCGCAGTCCAGGACATGGCGGGACTCGGAGTAGTCGCAGTCGCGGATCTGGAGAACTTAAAGCGACAGATCGCTGAGCTGGAGCAAAAGTTGGTGGCCTCGGAGAAGCGTGCGGCAACCGCCACCGCACAAGCCAAGCAGGCCTACTGGGCGGTCCGCGGCACCCAAGTAACCGTGTTGCACGCGGAACGCAACATTGAGGCGGCCATTGAGCTCAAGGAGCGCCTCGCCGCTTTAGGAGCCGTAGTTATGCTCAAGCCACAGGAAGCCGCAGAACACGCGGGAAAGCTGTATTACGGAGCGGCGAGTCGCGACGCAGCGATGCAAATAAAAGCACTCGTCTCCGACATTGCATTGGCCCAGCCTGAGGAAAATCGTGAGCATCGACCGGGCGTTGTTACCCTTTGGTTAGTACGCAGGTGATGCGCGCGCCGGTCTTTCTTCGGTGGCATCGAGAAGGTCCTGCGCGACGCCATCCCCGAAGAGCGGGCCCGCGCCGCGATCGCGCGTAACATGTTCCAACGAGCCGGGCGGACGCGGAGAGTCACACGGAGCAAACTCGTGCGAGCCTCACTGCGGCGCTGCTAACTCTCGCACGAGAGCGGCCGGATGCTGTGGCAGTGCATCTCTTGTATGATGGCCGCCGAGTCTGGGGCGTAGGACAGAAAGGCGCTCGGCCGGCGGACCTCCCGATCGAGCAGCCGACTGGGTTCGAGTTGGTGATCAACCTCAAGACAGCGAAGGCTCTCGGCCTCACGATCCCTCCGCAGTCCTGCTGCGGGTGGATCAGGTGATCGAGTAGTGGACCGACGGGCATTCATCTCTACCATCACTGGCGGTCTCCTCGCGGCGCCGCTCGCCGCCGCGGCGCAGCCGGCGGGCAGAGTGCCCCGGATCGGCTTTCTCGGCCCACCGCCTGGGACCGGTGGACAACTCGTCCAGTCTTTTCAGCAGGGGCTTCGAGATCTCGGGTACATCGAGGGACAGAACATCACGATCGAATACCGCTGGACCGATGTGGAGGCTCGGCAGCTCGAAGTTCTGGCCGCCGAACTCGTTCGGCTCAGGGTCGATGTACTCGTTGCCTCGGTGACGTCGGTCATCCTGGCAGCCAAGCGCGCGACGACGACGATCCCAATCGTCATGGCCAATGCCGCTGATCCTGTCGGGAGTGGCTTCGTTGCCAGCCTTGCCCGACCGGGCGGCAATGTGACGGGCATGGCGCGCCTCGTTCCGGAAGTGATCGGCAAGGAATTGGAACACCTAGCACACACTGTGCCTGGAACCGCGCGGATGGGCGTCCTCTCGAACCCCGACAATCACCTGCATGCAGAGATGCTGAGCCGGGCTCGGCGTGAAGCGTCCGCGCTCGGCGTCGAGCTTGAGATCGCAGCAGCGCGCGCGCCAGATGAGTTTGAAGGTGCGCTCGAGGGCCTGCGCCGGAAACGCGTCGGCGCGGCCTTGATCCTCGGTGACGGAATGTTCTTTCTCAATCGTGCGCGCCTCGGAGATTTACTGCTCCGGGCGCGACTCCCATCGATGTTCGCGAACACTGAACATGTCGAAGCGGGAGGGCTGATGTCGTACTCGGCAAGCAGTCGTGACAATTACCGGCGCGCCGCACACTTTGTGGACAAGATTCTCAAGGGCGCTAAGCCGACCGATCTCCCGGTCGAGCAGCCCACGAAGTTTGAGCTAGTGATCAACCTCAGGACCGCCAAGGCTCTCGGTCTCACGATTCCGCAATCGCTGCTGCTCCGGGCCGATCAGGTGATCGAGTGATGGACCGGCGCGCATTCCTCGCTGGTGCCACCGCGCTGTTCGCGGCGCCGCTCGTCGCGGCGTTCGACGACTTGCGATGCTCCAAGACCTCCCGCGGGGATTGACGGGCGCTCGGTAAGTGTGTAGGTTTTCAGGCACGGACGATTAGCTCAGTTGGCAGAGCACCGGCCTCACATGCCGGGGGTCACTGGTTCAAGTCCAGTATCGTCCACCACCTTGGCGCGCGGGGACGGCTCGATCCGCCCCGCGCGCCGCTGATTGTGAGCGGCCTCAGCAGGAGCGGCGGCCCCCCACGAAGAGGATTCCAGCATGGCGCGCAACGAGGATCCGCCGGTCCTGCCCCCGTCCGAGGGCGCGCTGCGGGACATTTTTCGGCTCAAGTACGGCGAGCCCACGTCGACGGGCTGGGGGCCGCGGATGCGGCTGAGCGCGGGCTACTTCAACCCCGACGACCACTACGAGGCGCTGATTGCATCTCTCGTGGGCGAGGGGACGCGGTGGCTCGACGTGGGATGTGGGCGAGACATCTTTCCCAGCAACCGCGCCTTGGCGCGGCGGCTAGCCGATCACTGCCGGCGACTCGTCGGCCTCGACCCCGACGTGACCATCGAGGAGAATCCCTTCATCCACGAGGCCGCCCGCGTGCCCCTCGAATCCTACCAGAACACCGGCGAGCCCTTCGACCTCGTGACGACGCGCATGGTCGCCGAGCACGTGGACGACCCCGTTCGCTTTGCCGCCTCGCTGGGCAGGTGTCTGCGTCCGGGGGGCCTCGCGGTGATCTACACGGTCGACGGCAAGTCGCCGGTTCCCGTCCTCACTCGGCTCGTGCCGTTCTCGTTTCACCATGCGATGAAGCGCGTAATCTGGAGCGTCGAGCGAAGGGATACGTTCCCCACGCGCTTTCGGATGAACTCGCGAGGCCGGCTACGGGCGCTCATGGAGGCTGCAGGATTCGAGGAGCGCCTCTTCCTCCGGCTCGACGATTGCCGTACCTTCAGCGGGTTCCGCCCCCTCCTCCGGCTCGACCTCGCCTTGCGCGCGGGCCTGCGCCGTGTCGGCCTCGGGCACCCCGAAGCGTGCCTGCTGGGCGTGTACCGGCGGTCAAGCGGTGGGGGCGAGTAGGAGGGAGCCCGATCAGGGCGCCGATGATGTCGTGCCTGATATCCAGGAAGGCGAAGGAGCCCCCCAACAAGCGCGTGCTGTGGCCGTGAGACTTCGCCAAGATCCTGGCTCGGCGCACCGCACGGCACGGCTCAAGAGGTCGTGGGGAAGGCCCTTGAAGCGCGCGTCCTGTACCTGCTCGTCGACCCAGCTCTCGAAGGCATTGCCGGAGTAGTTGCCCCTCCATCAAGAGCCCCCGGAGCGATATGTCATTGAAGGCCGCAAAGTCGGTGTCCAGGAGCTTGGCGTAGCTGCGGTTCACGCGCCAGCCGGCGGCGAGCAGGGCGCCCACGATGCTGCCAGCGCGCCTACATAGGCGGACAGGCGCACCCCCCGGGCTCATGACGCAATATTTGCGTGGAATCACCTAGATGCACGACATTCCAGCCCGTTCGCTCAGTTGCAATATCGTGTTAGAGTTTTCTCCGTGCCCACCTCTTGCGGCCGCGAGTTGTCCCGCGCGATGACGCGTCGCTCCCAACCTGCCTCGCTGCTCGCCGTCCTCGTCGTCCTGCTGACGCTCGCGGGCGGCGTGGCCTGCTCGCAGAGTCCCGAGGCGAAGAAGCAGAAGGCGGTCGAGAGGGCCAGCGAATACATCAAGGACGGCAAGGCGAACGAGGCCATCATCGAGCTTCGCAACGCCCTGCAGATCGACAAGGACTACGTGCCCGCCCTGCGCACGCTGGGCCGCGCGTACGCGTCGAAGTCGTGGCACGCGGATGCCGTTCGCGAGCTCGGCCGCGCCCAGCAGCTCGCGCCCGACGACATGGAGATTGCCGGCGAGTTGGCGCGCTCTCAGGTGGACCTGGGGTTGTGGAAGCAGGTCGAGGAGCAGTCGGACCGTATCCTCGCCAAGTCGCCCCGCAGCGCCCTCGGCCTCTACCTCAAGGCCACTGCGCGCCTGGGAAATGGCAAGCCGCAGGAGGCGCTCGCCCTCGCCGACGATGCGGCGAAGGGCGAAGGGGGGCTGCCCACCGACCTCCCGCCGGTGCGGGCGGAGGCGCTCGTCCGCCTCGACAAGCTCGAGGATGCCGACAAGGCCTACCGCACGGCCCTGGCCGCCAATCCCAAGGACCGGCGGGTCCTCGCCGGGCTGGCGGCTCTCGAGTTCCGTCGGCAGCGGTTCGAGGAGGCCAAGAAGCTCTACGCGGAGGCCCATGCCCTCGCGCCCCAGGACCCGCGCGTGCGGCTCGGTCTGGCCGCTACCACCGCCGTGCTGGGTGACGTGAAGGGCGCGATCAAGATTCTCGAAGGGGTGGAGCCGCGCGCCCGCAGCGCCGCGGTGCTGGTCGCCCTCGGCAACTACTACCTCCGCGACAATCGCCCCAACGACGCCATCGCCGTGCTCGCGCCGGTGGTGGCGCGGGCGCCGCAGTTCGCGGGTGCCCGCCTCCAACTCGCGGCCGCCTATCTGGCAGCCAACTCTCCGCAGCAGGCGATCGGCCACCTCGAGGACCTGCGGAAGACGGCGCCGAACCATCCGGTTGTGCAGATCCGTCTCGCGCAGGCCTATAATCGCGTGGGCCGGTTCAAGGACTCGCTCGCGGTCCTGGACCCCAACGCGAAGACCTTCGAGAAGGCGCCGGGCTACCACCTCGAGCGCGCCCGCGCGCTCTTCTTCGTTGGTCGCGTCGACGAGGCGTATCGAGCGGCGAGCATCGCCCAGTCGCTCGCCCCCCAGTCGGCGCAACCGCTCCTGCTCATGGGGCAGATGAAGGCCCAGCAGGGCGATGCCAAGGCCGCCCAGGACCTCTTCACCAAGGCCGCGGAGCTGGATCAGGGGTCCATTCCCGCGCGCCTCGCGCTGGGCCGGCTCCGGGCGTCCGAACAGGACATGGAAGGCGCGCTCGCCGAGTTCGACCTCGCCATGAAGACCGATCCCAAGTCGGTGTCGGCGGCCCGGATCAAGGCGGCGGCGCTCATCCAACAGAATCGCGTGCGCGAGGCGGTCCAGTTCATGGAAGGGGCGGTGAAGGCCGAGCCGTCGGTTCCGGGCCTCTACGGAGTGCTCGCCGCGGTTTACGGGCGCGATAACCAGGTCGAGAAGGCGCGCGGCGCGCTCCAGAAGCAGCTCGAGCTGGCTCCCAAGTCGGTCGATGCGCGGGTGGGACTGGCGCGTCTCGCCATGCGGCAGCGGAAGGACGAGGAGGCGATGAGTCAGCTCCAGGCGGCGGTGAAGGACAACCCCGACCACATCGGGGCGGTGTTCCTCTTCGCCTCGCTGGCCGAGAAGCTGGGCCGCTACGAGCAGGGCGTGGGGCCGCTGGAGGCCGCCGTCAAGGTGCATCCCAACCAGCCCACGCTAGTGCTGGCCCTCGCCCAGCTTCACCTGCGCACCGGCCAGAACGACGCGGTCATCGCCGAGACCACGGCGTTGCTCCGCCAGTACCCCGAGCTCCAGGTCGCCTTGCCGCTACGGGCGCAGGCGCACATCGCCAAGCGCGATGGCGTGGCCGCGCTGCGGGACCTCACCGAGCTGGCCCGGGCGCGTCCGAAGGACCCTCTTCCCCAGTTCCTGCTGGGTCGGACCTACGCAATGATGGGCCGCGTTCCGGAGGCTCAGGCCGCCTTCAAGGAGGCGCTCAAGCTCGATCCCAATCACCAGGCGGCCAAGCAGGATCTGGCGTTGCTGAGCGGCGACAAGCCAGATCCCGCCGTCGCCGCTCGACGCCTCGAGGCAGCCCGCGCCCAGGCGCATCGCGATCCTCGCGACGTCTCCGCCCGCGAACGACTGGCGCAAGCCCTGCTGGCGAACAACCAGCCCAAGGAAGCGGAGGCGGAGGTCAAGGCGCTGCTCGACATGGCGCCCGCCCATGTGGGGGGCAACCTCCTCATGGCCCGGCTCCGCTTCCAGCAAGGCCGGGCGGACGACGCCGTCAACCACCTCCGGGCCGTACTCCGGACGAATCCGAACGACCTCGAAGCCAACGTGACGCTGGCGCGCTATCTCTATCGCCAGAACCGGCGCGAGGAAGCGCGGCCACTGTTCGAGACGGCGCTGCGTATCAATCCCACCATCCCCGACGTCCAGTTCGACCTGGGCGTGCTCTATGCCCAGACCGGCCGGTACCAGGACGCGATGCGCCTGGTGGACGAGCTGGCGAAGTCCCATCCCAAGAGCCCACTTCCACCCACGCTGAAGGGGCAGATCCTCCTCGCTCAGCGCAACGTCAAGCCCGCCGCCGACGCCTTCAGCGCCGCCATCGCCCTTGGGGGGAATGTCGCGGCCGCCCACCGCGGCCTCGCGCAGACGCTGGAAGCGCAGGGCCTGACGGATCCCGCGATCGAGCACTACCGGAAGGCGCTGGCCCAGAGTAATGACGTGATCGCGCTCAACAACCTCGCCTGGCTGCTCATCGAGAAGCAGCCCGACGAAGCCTTGGCCTTGGCGACCAAGGCCCATGAGCTGGCGCCCCGGTCGGGCGAGGTCTCCGACACACTGGGGTGGATCCACTATCGGCGGGGTGCCTATCTCGACGCCGAGAAAGCCCTCGCTCAGGCCGAGCAGCAATCCCCAGGAAATGCCCAGATCAAGTATCACCTGGGGCTGACTTACGCCAAGCTGGGCAAGAAGACCGACGCCGTCTCCACCTTGCGCCGGGCTGCCCAGATCGACCCTAAGCTCGCCCAGTCCGCGAAGATCGCGGACCTGATCAAGGAGCTGGGCGGCTAGACGCGGTTATTTCTGCCGTTGGGCGAGGTTGAGCATACTGTCATTAGCCCGACGGCCCTGGGTGCCAGATGGTCGACATCGCGCGCAAAAATCTGCTCCACGACCGCACACGGTTCATCATCACCGTGGTGGGAGTTACGTTCTCCGTCGTCCTGATTTTCTCGCAATTCGGAATCTACCTTGGCTTCATGGAGAACGCCTCCATCATCATCGACAACACCCAGGCCGATATCTGGGTCACCTCGAAGAACTCATCGAACTTCGACTTCCCGGTTCCCTTCAACGAGCGCAAGCTCAACAAGGTGCGCCAGACCACCGGGGTGGCGTGGGCCGACCACCTGCTGCTCGGCTGGGCCAACATGCGACGCCGGGACGGGGGGCAGGAGAACATCGAGCTGGTGGGATTCAACCCTGAGACCGGCGTGGGCGGCCCCTGGCGGCTGCTGGCGGGCGAGCTCCAGGCGGTGAAGGCGGGCAAGGCCATCATCGTCGACGAATCGGCCTTCCCCAAGCTGGGGAATCTCAAGGTAGGGGACCAGGTTGAGATAAACGAGCAGAAGGTTCGGGTGGTGGGCATCAGCCAGGGCGTCCGGGGTTTCACCACCGCGCCGTACGTGTTCACCTCGTACCGGGCCGCCCAGGACCTCGATCCCTTCTCGCGCGACCGCACGGTGTTCATCGTTGCCCGCGTGGAACCGGGCTACGACCCCCAGGAGGTGGCGGCCCGACTGCGAGAGATCCGCGACGTGGACGTCTACACCCGTGACCAGTACTCGTGGAAGACGCGACTGTACTGGACCTGGGAAACCGGTATCGGCGTCGGCTTCGGCCTCACCGTCTTCATGGCCATTGTCGTCGGCGTGGTGATCGTGAGCCAGACCATCTACAGCGCCACCATCGAGCACCTGCGCGAGTTCGGGACGCTCAAGGCCATCGGGGCCACCAACCGCGACGTGTACGGCATCATCCTCAAGCAGGCCCTCATCAACGCGCTGATCGGCTACGCCGTCGGCCTAACCCTCACCCTGCTCGCGGTACGGAGCCTCGGGGCCACCGGCATGGTGCTGGTGATCCCGCTGGGCCTCATGGCCGCCGTCTTCGTCCTCACCCTGGCCATGTGCGCCACCGCCTCGGTGGTGTCCGTCCGCAAGGCCCTCAAGGTCGACCCTCTGGTCGTCTTCCGGTCGTGAGTACAACCGTCGAGGCGGAGCAGCTGACCAAGATCTACCAGGAGGGGGCCTTCCAGGTCCCCGCCGTCCAGGACGTGACCCTCACCGCCCGCGCCGGCGAAGTGGTGGCCATCCTTGGGCCGTCGGGGAGCGGGAAGACGACCCTCCTATCCATGCTGGGCTGCATGCTGCGCCCGACCTCCGGCAGCGTCACCATCCACGGGGAGTGCGTATCCGACCTCGACGAGACGCAGCTCCCGTGGGTACGGCGCCGCTATGTGGGCTTCATCTTCCAGAGCTTCAACCTCTTCGCCGCGCTGTCCGCCGCCGAGAACGTCGAGGTCGTCCTGCAGCTCAAGGGCCTCGAGCGCAGGACGCGACGAGGTGAAGCGCGGCGTCTGCTCGACCTCGTGGGGCTCGGCAAGCGGGCCGACTTCCTGCCGCGCGACATGTCGGGGGGCGAGCGCCAGCGCGTATCGATCGCGCGGGCCCTCGCCGGCGATCCACCCCTCATCCTCGCCGACGAGCCCACCGCCAACCTGGACGCGAAGAATGGAGAACAGGTGATGAAGCTGCTCCATGCCGTGACGCGGTCGGACGGCCGTACCGTGATCATCGTCACCCACGATCACCGGGTGATGCCCTACATCGATCGCAGCGTCCGCATCGAGGACGGGAGGCTGGTGGCGTGACGCCGATGATCAGGCGCGCGGCCGTGGTGGCGGCCCTGCTGGTGGTGGCGGTGGCCGCCTTGGCGTTCGGCTACACGGAGTGGCGACGGGACCGCGGCGAGGCGTCGGTGATCGTCCGCGTGGGTAATATCCGCCAGACGGTGGCGGCGATCGGCCGCATCGAGCCCTTCACCGAAGTGACCCTCGCCAACAAGATCCCCGGACGCATCCGCGAGGTGCTCGTCAAGGAGGGCGACCTCGTCAAGCGCGGCCAGGTCGTGATCCGGTTCGACGACGCCGAGCCGGCGGCCAGCGTCCGGATGTCCGAGGCCCGGATCCGCACCGCCCAGGCGGACGTGCGCCGGGCCGCCCGGGGGCTCGAAAGCGCCCGCGCCCGCTGGGTCGAGGCGAAGAGCGGCGCGCGACCGCAGGAGATCGAGCGGGCGCGGGCCGAGGTGGCGGAGGCGCGGCAGAAGCAGCAGTTCTCCGAGGTGGAGCGGAGTCGTATGAAGCGGCTCCTCGACAGCGGCTACATCGCCAAGGCGCAGTACGACGCCGAGGTGACCAATGCGGAGGTGTGGCGCGCCCGCGTCCGCGCCGCCGAGCAGGCCCTCAACCTGCTCCTCGCAGGCCCCAAGGCGGAGACGGTGGCCGCGGCCTGGGCCCAGGTGCAGGAAGCGGAGGCGGAGCTGCGCCGGGCGGAGAGCCACGTGCAGCAGGCCCAGGCCGAGCTGGGCGTGGCCCAGGCGGCGGTGGGGTCCACCGTGGTGGAGGCGACCCTGGACGGCAAGGTCACCCGGAAGCTGGTGGAGCCGGGCGAGGGGGTCGACATCGGTATGCCGCTGATGGTGCTGGGCGACATCCAGAAGGTGATCGTGAAGGCCGAGGTGGACGAGACCGACGTCGGCAAGCTCTCCCTAGGCCAGCGCACCGAGATCACCGCCGACGCCTATCCCGGCCGGGTGTTTCCCGGCAAGATCTACGACATCGGACAGGCGGTTGGCAAGCGCAAGGTGCGCCCGGACGACCCCGCCAAGATCCAGGACATGAAGGTTCTCGAGACCAAGATCGAGGTCACCGAGGGTGCCGACGAGCTCAAGCTGGGCATGACGGTGGAAGTGCGCATACTCGTCTCCCACAGGGACAAGGTTCTCGTCGTGCCCAAGCGGATGGTGCCGCTGGGCGCTCGCGAGGCCACCGTGCGGGTCCGGGGCCCAAGCGGCGAGCAGGCGCGGGTGATCCGGCTCGCCTCCCGTGACGACGAGCACGTCGAGATCCTCGACGGTGTCAAGGAAGGCGAGCGGATCATCTTTACGACCAAGGCTCGCTGAGCGGCGTCACCCCCGCTCGAGGGTCAGCGTCCAGTAGTGTGTGGGCGTAGGCGTGCTCGTACCGGCGTGGCCGCCAATCAACAGCATGGCGCCGCTGTTGGAATCGACACCCGCCACGTTCCCTTTGAAGGGCGGACCGTTCCGGGGGATTGGAACGGACAACCACCGGTAGCCGGCGTCCACGTGGCTGATATACACCGCGATGGTGTCGCCAGCCAGGCCCGTCATATGCGGATGGATCAGCACACGGCGGATCGGGTCGAACACGAGGAGGACATCCGTCCCGGCGCCGTTGGCGAAATTGGGCGGCACGTAGCCCGCCGGGACGGGGAAGCGGTCGGCCGCGCCCGTATCCATGTTCACGCGCAGGAGGCGCCATTCCGTCACCTGCTGCGAGGTGCCATCCGGTTGCGTGACGCCAAGGGTCGACCGAGAGATCACATACACGTTGCGGCCCTGGACGTCGATGGCCGGCTGGCTCGACGTCGACCACATGTTCCGGATACGGCTGGCATCCGTGGGATGGCCGCTACCGAGCCGGAAGCGATCCCACGTGTTCGTGGCGAGGTGCAAGCGCTCCAGATTGTTGCCCCAGGCCCCGTCCCAGTGGAAGCGGACGACCATGTCCCGCGTCGGATCGTAGGCGCTGAAGTTCGACCCCTGATCGCCGCCGTAGCCGCCGAGCACGGTGGGGAACGGCCAACTGGGAAACTCCCAGCGGTTCGTCCGGGGATCAAAACTGCCCCCCTCGATCCTCACCTGCCCATCCGGAAGTGTCCTCTTCAGCACGCGGTCGTCACTCCGGCCGCAGACCGCCTGGGTCCGGGCGAAGCCGAAAAAGAAGCCGGGCATGATGATCGCCCGGTCGCGGCGGCTGTCGTACACCCACGTCACATTGTCGGGAAAGGCCGGCAGCCAGTCCGGATATGGTCGGCACATCGGCGAGAGCAGCGTGGCTGGCCCCCCCACCGTGAACGCCCAGACACTAGGATTTCCATTGTCAGCCCCGTCGCGGTCACCGCCGGTGAGGAGAAAGCGCCGACGCGTCGTGTCGTACGCCACTCGCGAGTGCTTGCCACCCCGGGCCATAGGACCGTACCCGGAGGCCCAGAGCGGGTAGGCGTTGAAGCGGGCGGAGAGATCGCTGTTCGGGACCGGCACCGTCACGGTGTACGGCTGGCGGGTGCTCGGCGGCGGCGGCGGCGGCGGAGTGGGTGAAGGACTGGGCGACGGCGACGGGCTGGGCGACGGAAGCGGAGTCTCGCTCGTCGGCGGCGACGGTGAGGGCGAAGGGCTCGGGCTCGGCGACGGCAGGGGGTTCGGCTCGGGCGGAGGCGTGGTGCCCGGCGGCGTCGGCGGGAGGCCCGCGGAGGAGCCCCAGGGCATGGTCAGCGCCCACACATTCTGGTTCGCATGGGGCACCACGTAGAAGAGCCCACCGCGCACGAACGCGCGCTTCCACATTCCGCGGTGATCCGGGAGAGGGGGCGTCACCCCCGATGGCGGGTCATAGCGTGTCCACCGGCACTTCGGCTGGCCGGCCAGGCCGCACCCGTTGGGTATCAACGTGTAAGCCGCGCCTCGCTGGCCGTCGGCGGTGCGGCCGAACGCGACGATGCGACCGTTGACAAAAGCGCCGCCCACGCCGTTCAGTGTCTCGATTGCCGTGTCGCCCTCGGTGAGGAGCGTCTGCTCTTTCGCCGCGAGGTTGGTGAGGTTCACCATTCGGATCGACGGGACGCCGCTGGTCTTCTTGTCGATCCGATACACCTTACGGCCCGCGGCATCGAGGAAGAGCGTCGACTGAAGCGAGGAGTCCCCACCGGTGGTCTGCGTGAAGAGCGTCGTGTAGCTGTCGGTCGAGGGGTTGTAGTGCACCCACTCGCTGTGGAGACGGACGAGGAGGCGGTTCGCCACCGGATCCCAGACCGTCGCGCAGCCGTAGCCGCCCGGCCTGACCCGCCGGCGCTCGTACTCCCGGTTAACGGGATTCCACGTCCACACCACCTGGGGGGAGGACGAGCCTCCCGGCGACCAGTAGATGCCGCCGCCGGAGTAGACGCGCTTGACCCCTGGCAGGTATGCCTCGCAGTCGTACGTGTGGACGGAAGCAGGAGAGCCGTCCGCGTACGTCGGGCCATACACGGAGGTGGCGGTGGGCGGAAGGGGCGTATACGCTCGGGACGTCTCGCGGAGCAGGAGCCAGCGGTGCGTCGCGAGATCGAAAGCGAAGACGCCGTTGTGCGCGGTGTCGGCATGCCCGCCGTGCCGCACGAGCAGCAGACGGCCGGAGTCGGTGTCGAGCGCGGCGCTGTTCCAGGCATTGATGATGGCGGTCGGGGTGGATGTCGAGCCGCCGCCGGGGAGAGAGGTAAGCAGCGAGCGGCCATCCGCGTGTTTCGCCTGATCGAACCGCGTGCCGGGGATCTCCGCCCACTGGGCCAGGGCCGGCGCGGCGGTGAGGACAATTGAGAACCCGGCGGAAACAAGCGCGCGGATCACGTTTCTCATGCGTTCGACCTCCGTGTGAGCGCTGCGCGAGCGAATGTTCTGCGATGCAGGCGCCTACGATCCGCACTACTCTGCCACCGCGTCCGCGCTATTCCAACAACTTCACGCGAATACCACACGAGGTGGCGATGATCCATCGGTGCTGGCCAAAACCGCCTTGCGCCAACGCAACTTAGCAGTTTAAGATCGATACGAGGCTCAGTCGTCCACACCTACCCACGAGGTGAGGGATTGGCAACGACGCAGGACAGCGGCCCCGATTCAGGTGGCGAGCCCAATGTTGTGCTGCCGCGACGCTACTTCGACTTCAAGCGCCTGGCGCCGACGAACGGGCTCTGGGACGACGTGCAGCAGCTCCGCTACGCCGTCTACTGCCTCGAGTGCAAGTACCTGGACGCGAGCCGGTATCCCAGCCAGCGGGAAACCGACGAGTACGACCCGCATTCGGTCCACTTCGCCGCCACCAACGAGCGGAACGAGATGGTGGCGACGCTGCGTCTCGTCCGCGATTCGAGCCTCGGCTTTCCCCTCGAGCAGCACGCAGGCGCCCTGTCGGCGGACTATCAGCGGCTGCCGCGCGACAAGACCGCCGAGATCTCGCGGCTGATCCTCGCCAAGAGCTACCGGCGCCGCGCCAACGACGGCCTCTACGGCCAGGAGCTGGGCGATCCGGCGACGGACGCCGCGGCGCAGGCCGAGGCGTCCTACCGCCGCAGTCAGTATCCCCTCATCCTCTTCGGGCTCTTCAAGGAGATGTACCTGGAGAGCGTGAACATGGGGCTCGAGTACTGGGTGGCCGCCATGGAGAGCGGGCTCCAGCGCATGCTGTCGAAGTTCGGGTTGGGGCTCCACCAGGTGGGGGAGCCGATGAGCTACTACGGGGAAGTGATCCCGTACTACGCGAGCATCCGTCAGCTGGAGCAGTTCCTGATGGACAGCCGGCCGGACGTGTTCCAGTTCTTCGCGCCGAGCCCCCAGAGCTGACATTCGGGTGAGCCTCCCCGAGATCCCGGAGATCCTCGCGTTCCTCCGCTCCGCAGAGCCGGAGTTGATCGAGACGATGGGCGAAGGGGCGCTACTCGCTTCCTTCCTCCGGGCGGCGGCCGAGGTGCCCGCCTACGCCGATCTCCTCGCGCGTCGCGGAGTCGATCCCGCCTCCATCACAAGCCTCGACACGTTCAGGGCCCGCGTGCCCCTGGTCGACAAGCCGTCGACCTTCGGCGCGTACCCGCTACACCAGCTCTTTCGCGGGGGCAGCGTGCAGGGGATCAAGTCCTTCGTGCCCAGCTCGGGACTCTCCGGCGCTTTTGCCTTCAGCGGGGACACCGCAGAGGGCCTCCAGCTCGCCGCCAAGAGCGCGGATCTGGCTTTCGAGTACACGCTCGGCTTCTCCAAGCGGCCCGCCCTGCTCATCAATACGTATCCGATGGGGCTGCAGGTCCCCACGAGCATGGCCGTGGTCAACACGGGGGTCAACGTCGACGTGGCGATTGCCATGGTCAAGGCGTGCGCGCCGTACTTCGCGCAGCTGATCGTGCTCAGCCAGCCCCTCTTCGCCAAGCGGCTCATCGAAGAGGGCCTCGAGCAGGGAGTGGACTGGAGGGCGCACCGGACCACCCTCGTCGCGGGGGGGGAAGGCTTCGTGGAGAGCTGGCGGACGTACGTGTCCGGCCTCCTCGGGATCGCAAATCCCGACGACCCGACCGACAGCTTCGTCGCCTCGTCGATGGGCGCGGGCGAGCTCGGGCTCAATCTCTTCCACGAGATCCCGGAGACCATACGCGTCATCCGGCGCGCGTACCGGGATCGCGGCTTCCGTGCCGCGCTTTTCGGTGTCGACCTCCCCTACACTCCGCACTTCTTCGTCTACTACCCCATGCGGAGCTTCATCGAGGAGATACTGGTCGAGGGCTCGCCGGTGGGCGAGCTGGCGGTCTCCCTGGTGAGCGCCGACGTGCCCATGCCTCAGTTCCGCTACCGCACCGGCGATCTGATCCGCATCGTCCCG
>Ga0075431_100001493_pt1 | contig 21640 bp, 14 predicted proteins | sample RhiMetdeltSRZDD5_FD_75297 | JGI IMG/M metagenome (GOLD analysis project Ga0075431, IMG submission 75297) | Populus rhizosphere microbial communities from Tennessee, USA - Rhizosphere MetaG P. deltoides SRZDD5 | ecosystem: Host-associated > Plants > Roots > Rhizosphere > Soil | place: USA... | reverse complement strand
GCACCTCGACCCTCCCGCCCGACGGCGTGAACTTGACCGCGTTCGACAGGAGGTTCGCCACCACTTGTTGGAGCCGGAGGGTATCTCCGCCCACCGGATCGGGGACGGCCTGACAGGTGAAAGCCACACTGACCGCCTTCGCCTCGGCGACCGGCCTCATCTCCTCGACGGCGCCCTGAACCACCGCGACGAGGTTCACGGGTAGCGGGTCGATGCGGACGTTACCGCCCATGATCCGCGAGATGTCCAGGACGTCGTCGATGATCCGCGTCAACGCCTTCGCGTTCCGCTCGATGGTGTGGATCGCATTCAATGCCCTGGGGGGATCGAGCTGACCGTCGCCCAGAAGACGCGCCCAGCCCAGAACCGCGTTCAGGGGCGTGCGCAGCTCGTGGGAGACGAGGGCCAGGAACTCCTCTTTCAGCCGATTCGCGGTCTCGGCCGCGAGCCGTGAGGCGACAGCCTGGTCTGCTACGTCCTGCGCATGCATGGATGTGACGACCAACCGCTCGTTGACGTCTCGAAGCTGCTGCAGCAGCGACGGCGGATCGGGCGGTGGCCCAGCCCTGGATTGCTGACCGGAGAAGCGCACGCTATCGTCGGCAGACATTCATCCCTCCTACGAGTCCCCTCGGAAGGTGCCCTTCGCCGGCTTTGGTGGCCGCCGGCCCGTCGACGCGCGCAGCGGATCGGCTGTCAAGAGACCATGGTCGTACGACGAAAGTCTATCGCCGATGACTAACCCCGTCGAGTCCACCTCGTACAGCCGCAGGTCCTTGCTGTGGTCGCTGCCCCGGACCTTGATGACCGTCATAACGCGTTGCAGCATCCCCTCCAGCTCGACGTAGCGCTGGAGGATGATCGCGTCCGCGAGGAAGGCGTTCTCGCGTGGCCCCAGACGGAGCTCCGTGTAAGCGTCCTCGATCTCCATGGTCATCATCACGGTGACCCCGAGCCCGGTCAGCACACCGACCAGCCGGTAGAGCGACTCGCGGAAGTCCTCGCGGAATCCGGGTGAGACCGCCATCTCGAAGCCCGAGAGCGAGTCGATGACGACGCGCTTCGCCTGCATGCGACCGATCGCCTCGCCCAGCTCGTACAGCGTCTCGTCGACGGACAGGTCCAGGGGGCGAAGGTACACGATGGCGACCTTGCCGTCGTGGATCATCTGGTCGAGCTCGCGGCCCAGCGATGTGGTCTGCAGATACCCGGCCGGGCGCTTCTCGAAGATCGCGACGACGCCGGGCTCGCCTTGCTTCACGCCCTCGGCAATGAACTGTCCGGCCAGCACGGTCTTGCCCGAGCCGGAGGGCCCCGCGATCATCACGGAGTAACCACGGGGCACGCCTCCCCCGAGCAAGTCGTCGAGGCGGCTGATGCCGGTCGACAGGCGCTCCTGAACAGTCGTGAGGGCTCGTGACGCGTTCCGCTGAGCTGGCTCCTCCTCCGGCTTGGGGATGCGGGGAAAAACCCTGAGACCGTCGCGCGTAATACGGAAGGTGTGCAGACCCGGCAGGTCGCCCTGCCCGCGCATCTTGATGACCCTCAGCTTCCGCACGACCGAGTTCCGCTCGGTCTTCTGGCTCAGGGCAATGAGGCTGTCGGCAACGGTGAAGACCGGGTGGTCCTGAGCCTCCGGCTCGGTGAACTCGCCGACGAGGAAGGTCGTCGCCTCCCAGGCGGTGAGGTGGAGTGCCAGCCGCTGGACGAAGTCCTGCAACTCCAGCGCGCGATTCGCGGCTTGGCCGTTCACCCGCATCACCGATCGGAAGGAATCCACGACGACGAAGCCCGGCGTGACCGCCTCGACTTGACGGATGATGCTGTCGAGCACCACCGCAAGACCCTGCTCGAGCTCCCCGCTCAACGAGACGAAGCGGATGACGCCGTTCACCTTCGACGGGTCGAAAAAGTTGTACTGCTGCTGGTAGCGGAGCATCTTCAGCGGCGGCTCGCCGACGACCGTGAAGTAGAGGCCCGGCCGCTCGGCGGTCGCGTTGGCGAACAGGATCTGGTGAGCCAGGGTCGTCTTGCCTGAGCCAGGGCCACCGACGACGAGGTTGAAGGACAGTTCCGGGAGACCCCCGCCCAGGACATCATCGAGCCCAGGGACCCCGGTAGGCAGTTTTTGGATCGACACTCCTCCTTGACGCTCGGTCATTCCTCTCTCTCCTGGAGTTCGCCTTCTGGGAGGGTGTCGGGCCAAATTTGCCGCAACAGGCTCGCTGTGAGTCTATCCCCTATGACGGTCGCCAGCAGGCCGGCGAAAGTGGCGAACAGGATCACCGTGGCCTCATGGATGACGTCGGGAGGCTGCTCCCGAAGACAGGCGCGGAGCGACTCGGTCAAGCTCTCGCCTCGCCCGCGGGACACGATGCGCTCGTCAAGGAAGGCGAACTCGGGTCTCCGCAGCGTCACCGCCCGAAGAAAAATCGCCTGAACTCCGACGGGACCTATGACCTCGCCCAGCCGGGCGGACAACCGCTCGTGCAGGCGGGCCGATGCCGCCGCGAGACTCTCCGAGGTGACAAGCTCTCGACCCATTTCGTGAGCGAGCAGCAGCGTCGCGGTCCGACGCAAGGGCGGAGTCGCATACCGCATTTCCGCGGGGTCTCCCACCTCACACACCTCACTCCACCCCAACTCGCTGAACGGGTCGATCAGGATCCGAGGAAGGGCTGTCAGATTACGCGCGCCCGGGTGCCTAGGGAAGACCCAGGCGAGCTTTGCCGAATCAGGATCTCTCCGGGGCGTGCCCCCCGCAAGGTGCCTGAGCAGGAATCCATCCGGTTGCGGGATGGACGCTTCGGCTCGGCGAGCAAGTCAGCGACCCGGCGCTAGGTCCTCCCGTCTGGCTGGGGGCGCGGGCGAGGCGCCATCAGGAAAAGTCTCCTGCATCGAACGACCAAGCTCACCCCCATGTAAAACGTCAAATCGGCGCGCTTGGATTTGTGAACGACAATTCCCATGAACCAGGCGGGAAAGGGCGGCCGGGTAGCCCGGCAACTGTCTGGGGCGCCAGGCGTGCTGAGCAGCGGCCAGTAGCGCCAAGGCTGCAGGGCGTCCGCCAGCGGCGAATACCGGCGGCGCCGCGCACTCGTACTTCAGCGAACGCCGAACGTCGTCTGCTCGGCCTCAGCCTGGGCCAGCCCGAGCGGCATCTCCATGGCGCGAAACAGATCGAGTGCCACCGCGAGATGGTGCGTCGCCTCGGAGCGGCGGCCCGCACGACGGTACAGCCGGCCGAGGCCGAGGTGCGCGACCGCGAGGCGAGGCCGCATCCCGAGCGCCTCGGCCGCCGCCAGGATCTCGCGGTAGATGGCCTCGGCCTCGTCCACGGCTTCCAGCTCGGCCTCGACCGAGATCTCGGCCAGGACGCCAAGCGCCCAGACCTCGTGTCCTCGCTCTCCCTGATCGCGGGCCAGGTCGAGGGCCTGCTGGACCACGCGCCGGGCGTCGGCGATCCGGCCCGCGCGACGGTAGGCATCGGCGAGCCACGAGAGTCGGAGCGCCTGCCCGTACAACATGCCGGCGGCTGCAGAGTCCTGCACCGATTCCTCGAGAAGGGCGATGGCCTCCGGCAGTCGTCCGGCCAGCGCACGGGCATGCCCGACCGACGGGGCCACGCCGAGGAAGAGCTGGCGCAGCTGCGTGTCCCACACGCGGCACAGGTCGAGGGCACGTTCGAGCATGACGGTCGCCGGCTCCACCTGGCCGCGGCGGAGGTGGACGCCTCCCACACCGAAGTACGCAATGATCCGGCTGTACGGATGGTCGACGCGCTCGGCGATTCGCACGGCCTCGTCGCCCATCGGGCCGGCCGCGGCGAAGTCGCCGAGCTCGGTCAGGCTCCACCCGATCCACACTCTGGAGAGGACGGAGGGCAGGCCCACCAGCCCGACCCGCCGGGTTTCGAGGTCGCCCTGGAGCACGGCCACGTTGCGGCCGAGCACCTCGATGGCCTCGCGATATCGCCCCAGGGCGTGCGACGCTTCGCCGAGGATGAGGTTAGTCCGGACCGCGAGGGCCAGGTCGCCGAGCTCCGAGGCGATGTCGAGGGCCTGGTGGCTGTACTCCACCGCCTGCACGTGCCGGCCGCGCAGCCAGGCGTGCGTGGCCTGGAACGACGACACCCGGCCCAGGCGCGTGCGGTCGCCGATCTCCCTGGCCTGGAGCTCGGCGTCGTCCAGGTGCTCACCCATGCGCACCAGCTCGCGGATTGGCAGCAGCGCATTGGCCGCGGAGAGATGCAGGTCGACGGCGTGCTCGTGGCGCGCCCGGTCCTCGGGCATGTGCGCCAGCGCGTCCAGCGCGCGGGTGAACCACGCCACGGCCTCCAGATGCGCCGACCGGGCCGCCGCCTTCGCGCCCGCCTGTCGGGCGTAACGCAGGGCAAGATCCCACAGCTCACCGCGATGCGCGTGGTCCGCCAGCCGATCGACGTGCTCCGACAGCCGATCCGGCCAAGTCCGCTCGATGGCCGGGACGATCCGGGCGTGAATGGCGCGGCGGAGGTCGTGGAGCAGCCCCTGGTAGGCCACGTCGTGGACGAGCGCGTGCTTGAACGTGTACTCGCGCTCGGCGACGAGCGGTCGGTCGCGCAAGAGATCGGCCTTCTGCAGCGTGGCGAGCCCGGCCTGCAGCTCCTCCTCGGACCGCTCGACGATGGCCCGCAGCAGACGCACGGGCACGTCTCGACCGATCACCGCCGCGGTCTGGAGCAGCTGCTTGTCCCGCGGCGACAGGCGGTCGATGCGGGCGGCCAGCACGGCGTGCACCGTGGCCGGAACGTCGATCGCCTCGAGCGACCCGCCCAGCGCTCTCGCCTCGGTCACGGTGCGGACGGTCTCCTCGATGAAGAAGGGGTTCCCCGCCGTCCGCTCGACCAGCAGCCGGCGGAACGGCGCGAGCACCACGTCGGCGCCCAGCAGCTTCTCGACCAGCTCGTCGGCCAGCGCGCTGGGCAGCGGCCCCACGTCGACCTCGCGGAACTCCGCGAGCTCCGACCACCGGTGCGCGTGTTCCGGACGGTACGTCGCGACGAACAACAGCCGACTCTTCGAGATGGCCTCGACGAGTCGGTCCAGCAGCGCCCGCGTCTCGGAGTCGGCCCAGTGCACGTCCTCGACGACGAGGATCAGGGGCCGGGCTCGGCTCTCCTTGATCAGCAGCGCGACGACGGCCTCGTGGATGCGGTGCCGTCGTTCCGCCGCGTCCAACGACCGCCACGCCGGATCCTCGGGACCGACCTCCAGCAGGGCGAGCAGCGCCCCGGCCAGCGGCACGAGCGACTTATCGATCGCGCGGAGCCGCTCCACCACGACGTCGCGGGCGACCGACCCCTCACCACTCGCGCCGTCCAGGAAATAGCCGCGCAGGAGCTCCACGATCGGCAGGTACGGGGTGGCCACACCGTACGAGATGCACCCCGTCTCCCGCACCGTCCACCCGCGTGCCGGCGACGAGTGCGTGAACTCCCAGACCAGACGCGATTTCCCGACTCCGGGCTCCCCGACCACGCCCACCGTGTGTCCCCGTCCACCCGCGCCCCCGTGCAGGGCGTCGGTGAGCACGGCCAGCTCCTCGTGTCGCCCGACAAAGGGCGTGAGCCCGCGCACCGCTCGGGCCTGCCAGCGCGTGCGCACGGACGTGGCGCCCAGCAGCTCGAACGCCTCGACGGGCCGGGGCAACCCCTTCACGATGAGCGGGCCGAGCTCCCGGACCTCGATGTGTCCCTCGCTGAGCCGGCGGGTCTCCTCGGTGAGGAGGATCGTGCCCGGCTCGGCCAGCTGCTGCATGCGGGCCGCGAGGTGTGTCGTCTCGCCGAGCGCGATGTACTCCATGTGGAGGTCGCTGCCCACGGTCCGCACGACGACCTCGCCCGAGTTGAGGCCGACCCGCAGCTGCAGATGCGCGTCCGCCACGATGTAGCGGGCCCGCTGGTGGAGGGCCGCGAACATCGCCAGCGCCGCGTGGCAGGCCCGCACCGCGTGGTCCTCGAAGGCCATCGGCGCGCCGAACAGGGCCATGATGCCGTCGCCCATCACCTGGTTCACCGTGCCGTCGTACAGGTGCACGGCGTCCATCATGAGCTCGATCACCGTCTCCAGGACGGCGCTCGCCTCCTCGGGATCTCGACGCGCCAGGAGCTCCATCGAGCTCTCGAGGTCGGCGAAGAGCACGGTGACGCGCTTCCGCTCACCGTCCAGCGCGCTGGGCGACGCTCGGGGAAGGTCGGCCACCTCCCGACCGAGGCCAAGCCCGGCCACCCGACCCCGTGCGGGCGGCGGCAGGATGTAGCCGCAGCCGGCACACCGATAGGCGCCGGCCGGCACGGTGGCGCCGCACGCCGGACAGGGTCGAGGCAGCATACGGCCGCAGCCGTTGCAGTAGCGCGCGGTCGGCGGATTGCGACCGGCGCAGCGCGGGCACTCGAGATCGTCCGTCACTGGAGCTGCTTCCTCACCGATTCACTGTGCTTGTAGACCGCCAGCCGCGCCCGGCTCAGGCTGCCCAGCGGCTGGTGTGCCTTCAACCCGTTCCAGGGATTGAACGCCAGGCGCTCACAGGCGTCGTCGGCCATCGGCGGCGTTCCGCTCTTGATCGTGACCCGTGCGACTTCCCGGAACTCGGCGCTCGGCGCAGGCGTCTGCGGGCCGGGCTCGGGCCAGAGCACCGTCGCGTCCTCGATCGGGAATGCCGAGGCGATCACGCGGCGTTCGTCCTCGGACCCGGCCTGCGGTCGCGGCTGGACCTTCATCACGTAACAGACGTCGTTGGAGCGCAGGAAGTCCGCGAGCACCTTGGCCTGGTAGCCGGCGTCGAACCGGTTGAAGCTCGCCGCGCTCCGGTCGAACGCGTGGCAGGGCTCGAACCGGAATTTCACGGCGGCGGAGCCCCACGCGTAGGGCAGGAGACTGGAGAACCGCTTCTCGAGCACCAGGGGCGCGGCGGTCGCAGACAGGCTCACCGAGCGGAGCAACGGATCGGTTCCGAACACGCGGAACGCTTCCGGGTGACGGCTCCAGAGCTTGAACACGTTGCGGTACGAGTGGATCCGCAGCTCGATCAGATCGGCGTAGTCGACGATGCTCCTGGAGACGAACCGGTCCTGGAGCCCGCCCGCGACGAAGTCCTGGTCCCCCTCACCCAGGAGCCGATCGTCCCCGGCGTGCACGGCGGGATCGAGCGCGACTTTGACGGCCAGCCCGGTCGTCGCGGATCGGAGGTCCGCCACATCCTTCGGCTCGGAGTTCGACAGGCGGACCACCGCCTCGAACCTCCGGCCAAGGTTCTCGGGTCTCGCGACGCCGACTCGATCCTCGGCCCGGACGACGTCGCGCGACGACACGGTGAACCCGACGCGGTAACAGCCGAGGGCCTTCGCGTGGTCGCCGCGCCCGATGTTCTTGCCCCTGGCCCGCTGTCGGATGACCTCCTCGACCGCGTCCATCGACCGGCGCACCAGCGCGTCCTCATCGGGCATCAGCGACTCCGCGAGATCCGCCCGGAGATCGAAGACGGGGTAGCGCGAGAGCGTGAATGTCTGGGCGGCGGGCGAATCGACGCAGCCCCCCGTCGCGAGGGACAGCATGAGAAGACACGCAGCTCTGATCGCCATTCCCCAGCCTCCCAGCTACCCCTCGCCGGTGGTAGCGTCGTCAGTCTGAGTCAGCGGCGTGCTTCCCGTGTGCGCGACCGCCATCCGGCCGCGATGGATAGCGCGGCCTTCAACCTTACCGTAGCTCTCACGAGATGACGAGCCCTTGCCGGTCGGGCGGTGGTGCCATGCGTCGACCCGAGGCGTTCGGCTAAGGGGCCGGTCTCGTTGACGAATACCGGCGGCATGGCCTTCGCACCCTGAGTGGCTGTATGGCGAGCCTGCCGCCGCGGCTGCCGATGGATCTTGGTCGGTTGGTTCAGCGCCGGCACGATGCCAGTGGGGCGGTCGGCCTCATCGTGGGCCTCGTCTTCGAGCCGTCGACGATGGCGTTGGTGCGGTGGCGGCGCGGTGGGTCGACGTTCGAGGTGCTCGACCACCTGATCGAGGTGTCCGGGCACTGAGGTCCGGTGACGCGACTCAGACCGCCGGCGGACGACCTACGGTCGGCGGGCGCCGACCCAGCGCGTGCGGTACCAGTCCTCGTCGAGGTCGCCGATCCCCACGCGCTTGCCGGTCTGTCGCGAGTGGATGAACCGGCCCTCGCCGATATAGATCCCGTTGTGGCGCAGGCCGTCGAAGAACACGAGGTCGCCCGGCTCCAGGCGCTCGCGAGGCACCTGCGTTCCGTGCTCGTACTGCTTGGCGGCGTTGTGCGGAAGCGAGACGCCGACCTGCGCGTAGACGTACCGCACGAACCCGGAGCAGTCGAACCCCGAGGGCGCAGAGCCACCCCAGCGATACGGGGTACCGCGGAATCTCATGGCGACGTCCACGATGCGTCGACCGCGCTCGTTCGGCGCCTCGGCGCGAGGCGGACGCGGCTCGGGTGGCTTCGTCTCGGAGACGGTCGCGCAGCCGGCCAGCGCCACGAGACCGAGACACGCCGCGCCGCGCCAGGCCCGCATCGCTTCTCTCAGCCCGCGAGCGACTCGATCGCTCGTACCTCGTCGGCGGACAGCTCGAGCGCGTGGCTGGCCAGGTCCTGCGTCATGTGCTGCGGGTCGGAGGTGCCGGTCAGCGGGAGGATCCCGACCGCCTGCGCGAAGCGGAACACGATCTGGGCCGGTGTGGCCTTCAGGCGTGCGGCGATCCCGCCGACCAGCGGGTGGCGCAGCACCTCGGGGTTGGCGGTTAGGAGCGAGAAGCCCTGGTAGATGATCCGGTGCTCCGCGCAGAACGCGCGGGCGTCCCGGTCCCAGCCCAGCCGGGCGAAGCAACGGTTCTGGACGAAGCGAGGAAGCTCGGCGCCGTCTACCGCCATCTGCGCGAGGTGCCGGAGGGACACGTTGCTGACTCCGAGCAGGCGCGTGCGTCCCGCGTCGCGAAGCTTCACCATCGCAGCCCAGACCTCGGCGTCGGCGTCGGTCCACCCGCGCCCGGACGCGGGCCCGTGGAGCACGTAGCTGTCGACGTAGTCGGTGCCGAGATGCTCGAGCGAGCTGCCCATGGACTGCACGACCTGCGTGGAGAAATCGGCCGACGGATCGTAGGGCAGCCGATGGTCCTGTCCAGCCACGTAGGTGAACTTGGTCTGCAGAAAGAGGTCCGCGCGCGTGACGACGCCCGCGCGGTACGCAACCGCGAGCGCCTGGCCGACGCCGGCCTCGACGTAGTGGCGGCGCTGGTTGGCGGTGTCGATGCCCCGGAAGCCCGACCGCAGCGCGAGCTCAGTGAGCGCCGGCGTGCGATCTTCCTTCCAGGCGGTGCCGTACAGAATCTCAGGAATGAATGCTGGCATCTCGACATTGTGCCACGAGGGGGACGCCTCGTCCTCCGGAAGCTCGGCCCACGGAGGGTCGAGACGCGCCGGCGCCGTGCGGCACCGGCGCGTCGTCGAAGGATCAGCGGTCGCCGCGCCCGCGTCGGCCGCCGTCGTGGCGGTCGTCGTCGTGCTTGCCGCGGCCGCGCTTGCCGTGGTGGTGCCGATCGTCGTCGTGCTTGGCGTGCTTCGCGTGCTTCCACCACTCCTCGCGCTCGCGCCAGTCGCGCTCGTTCGAGGCCTCACGCCAGTCGCGTCCCCAGTGGGGCTCCCAGCGCGGCGGCCCGTCGTGACGCCAGTGCTTCCAGTGGACGGGGCGCACGTGGTAGTAGCCGACGGGCACCCGGAGGATCGGCACCGGCACGTGGATCGGCTCCACCACGACCCACGGCCCGTTCCAGCTCGGGCCGAAGTGCCAGGCGTTCCCGTGGAACAGCCAGTACTGATGGCCGTAGAAGAAGACGTTCGCCGGCGCGCGGGGCGCGTAATAGACGGGAGCGCCCGGGATGACCGCCAGGGCGGGCGGGCCGGGGAGCGTGATCCCCACGTTCACCTGGACCTGCGCGTGAACGGGTGCGGCAAATGCTCCGACGATGAGGGCCGCCAGCACGAGTCGACGCATGGACACCTCCACTCGCGAGATGCAACGCCGCAGGTGGCGCTTCCGGCATCTTAGCGAGGGTGGCCGACCACCCGGTAGCGTCTAGTGCGGGAGGACCGGGACCCAGGCCTCCGGACACGTTGGCACGTACGGGTAGTACGCGCGAGCGCTCTGGCAGTAGTACCAGTACCCGTTCGAGCCGGGATTCACGTAGGCCGGAGGGCTCGAATAGGCCACGCTCGGCCCCCACCAGACGAACGGCGCCACGAAGAACGGGGCGACGCCGATGAACGCCTTGCCACCGAACCCGCGATGGTGACGAAACCCGGAGTGGTGGTGATGGAACCCGGAGTGGTGACCATGGAAGCCGCCGCCGTGCCGCCCCTGGACGCCACCGCGGAAACCGCCGCCTCGCCCGCCCTGAAAGCCATGCCCACCGCCCCGACCGCTCGCCTCCCCGACCGTCGTCGAGCCGACGAGCAGCACGAGCATCAGAGCACTGGCGAGGGTGGCCCGAGGCCGCCTCATGACTGTGGGACGCATGCTCTTCCCACTCTATTCACGAGAGAGGCCAGCACGCTCTCGTGTAACGATTGCATCTGGGCCCGCGACGATCTCGTCCGCGGCCTGAGCCGTACTCCCGCGGAGCCTGCGGAGCAGAGCACTCCACTCGTGGCGTCCGACGACCCGACCGACGACACAGAAGAAGACGAAGACGGCCGAGCCCCCCGCGGCCCCCAGTACCAGATCGAGCAGGCCCGTCCCGGCCTGGCGGGCGACCAGGAACGCGAGGAGGCCCGCCACGGCGATCTTCACGAGGTCGGCGGCGGGAATCCCGAGGCGATGGCGGCGAGCGAGCGCGACGAACACCCAGACCGTCGCGAGCAGCTGCGCCGCCGCGTTGGCGACGACCGCCCCCGTCGTGCCGTAGGCGCCGATGAGCCACGTGGCCAGGCCGAGGTTGACGGCCGCGGCGATCGTCGTGGCCACCAGCGCGGATCGTCGATCGCCGAGGGCCGGCAGCGCGGCCCACGCCACTTGCCGCAGGGCCGACACGAGCGCGACGCCGGCCAGCGCGCTGAGCAGGGGGGCCGCAGGCAGGTACGCCGCACCGTAGAGCAGGCTCACGATCCCGGGGGCGAGCGCGGCCGTGAGCGCGGCGGTCAGGGCGCCGGCCAGCGCGACGTAGCGGAGCGCGGTGCGGTACACCGCCTCGAAGTCCGGCCGGTTGCCGGCGCCGTGGAGCGCCGAGAACGCCGGCAGGAGAGCCCCGACCGTGATCTCGGGGAGGATCATCGACCGGCTGGCCAGTCCGAAGGCGAGGCTGTAGTAGGCGATGTCCTGCGCGGTGCCCCACAGCCCCAGAAAGAAGACCTCCGAGCGGTCCCAGACGACCGCGTCCAGCACCGCCATCGCCGAGAACGCGACCATGTAGCGCCGCACGTCGGTGCGCTGGGGCGCGGGGACGTCGCGCGGCGCGTTCGGATAGACGGCGCTCGCGCTGCGGTGCACGAGCCAGCAGGACACCACGAGCGTGCCCGCGATCCCGCCGACGAGGCCGAGGATCCCCGCGCCGAGGGCGAGGGCCGCGCCCACGACGATGATCTGCAGCGTCATCTTCAGCGTGCTGAGTCGCGCCGTGACGTCGTAACGCTGGGCCCCGTAGAGCGCGTGCGTGTCGATGCTCTCGAGCGTGATGGGGAACAGCGACAGTGCCACGACGACGAGCGGCCAGCGCAGGGGGACCGGGGCCAGCCACAGCACGAGCGGGGTGACGCCGGCGACGACCAGCGTCGTCGTCACGAGTTGGCGACGGCGGAGGTGGCGCGCCAGCCCCCAGGCGCCGGCCTGATCGCCACGGACGACGGCGGCCGCGGTGTAGCGCGCGGTGGCGAGCGCGAAACCGAGCGTGGCGACCGCCTCGAGCGTCGCCCACACCCACGTCACGTAAGCGTAGTCGCCCATGCGGCTGGGCCCGAGGCCTCGGGCGAGCACGATCGACATGAGGAGGCCGGATCCGACCCCCACCAGCGTGACGAGCCCGTGCCAGACAGTGTTGCGAACGAGCGCGGCCTTCACGTTCACGGCAGGAGATCCAGGCCGGCGTCGGGGCCGGTCAGGCCAGGCAGACGGCCAGCTCCGCCACGCTGTGCAGCACCTCGGCGAGGTCCATGAGAACGGGCGGGACACCGAGGCGCAGGCCCATCGTCGCGGCGGGAGCCACGTCGGCGGGGCGGCGACCATCCTCGAGATACCACGCGAGATGCTCGGCCAATACGTCGAGGTGCTCGTGCACGACCGCGAGGTGGTCGCCCGGCACGACGTGCACGCTCACCGAGGGCACGAGGCGCCGCCAGGCGCTGGCGGCCGCGGCGGCGGAGCCCCAGGGCTCGCGCTCGGGCCACAGCAGGACGACCGCGCCGGCGTAGCGCGGCGCGAAGTAGCGCATGACGATGCGGTGGTAGAGATCCATGACCCCCGGCGTGAAGCCCGACGGACGTCCCACGCTCCGGCGCGCGGCTCGACGGGCAAGCGCGGCGCCCTTGGCAACGACGAACGGCGCGCGCGCGCGAGGCGGCAAGGTCGTGAGCGCCTCGACGAACGAGCGCAGGCGCGCCACCGGCTCCGCCGTCCGCTCGGGCGAGAGCCCGGCGAGCTCGGCCGCGCGCTGGACGAGCCGGCCGGTCGCGGCCAGCGGCGTGGCGGGCGCCGCCGCGATGAGGGCGAGCAGCTCGACGGCGTCGCCGCTCTCCTGCAGCCGCCGTGCGATCTCGTAGGCCACGAGCCCGCCGTTGCAGTAACCGGCGAGGCGATACGGGCCGTGCGGCTGCAGCGCCCGCACCACGCGGAGGTGCTCCTCGACCATCGCCTCGATCGTCGACGGGATCGGCGCGGTCACGCCCGTGAACGGATGGACGACGTGGACCGGTTGCCGCGGACCGAGCCGGCGCGCGAGCCGCAGGGCGTAGAAGGCCCCGCCGGTGAGCATGCCGTGGAAGAGGAACAGCGGCGTGCGATCGCCGCCCCGGTTCAGCGTGACCGCCGGGGCGGTGACGTCGAACTCGCGCTCGCCGCGCCGGCGCAGCAGGCGCGCCAGCTCGCCGACGGTGGGGCTCTCGTAGAGCGTGGTGAGCGGGAGGGCGCAGCCCGTGAGGTCGCCCACCTGCTGGATCATGCGCGCCGCCGTGAGCGAGTCGCCGCCGAGCTCGAAGAAGTCGTCGTCGACGCCGATCGGTCGCCCGCCGAGCAACGCCTGCCACAGGTCGGCCAGCTGGGCCTCCAGCGAGCCGGGCGGCGCCGCGACGGTCGGGCCCGGCTCGTGCGCCGGCGCCTCGGCGAGGGCCGCGAGGGCGCGGCGATCGACCTTGCCGTTGGCCGTGAGGGGGAGCGCATTGAGCGCCACGAACGCGGCCGGCACCATGTACACGGGCACCGCCCGCCGAACGTGCTCGCGCAGCTCGTCCGCTCGCACCACGGCGCCCGGCCGCGCGACGACACAGGCGACCAGGCGCCTGGCCGCATCCTCCCCCCGGACGACCACGACCGCCTCGCGCACGTGCGGGTGACGGCCTAGCACCGCCTCGATCTCCCCCAGCTCGATGCGCAATCCGCGGATCTTGACCTGCGAGTCCAGCCGGCCGAGATACTCCAGCGAGCCGTCGGGCCGCCAGCGCGCCAGGTCGCCGGTCCGGTAGATCCGCGCCCCCGGCGTCGGATCGAAGGGGTGCGGAACGAACCGGGCCGCCGTCTCGTCGGGGCGATTCACGTACCCGCGCGCGAGCCCGGGGCCGCCCAGGCACAGCTCCCCGGGGACACCGATCGGTACCGGATCGAGGTGCCGATCGAGGACGTACGTCGTCGTGTTGGCGATCGGCGGTCCGATCGGGATCGAAGCGAGCATGGGATCCACCGCCGCGGGAACGACGTAGGCCGTGGCCGAGACGGAGCACTCGGTCGGCCCGTAGCCGTTCGTGATGCGGGTCTCGCGTAGGAGCGCGGCGGCGCGGGCCACGTGCGACACCGACAGCGCCTCGCCTCCGAGGTCGAGCTGACGGAGCGGCGCCAGGCACTCGGGATCCTCGTCGATCACCATGTTGAAGATCGACGGCGTGAGCCACATCGTCGTCACGCCGTGGCGGCGGATGACCTCGCGCAGCTCGCGTGCGGTCGGGATCGCCGACGGGTAGAGCACGAGCCGGGCGCCGTGGGCCAGGGCGCCCCAGATCTCGAACACGGAGACGTCGAAGGAGAGCGCGGTCGACTGGAGAATGACCTCGTCGGGCCCCAGCCGGACGTAGCCCTCCTGCCCGAAGAGAAGCCGCACGATGCCGCGGTGAGGCACCGCCACGCCCTTGGGACGTCCCGTCGACCCCGACGTATAGATGACGTACGCGAGATCGGCGCCGGTGACGCGCGGGCGGGCGTCGTCGTAGGGCGCGCCGTCGTCGCGCGCGCGATCGATCTCGACGACGGGTGCCCCGAGTCCCGCGACGGCCGAGGCGTCAGCGGCCTGGGTCACGACCACCGAGACGCCGGCATCCGCCACCATGAACGCCAGCCGCTCGCGCGGATCGGTCACGCTGAGGGGCAGGTAGGCTCCGCCCGCCTTGAGCGCCGCGAGGTAGCCGACGATCACCTCGGGCGATCGCTCCATCGCGATGCCGACGATGGAGCCGGGCCCGACACCGAGTCCGCGGAGTCGCGCGGCCAGCGCATCGGCCCGCTGATCGAGCTCGCCGTAGGTCAGCGTCGCGTCGCCGGCCACGAGCGCGATACGGTCCGGCGCGCCGGCCGCCTGCCGGGCGACGAGTTCGTGGAGGGTGGCGTCGGCCGGGTACGCCCGCGCGGTCCGGTTCCACTCCACGATCAGCCGATGCCGCTCGTCATCGTCGAGCAGGGCGAGCCGGGAGACCGGACAGTCGAGATCGGCGACGGCGGCCTCGAGCAGGCGGTCGAGCTGTCGCTGCAGTCGCTCGATGGTCGACGGGTCGTAGAGGTCGGTGCGATAGGTCAGGACGCCGTCGATCGTGTCCGCGCGCTCGACCAGCATCAGGTGCACGTCGACCTCGGCGGCCCCGGGATCGATCTCGAACGCATCCAGCGTCCAGCCCGGCGGCGCGCCGGCCCCGAGCGGCTCGAACGTGACGAGGTTCGAGAAAAGCGGCGCCCGTCCACGGTCCCGCACCGGCTGGACGGCCTTGACCACCTGCGCGAACGGCACGCCGCCGTTGTCGGCCGCGGCCTCCGCCTCGGCCCGCACGCGCGCGAGGAGGGTGCGGAACGATGGGTCATCCCCGAGATCCACGCGCAGCGCGACGGGATTCGCGAGGCAGCCGAGCACCCGGCCCAGCTCGGGCGACGTTCGCCCGGACGTCATCGCGCCGACGACGGCGTCCTCCTCACGCGTGTGCCGGTGCAACAGGGCCAGGAGCGCCGCGAGCAGGAACACCTCGACGCTCACCGTCGCCTTGGCCGCGGCCAGCCGGACGGCACCCGTGAGCCCCGCGTCGAGCGAGACACGGTGACGGGCTCCGCGGAAGCCGCGCACAGCGGGACGCGCGCGATCGGGGACGAGCTCGAGCCTCGTCGGTGGAGGCCCGGCGAGACGCCGGCGCCAGTACTCGAGCTGACGGGCGGCCGCAGGGCTGTGGAGCCATTCCCGTTGCCGCCTGGCAAACTCTCCGTACGCCAGCGGTGGTGCCGGCGGCTCGAGGCCACGCCCGATCCGCGCCTCGTAGAGACCCGCGAACTCCGTCAGGAGAGCCTGGTGGATCGCGGCGCTGTCGCCGAGCGCACGGTGGATCGTGAGATAGAGCCGGTCATCGTCCGCGCCGAGCCGGACCAGCCGGGCGCGGAACAGGGGCCCACGCTCCAGGTCGAATGGACGGGCGGCGTCGCTCGTGGCCAGGACACACGCCTGGAGCTCTGCGCCGCCGATCCCGCGGAGATCCACCACCGGCAGCGCGACCGGCGCCGGTGGTCCGACGACCGCCGTCACGCGCCCACCGTCGGCGAGCAGCGTCGTCCGCCACGCATCGTGCCGCCGAACGAGGGCCGCGAGAGCCTCCTCGACGGCGGCCGTCTCGAAGCCCGCGCGCCGGCGCATCGTGATCGGCTGGTTCCCGATCGGGACGTCTCCGGCGAGCCGAGCGAGGAGCCACAGCTCCTCTTGAGCAGGTGACGGCAACATCGCGTCGCGACTACGGTTCATGTCCGGTAGGCGCCCCCAGAAGGCATGCCTGCGCACCGCCCCTGCCCAGGGACGGGCAAGTGGAGTGCCAAGACGAAGGGCGTTCACGGCCGCGTCATTCCGGGGCCGCTCGGGCGTCGGCCGCAATGGGCTGGCCAGGTTGGGAACACGCCTTCCCAATCGGGCGGAGACGAACGGCCGCCGCTCGTGGCCGAGTGGCCGGGTGCACGGGACCGGGCGGGTTGCCTCCCTGCTGGCCGGGGATTACAGTGCAGCCACTCTGTTCCCGGGAGGCAGCCATGTGCGTCGACAATGATTCTCGTCCCCCGATCACGCCGATCGCCGGTGGCTCGGCCGGTGGTCGCGACCTGAAGCTGACCTCCGCCGACGGCACGCGTTTCATGGCGTACGCCGCGCGGGCGAGCAAGCCGAGCGGCGCCGGGATGGTCGTCATCCCCGACGTCCGCGGCCTGCACCAGTACTACAAGGATCTGGCCGACCGCTTCGCCGAGGTCGGCGTGGACTCCGTCGCCATCGACTTCTTCGCGCGGACGGCGACCACCGAGGACCGCAGCGACAAGTTCGACTTCATGGCGCAGGTGCCGCAGACCAAGCCGGATCAGCTCCAGGCCGACCTCGCCGCCGCGGTCACGTATCTCAAGAGTCCCGACGGCGGCCAGGTGCGCTCGGTCTTCTCGGTCGGGTTCTGCTTCGGCGGGGCGCTCTCGTATCTCCAGGCCGCCAGCGGGCTCGGCTACGCCGGGGTCATCGGCTTCTACGGCTGGCCGCTCGGTCTCAAGCGCTGGCCGGACCGTCCGAAGCCCATCGACGCCGCCCCGAACTACAAGAGCCCGGTGCTATCGCTCTTCGGTGGTGCCGACGAGGGAATCCCCCAGGCCGACGTCGATCAGTTCGACGCGGCCCTGCGCAAGGCCGGCGTGAAGCACGACGCCACGGTCTATCCCGGCGCGCCCCACAGCTTCTTCGACCGGAAATTCACGGAATTTGCCGACGCCTCGGCCGACGCCTGGAAGCGCGTGCAGGCGTTCGTCACCCAAAACACCAAGCGCTGATCGAGGAGACCCGCCATCGCCACGCACTCGAAGACCCTGCACGCCGTCCAGCGGCTCCGTCGTCTCGCCCGTCGCCGGCGGGAGGCCGCGCTGAAGAAGGCCCGGCTCGCCGCCGCGGCGACCAAGCGCTGAACCGGCCCGGCCGGTCCGTCCCGCGCGCTCACGAGGCGCGGGCGGGCCGGCCGGCCGTCAGGTCGGGATGCAGGCGGTGACCGTGATCTCGATCACCAGCTCCGGCGCGTTCAGTGAGGCCACCGTGACCGTGGTGCGCGCCGGCTTGTCGGTCGGAAAGTACTTTCCGTACTCCTCGTTGTAGGCGGCGAGGTCCTCGCGGCGCGTCAGGTACACGGTCGCCGTCAGGACGTTGTCGAGCGAGGTGCCGGCGGCCTCCAGCACGACCTTGATCCGCTCCAGGATGTTCCGCGTCTGCTCGCGCACGTCCTTGCCGAGCTCCCCCGTGCGCGGGTGCCGGCCGGTCTGTCCCGCCACGAACACCAGGTGGCCGAACCGCGTCGCGGGGGAGAGGTGCGGATTGGCGCTGGCGAGGTCGGCCTTGACGATCTCTTTCTTGGGCATGGGCGGCTCCTCGCCGGGTACGATACGCGCCCCCCGGGCCACGGACAACGGTTGGCCCTTGACCGGTGCTGGCGACGATGGTCCACTCAGGGCCGGTCCCGCGACAGACCCAATCGGTGGGAGGCCTCGCTTCTATGCCCGACACCGCGCACCTCGATTCGCGCGTCAGCCTGCTGCTCCGTCTCGTCGAGAGCATCACGGCCTCACCCGACCTCGGCGAGGTGCTCGACCGCGTCGTCCGGTCGGCCGTCAGCCTGGTCGAGGGCTCGCGCTCGACGTTCTGGGTCACCCAGGGCTCACGGCTGGTGGCCCGGGCCCGGGCCGGAGGGCGCCGTCAATCGAAGGCTCACGCCCGCACGGAGTTCGAGATCGGCGAGGGCCTCGTCGGACACGCGGCGCTGGAGCGGCGGACGCTCGTGGTGCCGGACGTGCAGACCGACCCGCGCACGATCGACCGTGAGTACTTCAAGGCCGAGAACATCGCGGCGTGCGCCGCGATCCCCCTCGTCTCGCACGGGCACCTCATCGGGGTCCTCGCCCTGATCACGCGCTGTGCCGACGACCTGGGCCCGGCCGAGGTCGACATGCTCACCGCGTTCGCCGACCACGCGGCGATCGCCATCGAGAGCGCGCGACTGTACGCCGACGCCGAGCGACGGCGCCGCGAGGCCGCCGCCCTCGCCGACCTCGCCCGCGACCTGGCCGACCACCACGACCCCGAGACCATCCTGGCGCGCGTCGCCCGCGGCTGCCAGGCCCTCTGCGGCGCCGACGTCACCGCCCTGGCCCTGCGCCAGCCCGATGGGACGTTTCTGGCTCAGCACGTGATCGGCGCCGAGAGCGACACCTATCGGCGCTTTCGCGTCGTGCCGGGCCTGGGCCTCGGCGGTCGGGCCGCCGTCAGCGGCCGGCCGGCCCGCGCCGCCGAGCGTGTCGCGTGGCCCCCGATGCCGGCCGACTACGCCGCGGCGATCGATGCGGAGGGCATCCGCAGCGCGCTGGCCGCGCCGATCATCGTGGGCCGTGAGGTCGAGGGGCTGCTCTACGTCTGCAGCCGAACACCCGGCTCGTTCAGCGACGCCGACGAGTCGGTCCTCGTCCGGCTCGCCGACCTCGCCGCCGCCGCCATCCACACCAGCCGTCTCTTCGCCGCCGAGCAGACCGCCCGCGCCGAGGCCCAGCGCTCCGCCGAGAACTTCCGCGACCTCGTCGACACCCTCGACGCCATCGTCCTCGAGGCCGACGCCGATACGTTCCAGGTCACCTTCGTCAACCACCGGGCCGAGACCATCCTCGGCTATCCGTGCGAGGCCTGGTACACCGACCCGAGCTTCTGGGCCAATCATGTCCACCCCGACGATCGAGACTGGGCCGTGGCGCACTGTCAGGACGCGATCGCCCAGAACCGCGACCACGTCATGCAGTACCGGATGCTGACCGCCGACGGGCGCGTGCTCTGGGTGCACGACCTGGTCCGGATCCTGCCCGGGGAGCCGGACGGACGGCGGCGGCTCCGCTCCGTGATCGTCGACGTCAGCGAGCGGCGACGGGCCGACGCGCTGCTCGGAGGCGAGCGCGAGATCCTCCGCCTGATCGCGGCCAGGGAGCCGCTGGCGAGCGTGCTCGACGAGATCTGTCGTCTGATCGAGACGCTGCGCCCCGACGTGCTCGCCTCGATCGTGCTCGTGGAATCCGGGCGCCTGCGGCACGGCGCCGCGCCCAGCCTGCCCGACGTGTACGTCGAGACGATCAACGGCGCCCCGATCGGCCCGACGATGGGCTCGTGCGGCACCGCGGCGTACCGCAAGACGGCGGTGGTCGTGGCCGACATCGCCACCGATCCGCTCTGGGCCGACTTTCGTCATCTCGCGCTGCCCCACAGCCTGCGCGCCTGCTGGTCGGTTCCGGTTCTGGACGGCGCCGGCGAGGTCCTCGCCACGTGCGCGCTCTACCAGCGCGTCCCCGCCGAGCCGAGCGCGGAGGACATCGAGCTCGTCACCCGCGTGAGCCATCTCATTCGCATCGTGATCGAGCGCGACCGGTCGACGGAGGCGCTGCAGCGCAGCGAGGCGCAGTACCGCGCGCTCGCCACCCACATCCCCGCCCTGACCTGGGTGGCCGACCGCCACGGCGGCACGGTCTTCGTCAGCCCCAACGCCGAGCAGGTCACCGGGTCCACCGCCCAGGAGCTGACCGCCGGCGGCAAGGAGGACTGGTTCGCCCGGATCCATCCCGACGACCTCGCGGCGGTCCAGGAGCGCTACGCGGCCCTCGAGTTCCAGCGGGAGCCGTTCGACTTCGAGTACCGGATGCGCCATCGCGACGGCCACTGGATCTGGATCCACGACTGCGGTGTCTCGAGCTACCAGCGGGACGGCGTCGTCTATTTCGCCGGGGTCCTCACCGACATCACCGCGCGCAAGCAGGCCGAGCTCGAGGCGCAGCAGCAGCGGCAGCTCCTCACGCACCTCACCCGGGTGGCGACGCTCGGCGAGCTCTCCGGCGCCCTGGCCCACGAGCTGAACCAGCCCCTGACCTCGATCCTCAGCAATGCCCAGGCCGCGCTGCGCCTGCTCGACCACCCACAGGAGGTCGACCTCGAGGAAATTCGCGCCATCCTCCGCGACATCGCCGACGAGGACCGGCGGGCCGGCGAGGTCATCCGCCGCTTGCGTGCGCTCCTGCGCCGGGGCGAGACCCCACGGCAGCCGCTCGACGTGAACGAGGTCGCGGGCGAAGTCCTGCGTCTCGCGCGCAGCGAGCTGATCAGTCACGGCGTGACGGCGACGGTGCAGCTCACGCCAGGGCTCCCCAAGGTGCGCGCCGACCGGGTCGCGCTGCAGCAGGTGCTCCTGAACCTCATCGTCAACGCGTGCGACGCCATGCGCCAGGAAGCGCCACTCCAGCGCGAACTGACCGTCGCCACCGATCTCCACGACGACGGCGCGGTGCGGGTCGCGATCGTCGACCGCGGCGCTGGGCTCCCTGCCGACCGGATGGAGCGGCTGTTCGAGCCGTTCTTCACGACCAAGGAGCACGGGCTCGGCCTGGGACTCGTGATCTGTCGCTCGATCATCGCGGCCCACGGCGGGCGTCTCGGCGCCACGCCTAACCCCGACCGGGGCGCCACCTTCTGGTTCACCCTGCCCGCGGAGGCATGACCTCGAGGTAACACTCCAGGTTGTACGTCAGGACGGTCGGTCTTGACGCTCTGTAACAGGAGTGATCAACTCGGGCCGCTCTTTTTCGGAGATTTCGGTCCCGGACCCGATCGGTGGAGGCGTCAGTCCATGCTCGACACCGCGCGACTCGACTCCCGTCTCGGCCTCCTGCTGCGTCTGGTCGAGAGCATCACGGTCTCCCCCGACCTCGACAAGGTGCTGGACCGCGTGGTGCAGTCGGCCGCCAGCCTCGTGGAGGACTCGCACTCATCGCTCTGGATCGTCCAGGGCTCGCGCCTGGTGCAGCGAGCGGAGGCCGGGCGACGCCTGTCGACCGTGTCCAAGCGCACCGAGATGAACATCGGTGAGGGCATCGCCGGGCACGCCGTCCTCGAGCGGCGGACCCTGGTGATCGACGACGTGCAGGCCGACGAGCGCCACGTCTGTCGCGACTACTACCGCGCCGAGAAGCTCGTGACCAGCGCGTCGACGCCGCTCATCTCGCACGGGCGCCTCGTGGGCGTCCTCATCCTCGCCGCTCGCCGCGCCGGGGCCCTCGGCCCCGACGAGATCGAGATGCTCACCGCCCTGGCCGGCCACGCGGCCATCGCCATCGA
>Ga0075431_100001492_pt1 | contig 21640 bp, 19 predicted proteins | sample RhiMetdeltSRZDD5_FD_75297 | JGI IMG/M metagenome (GOLD analysis project Ga0075431, IMG submission 75297) | Populus rhizosphere microbial communities from Tennessee, USA - Rhizosphere MetaG P. deltoides SRZDD5 | ecosystem: Host-associated > Plants > Roots > Rhizosphere > Soil | place: USA... | reverse complement strand
GACCCGATTTGGTGGGGTTGATACGCCGAGGCTCACAATCCTGCAGCTCGAGTCTCGAGGGTGCCGTGAAGGTTCGATTGCTTCACCCTGACGATCTTCCGATCGCAGCCGAGCTGCTGAGCCAGCTCGGCTATGTCGTATCGACCGACGAGCTGGCCGGGCGGATCGATCGTGTGCTGGCGAGCGGAACACATTTCGCCGGCGTTGCCGAGGACGCAGGCAGGATCGTCGGACTGGTCCACGCTTACGAAAGGCCGGCGTTGGAGAAGCCGTATGAGGCGGTGGTGCAGGCGCTGGTCGTCGACGCACGGGCGCGGAATGCGGGAACGGGAAGACTGCTGATGGCGGCTGCGGAGGCATGGGCTCGCGCCAAAGGACTTGCAAACGTCGTCCTGCACACTCGAATCGATCGGGACGATGCACGCGCTTTCTACGAGCGCATTGGATACAGCAGGGCTGCGACTTCGCATCTCATGAGCAAACCCCTGAAAGCCGCCCCATCCGGCTCTCCCCGGTCCGGGTCTGGCACCCTGCGGACCTGACGGACTCCGCCGCCGTTCGTCGGGCGATGGCGGGATGGCCGAGTACCTTGCCCTCGCCAGCGGACAGAGGCTCGAAGCAGCGCGTCCCGGCGCCTCGTCAGGCCGGTTCTCGGGCGCCTTGCGGGTACGAGACCCATTCCCCGGTCGCGAGATAGCGGTCGATCGCGAGCGCCGCCGTGGCTCCGTCGCCCATCGCTCCGGCGGCTCGGTGAGGAGAGCCGCGGCGCACGTTGCCCGCCGCGCAAAGGCCGGGCGCGGGCGTGCGCATGGCCGCATCGACACAGATGCGCCCCGTGGTGTCGAGCGCCACGAGCCCGCGGAACGGCTCGGTATTCGCAACGAGACCGACGCAGGCAAAGACCGCGGCCGTTGCCAGCTCGCTCTCCGCGCCGGTGCCGGCTGCCTCGATGCGCACGTGGCTTACGGCCCCGTCCCCGAGGATCCCGGTGACGGTCGAGCCAAATCGCACCTCGATCTTCGCATGGGCGCGGATCCGCTCGCGATAGGTCGACTGGCCGGTCAGCGCGTCGCCCCGCTCGACAATCACGACTTTGGCAACGTGCTCGGCCAGAGTCAGGGCCTCCTGCATCCCCGAGTCGCCGCCGCCCACGACGACCGCCACCTTGTCGCGCAGCAGTGGCGCGTCGCAACTGGCGCAGTCGCTGACACCCTTGCCCAGCAGCCGCGCCTCGCCGGGCACGCCGAGCCTGGCCAACGCGCTTCCCGTTGCAATGACGACCGCACGCGACAGTATGGCGCGGCCGTCGCTCGTCGACCGCCACCGGCCACCCTCTGCCGTGAGACCATCGCAGCTTGCCACCAGAAACTCGACGCCGGCGGCGTCCGCCTGCTCCTGCGTCATGGGACACAGGTCGTAGCCGGCCACCCCCTCCGGAAAGCCAGGCACGCCCTCGACCTTGTCGATGCCGACCAGCTGTCCGCCAATCATGGCACCCGTCAGCAGTGACGTGCGCCGACCCAGGCGCGCGCTTGTCAATGCGGCCGTCATGCCGGCGAGCCCGCCGCCGACGACCACAACGTCGTATTCGTCTTCATCGTTCATGGCCCACCTCGTTGCGCCGCTCCCGGTCTCGGCTCTTCCGGTTCCTCACGCGATCGGCACGAGCTGCGCCGGATCGATGGTGAGCCATGCCGGCGTGCCGGGTTCGAGCACCTTGTCCGGCGCCGCCGTGACCGTGAGCGCGGTGCCGCCGGCGGCCAGGGCGAACACATAGCTCCAGCACTCGCCCAGGAAGGCGCGTCGCGCGATCCGCCCTTCCACGACGACACGCCCGTTGCCGTCCGGCCGCGCCGGGGACAGCCCGAGCGCATGCGGCCGCAGCGAGACGGTCACCGGACCGGCGCCTGGCAGCGGCCCCGGCACGGCCGCCAGCGGCACCGAGAAGCCGTCGAACACGAGCCGGTCACCGTCTCGCCGTGCCTCCAGGAAATTGGTCCGGCCAATGAAGCTCGCGACGAAGCGGGTACGCGGCCGCATGTAGAGATCGACCGGCGGGTCGATCTGCTCGATGCGGCCCTGGTTCATGACGGCGATGCGGTCGGACGTGACCATCGCCTCCGCCTGGTCGTGGGTGACATAGACCGTCGTGATCTTCAGCTCGTCGTGCATGCGGCGGATCTCGAAGCGCATCTCCTCGCGCAGATTGGCGTCGAGATTGGACAGCGGCTCGTCGAGCAGCAGCACCGCGGGCCGGATCACCACCGCGCGGGCGAGCGCCACGCGCTGCTGCTGGCCGCCGGACAGCTCGGACGGATACCGGTCCGCCAGGCTGCCGAGACGCACGATATCGAGGATCTCGCCGACCTGCCGGCGGATCTCCTCACGGGCGAGCTTGCGCAGCTGCAGCCCGAAGGCGACGTTCTCGAACACCGTCATGTTGGGCCAGATGGCGTAGCTCTGGAAGATCATCGACATGCCGCGTTTCTCCGGCGGCAGCGAGCCCGAGGGCGACGAGATCACCTTGCCGCCCAGCTCGATCGCGCCCGACGTCGGCTCGATGAACCCCGCGATCATCCGCAGGGTGGTGGTCTTGCCGCAGCCCGAGGGCCCGAGCAGGGAGACGAACTCGCCCGATGCCAGCTCCAGGTCCACGTCCTTCACCGCCTCGACCGGACCGAAGCGGCGGCCGAGCTTGCGCAGCGCGAGGTCGGTCACAGCTCCCTCCGCAACATGAAGTCGCGCCCCATGATGCGCATGCCGAGCGCAACGACAGCGACGATGATCACCAGCAGCACCGTGCCGAGGGCCGCCAGCAGCTCCAGCCGTCCCTCCTCGCTCATGTCGAGCAGCACCACGGACACCACGCGGGTGGTGGGGCCGACCAGGAAGATGGCCGTCGACAGCTCCTGCGCCGCCGGCACGAAGATCAGCAGCCATCCACCCGCCAGCGTGCGCTGCAGAAGCGGCGCCACGACCCGGCGGACCGCCGTGAGCCGTCCGCCGCCGAGGATGCGCACCGCGTCCTCCATCTCCGGGTGGATGCTGCGAATGCCCGCGGCGGTCGCCGAGAAGGCGATCGGCAGGAAGCGCGTGACGAAAGCCAGCGCCAGCAGCGTGTAGGTGCCGTAGAGCGCCACCGGCGGCAGCGCGTAGGCCGCGTAGAAGCCGATCGCCAGCACGATGCCGGGGATCACGAACGGCGCCAGACACAGGAAAGCGAGGACGCCCGCGCCGGGCAGCAGCCTGCGCTGCACGATGTAGGCGACCCCCAGCGCCAGCACGACGCCGGCCGTCGCCGACACCGCGCCCAGGACCACGCTCGCCGTCAGCGCCTTCTGCGAGGTGGAATGCTCGAACAGGACATAGGCGAAGTTGCGCAACGTGAGATTGTCCAGCGCGAGGCCCGACGTCCACACCTTGCTGAAGGCGGCCAGGATCAGCACGATGAGGGGCAGCGCCAGCGTGATCGCCGCCACCAGCATGACATAGGCGAACATCGGCCAGCGCCACTTGCCCAGCTTCACCAGCCGCCGCTCGCCGCCCTTGCCCGACACGGCGGTATAGCCCCGCCGCGCCAGGATCAGCCGCTGCAACCCGAGCAGCGCCACCGTGATCAGGAGCAGCGGGATCGAATAGGCGGCGGCCACTTCCACTTGCAGCGGGAAGCCGAAGAACTCGGACAGCTGCATCACCACCACCGGATAGCGGGCGGGAATGGAGATGAGCGCCGGCACGCCGAACAGCGCGATCGACACGAGAAAGGTGAGCAGCGCACCGCCGAGGATCGCCGGCATGATGAGCGGGAACGTGATCCTGGCGGCGGTCTTCCACGTACCGGCACCGAGGATGTTGGCGGCGTCCTCCATCTCCGAGTTGATCATCTCGAAGGCGGTCGTGGTGAACACGAAGACGAGGAAGAACGTGTTGGAGGCCATCACCAGCACCAGGCCCCAGAAGCTGAAGATGTTGACGATGGGCTCGGTGGCGCCCGTCAGCGCGAGCCACGTCTTGTTGATCCACCCGGCATTGGGTCCGGCCAGCAGGATCCATCCGACAGCGCCGAGATAGGGCGGCGTAATGAACGCGCCGAGCATGGCGAGGCGGGCGAGCCCGCGCCCGGGCATGTCGGTGCGGGCGCAGGCCCAGGCCACCGGCACAGCGAAGATGAGGGACAGGACCACCGTCGCCGCCCCCATCTTGAGAGTATTGGTGAGTGCCGTGACATGCCGGGGCCGTCCGTAGGCCTCGACGTAATTGTGGAGCGTGAAGGCGCCGGTGTCGGGATGCGTAAAGCTCGCTATCGCCAGCTGCGAGATCGGCGCGACCACCAGCACCACGAGAATGGCCGCGAACGCCAGCCACACCAGCGAGGCCGGACGAAACCGGGACGCCAGCGAGATACGCCCCTGGGCCTGATGACCCGAACGCACTTCCGGCGCGCGCGACAGCCAGGTCATGCTGGGACCCGAGCTTGCCGCATGGGCGGGGCCGCTCCAGGCAGGTGAAGTGCCGGCCTCACGCGCGGGCCGGGCTCAGAGACCGAACGCATCGCGGAACTGCTGCTGCGCCTCCTTGAGCTGCTCCATGACCTCCTCGGTCGGCGTCGAGATCAGCTTCGTGCGGTCGAGGCCCGGCATGCCGTCGGGGGCCGGCACGTCGGTCCGCAGCGGCCAGCGCGCGGTCTTGCGCAGCGTCTCGGAGTATTCCTTGCTCAGCAGGAACTCCAGGAACAGGCGCGCCGCGTTCGGATGCGGCGCCTTCGCCATGACGGCGGTGACGCCCGGCGGCAGGATCAGGCCGCTCGCCGGATACAGCGGTGTCGTCGGCCGGCCCTGCTGCTTGCTGCCTTCGGCGAGCGTCATCGGCACGACGGCGATCTTGCGCTCGCCGGATTCGACGAGGCTGACGCCGTCGGCGATCGAGCGGCCGACCTGCGGCTGGTTCTTGGCGAGCTGCACGAAGTAGTCCCAGCCGTACAGCTTCTTCATCGTCACGACCCAGACGCCGACGCTGCCGGAGAAGCCGGGATGGCCGATGGCGATCTGCCCTTTCCACTTCGGATCGAGGAGGTCCTTCCAGTCCCTCGGCGCCTCCTCGGGCTTCACGAGCTTGCTGTTGGCCATGATGCCGATCGGCGCCACCGAGGTGATGCTCCACTTGCCCCCGTTGCCGGCCTCGAGCAGGGCGGGAAGCACGTACTTGTGGTTCTCTGGGGTGTACTCCGCGAGCTGCCTGGCGCGGTCGAGGATCACCATCTGCGCGTCGTCGTTGCTGCTCATCACGTCCGCCTGCACGGCGTTCGCCTTCACCTCCTGCATGAGGCGCTGCAGGACGACCTGGCCGCTGGCGCGCACCGCGTTGCAGGTGACGCCGGCGTACCTGGCATTGAACTGCCGGCAGGCGAGGTCGGCGAACTCGGTCGTCGTCTGCGACACGTACCAGACAATGGAGCCTTCCTTCCTGGCGGCCTCGTAGAGCTTGCTCTCGCCCTCGGTCATCTGCTGCGCCTGGGCGGCGGCACCTGCGAGCGCCGCCAGGGCGCCGGCAGCCACAACCGCCCGGCTGCACATGCCTGAAGTCATCCCGTCCTCCCTGCGAACATCGTTCGCATCCGCGCCCCTTTGGCTCGAATATACACAGGAACGACTGCGGGCACAGGCACCGGGGCCGGATCCTGCAATGCGGGTGCTGTATACGTGCTACCCGGTCTCCTCTCCTTCCCGCAGCGAGGAGACGCATGCTAGCTTTCGCAGAGAGGTGGCGCGCCGGATGCAACGCGCCCGTCGTCGCTGGCTGTTGCGCAGTCCTCAGGGGTGTTGCGATGAACGTCGTCGAGCAGCAAGGCCGGATCGGAGCCCGACCCTTGATGTCCGTCCTGAACCCCGTCGGATATCCGCCCAAGGTCGCGCGCAAGTCGGCCGCGAGCCGGCTCGAAAGCCTGCAGGGCAAGACGATCTATCTCGTCGATTGCCGCTTCGACGACTCGATCGAGCTCCTGAAGCAGGTTGCGGCCTGGTTCTCGCGGCATATGCCGGGCGTGAATACCAGGCTCGTGTCGCTCTCCAGCTACTACGGCAGCGACGATCCGAGGACCTGGGAGGAGATAAAGGCGAACGGCGACGCGGCCATCCTCGGCGTCGGCCATTGCAGCACCTGCGCGCCCGCGGTTGCCACCCACGCCATCACCCTGGAATCGAAGTACGGCGTGCCCACCGTGGCGTTCCATACCGACAAGTTCGACAAGGTCGTACGCTCGACGGCCAAGGTCCAGGGGCTGGCGCACGCGCCCGCCGTCTTCGTTCCGCAGCCGGTAATGGGCAAGGCGCAAGCGGAGCTGCGCGCCTATGTGGAGGGCCGCAACCCGTTGAGCGGCAGGCCGGTGATGCAGGAGGTCGTCGAGGCGCTCACGCGCGCGCCTGAGCCGCCGGTGGCCGACTTCGACCGCTCCACGCCGCGCCTCCTTGAGCCCGACACCGAGGACAACCTGCACCGCCTGTTCCTGGAGAGCCACTGGACCGACACGCTGCCCATCGTGCTGCCCACGGAGGACCGCGTGGCGGAGATGCTGGCGCACACCAGCCACCCGCCCGGCAAGGTCGTGGGCCGCATGCAGGCGACCGCCAATCGCGGCCAGTGGGAGCTGACGGTCGAGAAGGTGGCCGTCAACGCCGTGATGGCCGGCGCGCGTCCCGAGTACTTCCCCGTCGTCCTCGCGCTCGCCGCGTCGAACATCTCGGCCCGCAGCTCCAGCTCCAGCTCGGCCTCGGCGATGGTCGTGGTGAACGGCCCGATCCGGCATGAGATCGGCATGAGCTGCGGGGTCGGAGCGTTGGGGCCCTATAACCACGCCAACGCCACCATCGGCCGGGCCTATGGCTTCCTGTCGCAGAACGGCCAGGGTGGCTCGGTGGTCGGCGAGACCTACATGGGCTCGCTCGGCAACGGCTACACCTACAACAACCTCACCTTCGCCGAGAATGAGGAGAAGAGCCCCTGGACGCCGCTGCACGTCGGCAAGGGCTACAAGCCCGAGGACAGCACCGTCAGCATCTTCTGGGGCTGCCGCTCGACCGGCTTCGGCCTCGGCCTGCGCGAGACATACTGGCGCGAGCACGTCCGCGACATGCTCGCCGGCGTCGATGCCATCACGGCGCCCGTCCTGGTCCTCGACCCGATCGCGGCGCGCCAGTTCATCGATCGGGGCGGCTACGACACCAAGGAGAAGCTGATCGCCTGGCTGCACGAGACCGCCCGGATGCCCGCCGCCCGCTACTGGGATCTCCAGCTCGTGCAGAACTACGTCTATCCACGCGCCACCTTCGGCGAGGAGCCCATGGCCTCGAAGCTGAAGGCCGCGCCCGACGAGCTGATCCCGACCTTCGACATCCGCAACATCAACGTCGTCGTGGTCGGCGGCGAGGCGAACGGATACTGGCAGATCCTGGGCGCGACCTATCGCACGACCGTCTCAGTGGACGCGTGGCGCTAGTGTTGTCCGGGGAAGGATCCCGGATAGCCTCTGCCCCGACCTGGCGGTCGGAGCGTCGGCTTCCGGGAACGCAGAGGGAATTGCAGGCGATCCTTCCCACTTGCGTCCCCGGCCGGAGTGCACAGACTTGATCGAAGATCAAGTCCAGAGCGCGCAGAGCCGGGGTCTTCACCCCTGCTGTCGGAGCGCCAACCCTCGAACGGGCACCCGGACGTTGGCCCGCACACCAGCCGCCAACCGCGCCGGACCGAAAAATTCAGTCCTCCGGGCGAAGGGCCGCTTCGATGCGCTGGAGCAGCCGCTCCCGCAGGGCAGGCAACGCCCCCCCGAGGAGGCCGCGGACGCGGACGATCGGCAGGTAGGGCTGCATCGCCGCCGTCAGCGCTGCCTGGGACATGCCGGCCAGCCGCGCGTACTCGGACTGCGCGGCCGCATTGACGGCGCGTGGCCGCTGCGGATTGTCGACGACTTCCGGGGCGAGCTCGGTCAGGACGAAGTGGCTGCACGCGAGGTCGAAGGCGGCGGGCGCACGGGCCGCACCGGTCCAGTCGACGAGTCTCGGGCCATCCGCCGTCATGATCACGTTGCCGGGGTGAATGTCGCAATGGCACAGCCCGTCCTCCGGCCGCAGGCGCTCGATCAGGGCGAGGATGCCGGTTGCGATGTGCTCCGGAACAATGCCGTCGGAGAGCTGCAACGAGGCGTCCATCCCGTCGCGCAGGGAGAGGACGTCCCGCGGCGGGGGCGTCTTGTGAACGGACAGGGCGAGGGTCGCGAGGATCGCGCCCGCTTGTCCGAAGGTCACGGCGCCGCTCCGTGCGAGCTGCAGCAGGGTCGGTCCGTCGAGGCGGCTGAGCACGACGCCGAAGCGCCCCTCCAGGGTCACCTCGTCGAGCACCTCCGGCGCCGGAAAGCCGGCGGCGAAGACGGCGCGGGTCATGCGCGCCTCCCACCAGACGAGCCGCTGCGGGAAGCCGGCCTTGAACAGCTTCACGACCTGACCGGGCGCCCAGGCGTGGACGTCCGAATAGAAGCCTTCGCCAACCTTCTCCCCCAGGGATCCCCCATCGCCCGCCCTCCCGCCGCGAGCACCAAACACCGGCGGCGGGCAAAAAGGAACCCCTCCCGCCGCGGCCGCGGGGCACTATGGATCGTTTTCCACCCTGCAGAGACCTTCGGCTGCCCACCTGCCCATCAGCTCAGGAAACGCGCGAGACAATCCAGACACGCATCGGACTGGGCATCGAGACCGTCTTCGGCCAGATCCCATTCGCAGCAGATCGTCAGCATCGCGTCGCGCACATCGTTGCAGTCCATCGGGTGCGCAAGCGCGTGCCGCCGGCAAAGCTCCGCCACCTCTTTGAGACCGGCGCGTTCCTGCAGCTCCGGCATCCGTGCTGCGAACGCACTGCGGATGACTGCCAGATCCCTCCAACGGCGAAGCTCCGTGCCGGTTCTTGCTGTCGCCATGATTATCGCCACGCCCGACGCGTCATCGCCCTGACCTTTCCGCACAGGACGGTGTGACGCCCGCTACCCCCATTCCCGATGCCGGCATTTTCCCCGGCGCAATCCTAGATACCGAGCAAGCCCCAAATAAGGCAGCTGCAGCGCGGATCGTGCTCCAACCCATTGGAACCAAGCATCTTTTTCGAGCTAGTGTTCTGACTCATTCACTTGGTACCCATACGGTTGGCGGCTTGAGCACGGCGGGGTAGATCCCGGATAACCTCTGCCCCGACCTGAACGTCGGGGCCTCGGTTTCCGGGAACGCAGACGGGAGTAGGCGATCCTTCCCACTTGCGTCCCCGGCCGGAGCGCACGGACTTGATCGAAGATCAAGTCCAGGGCGCGCAGAGCCGGGGTCTTCACCCCTGCTGTTGCAGCGCCAGCCCCTGAACGCGTGCCCGCACGTTGGGGCCGGGCATCTTCGGAGCATTGTGGGTGCCGCAGCGCAGCCCGAACGAACCACGGGTTGCCCGCCTTCGCTCTGTGGCGCTAGAAGACTTAGCGTGACAGCTGTGGCCAGCTCTGGGGACCGTCGATCGCATGCCAAGCCCACACTCTCCCCTGAAGACGTACCTCGACCATCTGGAGCGCGGCGAGCTGGCCTACCAGTTCAGCCCCGAAGCCGGAAAGCCCGTGTTCTATCCGCGCGTCGTCTGCCCCTTTACGGGGAGCGAGCGGCTGGAGTGGCGCGTCAGCAAGGGGCTCGGCACCGTCTACGCGACCACCGTCGTGCATCCCGCCGATGGTGCGCCCTTCAATGTGGCGCTGATCGACTGCGACGAGGGTTTCCGCCTGATGAGCCGGGTGGAGGATATCGCGCCCGACCAGGTGAAGATCGGCCAGCGCGTGCGCTTCCGGGTGCACCGCCCCGGCGGCGAGGAGGCCCCCTGTCCCGTGTTCGTGCCGGCGGAGGGCGCGTGATGGACGGGCTCAAACGCGGCAGCGCGGCGATCGTCGGTGTGGCGGAATCCGACCTCGGACACGTGGCGGATGACCTGTCGGTCATCGACCTGATGGCGCAGGGCACGAAGCGGGCGCTCGACGACTGCGGGCTCACGCTGAAGGATGTCGACGGCCTGTTCTCGGCCACGAGCCAGAGCCGGCTCTCCGTGCTGGCGCTGGCCGAGTATCTGGGCCTCGATCCGAAGTTCATCGGCTCCACCATCGTCGGCGGCTCCTCCTTCGAGTACCACGTTGCGCAGGCCATGGGCGCCATCGCGCTGGGGCTCTGCAACGTCGCCGTCATCGCCTACGGCAGCACCCAGCGCAGCGTCGGGCGCAAGCAAGCCTCCCTGCGCGAGATCAACCCCTACGAGACGCCGTTCCGGCCGTTCATGCCGTCGAGCGCCTACGCGCTGGCAGCCTCGCGCCACATGCACGAGTTCGGCACCACGCGCGAGCAGATGGCCGCCGTGGCGGTGGCGGCGCGCGAGTGGGCCCTCCTGAACCCGGTTGCCTGGGAGAAGAAGCCGCTCACCATCGAGGGCGTGCTGTCCTCGCGCATGGTGAGCTGGCCCTTCACGGTGCGCGACTGCTGCCTCGTCACCGACGGCGGCGGCGCCGTCGTCGTCACCTCGGCCGAGCGGGCCAGGTCCCTCAGGAAGAAGCCGGCCTACGTGCTGGGCTGCGGCCAGTCCATCACCCACGCCAGCATCTCCGGTATGCCCGACCTGACGGTGACGGGCGCCCAGGCCTCCGGCAAGGCCGCCTACGCCATGGCCAGGCTCGGGCCCGCCGATGTCGACGCGGTCGAGCTCTACGACGCCTTCACCCTCAACACCATCCTGTTCCTGGAGGACCTGGGCTTCTGCAGGAAGGGCGAGGGCGGCGCCTTCGTCGAGGGCGGGCGCATCGCCCCCCAGGGCGGCTCGGCGGGCAGCCTCCCCGTCAACACCAACGGCGGCGGCCTCTCCTACTGCCACCCCGGCATGTACGGCATCTTCCTCCTGATCGAGGCGGTGCGCCAGCTCCGCGGCGAATGCGGCGCCCGCCAGGTGCCCGACTGCGAGGTAGCGCTCGCCCACGGCAACGGCGGCGTCCTGTCCTCCCAGGCCACCGTGATCCTCGGGGGCGAGGCGGCGCTGTAGTGATATTGCCGCTGGACGCAGCGCCGTCCGCTTCTGACCAATGCGGAAGAAGGTACCAGCCGTTTTTACGCAGGGAGCAGTTCCGGGATGGCCTGCGGATTGCCTTCTTGGGAACTGACGCAGGCCAATATTCACTGCGAACCTATGGGGCTTGCTGGCTTGGCTTTTGCCCGCCCTCTATCCAAATTGCGTCTCGAAATAGCCCGCTTGGCGCCGGCAGAGTTGTCGTCGATGACCGCAGCGAGCCGGCTCGCGTCGTCTGGTGGTGGGACGAGGGTCGCTCACGCTTCGCTTTGAGCCTCCAGAAGTGGCGTCAGGTGATGGTGCATCCAAGGGCAAGGTGGCAATGCTGCTCCTGTCGCACATGCTGAAGGCGTTCGTCCGCGTGGGCACGCTCACCGTGGTCGATGCCGATGGCCGGTGCCATGTCTTTGCGGGCGCACCAGGGCCTGCAGTCACCATGCGGCTCACCGACCGCGCGCTCTATCGCAAGTTGGCCTTCAATCCGGAGCTGCACGCGGGCGAAGCCTACATGGACGGGAGTCTCCGCTTCGAGGAAGGCTCCGCCCTGCGCGACTTCCTCACCCTCTTCTCCGTCAATCGACTGTCCCTCGGGTCCTATCCGCTGCAGCGGGCGCTGCGGCGGGTGTCGCGCGCGCTCAGGGGCTTCCAGCAGGCGAACCCGGTGGGGAAGGCGCGCCGCAACGTGGCTCATCACTACGATCTCGGCAACGAGCTCTATAGGCTCTTCTTGGATGAGGGCCTGCAGTATTCCTGCGCCTATTTCCTCGACGACAACGAGACGCTGGAGCAGGCCCAGCGCAACAAGCTGCGCCTGATCGCCGCCAAGCTCAATCTGAAGCCCGGCCAGAGAATCCTGGACATTGGCAGCGGCTGGGGCGAACTCGCCCTATATCTCGCCTCCGTCGAGGACGTCGACGTCACCGGCGTCACCCTGTCGGAGGAGCAGCATGCCCTCTCCAACGCGAGGGCGCAGCAGCTCGGCCTGTCGGACCGGGTGCGCTTCAATCTGTGCGACTACCGCGAGCTCCAGGGCCGGTTCGACCGGATCGTCTCAGTCGGCATGTTCGAGCATGTGGGTGTGCAGCATTACCCGGAGTTCTTCGCCAAGGCCAACGCGCTGCTCAGCGATGACGGCGTAATGCTCTTGCATTCCATCGGCCACATGAGCCCGCCCGGAACGGCCAGCCCCTGGCTGAGGAAGTACATCTTCCCGGGCGCCTACTCCCCCGCGCTGTCTGAGGTCTTCACCGCGGTCGAGCAGGCGAGCCTGTGGGTGACGGACCTCGAGTTTCTCCGCCTGCACTATGCCAGGACGCTGCAGCACTGGCACCGGCGCTTCGAGGCCAACCGGGACAAGATCGCCGCGCTGTACGACGAGCGGTTCTGCCGCATGTGGGAATTCTATCTCCTCAGCGCCGAGATGATGTTCTCGACGGGCAGCCAGCTGGTCTTCCAGATGCAGCTGGGGCGCAAGCGCGACGCCGTGCCGATCGTGCGCGACTACATCACCGATATGCAGCGGCGGTACCGCGAGAAGGAGTAAGTTCGTTGTTGCCGCACTGCATGAGCCTGTAATTGGCGCTGGGAGGAACGACAGCGCCTATGGGATGAACCTTGTTTGGATTGATGAGAGTCGCTGGAAGTTCAATACTGGAAAGCTCACTGGGTAACTATGGAGCACCCAAGTGCATCGATTGACGGGGCTACAGTTACGACCCGCATGAAGGCCGATGTCCGCGATGAATCAGCTCCGGCGGGTGGGATGCTCGTTAATATCCAGCGTCAGTCAGCTGGGGGAGACCCGAAATGAAGCGGACGTGCACGTCCTGACCACATCGAGGAGTCGGCTTGTGGCACACTTCCTCCGTGCGGGGCAGGTCAGCCGGGTAGGGCGATGGGAGGAGCTACCAGCACCCGGCAGTCCGGCGCGAATGTGAGGGGAGCGCCGGTGCGTTGCCTCAGGTCCACCTCGCTCATCCCCTCCTGCATCTCGCGCACCACCATGCCCGCCGGCCCGATGTCGATCACCGCAAGATCCGTATAGACCCGCCGGACGCAGCGCACCGCGGTCAGCGGCAGCGTGCACGCCTCGAGCAGCCTCGGCGCGCCCTTGCGCGTCGTATGCTCCATGATCACCTGCACCTCCCGCGCGCAGGCGGCCAGATCCATGGCGCCGCCCACCAGCGGGCCCTTGTCGGGCAGCCGCATGTCCCAGTTGGCGAGGTCGCCGTTGGCCGCCACCTCGAAGGCGCCGAGGATCGTCACGTCGATGTGGCCGCCGCGGATCATGGCGAACGACCAGGCCGAATCCACGATCGCCGCGCCCGGGCGCAGCGTGATGCGCCGGCTGCCGGCATCGACGAGGTCGGTGTCGACGACCTCGGGCGACGCCAGCGGGCCGGCGCCGATCACCCCGTTCTCGGACTGGATGAACACGTCGACCTCGGGGCGCAGGTAGTCGGCGACGTGTACCGGCATGCCGAGGCCCAGATTGACCACGAGGCCGTCGCCGATGTCCTGGGCGGCGCGCCAGGCCATCTGCAGGCGGTTGAGCGGCTCGACGGGCATGGCTCAGCCTCCCACCGCGATCACGCGGTCGACGAAGGCCCCCGGCAGCTGCACGCGGTCGTGCGCCATGGGCTCGTCCAGCAGCGCGCGCACCTCCGCCACCGTGGTGCGCGCCGCCATCGCCATCACCGGCGCGAAGTTCAGCTGCGTGTAGCGGAAGGCCAGGTTGCCGTACCGGTCGGCGGTATCGGCCCGCACCAGCGCCAGGTCTCCCTTGATGGCCGGCTCCAGCACGTGGTCGCGCCCCTCGAAGCTGCGCACCTCCTTGCCGCGCGCCAGCTCCGTCCCGGCGCCGACCGGCGTATAGAACGCCGGGATGCCCGCGCCGCCGGCCCGGATGCGCTCGGTGAAGGTGCCCTGCGGCACGCATTCCAGCTCGATCCTGCCCTCCATCCAGAGGCGCTCGAAGGGCGACGGCTCGTTGCCGCGCCCGCGCGCGGCCGTGCAGATCACCTTGCGCACCAGGCCGGCCTCGATCAGCTCGTGCGTCAGCGAGTAGCGGTGGGTGGCCGAGTTGACGACCAGCGTCAGGCCCTTGGCGCCGCGGTCACGCAGGGCGCGGATCAGGACATTGGGAAAGCCGGCGCCGCCGAAGCCCGTGATGAGCACCGTGGCACCGTCGGGCACGTCCGCGAGAGCCTCGGTGGGACTGCCGGCACGCTTGTCGATGGGCATGGCCGCTCACGCTTCCCTCTGCGCCTCCCGCGCGGTGCTCGCAGGTTCAACGAACGCGGCGCCCGCGTCAATCGGCAAGGAGGACGGCCCCAGGAACGGCCCAAGGACCGCCCTGCGGCTGCCGCCCATGAGATGCCCCATTCCGCGGCTTGCTGTACGCTGCAAAACTCGACACTCTCGCGGGCAAGGACGGGTCCGGTCCGCGAAGGGCCCAAACGGCACACAACGGAGGAAACGCCATGGCCGAGGCATCAGCCGGGAAGCCGCTCGTGCGCTTCGATGTCGAGGACGGCATCGGCGTCATCACCGTCGACAACCCGCCGGTCAACGCGCTGGCGCTGGGCGTGCGCGAGGGCGTCGTCGAGGCGCTGGAGAAGGGCGAGGCCGACCCTGCCGTCGAGGCGATGGTCCTGATCGGGGCCGGCCGCACCTTTATCGCCGGTGCCGATATCCGCCAGTTCGGCAAGCCTCGGGCGCAGCCCAAGCGGCCTGCCCAGGAGGCGCTGGACGCAGCCACCAAGCCCGTCGTGGCGGCCATCCACGGCTACGCCCTGGGCGGCGGCCTCGAATATGCGCTCGCCTGCCACTACCGCATCGCCGTGGCCTCCGCCAAGGTCGGGCTCCCGGAGGTGCTGATCGGCATCCTGCCGGGCGGCGGTGGCACGCAGCGCCTGCCGCGCCTGATCGGTCCCAAGGCCGCCATGGAGATCATCGTCTCCGGCCGCCACGTTCCCGCAGAGGAGGCGAGCGCGCTCGGCATCGTCGATGAGATCGTCCCCGGCCGCAACCTGCGCGCCGAGGCCGTCGCTTACGCGAAGGGCATCGCCGCCAGGCGGCCGCTGCCCAGGGTGCGCGACAAGGCCGACGGGCTGGCGGAGGCCAAGGCCGATCCCGGCATGTTCGATGCGATGCGCGCCTCGATCGCCCGCAAGGCCCGCAACCAGAAGGCACCCTACCACTGCATCGCCTGTGTGGAGGCCGCTGTCACCCAGCCGTTCGACGAGGGCCTCAAGACTGAGCGGCGCCTCTTCTCCGAGCTGGAGAACGCCGACGAGGCCAAGGCGCTGCGCTACGCCTTCTTCGCCGAGCGCGAGGTCGCCCGCATCCCCTGGCTGCCGAAGGACCTGGCCCTGCCCGAGATCGGGACCGCGGCCGTGGTCGGGGCCGGCACCATGGGCGGCGGCATCGCCATGTGCTTCGCCGACTCCGGCTTCCCCGTGAAGCTGCTCGACGCCAGCCGCGAGGTCCTGGACAAGGGCCTCGCCCGCATCCGCAACACCTACGCGGTAAGCGTGAAGCGGGGCAGCCTGACCCAGGAGGAGATGGACAAGCGGTTGGCCCTGATCGAGCCGGTCGAGACCTACGAGGCCATCGCCCAGTGCGATGCGGTGATCGAGGCGGTGTTCGAGCAGATGCCCGTGAAGAAGGAGGTGTTCGCGAAGCTCGATGCCGCCATGAAGCCCGGTGCGCTGCTCTTCACCAACACCTCCGCCCTCGACATCGACGAGATCGCCTCGGTGACCGGGCGCCCCGAGGCCGTTGCCGGCACGCACTTCTTCGTGCCCGCCAACGTCATGAAGACCTTCGAGGTGGTGGAGGGCGCCAGGACGGCACCGGCCACCCTGGCGGCCGCCATGAAGCTCGGACGCGCCATCGGCAAGATTTCCGCCTACGCCGGCAACTGCGACGGCTTCGTCGCCAACCGCACGCGCATCCCCTTCAACCTCGAGCAGGGGCTGATGGTCGAGGAGGGGGCGCTGCCCGAGCAGGTCGACAAGGTGATGGTCGACTTCGGCTATCCAGTGGGCCCGTTCGCGGTCAACGACATGTCGGGGCTCGACATCAGCTACGACACGCGGAAGCGCCGCGCCGCCGAGAACCCGGGCTACCGCGGCCTGCCGATCACCGATCGCCTGGTGGAGCTGGGCCGGCTCGGCCAGAAGACCGGCAAGGGCTGGTACCGCTACGAGAAGGGCGACCGCACGCCCATCGTCGATCCGGAGGTGCACGCCATCATCAAGGAGGTGGCGGCCGAGAAGGGCTTCGCGCAGCGCACCTTCACGGACGAGGAGGTCTTGCGCCGGCTCCTGTTCTCCTCCGTCAACGAGGCCTGCAGGATCCTGGAGGAAGGCAAGGCCATCCGCGCCAGCGACATCGACGTGATGTGGCTCAACGGCTTCGGCTTCCCGCGCTATCGCGGTGGCCTGATGTTCTGGGCGGACCGGATCGGCGCGCGCGAGGTCTACAACCAGGTCGCCGTCTGGCACCAGCGCTACGGCGCGCGCTGGCGTCCCTCGGCTCTGCTGCAGGAGGTGGCCGAGCGGGGCGGCTCGCTGCGCGAGCTGAAGGGGCGGATCGCCAGGTAGATCGGGACGTCGCGCGCGAAGGGCCGGCGCTGCACTCGTTCAGAAGCTGGCGCTCCTACAGCAGCGGTGAACACCCCGGCTCTGCGCGCCCTGGACTTGATCTTCGATCGAGTCCGTGCGCTCCGGCCGGGGACGCATGCGGGAAGGATCGCCTGCCCTCCCGTCTGCGTTCCCGGAAACCGAGGCCCCGGCCATCGGACCGGGGCCGCGGTTATCCGGGATCTTCCCCGCTCGTGCTCGATCCGCCAACCGAATGGATACCAGGTGATCGGATCGGAACACCAGGCTGCGGTTCGAGCTCGATGCGGCCGCCGGCATCGCGCGCAGGGGTGGCAAGCACCACGCCTCAGGTCGCCAGTGCCGCCAGCACCCGCTCCGGTGTGAACGGGACCTCCGTTACGCGCCTGCCGGTCGCAGCGTAGATGGCGTTGGCGATGGCGGCCCCCGCAGGGGCCTGGCTGCCTTCGCCGGCGCCCAGCGATGGCGCCTCGGGGCGGTCGATCAGGACCGAGCTCATCAGCGGGGTGGCGGAGAAGTCCTGGATCGGATAGCTGGCGTAATCGACGGCCTTCATGATGCCCGCGTCCCAGCGTCCGGCCTCCTGCAGTGTCCAGCTCGCGGCCTGCGCCATGCCGCCGTCGACCTGGTTGATAACGCCGTCGGGGTTGATGGCGCGCCCGACATCTGTGGCGCTCCACAGCCTGAGCACGCGCACCGCGCCGCTCTTCGTGTCGACGGAGACCTCGGCCACCACGGCCACGTAGGACTCGAGGTTCTTGTAGCGCGAAAGGCCTATGCCGGTGCCCACCATCTCCGGCTCGATGGGGCGCCTCACCACCACGCGCGGGGTCCAGCCCGACATCTCCACGGCGCGCCTCAGGACAGCCTCCAGTCGCTGGTCCCGGATGTTGGCGAGGCGGAACGCGAGGGGATCGCGTCCGCTCATGGCCGCCAGCTCGTCGATGAACATCTCGGACGAGACGGCATTGAAATAGCCGCCCAGCGTGCGCAGCGCCGAGGTGCGGATCGGCATCGTGGGCAGGAAATGCAGCGTCACCGCCTGGTTCGGCACCGCGTAGATCGGCACCGCGTTGCGCGCGGCACCACCCGTCGGCAGCGGGATCTCCGCGGCCTTCGACGGCGCCACAGGATCGGCAAGATACCAGGCGGAGCGCAGGTCGCAGCCGGAGCCGCTGCCCGGCCGGGTCGAGTGGGGGAACGACCAGACGTCGTGCGTCCACGCGGTCAACCCCGCCGTGGCCGAGACCCCGGCGGTGAGGCGCGTGATCATGGCCGAGCCCCACGGCTCCCAGGCCATCTCCTCCTCGTGCGCCCAGTGCACGCGCACCGGACGGCCCGGCACTGCCCGTGCCAGCAGCGCGGCATCGAGGGCCACGTCGTCGGCGCCGTTGTGGCCGTAGCAGCCGGCCCCCTGGGCATGGATGACGCGAATTGCCTCCCGCGGCACCTTGAGGGCCTTGGCAAGGTCGGCGCGCAAGGGGAACGGCCCCTGGGTGTGCGACCAGACGGTGAGCCTCCCGTCCTTCCATTCGGCCAGCGCGCAGCTGGCACCGATGGAGGCGTGGGCCTGGAAGTGGCGGCGGTACTCGGCCTGGCGGGTCGCCGCCGCCGCCGGAGCATCGCCCTTCGCGGTATGCAGCACGGAGGTCTCCGCATCCGCCGCTGTCAGCATGTGGTCGAAGATGCCCTTGCCGCCGAACAGCGGCGCCCCGGCATCCCACTTCGCCGACCTGGCGAGCGCAATCGCCGCGGCCTGCGCCTGCTCCTCGCGCCGCGCCACGACGCCCAGGAACGAGCCGTCGCGCACGACCTCCACGACGCCGGGCATCGCCTTGACCGCGGCGAGGTCGGCGGCGGCGAGGCGCGCGGCATACGCCGGCGGACGCGCAATCGCGCCGAACAGCATCCCGTCGGGCCGCAGATCGTGGATGAAGACCTGCTGGCCGAACACCTTGGCGGGAATGTCGACACGAGGATACGACGTGCCGATGATCCTCTGCTGCGAGGCGGGCTTGCGCCTCGCCGTCACGTCGACCGGGCGCGACAGGGAGATGCTGCCCGCAGCGTCGCCGTAGCTCATGCGCTGGCCGGCGGGCCCGATCATCTGGCCGTCCTCGACCTTGATCTGCCCGGCCTGCACGTTCCAGGCCGCAGCGGCGACACCGACGAGCGTCGCTCGCGCGTCTGCGCAGGCGAGCCCCAGGGCGGTGCTGCCGAGCTTGACCGCGAGGGAGCCGGCCGTGGTGCCCTCGTTCGGGGTCAGCGCCGTGTCTCCGCTGACCAGGAAGAGGCGGTCGGGCGCAACGTCGAGCTCCTCGGCCGCGACCTGGCGCATGACCGTCAGCATGCCCTGCCCGATCTCGACGCGGCCCGTCATGACGGTGACGCGCCCGTCGGGGGCTATGCGCACCCAGGCGTCGAGCTGCGGATTGGCCCTGATCATGGGCGGCACCGCGGGCCCGCCTTGAGGCGCCTGGGCGGACGCCCACCTGAACCCTATGGTGAGACCGGCGGCGGCAGAAACTGCGCCAACGGCAAAGGCGCGACGGCTTACCGTCGTTTCCGGGCGGGTGGTCATGGCGTCACACTCCCCCGCGGGCTGCGCGTTGCACGGCACGCACGACGCGCTGCTGGCAGCCGCAGCGGCACAGGTTGGCATTCATCTGTTGTCGGATCTGCGCTTCGCTCGGGCGGGGGGTCGCCGCAAGCAGAGCGGCGCCTTCCATGATCATGCCGTTGGTGCAGTAGCCGCACTGCACGGCCTGCTCGGCGATGAACGCCGCCTGCAGCGGATGCGGACGCTCGGGCGTGCCCAGGCCTTCGAGAGTGACGATTCTGGCATTGGGCGCCAGCGCGCTCAGCGGCGTCTGGCACGAGCGGACCGCGCGGTCGTCGACATGCACGGTGCACGCTCCGCACAGGCCGGAGCCGCATCCGAGCTTGGGTCCGTTGAGCGCAAGGTCGTTGCGCAGCACGTAGACGAGCAGCGTGCCGGGGTCGGCATCGACGCTGACGCTGCGGCCGTTGACGTTGAGCGAAGCCATACCCTGTCTCCTCCCAGTTCCCGCCTCTGTCCACTCGTTATTGGTCTGTTTGCGCCATGTTACACCGCCGTGAGGTGCATGACCATCCCGTTGCCCTCCGCGATCGGTCTCGACGACGGCCTGGGCCCCGGCGCTAGCCGTCAGGCGAATAGCCAATCGGCCACGGTCAGAGCCACCACCAGCAGCCAAAACAGCAAGATGACCCACGCGCCGGCAGGAAACGGCCACGTCGCGGGGTTGAGATCACCGCTGCGTTTGTCGCGCTTTGCCAAGGAGATAGGCCTCCATGGGCGGCAGTTATACCAACGAGCCAAACCTTTCACCCGTCATCCCGGAACCCCGGATCAAGTCCGGGGGAGCCGCAGGCGAGGCTTTCCGGGGCCCCGTCAAGCGAGTCGTACCTCAGATCGCCGAGGTCCCGGGAAGATCCCGGATAACCTCTGCCCCGACCTGAAGGCCGGGGCCTCGGTTTCCGGAACGCTGCGGTTGGAGCCCCGACACATGGACGATTGGCCGACGTTCGCGACGGGGGAGGCGAGCCTGCCCTCGCGGATGGCGGGCAGCAGGTCGATCGGCACCAACCTTCGATTAACCATCCGACTGCCGATCATCTCGACATGGTGACGCTGGTTTGCTATGGTTCTGCCATTCTCCACAGTTGCGTTCGTACTCTCCCAGCCCGCATAGGTCGGGAGTCGAGCGCCATCCCGGCCGCCTTCCCCGCTTACATTCAGGCGCGGATATCGAATGAATGAGTCGGAATACTAGCCTCGCCAGTCCGAGGTGGCGCGGAGTCCCGGTGCCCCAACCATGAAGACCATCTCGGTTGCCGATGCCGTGGCCATGATCCCCGATGGCGCAAGCATCATGATCGGGGGGTTCCTGGGTGTTGGAACTCCCGAGCGGGTCATCGACGAGCTCGTGCGCGTGGGGCGGCGCAATCTGCTCGTCATCGCGAACGATACGGCGGTGCCCGGAAAGGGCGTCGGAAAGCTGATCGATGCCGGGCTCGTCGCACGTACGGTGGCAAGCCATATTGGCCTCAACCCCGAAACTCAGAAGCAGATGATGGCGGGAAGGATGGCGGTCGATCTGGTGCCGCAGGGTACGCTCATCGAGCGCATCCGCGCGGGCGGCCATGGCCTCGGGGGTATCCTGACTCCGACGGGAGTTGGCACCGTTGTCGAAGAGGGCAAGCGCCGTATCGAGGTCGATGGGAAAAGCTACCTCCTGGAGGCAGCGCTGCGCGCCGACTTCGCGCTCGTCCACGCCTTCCTGGCCGACTACACCGGCAACCTCTCCTACGCCCTTACCGCGCGCAACTTCAATCCGGTGATCGCTATGGCTGCCGATACCGTGATCGTCACGGCCGACCACATCGTGCCGGTCGGCGTAATCGCACCCGATCACGTGGTGACCCCCGCCGCGCTCGTCGACTACCTCGTTGCCAGTGGGTGAAAGTCATGGATGCCCAGACCGTCATCGCCAGGCGTATTGCGCAGGAGCTTCGTCCGGGGATGCTCGTCAATCTCGGCATCGGCATTCCCACGCTGGTCGCAAACTACGTCCCCGCCGGCATCGCCGTCTTCTTCCAGTCCGAGAACGGACTGATCGGCACGGGGCCGATTCCGGAGGAAGGCATGACGCTGGCCATGCTCACGGACGCCGGAGGGCAGCCGGTCAGCGCGCTGCCCGGAGCCTGCACGTTCGACAGCGCGATGTCCTTTGGCCTGATCCGCGGCGGCCACCTGGACCTGACCGTGCTGGGCGGCCTTCAGGTCGATGCGCAAGGTCGTCTCGCCAACTGGATGATTCCAGGCAAGATGGTGCCGGGAATGGGCGGAGCGATGGACC
>Ga0075431_100001491_pt1 | contig 21644 bp, 22 predicted proteins | sample RhiMetdeltSRZDD5_FD_75297 | JGI IMG/M metagenome (GOLD analysis project Ga0075431, IMG submission 75297) | Populus rhizosphere microbial communities from Tennessee, USA - Rhizosphere MetaG P. deltoides SRZDD5 | ecosystem: Host-associated > Plants > Roots > Rhizosphere > Soil | place: USA... | reverse complement strand
CGCCTTCGTCGACAGGTGGCCCCCGCCCATGAGTCGCCGGGCGGCGGTCAATCGCCGGGCTGCCACCTCCGGCCGGCCCGAACGAAGGCTCCCACGCGCCTCGGCGAGCAGGCCCTCGACGTGGAGCCGGATCGAGTCCAGCTCGCGCGCGAGGCGCTGCACCTCGCGGCCGAGTTCGATCGCGCGAGCCGGCGACCCGACGAAGGTCTCGGCCATCGCGTGGATCGCGATCGCGTCCGCCTCCGCGTACCGGAACCCCGACCGTTCGGCGAGTGGCCGGGCCTCCTCCATGTGCTCGATCGCGGCTCCGAACTCGCCCCGGTAGAAGGCCGCCGACCCCGCGGTCCGGGCGAGCGTCGCCCTCGAGCGCAGGTCGCCCTCGTCCCCGGTGAGCTGCTCGGCCCGCGCGAACCATCGCCGGAGCTCGCGGCCGCCATGGAGCGTGAGCACGAACGCGAGGTCGTGCGCCGCGACCGACATCCCCCAGCGATCGCGCGATCTCGCGAACAGCGCGTAGGACGCCTCGAGATCGCGGATCTCTCGGTTCGGATCGCTGCTGCCCCACGCCTCGGAGCGACGATGGAGTGCCCACGCCTCGCCGCGCAGGTCGCCCTCCGCGTGGAACAGTCGCCGCGCGTCCTGCACGAGCGCCCGCGCCCGTGCGGACCGACCGAGGTCGGACTCGGTCCGGCCGAGGCAGAGCAGCGCGCGCGCCCGGCGCTTGCGGTCCCGGATCCGCTCCGAGATCGTCCTGGCCTTCGAGGCGTCGGCGAGCGCCTCCCGGTGGCGCCCCATCTCGATCAGGCTCTCGGCGCGGCCGATCAACAGGTCCGCCAGCTCTGCCTGATCGATCGCGTCCGGCGCCGAGTGAGCCACGGCGAGCGCCCGGCCGTAGATCGAAGCCGCGAGACCGGCCTGGTACGCGAACGTGCGGTCCGCCCATCGCCGCAACGACCGGGCGGCGAGCGCCGCGGTCTCGATCGGGGCGTCACGCCCGACGCGCGAGCGCCCGAGCTCCCAGGCTCGCTCGCGGTGGTGCGCCACCCACGCGAGTGGATCCTCCCTCAGCGTGTCCGCACGCTCCTCGAGCCACGTCGCGATCGCCAGGTGCTTGGCCGAGCGTTCGGCGCGCGGCATCGAACCGTACGCCACCTCGCGGATGAGGACGTGCTTGACCTCGAGCTCGACCGCGCCGGGCAGGACGCTCGGCTCTCGGCGCACGAGGAGTCCGCGCTCCTGCAGCACGTCCACGGCCCTCTCGGACCCACGCCCTGCCGACAGGTGTTCGAGGAGCGGGTCCCACGTCGCCTCGCCCGAGACCGCCGCGTCCTGAAGCGCCGACTTCTCGCCGGGCGGAAGACCGTCGAGCCGGGCGGCGATGAGACGTCGGATCGTGGATGGCACGCCGCGCAACGATCCGCGGTCCGCGATCTCCCACCGCTCGCCCCGCCTCCGGAGCGTCCCCGCGTCGACCAGCATCGCGAGCGTCTCCTCGAGGAACAGCGGGTTGCCCTCAGCCCGATCGAGCGTCTCGTCCACCGCCTCGTCCGGCACGTCGCTCCCGAGCACGTGGCGCGCGATCGAGCGCATGTCGTCGGCCTCCAGGGTGGGCAGTTCGAGCCGCGGCAGGCCGCGGACCGCGGGTCCGGGCCGTGACAGCGGCAGGAACAACAGCGGCGCGTGCCACGGCTCGCGCTGCGCGTCGCGCAGGAGCTCCACCAGGTCGTCGTCCGCCCAGTGGAGATCGTCGACGACGACCACCACGGGACCTTCATGCGCAAGGGTCTCGAGGGCGAGGCGGCCGGCGCGCTGCGCGTCGACGACGGACCCTCGAGCCTGTCCGGCGCGCGGTCGCTCCGCGCCCATGAGCAGCCGCAGGTCGCGCTCGAAGCTGCGGCGCTCGCCCGCCGGCAGCGCGCCACCGAGTCGCCGGGCGCGGCGGTCGACGGCGGCCGCCCCGGCGCCGGGTTCGATCCCCAGGCCCATCGCCACCGCCTCGGCGAGCGCGTGGAGCGGGAGCTGCTGACCGAACGAGGGGCAACGACCGACGAGGACCTTGCCGACCCGCCGGCGCCGCAGCTCGGCGGCCAGACGGCTCTTCCCCGTGCCGGGCTCGCCCACCACGACCAACACACGGGAGCGCGTCGTCCGGTCAGCCTCGTCGAGCTCGGCCCGGATGCGATCGATCGCGTCGGTGCGGTCGACGAACAGCGTCGACGAGCCGCTGCGTCCGGCGACCGTCGCGGTTCGAGGCGCCAGCGCCTCGAACACCGTGAGCGGATCGGCCTTGCCCTTCGCACGAAGCGAGCGGGCCCGCCCGTACCGGATCGCGAGCGCTGTGCGTTCCTTGGTCTGCGCGTCGACGAGGATCGAGCCCGCCTCCGCGAGGTCGGAGAGTCGCGACGCGGTGTTCACTACGTCGCCGATCAGCGCGAAGCCGGAGGCCTCGTCGCTCGGCGCGACCATCACCTCCCCCGAGTTGACGCCCGCGTGGACCCGCGGGAACGAGTGGGCGGCGTTCAGCTCGTCCGCGTGATCGCGAACGGCGAGCGCGGCCCGCAAGGCCCGCTCGTCGTCGTCCTCGTGCGCGGACGGGACGCCGAACACGGCCATGAAGCCGTCGCCCATGATCTGGGGGACCGTGCCGCCGAACCCCTCGACGATCCGTTGGAGGCTGAGCATCCCCGGACGGATGAAGCCGTACACCTCCTCGGGGTCGAGCGAGGAGGCCAGCGCCGTGTACCCGGTGAGGTCGGCGAACAGCACCGTGACGAGCTTGCGCTCGCCGGGAGAAGAGGCCGGCCGGTCTCGTTGGGTCGTCACCCTGCCCGACCCCGGAGCGGATGGCTCAGGCCGACGTCGACCCGGTGTCGGCGACGCCGACCCGCATCGGGCCGTAGTCCTGTGAGCGCAGGTCCTCGACGAGCTGGCTGAGCTCGTCTCGATCGTCCGACACGAGCTCGATGAGCGCCTGGTTCCGGCGCAGGAGCTGCGAGCCGCCGCCGAACGGGTCCTGCCCGTCGTATCGGGCGCCGACCTCGTCGATCACGTCCAGCGCGGATCGCCCCTGCACCTTGATCCTGCAGATCGCGGCGTAGCGGGGACTCCTCCGTTTGACGCCGGCCGCGAAGTTCGTGCCGTCCTGGTAGACCTTGCCCTCGGTCTCGGTGTCCGAACGAACCCCTGCCGCCCGCAGTTCGCGGCCGACGAGGTCGCCCAGCTCCGACGCCGTGTCCTTGGAGAAGTGGGCGAACCCGCCGAAGTCCCCTCCCTCCTCGAGGACGGCCGCGAAGTGGAGCGGCCCCTCGGGGTTCGTGCCGCCGAACTGCTTCTCGATCGCCGAGATCAGCGTCTTCGGATCGTCCTCCCACGGGATGAAGAGGAACGTGTGAACGCCACCGTACTTGGGCATCTCGGCCTCCCTCCTGCCACCGGGCCCTGCAACTCTGAACGGGCCCGGACGTGCTGGCAAGCCCTGCTACCATGCCTAGCCGCCATGGCAGCCGTCTGCGACATCTGCGGGAAGAAGCCGTTCTTCGGCAAGCAGGTCTCCCACTCGCACCACCGCACCCCCAAGCGGTGGGACCCCAACGTGCAGCGCGTCCGCGCCCTCGTGAACGGGACGCCCAAGCGCCTGTACGTCTGCACGAGCTGCCTGAAGGCCGGCAAGGTCCAGCGCGCCGTCTAGCCGTCCCTCACGAGGGCCGCGGCACCGACCAGAGCTGATCTACGGGTCCGATCCCGTCCCCGAGCTCGAGCGCGTGCCGGATCGCCTCGGTGACGAACGCCTTCCCGGCACGCACCGCGTCGGGGAGCTCGGCGCCCCGGGCGAGATGAGCGGCGATCGCCGACGAGAGCGTGCAGCCGGTCCCGTGCGTGTGGGGGGTGTCGATCCGCTCTCCCTCGATCCACTCCATCCGGTCGCCGTCGAAGAACAGGTCGTCCGCGTCCGTCGCACCCTCGAGGTGGCCGCCCTTGACGAGCACCGCGCCCGGGCCCATCGCCAGGATCGTTTCGGCGGCGTCCTGCATCAGGTCGCGGGACGAGACCTCGAACCCGGCCAGGCCGGTCGCCTCGGGGAGGTTCGGCGTGACGAGCATCGCGAGCGGCAGGATGCGGTCGCGGAGCGCGCGCACCGCGTCCTCCTCGAGGAGGGCGTGCCCGTGCTTGGAGACGAACACCGGGTCGACGACGAGGTTCGGCACGCCCGTCTCGCCGAGCGCGTCCGCGGCGGCCTCGACGATCGCGGCCGACGCGAGCATCCCGGTCTTGGCCGCGTCGACCCCGATGTCCGTGACGACCGCGCGGATCTGCTCGCCCACGGTCGTCGGCGACAACGCCTCGTAGGCGCTCACGCCCTTCGTGTTCTGCACCGTCACGGCGGTGATCGCGGTCATGCCGTAGACGCCGAGCGCGCTGAAGGTCTTGAGGTCCGCCTGGATCCCCGCGCCGCCGCCCGAGTCCGACCCGGCGACCGAGAGCGCGCGCGGCCGCGGCGCACCAGCATCCATGCGACCAGGCTACCCGCGGCCGAAGTGATCCCAGCCCGCCGGCTCCAGCGGCGACGTCGAGCAGTCGTCGCGCACGGCCTCGACGCCCGACCCCTCGACGATCTCGCCGACGTCCGACAGCTTCGTCCCGAACGCCTCGAACAGGCCGGCGCGCGCGGTCTCGACGGCGTCGCGCGGCATCGTCGCCACGAGCTCGTAGTCCTCGCCGCCCGACAGGGCGAGCGGAAGCGCCTCGACCCCGAGCGCGCCCGCGCCTCGTTCGAGCGCGTCGGCCACCGGGACCTTCCCGAGCGCGACCCGCGCCCCCACGCCGCTCGAGCGGCACAGGCGCGGCAGGTCGATCGCGAGACCGTCCGAGAGATCCATCATCGCGGTGGCGCCGGTCCTCGCGAGGATCTCCGCCTCGCCCACGCGGGCGACCGGCCGGGCCAGGGCCTCCGACAGCTCGCGTCCCCACGGTTCGGAGAGCGCCGCCGCCGCCTCCTCCGGCGGCGCCTTCGAGATCGCGAGGCCGCCGGCGGCCGCCCCGAGCGAACCGGTGACGACGATCCGGTCGCCGGGTCGGGCGCCCGACCGCGTGACGGCCCGTCTGGGCGCGACCTCGCCGACGACGGCGACCGACAGGACGATCAGCTCGGCCCGGTTCGTGTCGCCGCCGACGAGCGCGAGCGCGTATTCGGCGCAGGCCTCGCGCATCCCGCCGGTGAGCTCGATCACCCAGGCCGCCTCCACGTCCTCGGGAACCCCGATGGCCGCGATCGCGTACCGAGGGCTCGCACCCATGGCCGCGACGTCGGACACGTTCACGGTCACCGCCTTCGCCCCCAGGTCCCGCGCCGAGCTCGACCCGCGCTCGAAATGGATGCCCTCGACCAGGAGGTCGGTCGTGAACACGAGGTCGCCGCCCCGGGGCTCGAGCACCGCGGCGTCGTCGCCGATCCCCACCAGGACCCCGGGCTCGTCGCCGGAGAGCACGCGCGCGATCGCCTCGACGAGTTCGTCCTCGGTCAGCTCGATGGGCGTCTCCCTTCCAGGCACGGCCGCCCCCATCCAGAGGGGCCTGCATCCGTTGGGTAGGATAGTGATCGCTCCGAGCCGGCCTTCGGCTCCGCGAGTCACCCGACGAAGGAGAACCGTTGAAGGTCGAGGCGCGCGCGACGCACGACAACCCGTCCGCGGACGAAATGCGCCGCTTCACCGAGGCGATGCCGCAGAGCCGCGTGACGGCGTTCGGCAACGTGAACGTCCAGACCCGCGTCACCTCGAGGAGCTCCGGCAGCACGTTCGTCGTCGCCGAGCGTTCGAGCGGCAAGACGATGACGCGCGAGGAATACGACCGGATCGCCGCGATGCAGGACGAGTACCTCCGCGAGCGCGACGTCGTGGTGATCGACGGCTTCATCGGCAACGACCCGTCGTTCCGGACGCGTGCGCGGCTCACGATCGAGCAGGCGAACGCGAACATCGCCGGGATGCAGCAGAAGCTCTACTTCCCGCGCGACGAAGGCGAGGGGGCGGGTGGGGAGCCGGAGGTGCAGGTGATCTACACGCCGAACCTCGAGGCGCCGGGCTACCCCGACGACCGCGTGATCGCCGTCGACCTCGACCAGGGCGTCACGCGGGTCCTCAACTCCGACTACTTCGGAGAGTCGAAGAAGGGCGGCCTCCGGATGTGGAACAAGAAGGTGTACGACCTCGGCGGGCTCGCCCTCCACGCCGGCCTGAAGGTGGTCCCGACGCCGGCCGGCGAGAAGGTGTTCATGATCATCGGGCTCTCCGGCACCGGGAAGACCACGACGACGTTCACGACGCAGAACGACTCGCTCCCGGTGCAGGACGACTTCGTCGCGCTGATGCCCGGCGGCCACGCCCACGGCACCGAGAACGGGTGCTTCGCGAAGACGTTCAGCCTCGACCCGGACTTCGAGCCGAACATCTACAACGCGGTGATCAAGCCCACCACGTACCTCGAGAACGTGTACCAGGACGACCGGGGTGACGTGAACTTCTTCGAACAGAGCTACACGCAGAACGGCCGCGCGGTGTTCCGGATGGACGACCTCGCCCGGTACCGCGACGCCACCGAGGTCGGGACCGTCGACTACCTGCTGATCCTCAACCGGAACGAGAACATCATCCCGTCGGTGGCCAAGCTCGACCAGGAGCAGGCGGCCGCGTACTTCATGCTCGGCGAGACGACCGGCACGTCGGCGGGCGGCGCCTCCGAGGCCGGGAAGTTCCTCCGCGTCCCCGGGACGAACCCGTTCTTCCCGCTCCCCCACGACCTTCAGGGCAACCGCATGCTCGAGCTGCTCGCGACCCACCCGATCGAGACCTACCTCCTGAACACCGGCCGCGTCGGCGGCAAGGACGACGACGAGCGCTCGAAGAAGGTGAAGATCCCGCACACCTCGGCGTGCGTGAAGGGCATCGCCGAGCAGACCATCTCCTGGGTCCGCGACGACGACTTCGGGTATCTCGTGGCCGACGGCGTCCCCGGGTTCGACGACGTCGAGCTGCTGCAGCCGCGCCGTCTCTACGAACGCGAGGGTCGCCTGCTCGAGTACACCGAGGCCGTCGAGCACCTCAAGGCCGAGCGCGTCTCCCGCCTCGAGGAGTTCCCCGAGCTCTCGCCCGAGATCGTCAAGGCTGCGGGCTAGGCGCCTCGTCGGTCGGACCGCGCCGGCCGAGGAACCATCCGGCGCCGAGCTGGAGGAGCGCCAACACCAGCGGCACCATGAAGTACCACCGGTACTGCTCGAGCTCGTCGAGCGCCGCGCGCCCCTGGACGTCGATCGTCGCGTAGATCAGGAAGAAGCCGGCGATCGCGAACCACAACCCGATCCGGCCGGTGAGGTACAGGGCGTAGAGGATGTGGTCGACCACGTCCGTTCCCTCGAACCGCCGACGTCCCCAGTACCAGATCGAGCGCAGCCCGCCCGCGATGAACACGCCGGCGATCACGAGCTCGACCGTCCTCACGCGCGGGACCCGGCGGAACGTGCGAGCGCCGATACGACCTCCCGGTCGCTCGTCTGATCGAAGTCGCGGTACCACTCGCCCACCGCGAAGAACGGCTCCGGCGTCTCGAGCACGACGACCTCGTCCGCCTCCGCGGCCAGACGCGCCAGGGCCTGTCGGGGCGCCACCGGGACCGCGAGGATCACACGGGTCGCGCCCTGCTCCCGCGCCCACCGCAGTGCGGCGATCGCCGTCCCGCCGGTCGCCACGCCGTCGTCAACGACCACCGCTACCTGCCCGCGGACCGCGACGGGCGGGCGGCCCTCGCGGTACGCGTGCTGGCGCCGTTCGATCTCGGACTCCTGCGCCGCGATCTCGCGCTCGAGGTACTCGTCGCTCACCCCCAGCCCCGCCACCATCCTGGGGTCCAGGACGCGAACGCCCGGCGCGACCGCGCCCAGCCCGAGCTCGGGGTTGCCGGGCGCGCCGATCTTCCGCGGAACGACGACGTCGAGCCGAGCGCCGGTCGCGCGGGCAACCGCCTCGCCCACGATGACCCCGCCGCGCGGGATCGCGAGCACCACGGCATCGGGACCGAGGCCCTCGGCGAGCGCAAGGCCGAGCTGTTCGCCGGCCTCCACCCGGTCGGCGAAGATCAGCGACCTCCGCCGGTCATCGTTCCGCATCGTCGCTGATCTCCTTCTGCGCCTGCTCCTGTTCGAGCTCGCGCCGGCGGTCGCGGATGACCTTCTCGGGAGGGGGCATCGGCTTGCGGATGCGGCGGTACGTGGCGAGCGGATCCTCCTCCCGCGAGCGCTTCTTCTTGCGGGGCGCCACGTCTCGATCATCCCACGACGCGCAACCGATCGCCCCGGCGGCGCTTGTCGTCTCCGGGAGCCGCCGCATAGCATGGCCGCCCGCGAACGAGGAGGTCAGCGTGGTTCAGGCGTACATCCTGATCCAGACCGAGGTCGGCAAGGCGGCGCAGGTGGCGAAGGAGGTCCGCGACATCGCGGGCGTCGCCGAGGCGGAGGACGTTACCGGGCCCTACGACGTGATCGTGCGCGCCGAGGCGAAGAACGTGGACGAGCTCGGCAGGCTCGTCGTCGCCAAGATCCAGGGCGTCGAGGGCATCACCCGCACCCTGACCTGCCCCGTCGTCCACCTGTAGGAGCCGGCGAGCCCCGAACGGCTTCCGATCAGGTCGCGGTGCCCTTCTTGCGCTCGGACTCGTGGCGTTCGATCGCGAGCTCGATCAGCCGGTCCACGAGCTGGGGGTAGGGCAGCCCCGAGGCATCCCAGAGGCGCGGGTACATCGAGATGCTCGTGAACCCCGGGATCGTGTTGACCTCGTTCAGGAACAGGCGGTCCTCGTCCAACAGGAAGAAGTCCATCCGGCCCATCCCACACGCATCGATCGCGCGGAACGCGGCGACCGCCATGCGCTGGAGCTCCTCGAGCACCTCGCCGGGAACGTCGGCGGGGATCACCAGCTCCGCCCCGTGCTCGTCCAGGTACTTCGCCTCGTAGTCGTAGAAATCGTGCCCGCGCGGGACGATCTCGCCCGCGACCGAGGCGACCGGGTCGTCGTTGCCGAGCACCGAGACCTCGAGCTCGCGCGCGCGATCCATCGAACGCTCCAGCACCGCCTTCCTCCCGTACCGGAAGGCGTCCTCGAGCGCGGCTCGGAGCTCGTCCGGGCCGTCGACCTTGCGGATCCCGATCGACGAGCCGAGCGCGGCCGGCTTGGCGAACATCGGGTAACCGAGATGCTGCGCCCGGGCCTCGACCGCCTCGGGGTCCTCCTCCCACTCGCGCTCGTGGACGACCTCGTGCGGGACGACGGGGATGCCGGCCGCCTCGAACAGCACCTTCTGCACCGCCTTGTCCATCCCGACGGCCGAGCCGAGCACGCCCGAGCCCACGTACGGCACCCCGGCCATCTCGAATAGCCCCTGGATCGACCCGTCCTCCCCGTACGGCCCGTGCATCACGGGGAACACGACGTCGATCGACGTTCGAGCGCCGTCGGCCGCGACGATCGCCTGCGAGCCGGGATCCTGGTCGAGCGCGATCTCGGCCCCGGCCGCCGGCTCCACGCCGGGAAGGGCGGCCTCGCCGGCCGCCAGAGCGGGCGGGCCCGCGGGCATCAGGCGCCACCGGCCCTCCTTCGTCACGCCGATCGCGACCACGTCGTACCGCTCGGGATCCAGTGCGTCGATCACCGAGCGCGCCGAAAGCACGCTGATCTCGTGCTCGGCCGACCGCCCGCCGAACACGACGGCCACCCGCCGCTTCCCCGTCACACCTTCTCCAGCGCGCGCTCGAAGTCCGCCCTCAGGTCGTCGAGGTCCTCGAGGCCGACGCTCAGCCGGATCAGCCCGTCGGCGATGCCCGCCGCCTTCCTCGCGGCCGGGTCGAGCTGCCGGTGCGTCGTCGAGGCCGGGTGGCACACGAGGGTCTGGATGCCGCCGAGGCTCGCCGCGACCCAGGCGAGCTCGAGCGCGTCGCAGAACCGCTGGCCGGCATCGACGCCACCCACGACCTCGAACGCCGCCATCCCGCCGAACCCGCGGGCGAGCTCGCGACGGGCGACCTCGTGCTGGGGGTGGGACGGAAGCCCCGGGTAGTGCACGCGCTCGACCTTCGGATGGCCCTCGAGCCACGAGGTGAGCTCGAGCGCGGTGCGGGAGTGCCGGTCCATCCGGATCTCGAGCGTCATGAGCCCGCGCATCGACAACCAGGCCTCGAGCGGCGCCATCGTGCCCCCCGTCTCGATCACGGTCGCGCGCAGGCCCGCCATCCGCTCCTCGGTCGTGCAGACGACGCCGCCGATCAGATCGGCGTGCCCGCCGATGTACTTCGTGGCCGAGTGCAGCACGTAGTCGAACCCGTACGACGCCGGGTTGCAGAGATACGGCGACGCGAACGTGTTGTCGACGACGCTCGGCACGCCGGCCTCGCCCACCACGCTCCCGAGAGCCTCGAGATCGGCGACGGTGACGTTCGGGTTCGCGATCGTCTCGACGTACAGGAAGGCGGCGCCCCCCAGCGCGGCGCGCACCTCGTCGTGGTCGTGCGGGCTGACGAACCGGACGTCGACGCCGTACCGCGGCAGCACGCTGTCGAACAGCGAGTACGTCCCGCCGTACAGCTCCGAGCTCGCCACGACCGTGTCGCCGCTCGACGCGAGCGTCGTGACCACGGTGTGGATCGCCGCCATGCCCGAGGCGAACGAGATCGCCGACTCCGTCCCCTCGAGCTCCGCCATCACGCGTTCGAACGCGAGCAGCGTCGGGTTGCCGTACCCACGCGTGTACGTGTAGCCGGGGCGGCGGAAGTTGATCGTCTCGGCGAAGGCCTCCGACGAGTCGAACCGGAAGGTGGCGGTCTGGTAGATCGGGACGCTCGGCGCGTCCTGCTCGACGGCTGGGAGCTCCTGGCCGTGGATCGCACGGGTCGCGAACCCTCGCTCGGGGACGCCGTCCATCGGCTCAGCCTATCGCCGGGCCCACCGGGCAGGGTATCCGGTGCGGAGGCGGTCGACGAGCCCGCCGAGCTCCGCCATCACCTCGTCGGTCTCGGTCCGGAGCGCGGCCCCGTTCGCGTCGCCGCTGCCGACATCCATCGGCTCGCCGGCCAGGAGCCAGATCGGCCTGCCGAACGCGAGGCTCTGCCGCCCGCTCTTGCGCCACACGTACTGGCCGCCCCAGGTGGCGACGGGCAGGACCGGGACGCCGGTCATGCGGGCGAGACGGGCCACCCCGGTCCTTCCCCTGCCCGGCGAATGGTCGGGCGCGGACGTGGCCGTCGTCCCCTCCGGATAGATCACGACCACCTCCCCGGCCTCGAGGGCGCGGCGGGCGTCGTCGAGCGGTGACTGGTCGCCGGTCCCCCGTCGCACCGGGATCTGTCCCGCGCCGCGCAGCGCCGACCCGACCACCGCGACTTCGAACAGCTCCTGCTTGGCGAGGAACCTCGGACGCCGGCCCGCCCTGATCACGAAGAAGGCGTGGGCGAACGGATCCAGGTACGAGAGGTGGTTCCCCGCGACGATGAGCGGCCCCGAAGCCGGGATCTTCTCGAGGCCCTCCATGCGCCAGTTGAACCAGAGCTGGAAGGGCGGTCGCAGGCCGAGCTCGAGCGTCCGGTACCAGGGTTCCAGGTCCGCCTCCTCCGGGGCTGACGGATGCTATCCCTCTGCGCGAGCCGGTGCCGGCGCGGTGCGTTCGGCCGGGCGAGGACTAGCCTTGAAGCGTGCGCGTCCTTGCCGTTCCCGTGAAGTCGCTGTCGCGCGCCAAGTCGCGCCTGGCGCCCGCCCTGACGGACCTCGAGCGGGGGGCGCTCACGCTCGCGATGCTCGAGGACGTGCTCGACGCGTCGCTCGGCGTTCCTGGCTGGGAGACGTGGGTCGTCTCCCCCGACGAGGTGGCCCTCGAGATCGCCGGGCGCAGGGGCGCGAGGCCCGTTGCCGAGGACAAGCCGCCGCTCGCGAGCGCGATCCGACAGGTAGAGTCGCTCGCGAAGGAGGAGGGGGCCGGCACCCTCGCCGTCCTGCCGGCCGACGTTCCCCTCGTCACCGCGGAGACGCTGCACGTCGCGCTCCGGACGCTCGGCGCGGTCGTGCTCGCGCCCTCGGCCGACGGCGCGGGGACCAGCCTGCTCCTGCGCCGACCGCCGAAGGCGATCCCGGCGCGGTTCGGCCCGGATTCGTTCCGCCGCCACGTCGAGCTCGCGACCCAGCGGGGGCTCCCCGTCTCCGTCGTCGAACGACAGGAACTGTCGTTCGACGTGGACCGCCCCGGAGATATCCTCACGCTGCTCGCCGACGGCCGGCTGGGCCGAACGCGAGAGGTGTGCCTCGAGATGGATCTCGACGCGCGGCTTCGCGCCTGATGGGAGGAACGATGGCCCAGGGGACGATCCGGGACTTCGACGAGCAGGAGCGGACGGGCTCGCTGCTGATGGACGACCGAACCGAGGTGGCGATCGACGCGACGTCGGTGGAGGGCTCGGGGCTCCGTGGCCTCCGGATCGGTCAGCGTGTCCGGTTCGATCTCGTGGAAGAGGGCGGAAGGAAGGTCGCCCGGACCCTGCAGATCGTCACGCTCTGAGCGCGGGACGGGGCGTCCTCAGCGCCTGGAGGTCGCCCGCCTCCGCTTCGAGGCCACCATCTCCCGGAAGTCCTTGCCCGGCGTGAACCACGGCAGATCGCGCGCCGGGACCACGATCGGCGTCTCCGGCTTCCGTGGGTTCCGGGCGATCCGGCGGTTCCGACGCTTGCGTTCGAACGTCCCGAATCCGACGAGCGACACGCGCTCGCCGCGAGACACGGCTTCGCGCACCACATCCATCGACGCGTCGATCGCTCTGCCGACGTCGGCCTTGCTCGCTCCCGTGCGCTTCGACACCTCGGCGACCAACCCGTTCTTGTTCACGGTCCACCCCCACGGCTCGACATCTTCACGGTATGCACGCTCCGGGCCACTGGTCAATTCCCGCCTTGGCGTGCAACCATCTTGCCCATGCACAAGGTTCCCCTCCGAGCGGCGTTCCTAATCGTCCTGGGTGCGCTCGCTGCATGTTCGAACGACCCGGGCCGCGAGTTCGAGCGGTACTACGACGAGGAGGGGCTGTTCACGCTCAACCTTCCGGCCGCGAACGACGTCACGGTCACACAGCCGCAGTCGGGACAGGAGGGGCCCGACCTGCTCACCGGGGTCGTCTCGAGCCCGCCCGCCCCGAGCCCCTCGCCCGCCTCCGCATTCGGCGGCGGGTTCGCCGGCGCGGCCGAGGAGCCCCCCGACCAGACGGTCTACCAGGCGTTCGCGGTGGCGTCGCAGAGCTTCGACGACCTGGACGAGATGGCGCTGTTCTTCCTCACGAGCGACCCGGTCATCGACGTCGTGATCGACGACCGAGCGACGATGGGTGGGGACGATGCGCGGCTGATCGTCGCCGACGTGAACAACGGCGGCGACGTCACCGCCGGCGTGGCCGCGGCCATGACCCTCGGCGACGGAGAGACGGGCTACCTGATCGCGGCCGTCTTCCCTCCGGGTGGGTGGGATTCGGAACAGGCGGACTTCCGCCGGATCCTCGAGTCGTTCCGTTCGAGCGTCCCGCCCGGACTCCGGACGTTCCCCGTGAACGGACAGGCCGCCTGACTCGCTTCGGAACCCGAGACAGTGTCGGCGGCAGGGCGTAGCGTCCGCGCGTGAAGAGGTGTCCGAGGTGTCGCACCAGGAAGCCTCTGTCGGCGTTCTCGATGAACGCAGGCCGCAGGGACGGCGTGCAGAGCTACTGCGTTCCCTGCCAGCGTGAGTATCAGAACGAGCACTATCGACGTAGCGCGGAGCGATACCGGGCACGCGCAGGGATCCGGAACCAACAGCGCCGGGCGCGGGTTCGACGGATCATCCGGGAAGCCAAGGATCGCCCCTGCGCGGACCGCGGACGCCGATTCCCGGTCTTCGTGATGGACTTCGACCACCGGAGCGGTACGCGAAAGCGCTTCAACATCGGGGCGGTTGCCCTCGCCGGACGGGACGACGAGCGCTCCCTCAGGGACGAGATCGGGAAATGCGACGTCCTCTGCGCGAACTGTCACCGATTCAGGACTCACCGGCCGAAGGACAGAGAGCTGGGCCGCCAGGATTCGAACCTGGACTAGTTGATCCAGAGTCAACCGGGCTACCGTTACCCCACGGCCCAGTGCGGTCGTTCGATGCTAACAGCCCAGGTCCCGGGCCCTTCAGGTGCGCTCCGCCCGGTGGTCGCGACCTCCCGCGGTTACGGCCGGGGATCCAGGACGAGCGGCGGGAGCGGGTCCTGGGCGAAGTCGAACTCGCGGAGGAGGTCGCCGAGGATCGACACCCGCTCGCGGACGGTCGGGCGCGAGTCCGGGCGGCTGAGCGTCCGGGGGTTGAGCCGCTCTTTGGACAGGAACAGGTCCTCGATGAACTTCAGGTACGCATCGAACGACAGCGTCTGCGAGTCGATGAACCCCGCCCGGGCCCACGGGCTGATGAGGAGGCCGGGGACCCGGATCCCGTAGCCGTTGCGATCCACCACCGGCGGCCGTACGTGGTCGTAGAAGCCGCCCCAGTCGTCCCAGGTCAGGAAGATCGCGGTCTCGTTCCAGTCGGGGCCGCGCATCAGCGCGTTGATCACCCTCGTGACGTGCCGTTGCCCCTTCCAGATCGGCTCGCCGGCCTTCGGGTGCTCCCCCACGCCGCTGTAGGGCATGACCCACGACACGGACGGCATCGTCCCGGCGGCGGCGGCGGCGAAGAGGTCGGCGTGACGCTGGATCCGGTCCATCTGTCCGGTCTCGCGGATCGTCGTGAACCACGGGAGTGGGTTCTGCTGCGACACCGTGTGTTCGGGCCCGTCGTGACCCGAGCAGTTGAACACGCACGTGTCGTCACCGATGTAGTACGCCCAGTCCACGCCGTGCTCGTGCATGAGGTAGGTGATGTCCGTCCACGCCCAGATCGGGATGTCCGCGCGCTCGCGCATCCGCTGCGCCTCCTCGAGCAGCTCGAGGTTCGAGCCGCACGACATCGGATCATGCGGGCGCGCGCAGCGGGCGGCCCAAGCGGAGACGAGGTACAGATGGGCCGGCAGCGTCCACGAGTCGGCCGGCGCGAACATCCGGTCCTGCAGGACGAACTCCTTCGCGTACCGCCAGTAGTTCGGGATCGACCGCTTCGTGTGGTAGCTCATCACGTCCGGCTGCCCCGCCGGACCGAGGTAGCCGTTCGCGCATCGCGGATCGTCTCGATGGTCGGCGCAGTAGATCGGCCCCTCCACCGCGGCACGGATGAACCCGTTCATCCGGCCGCCGTTCACGTCCATCTCGGAGAACCGTTCGTTGTGCGGGCCGCCCTGCTGCAGCTGGCGGATCGTGTGGTACGGCGGCAGGCACCGGCCGGAGATCGGATCGGGCGCGCAGACCGTGGGACGGCCGTTGCGCATGGGGATCCCATTCGCGCCGGGGAAGGTCCCGAAGTAGTGATCGAAGGATCGGTTCTCCTGGACGATGAACACGAGGTGCTTGAGGTGCTCTCGCGCTCGTTGGAGCTTCGTCGTCCCGCCGCCGCTCGGGCCCGACGGGCCGGTGCCGGACGGCCTCACCCCCTGGCTGCAGGCGACGAGCAGGAGGGCGACGGTGATCGCGGCGGCGAGCCTGCGGGCGCGCATCGGCGCAAGAGCCTACCGCGGGCCCCGGGGGTGGACGGGAGCCGTCCGGGAACGTGCTACCGAGACGGCCTGCCCGCCACGGGATCGAGGATCACCGGTGGGAGCGGGTCCTGGCCGAAGTCGAACTCCTTCAACAGGTCCCCGAGGATCGCGACCTCCTCCCGGACCGTCGGGCGGGAGTCGGGGCGGCTGAGGGTCTCGGGGTCGAGGCGTTCGTGCGAGAGGAAGAGGTCCTCGATCAGCTTCAGGTACGCGTCGAACGACAGGATCTGCGAGTCGATCATCCCCGCCCTGGCCCACGGGCTGATGAGGAGCCCCGGGACCCGGATGCCGTAGCCGTTGCGGTCCACCCTCGGCGGTTCGACGTGATCGTAGAACCCACCCCAGTCGTCCCAGGTGAGGAAGATCGCGGTCTCGTTCCAGTCGGGCCCGCGCATCAGCGCGTTGATCACGTTCGTGACGTGCCGCTGTCCCTTCCAGATCGGCTCCCCCGCGCTCGGGTGCTCGCCCACGCCGTTGTAGGGCATCACCCAGGACACGGAGGGAAGCGTCCCGTTCGCCGCGGCGTCGTAGAACTCGGAGTGTCCTCGGATGCTCTCCATCTGACCGGTCTCACGGATCGTGGTGAACCAGGGCAACGGGTTCTGGTTCGACACGGTGACCTCGCGCCCGGCGCCTCGCTCGCACGGTTCGAAGGGGCACGTGTCGTCGCCGACGAAGTAGCCCCACTCGACCCCGTGTTCGTGAAGCAGATACGTGATGTCCGTCCACGCCCAGATCGGGACGTCCTCCTCACCCCGACGCATCGCGTCGCCTTCCTCGAGCAGGTCGATGTTCGACACGCAGGACATCGGATCGCGCGGGTTCTCGCACCGTGCCGCCCAGGCGGACACGAGGAACAGGTGGGCCGGGAGCGTCCACGAGTCCGCGGGCGCGAACAGGTGGTCCTGGAGCACGAACTCCTCGGCGTAGCGCCAGTAGTTCGGGATCTCCTCGTCCGTGTGGTAGCTCATGACGTCGGGCTGCCCCTCCGGGCCCAGATAGTCGGCGCACTGCGGATCGCCTCGGTGGTCGGCGCAGTACTGCGAGCGGTCGACGACCGTGCTGACGAACCCGTCCATGCGTCCCCCGTTCACGTCCGCCGTCGAGGCCCGCTGGTCGTGCGGCCCCCCCTGCTGCAGGTGGCTCGTCGAGTGGTAGGGGGGCACGCACCGCCCGAGGATCGGGTCCGGGACGCACACGGCCGGCTCCCCGTCGCGCATCGGGAACCCTTCGGCGCCCGGGAACATGCCGAAGTAGTGATCGAACGACCGGTTCTCCTGGACGATGAACACCAGGTGCTTGAGGTGCTCGCGCGCGAACTCCAGCTTGGTGGGCCCGGGCTCAGGTGACGGCGAGGCGAGCGCGGACGGCGATCCCGCCGGGGACGAGGTGGGCCCGCTCGGTGGGTCGACCGTCCCGCCGGACGTCGCGGTGCACGACGCGGCGAACGACGCCACGAGGGCGAGCGCGACGACTGCTCGGCACGTGCCGGGGGGCGTCCGGGACATGGGCGGCGGGAGCCTAGCAATCCCCTGCGGCGAGGGGCGGAACCCCGGGGGCCCGACGCTAGGATGACCGCCGACCCGAGGAAGGAGCTCCCGTGACCGACCGATCCGATCCGACCCCCGTCACCCTGATCCCCGGCGACGGGATCGGTCCCGAGTGCGTCGACGCCGCCAGGCGGATCGTCGAGGCCGCTGGCGTCCCGATCGCGTGGGAGGAGCGCGAGGCCGGGGCGGAGGTGTTCAAGAAGGGGCTGCCCTCGGGCGTCCCGCCGGAGACGATCGAGTCGATCTCGAAGACGCGGGTCGCGCTGAAGGGTCCGCTCGAGACCCCCGTCGGCTTCGGCGAGAAGTCCGCGAACGTCACACTCCGCAAGCTGTTCGAGACCTATGCGAACGTCCGCCCGGTCCGGGAGATGCCGGGCGTGAAAACGCCCTACAGCGGCCGGGGCATCGACCTCGTGATCGTCCGGGAGAACGTCGAGGACCTCTACGCGGGGATCGAGTACCTGCAGACGCCGGGCGTCGCCCAGGCGCTCAAGCTGATCAGCGAGAAGGGCTCGGAGAAGATCGCGAGGTTCGCGTTCGAGTACGCCCGGAGCGAGGGACGCACGAAGGTCGCCTGCGCGACGAAGGCGAACATCATGAAGCTCTCGGAGGGGACGCTGAAGCGCGTGTTCGAACGCGTGGCGCCCGACTACCCCGAGATCGAGCCGTGGCACGTGATCGTGGACAACTGCGCGCACCAGCTCGTGAAGCGGCCGGAGCAGTTCGAGGTCATCGTCACCACGAACATGAACGGCGACATCCTGTCCGACCTCACGTCGGCCCTGATCGGCGGGCTCGGGTTCGCGCCGTCGGCGAACATCGGCAACGAGGTCGCGATCTTCGAGGCCGTGCACGGCTCGGCGCCGAAGTACGCCGGCAAGAACGTGATCAACCCGACGGCGGTGATCCTCTCCTCGGTGCTGATGCTGCGGTACCTGGGGTACTTCGAGGAGGCCTCGGCGATCGAGCACGCGGTCTTCGTGACGCTCGAGTCGGGCGTGCTCACCGGGGACGTCGTCGGCTACGACAAGGGGACGCCGACCACCGACTACGCAAACGCGATCATCGGGAACCTCGGGGCGCGGACGGAGGCCTGGGCCGTTCGGGACGTCCGGCCGCTCCAGCTGCCGAAGCTCGACCCGGCCCCGGACTACGTGAAGCCGTCGAGCCGAGCGGTCGTGGGCCTGGATGTGTTCGTCGAGTCGCCGCTCTCGGCGGCCGAGCTCGGCGCCTCGCTCATGGAGCTCACGCAGGACACGAAGCTGTCGCTGAAGATGATCTCGAGCCGCGGGACGAAGGTGTTCCCGCCGACCGGCGCGATGACCGAGACCGGCGACCACTTCCGCTGCCGGTTCATCATCCGAGAGCAGCCGGGCGATCTGCCCGACCAGGACGTGCACGACCTCCTCGTCGCGATCTCGAGCCGGCACTCGTGGATGCACATCGAGAAGCTCCAAGAGTTCGACGGCGAGCTCGGGTTCACCCGGGACCAGGGCGAGGACTAGCTCGGGAGGGCACAGCCGGTCGCTCGTCACCCTGCTCGACGCGGAGCGGTTGCTACACTTTTTCCGGCCCGAGGCCGACGGTCCCATCGTCTAGTGGCCTAGGACACCACCCTCTCAAGGTGGAGACACGGGTTCGAACCCCGTTGGGACTACAAGCGAAACCGCAGGTCAGGAGAGGTTTACGTCGGAGCCCTCATCCTCGGACCCCGAAAAACGCCGCATACGCGCCGCAGCGTCAAGAGCAGACGCGATCTCCTTGTCTGCGCGATCGAGCCTCCCGGCGTAGTGCTGCTCGACCATCCGCGTCGAGGTATGGCCGAGCCGGAACGCGACGAGCACCGGGTTCGCTCCGGCCTCGAGCGCCATGGTCGCGCCGGTGTGACGTAGCTGCCCGAACCGGAACCCTTGGAGCCCCGCGCGCGCGAGCGCGGGTTTCCACACGAGCCGGTAGAAGGCCGGTCGGCGGATCGGTCCTCCCTTCGTCGCGGTGAATACGAGGCCGTCGGTCGGATACCGGCGTAGATGCTCCGCGAGCTCGAACGTCACGAACTCCGGGATCGTGACCGCTCGCCGCGAGCGGTCGGTTTTCGGCGTCCCGGCGATCATGCGTCCGGACTCCGTGATCTTCTCCTCGACGCGGAGCCGGTTCCTCGGAAGGTCGAGCCGCTCCACGCGCAAGGCCACGAGCTCGGACCACCGGAGCGATGAGTACGCCGCGAGGAGCACGAGCGCTCTGTAGCGGTCCGGCATCGCATCCGCGAGCCGGTCGACCTCCTCGGCCGAGAGCGTTCGCGGTTCATGCCGCTCGATCTTCGGGAGCTCTACACCGGTCGCGGGGTTCACGGCGAGCTTCCCCGCTTTCACCGCACGACCGAGGATCATCCGCAGGACCTTCAACGCGTGGTGCGCTCGCCACGGACTCGGCGTTGCGGTCACGACGTCCTCGACGTCGGCGCGAGTGATCGTGTTCAACGGCCGAGCGGCGAGCGGCGAGAGGTAGATCCTCCAGATCTCGTCGTAGGCGATCAGGGTTCGCTCGGAGAGGCGACGATTGCGCTCGGCCTCCCGGCGAACGTGCATCCAGAACGAGCCGAGGGTTTCACGACCGGCGTTGGGATCGTGGTACGCGCCACGGTTCATCGCATCGGAGATCGAGACGAGGTAGTCGTCGGCGTCTTTTTTCAACCGGAAAGTTTTCATCCGGTGCGCTCCCCCCGGATCGCGCCACGGTGCCTCCCATCTCCCGGACGGAGCCTTGCGGATCCACCCCATCTACGTCCTCCTCGCCTTGTCCGGGCTCACCATGTAGTCGCTGAGTCCTTCGGGATACCGAACGCCGAGAGCCGTCCACCCGCAGCTGAAGCACCCGATATCGATCACGGTTCCGTCCGGGGTAGGTCTCCAATGGACCGGCGAGCGCTTCCCGAGCCACCCCCATCCGAGCGGCATGCCCGGAACCCATTCGATCCACGGATCGAATCGGTCAAACTCGCCGTGCTTCCACCCGTTCCATTGACGGCGCATCACGTCGTCGCCGTACCACGCAATCCGATGCGAGCACTCGGGGCAGCTAAGGGTCCATCGCTCACGTTCCCGCTTCCGACTCGCGATAGGGGCCACGGGCGGACCATACCCCCGGACCCGGGCGAACTACAAACGTGTTATCCTGACGCAGAGCACGACCGGACGCTCCGGGACATCCGATGAAACCCCGGGCAACCTCCGAAGGGGGGATGTCCGGTGTCCGTCCCGCTCCAAGAAGCGGCTCCTCGGTTGCTCACCGCGCCGGAGGCCGCTGCGTTCCTGGGTATCGGCGTCAACACCCTGTACATATGGGCTCGAGCCGGTCGCGTCCCGCATTTCAAGCTCGCGAACAACGTTCTTCGCTTCGATGCCGCCGAGCTCCGAGCATGGCTCGATGAGCACCGGCGCGGTTCAAAGACGGTCGCGCCGTGATCCGCCTCTCGAATCAAGACGACCTCCGCGAGGACCTCGAGTTGTCCGTGCTCGAGTTGCGGCATCTCGGGGTTCCGGCTCGGTCCATCCGCCGTTACGTGAACGCGTCGATCCGAGCGTTCGAGGCCGGAGAGGGCTCGGACGGGTACGTGGCGAGCGCATGGCTCCGGAAGCGGTGGAAGCGGGAGCAAGACCCATCTGAGGACCCTTCCCCCCTATCGGAAACGCCCGCAGATCGCGCGAGGACGTGAGCAGTGCCGGTCGTGGTCCCGGAGTCCGGCGAAACGCTCGTGCACGCTCTCCGATCGGCGGTGATGCGCCGTGACCCGGCACGAACAGGGGGCCGGGTTCGAGCCCGACCCCCCGGATGACCGCCTCGGCCACGACGCGGATCGAGGCGAATCGTACACCGGCGACGAGACGGAACGGGCACTCGAGCAGATCCGGCATTGGGAGACCTCGACTCGTCTCGTCGCCGACGATCCCACAATGACGCTCAGGGGCAAATGCCTCGCGCTCCTCGAAATGGCGTTCCGCGCTCGGCGATCGGAGCTCGCGGCGTTCCTCGAGCGAGCCGTTTGGAACGGGTGTCGGCATCTGTTCGAGGAGGAGGTCGAGATCCCTCGCGACCTCATCAATGCGATCCGCCGTCTCCGGCATCAAGGCCACGAGCGATGCCCGGAATGTCGGCGCGACCTCCCCTCCCACAAGGAGCTCGACCGGTGGCGCGAGCTCTCCCACGACTACCGGAGGCCGGCATGAGCGGACACACCCCCGAGCACATCGCCGCCGAAGCGATCGCGGCGATCCGACCCGCGCTCGCGGACGTACTCGATGAGGTCCGCGACGCCTACACGCGGCTCGTCGTCTACCCGTCGCAAGAGCACGCGGACGCCGTAACGCTCTACACGGCG
>Ga0075431_100001483_pt1 | contig 21685 bp, 25 predicted proteins | sample RhiMetdeltSRZDD5_FD_75297 | JGI IMG/M metagenome (GOLD analysis project Ga0075431, IMG submission 75297) | Populus rhizosphere microbial communities from Tennessee, USA - Rhizosphere MetaG P. deltoides SRZDD5 | ecosystem: Host-associated > Plants > Roots > Rhizosphere > Soil | place: USA... | reverse complement strand
CTTCATCAGTACTTACACGGCGTGGTTGAAGACGGACGAGGGGAGACTTGCTCCCGCGTGCGTTGCAGACGGTATCAAGTTTTTGATTCAGAGACACGACGAAGCTATCAAGAAGATCAGTGATCAGCAATTCCAAGAAGAAGCTCAGTACGCTATGGCGGCGCAAGCTTTAACTGGAATGGTTGATAATCAAAAGATGGCGGAACAAACACAGATGCAAACGGAATCGGATATCAAGAAGGAACAGGCGAAGACTGCGGGTAATGCTGCGGCGTCGAAACCTACTGAACCGATTCCGATGAGCACAAACAGCAAACCACCGACAACGAGTCAAGCGGCGTCGCGCCCGAACGCGTCGCCCGCTTGACCTTTGTTACTAACATAACCTAAACTTTAGCTACTTTGAGGGTAACTCAGAGTACTTCGGATTCTCCGAAGGTAGGCAGAGAGTTAGCTGGATCGTAACCAGCAATAAATAATCCAACTCGAATACGGAGAAAATACCATATGCCAGATTTAGCTGATGAGATTTTTGGAGACGCTGTAAACGCTTACAACGACTTGGGTACGCAAGGAGCGACACCCGGAGACGATCAAGGCGTAAAGGATACGCCGAGTAGCGATGATGCAGTAGACCCAAACGCACAGGACGTAGATCCTAAAAAGGATCAGGGAACTGACGATAAGAAGAGCGCGCCCGTAACTCCTGACGAAAGCGCAGACAAAGATAAATCACCGGAAGACGGTCAACCGGAAGCTGATAAGTCAAAGAAGAAGGTTGACGGCGCAGCGGAAGCTAGGAAGTGGGGAGAGCAATGGAAAAGCTCTCACGACGAAATAGCTAAGAAATTCGATGACGCCAAACCTATTCTCGAAGCAGTCGAAACAAAATTCGGCGGAGTGAAGAACCTGGAACTCGCGGCGGAAGTATACGGCGCGATTGCAGATCCTCAAAACTTCGACCCGGAGAGCGCGGTAGAATTCCTAAGCGAAAACTTCCCCGATGTTTCGGCGTCTTTAACCAAGTACATTGGTCAAGAACTTATCCAACGTGCGACCGATACAGCGTTGGCGAGAACGTTCGGAAGGAATCTCAACGACGGCGATATCAAAGCTGTCAAAGATTTTCTTGCGGCGGGAAAACCAACAAGCTCGAAACAAATGGAGTCCTTCTTCAAGACGGATGACATTCCAGATGAGTTGAAAGTTGATGCGGAAGGTAACGAGTTACCTGCTCACATAGTTGATTATATGAGACGCCAGAACGAGGCGTTGCGGGACGTTAAAGCTCAAACTGATTCATTGAAACAAAGCATAGACGGAGCTAAAACTGAACAACAGCAACAACACGCGGCGGAAGCGGTAGAAAACTACGTGACTGAAAACTTGTCTCCCATTACGCGGAAGATTGAAGCTCTTGGATTGCATCAACCAGTTGAAGGTGAGACGCCGGATGTCAAAGAGTTCAGAGAAGGATGTATGGAGTTGCTTGATACTTATACCTTAGCTCTTGCGAACAAGGATAAGAACTTCCGAGCACTCTACACAAAAGCTCTGCAAGCTGTAACACAGAAAGCGCACAACCCGAAAGATCGGGTAGCTGCGGCGACTGCGGACGATTTATCACTACGCCTTCAGGCGATGATAGGTACGTATGCTAGTAAAGCAGCGAACTTCATCTCGCCGTTAGTGGAATCGCTCGCCGCAAAGCGCGGCGCGCAAGTGAAAAAGGTTACGGAGGCGCCGTCAGACCTTGATTCGCCTGCGTCAGATCGTACTACAGCGCCGAAGCAGACTGACCCGAACGCTGATCCGTTCGATGATGTTGATGCTTTGGTACAAGATAAAATCCGACGTGGTGAAATCAGAGTCAGAAGGTAATGCCTCAATTTCTATACTGAGGTTCACAAGATTATGGCAGCTTTTGACACCACCGAACTTACAAAGGTCATCCGCGAGGTCTTAGACCCCCGCGTTCGTGACCTGTTTAATCGTTCGGCGATCTTATGGAACTTGGTCAACGAAGGTCAAGCTAAGGAAACGAATCCGCGCGGCGTGCGCATCGTTGGTCTGGCGCGACCGAACGTTAGTATGTTGTGGTTTGGTGAGGGTGGAAAGTACCCCGCTGGCGGACGACGTTCTTTCGTTTCGATGACCGTTCTGTATCGCCGTTACGCAATTGCGTCTCGTATGACGCGCGACACGTTGGAGAACTCCGCTGAAGCTATCATCAGCTTGGTTAAGGATGATGTCCGAGATAATACCAAGCAAGCGATGGTTGAGTTGAACCAGCAAGGATACCGTGACGGTACCGCCGTCAAGGGTGTCGTGTCCGCTTCAGTTTCAGGCGCGCTTGGTACCATCACATTCGCGCTTCCGTTTAGGGCGCGTCAGATTTTCGTTGAAGGCGTGTACAACGTTTACGCCGGTTCAGTCCACGACTCGTTTGCGGTCGGTGACAAGATCGGTTCAGGCGTTATGACCTGCATCTCGAAGACTGACTCGACCGGCGTTGCCGTGTTCGATACGGTTCCTGCGACCGTCATCGCCGGTGACATTGTTACGTGGGAAGGTTCCTACGGTCGCGCTATTCACGGTCTGGACTTCATCGTCAGCAATGCGACGACTGACTATTTCGGTATTGACCGAAGTCTGTTCCCGCAGTATCGCTCAATCGTTGATTCGAGCGGCGGCGATCTGTCCATCGCTAAGTTGAACAAAGTGCTCTTCCAGATCAAGTATCTGAAAGGCGCAGATTCGCACAGTGCTCGCGTCGAGAATCTGATGATTGTCAGCGCGCCTACTCAGGCGAATCGTTACGTCAACCTCGGCGACCCGACTGCGGCGGGTACTGCTACCGCGATTCGTCGGAACACTACCTTCAAAGATCCGCTCGACCTGGGATATCGTACCTACGAGTTCCAGGGTATTAAGTGGGTCGAGGACACGGATTGTCCCGATGACGTTCTCTATATGTTGAACCGAGCTTCGCTCAACAAGTTCAACTATAAGGAACTCGGAATCGTCTCTATGGTCGGCACGGACAACGGTATCGCTCCGATTCCTGGATTCGACGCTAACGGCGTTGGTTCCTATTTCGATAGCGGACTGTACGTGATGACCTGGAAGGGCGATCTCGCTTCACCCGATCCTGGTCAGAACATCAAGTTCACGAACTTGGGTACTGCCGGGTTAGCTGTTGGTTACAACATCAACTAACCTCTTCGATGAGGCGGGCGGGTTATGACGCCCGCCTCATCTTTTTGCTTCTGTTATAGGAGAGAATACAGATGCTATACGACGCTCACAATCAACCAATACAATCAACGTTAGCGGATGAACAAGAAGCTAACGACATCAAAGACATTCCTAGTCAGAATTTTCCCCCGCCGACGCCAAAACCAGATTGGTTCGACGCCGCTGTCAACAAGATAGGCGGTTATGCTGATCCTGGTACTAACAAGATTCCGAAGTATCGCGTTGTGTGGGGTATGGACCCGAATATTACTCAGTTCGCTATGGGTAAGATGCGTATGAAATATGTGAGCATTGTAGACACGTATGAAACGCTGAAGGGTTATAACATCATCAACACTCGCAAGAAAAAGAACAACAAGTTCTTCCTTCCTCCAATCGAAGCTCACAAGCGTTATCTCGATCCGAATACGGGACAGATGACGCGCGGCGGATTGGGTATTCTTGTTTCGCCGGTTATCACTACAGAAGAGCGGGAGATCGGAATACCTCTCTGGATAATGGAACAATGGGTACCGCCCGAAGCTTTCGGAGATGCGGTTGGATGGAATAACGAGCGTTACCTCGTCAATCCTATGGATTCGACGGACTACATAGACGCTCTCGGAGAATACCCTGAGAAGGGTATGTACATTCATTGGTTCGATCTTCTCGACTACGACGAGGAAGGACGAACTATTTACCGCGACCTGGACGAAGGCGCGATAGAAATACTTCGTGCTAACCACGTTATGAACATCGCTCGCAGAGAGAAGCTGAAGTTCACAACTCCCGAATCCGCACGCAAAGAACGAAGCGACAAGATTGATGCGGAGTGGGAGAAGTGGGACAAGGAAATGACGAACGAAATGCTGGACATCAAGAAACACAAGGTGTCCGTTTAACAACAAGGTAGGACAATAAATATGAATACAGAAATTACAAATCCTCTCGCTGAGTTTGGTCAAAGACCTACTCCACCTCCGGGAGCGAGGATCGGAAAACTCAACATCAGGAACGAAGATCAGACCGGGTACTTCGACCGCATCAAAGAGCGTTATGCTTGGATGCCGTTACACGATCTGAGCTTCATCGGTAAGATGGGTCTTCAACCGATGTGCGTGGATTACATCGAGCGCGGAAGAATCGCTTGGATTCAGTCAATACCGTACAAAGCTCTCGACAATTCGCCGGAAGCTATGGACCAAACCGGGGAACAGGAACTACCGTTGCGGACGTTCATTATGACGCCGTTCGGACAGTGTACGTACCTTCACTTGAATTACGCCGACAAAGGTTTGCGTATATTCGAGCATCTGAAGAACGAACCTCCCGAACTGGTTGCTCACATCGAGGAAATTCTTCTCCCCGTCGTTCCCTTTGATTTGATGAGTCTCGGAAAGTACCTCGCCGAGAACGGCGAGCGTAATATCACTTCGTCGGAACTCAGCTTCAACGACAAAGAGAAAGCTCGCCTGACGCTAGCTTCTATGTTGGAAGGCGTGCAACAGGCGATCAAGTATTGTCGTGAGTTGCTTGCTGCGACCGAGAGCGAGATTCTGACACGGCGTAACAAAGGTGTTGGCAAAGCATCTTTGGACGATAACGACCGCTACGCTTACGCGATGCTGCGGAAGATCGTTCCCGCCGAGACGACTCTTGACAGTTCGCCGGAACACAAGACCAACGAACTGTTGGAGCGATTGGTTAAGGCGATTGACGCTCGCGGAGGTATTCAACCTGCTACCGCTACCAAGACCGAAGAGGATGTGGCGCAGGAGACAATCACGCAGCTTCGCAGCGACCTCGATAATATGAAAGCGTTGTTTGAAACAGCGATGGCGCAGTTTCAAAGCAATCAGAACACCGGCGCTCCGCAACTCGACGCGACGGCGGGAGACTTATCGCCTGCCAACGCCGAGAGCGAAGCTGAAGCTTTGAGAGAGCGTTTAGCGCAGTCTGGTAAAAACAGACCTCGCAAGTAATGCTCACTCGCCGACGACCGCGCTCCGCCTACCGGCGCGGTCGTCAGGTTTTGAATATACAAAAACTTGTATATTTACTTAGGGGGTATCTTAGGGGGTCACATAGGGGGTACTTAGGTACTATGGGAAACTTGAAAGTCTCAAACTTCATAGACGACATTTATAAACTCTGCGGGAACATTACTCGTGACCAACTCCCGATTGAGATAGCATACGTTCACCTCTACAACCAACTCGATAAGCGGCGTGTACAGATGCGCTTGACCGAACATAACCAATTTCTAAAAGGTGTTGAGAAACCTATCCTCGATGCGAGAGAACAACTTGTCTCTATCGAGGATTTTGATTCTCAATCCCCGGTCGCTGTACATCTGCTCAATCCGTTTAACAGTCACGTTACGCCAGTTGAGATCGTGAACTTCAACACGCTCCCCGGATTTGAAGCAGACTTGCAATTGAAGTGCTCGATATACGGGACACCGCCGAAGATCAGGTTCTCGAATCCGCTGAACGACTTCGCTCAGTGGTCGCTGAAGATATGGTACGAACCCGCCACGCAAGCTCCGAGAGGTCCGGGAGCGGATGTGTTCATCAACCCTATATTCAGAAACCTTGTTTCTTCGAGTGTAGCGGTGATGTGTTTACCATACGCGATGATTGACGAGAAGACGAAAGAACAAATCGCTATGGCGCTTCTGCGGGAGATCGGAAGTCAGGATGTAGACGGTAGCTTGGAAAATCTCTTCTACAAAGAGATCAGCGCGCAACAGCAATACGGTAACAACTTCCGGCGTCCGTTCCGTGCGGGTATGCCTAGAGGTTCGTGGTATAGGGGATAAACTATGGCGATGCCAGTACTGACAAGAGCGGAAGTCGAAGGTATGGTTCTCGAAGCTTTGAACATATCGAAGACTACATATGGAACACACGACGGTTCACCGCTATTCAAAATCGAGTTCGTTCGGGAGTGCATATTTCAAGCAGACCTGGACGTTGTGAAAGCTATTACTCGCTCCCCCGGTCATCCGAGACGAGATGAGTACAGCTTCAGTATCGCTGTCGCTACACCCGGCGTCGTGGTTCGACTCAGCGATACTAACAACCACGTCGGCGAAGTCATATACGTGAACATCACGCGCAATGATGCGAAGGTCGTTGTGGGGAAAACTGCTCCCGCGCAGAAGATTACCGAATGGTTGATAGACAAAGCGAGCTACGGCGGAGACGATTGTGTTGATGGTTACTACGACGTGACCGACAACAACTTTATCTTTACCGGTCTGTCGGCGTCTGTCCGCGCTCTCAACGTGGCGGTTCATACGCTCGCCGACACGAATCTTTATGCGCCGTTCGAGTATAAGGAAACTGTATTTCGACTGGCGATGAAAGAGCTTCTGAAGAAAGACCCGGAAGCGAAGTTGCAGGCGGCGGAGTACGCGGGAGACGCTGCAAACGATCTTATGGTTATTATGGGCGGAGACTCGAAGATGACTCCGAGCGTCCAACAGTTTCACGGAAGTAGGTAGGTATGAAAAAGCTGATATGGGAGTTTATAAAATTTCTGTGGAAGCGTGATTCTCTTAGCGCGTTCACAGTCATTCTATGGATAGAGCGATATCTGACTCCTAAAGATAAGCGCGATACCGGTTCTTATTTATTGAGAATTGGTGAGAGCGAGATGGAGCAAAAGTAATGGCGACTGCAAGAGATATAGCAACAAGAGTAATAAGCACAATCGAGCAGTACGGCGAAGAGGTCGAAGGTTACTACCTCCCGGATATCGCCAAGATGATACCCGACTGCATACGCGACATTGCTGACCGAGTAATTGAAAGCGGCGATCAAGGCGAGCGGAGTTTATTCACAAAAGATTTCGTCGCTACCATTGTCTCAGTAGCAAGCGCGTTTGACACCGTTGACCTGTCTACATTCTTGAGCGCGGCGGAACAGATGTTGCTCGCGCTTCCGTTCACGGTCAGTCACGTAGACTCACAAGCGGGAGAGTTGCTGTACTGCGCGGACGTAAAGAATCTACCGTTTGTCACTCTTGCGGATGGGTACGACTATTACTCTGTTGACGGAAAGACGATGGTCATAAACGCTGAACCGGAGCTTACCGGGAACGTGACTATATCCTCGTTCTACGTTCCATCAATAGCTAATTTGGGAAAACAGTTCGAGACTGAGCTTATCAATGGTTTGCTTTTGAAACTCGGCATTACTAAACCTTTGAAGAAACGATGAACCAGATTCAAAGAGATCAACGAAACTTTACGCTGCTTACCAACGAAATCATTCTGATGAAGGATGCTATTGACGGTTATACGCGAAAGGTGTCTAAACCACACGTCGCGGAGAAGCTGATCAACGAATGTCGGGAGCGCATATACAAGGCGGCGTTACACCTGACTGACTTCAACACGGCGTCGGAGTACGCCAGCACGCCGGAACATAAGGATACTATTCGGCGTCTGAAAAAAGCGTTGGTAAGAGAAGAGCACGAGAATTGTAAATGCGAAGAAGACGTACTCTTTAATGAAAGAGGTCAGACGAATATTACAAAGTTTGTAAAGTTTTGGCGCGTCTTCGATCAGAGTAAAGGTTATTGGGTGGACATCTACAAGTGCGTTAAATGCAGGTTTATGACGACCAGGACGACCGGCGCGCACTTCGAGGCGTCCAATCGCCTCGAAGCAGCGCGCAACGCAGTAGGTAGTAAGAAGAAAGACGTGGAGGTTCTGTAATGGGATTCTTTAAAGACGTACACATACCTGAGTACGGATTCACGTCCGCAGATCCTACGACCGCTATACCGAAAAATGCGATGATCACCGGGTCGCAGAACTTGATGCTTCGAGGCGTTACAGAGCTTGAGAGCATCGGCGGATTCAAGCGCACATCTTACGGTTCAGTAGGGAACGTCGGCGGCGACATCTCGCAGCTTGTCGGTAAAGGTTGGGCGGCGATAGGCGACACACTCGGAGAAGGCGCAGGTAATATTACTGAATTCGTCGGGAGAAGCTTATGGTTCACCGGCGTCGGAGATATTACGGTATTCACTCCCGGAATTACCGCCGCTCCGCAAGCGTTGGGAAATTCTCCCGCGCAAAACAACATCCCTCAAGTAGTGGTTCTGAATCAAGCGAAGAATGGATATACAACGCCGTTTCAGGTCGGTCTGTTGGATCAATTAACCGCTCCGACTCTTTTAGTAGCAGCGACTCCCGTACTAAGCAAACTAAATGGTACATATTCTGTTGAGTTGACTTGGTTCAGAGACGGTACCGGCGCGGAGAGTTTACCCTCTCCCCCGTCGAATGTCGTTCAATTTAGTAACCAGACAGGGGTATTGCAATTTCCGATTGCGACTAATCCAGTCAACGCTCGTGACAGATGGCGAGTATTTTGTACTCCTGCGGGATTCGGCGCTATAGGCGGATATTTCTTTTTGACCGAAGTATACGAACGCCGAGTTAATACAGAAACAGGAGCAGGATACGCGGTAGAGAGTAGCGTGGGATTCAATATATTTCGACTGAATCCAACTGTTACAGGATTTTTCAGTACTGAACAAGTAGGTAAGCGTTTGATATTCCGCGACGTGTCGAACGTGATACTTCATACCGCAACTATTGTTTCGGTTACTACAAACTTGTTTACTGTTAAGGGAGTCACTTATGGAGATAAGGTAACTTTCTCCCCGGCGTACAGCGGCGCACTGACCAACACTACTCATAACTGGTCTATAGATTCTTTTATCACCGCAGAGCGCCAAATAAATATTGAATGGTTCGACAATGAACTCATTCCGATTTCTCCGCCTATTGATGCGTTTCCTCCGGCGATTACTGCTAGTTTCATCGCCGGACTCGGTAACGTAATGATCTTGATAGGAACGGAGGAAGGTTTAGGAATTGCGGTATCCAGTCCGAACTTCCCGGAAGCGTACCCGCCTGAACTCAGGCAGAACCTACCGGAAGCGCCTGTGGGCGTTCTCTCCCGCCCACAGGACGGTTTTCTTTATGTCGTGTGCGAGAACAGCGTACACGAATTGAGATGGAGCGGAATAATTACAAGTCCGATTGCTGTGCGCGCTGTAGCTAACCAAGTAGGCGCAGCGGGTCAGCGTGGAATGTGTCAGGCGGGAGAAGATATTTATCTTTTCACCAAGTCGAAGAAACCCGCTCGCATATTGGGGAATGGTGTAATAGACACAAACTTCGGCGATAGAGTTGAAGCTCTGACAAAGACCTGGAATCCGTTGAATGTGTCTTTGAGCTTCGATGAATCGAAGAGCTACATCGCTTACTGTCACGGTACGCAAATGCTGTTGTACTACCCGGCGCAAGATTACTGGACTCCCCCGGTGAACCTTGCGGCGATAGAACAAATAGGTAAGGCGAATGGCGACATCATAAGCGCATTTACTCTTGGCGGTGTTATTCACGTCAGTACATTTGTATCGAGTAGAAGTGAAACCGTGTCCGCGTCGCCTGGAACAACGGTATTCGGCGGTTCCGGTCATTTCACTCAAGCTGATGTAAACAACACTATAATCATACCGGGAGCAGGACCGGGAGCGGGTACTTACACAGGATACATTCTCACGGTCAACGGCGGCGGAGATGTCATTACAGTGTTCCCCGCCGTTTCTACTGCGGTAGTCAGCGTTAGCTCTACTGTCGGCGGATTTGGTATGTACACGTTTGACAGAGACACTAGCAACGTTGATCTAACTTTTAACTCCGATTGGAAAGCGAGGTTTGCATTCACAGATTATGGTCAAGACCTTTTCCCGAAGACTTTGACTAAAGCACTCGTCGGTTTGAAGACTAATACCACCACGCATACGTTGCGATTCTTCCGCAACTACAAACTGTCGGCGCAGATGGGACCGGATAAGAACTTCACGCCTACGAGTCCTGCGGGAGATCATATCAGCAATATCGTTGACTTGAACCACGGAGAAGGAGAGTTAATCAGTACCGAGTTGGCGGGTACTTCGAGTCGAGCTAAAATTTACTTCATTCAGGTGGAAGGTTTCACCACTGGTTTTAAAGCTAACTTTGGAGTGTGAGATATGGACAACAATATGCACACCTATCCTTTGGAAGATAGTAAACCACACGTCTTCACAAGAAACTGTCCTTGTGAACCGTCATTGATAATGGAGAATGGAGAACCTACGGTTGTACATAATCCTTTCGACTTGAGGGATTTCTTCAACCAGGATAAAGAGCTTATCAATCAATTGTTTTTGAAGTTCACCGGTAAACTTCCGATATGGGCGAAGGGTGGAAAGTGTTAAGAGAAGAAGATAACCAACAAATGATGCGCGATATGGATACCTTGCGGGAGCAAGTACGCGCTTTAGGTGAAAAGAATAAGGCGCTAGAAGAAAAGCTAGACGCTCAAGTCACCGATCTGACTAAACAGATTTTTCAAAACACTCCCCCGGTTGTGAACTATGTTGATAATGGAGATTTTACATTTAACGCCGAACAATATGACGCTACCGCATTCGCTAATGACGATTTAGTTGTTGCTAGATGGTACAACAGAGCTAACGACAGTACTTCTCAATACACAGAATACACGGGAGGTTCTGCGGGAACAGATTACATCTCTACAGACACCGCACGAGACGCATATTGGAACAAGACAACCGGCGAATTGGTAATGTCAATCAAAGCAGCAATAGCGGCGCCGTTACCTAAAAACATAGCTTTCCCGGCGTCAAGTTTGTTTTGCCGCTTTCAAGTAAAGAAAAGTTCTGGCGGTATCTCAATACCGAATGCTTGGAGACTGCGCGCTGCGATATGGGACAACACATCAGGTCAACAGAAAATCATAGAAGGCGCTGTCTTCGATCTGACTGTCACCGCCGCTGTAGGTTCTCCCGGATCATTCACGAGAAAATACATTCTGCGCGTAGACACTGCTATGGACTTTTTCTATAGCGATGTACTCACGCCTTCTCAAGTCACGAATCAGGTCAGCGTCACGAATATAGACAACGTAAATTTCGTCACTATTTCTTGGCAAACATTTCCAGAAGCAGCGAGGTACAGACTTTACCGACACGAAACAGAGTTTAACGAATGGCGGTTAATCGCTGATATAGTTAATGGCGCTACTTCATTCAAAGACGTGGGAGGTAGAACCGGCGTATTATTCAATCCTCCGGGAGCAAATATACTTCCTCGCGCTCAAGCTTTATTCGTAAATTTCGGTAAGTACGTCAACGGTAATCTAAATTATCAGGATGCGATATTTCATATCTTCGTACCGACTACCTATAATTACTCTGCTACTACTAACAAGCAATGGTTGAGATTTGATATGGTAGACGAAAACCTGAATTCGGTAACACTTCCCGATGACGCGTTATTGATAGACAAAGTTGCTTTGGGGTACACTAATGGTAGGTTCTGTTACTCCGCAAAGGACTTGGCGGCAAATGCGACAGTTCAAGCTACTGCTCCGCCGCCCGTTCCTCCACCGGGCGGCGACAATGGAGACGGAGGAAATATTCCGCCGCCTCGCGGCGGGGGAGACAGACCGCTATGCGTGAAACCTAACACACCGATACTGATCGCTGATCAGGTGTGGAAGGAAGCAAGAGACATTCAGATAGACGATTACATTCTGAATGGTAACGGTCATCTGTCGAGAGTAACAAACATAGTGCGCGGTACGACCTCTCAATGGAGAGTTCTTATCACAGAGCACGGTCGGGAGCTTTGGTGCTCCCCAACTCATAGAATTATTTGCAAGGTAGGTGACGATGAAGGTACACCGGCGTTCAAGCTGAAGGTCGGAGATCAGGTAATGGGAATGCACGAGAAGTACGGAATGTGCTTTGACAACATACAAGCGATAGAAGTAATAGAAGCGCAGGACGAACCGGTAATCACATTTACACTCGAAGGTACTCACACTTATGTAGCTGCGGGATTTGTGAGTCACAACTTGAAACCGCTGTTGGAGTAAAAACGATGAGTAATTCAAAGAAGACGAGAGAAGCTGAGCAGAGAGCGCAAATGGCAGAGCAGCAAACGCGACAAGCGCAAGCTGCGGCGGAATCAGCGCGACTAGATGCGACGAAGAAGGCGGAAGAAAAAATCCAGATAACTCCCGAAGCTCAGAATGTTTTGACACAGAGCGGGAAGGATTACACTGCTCTGCGGGAGGGAAGACTCACAGACGTTCCGCTCATAAGCAACTTCTTGAACAATAACGCGCGAGCGAATGAAACGGCGGACAAGATGTCCGCGACCGGTAGCGCTGCTTTAGCGACAGATGTTGCGAATCCAAATCTGATAGCTATGAACTCTCAGCGACTAAAAAGCGAGCGTGCGCGCGACACCGCTTCAGGCGTGTCGGCGCTCGCGTCTGACGCCGAAGACCAAGCGGTAGGTAGAATCGGCGCAGTGTCAAATATGGACCTGGGAGCGAGATCAAGTTTGGTGAACTTTCTTTTTCAGAACGCCGGGTTAGCGTCAAGCGCGGTCAACCAAAATGCGGATATCAGTAATACCGCTTGGCAGCGTTACCAATTCGAGAAACAGCACAGAACATTCGGTCAGCAATTACTCGGCGGAGCAGTAGCAGGCGGAGCGAGTGTGCTAGGTTCGTACTTGGGTAAACCGGGTAAATAGGTAATAACCGATGAGAATACCAATTCAAGCTTGGACAATTTACGACTGGCAAGGTCCGACGACTAACGTAAGATTCCGAGTCACGGCGAATGATTCATTTCTGGCGCGAGATAATGACGACTCAGGAGTCGAAGTTGACGGAGCGCCGAAGGTGTTTCGTGAAGTTGATTGTACAGTCGGAACTGCGGTAGTGGACGGTCTGACAGTCAAGACGATTACTATCCCGGCGTTGTGGTTATTCTCAACGACCGATGCGATTGTAAACCGTACCGTCAGATACTCGGCGAAGTTTGTTACAAAGAGCGGGAGCGATATCAAACCTCTTGATCTGCTTCAGAACTTTCAACTTCCGAAGCATATCATTGATGTGTTTAATCCGGTTCCGTGGAAAGAGATCATTCGCTATAACTTTCCCGCTGCTCCTGTACCGATTGATCGCACAACCTTCTCTACCGAACAAATACTTGAGTTGATCGGCGGCGGAGCTATAAGCGGCGGTCCTAACAAGTCACCGGGTCGCATAGCTGTTTGGTCAGGTCCAATTACTATTGACGGCGCTGTCGGTTTCACTTGGCAGACCGTAGACAATGCTGTAGCGGCGTTGAATCTATTACCGCCTACTCCTACGTCATTCAATGCGTTTCGTATCGCTGAAGGCGCGGGGAACGCCAACGTCAAGGTTGGCGGTTCTCCCGCGCTGCTATCTACTCATCTGACTGATCAAACGGGTATATGGAGTCGAGCGATAATCAATGACGCCGCGACAAGACGATGGGTGGAGTTTGTCAGAGACGGCGCTCTCGGATTGCAGTATAGCGCATACGATAACAGTAACGTATTGCAGTCGAATACAATCTTCGACTCTGCGGGTGGTGTCGGTTTTTCTGACGGTACCAATCCCGATTTCGGTTATTTATTCAAAGCGTCTTCAGCTTACCACCTCGGCATCAACGCTGCGGGAGCGGGTGCGAGTTCTGCTACTAAAGAGATCACCTTTACTACATCCGGCGTGGGTATCAATAAATCTGCCTCGATAGGCGGACAGTTACATATAGTTTCGGGAGCTAACGGAAGAATCGGTCTTGTCGTGGAGAGCACAGCTAGCGCGACTCAACCGATAGCTACTTTGAGTAAGGGAACGTCTTTGAGGTTCAGCTTCAATCACGACGCCGTTGCGACATTCGGTCTTGCGTCTACTGTTAAAGGTAAACTGACGTTTGCAGTTCTAAACAACGCGAATACTCAAACAATAGAAGGCGCAGATACTCCCGCGTCTAACATAACTTATAAGCTCCCCGCCACTGATCCAGCGAACGGTCAGCTTTTAAGAACTGTGACTTTCTCTGGCGGTGTAGCGACTCTTGAATGGGTCAATCCTAGCTCGGGAGGTGATGTCAGTAGCGACATTGGTACTGTCGTAGATAACAAGCTCGCTCGATTTAACGGTACTACCGGTAAGCTCATTACTGATTCGGCGATAGTGGTCGCGGACACGACGGGAGCTTTTACCGTTCCGAACACTTGGTCACTTAACGACGCGAACGGTAATGAGGTAATCACAATTACCTCTGTAGCTTCAGCGGTTAATCAATTCAATTTCTCGAACTCGGCGACCAATACGCCGATTGTAGTCGCGCCTACGGGAGATGATGCGAATATCTCGATGAGATACAGTCCGAAAGGTACGGGTATTAACGAGTTTACAAAGAATATATTGTTCAACGTTGGCGCTAACGCGCTGGATAATGTGATCTTCGTAAAGAGTACGTCGTCGGGTGCTGTGGATCACTCATTTGGATTCTTCGTTGGCGGCGTTGGTTCTTCAACCGCTACAGACGGTCCTTACTTCTTTGCGCGTGGTAATAACTTTTCTGGTTTTGCGTCTGACCAGAAAGGTACGATATTGATGGTTGCCGGTAATATCACTACTCCTACTGGAAACCAGGGGAAGATCCGGTTTATGACCGGTAACGAAGTTGAGCGAATGAACATTGATCCTTTAGGAACTATCAATGTCTTTGCCAACATCGTAATGGCGAAAGATTCTCCCGCCATAGTTCTGAGCGATACCGTCAGCGGTTCTGGTACAGATTTCATTATCAACTTCAATGGCGGCGCTACCAACATAGGTCGTAACGGTCAGAGCGATTTGGTTTTGACGAATACGTCAGGCGTATATACATTTGGTCAGATTCCGGTTGGTCCTGCGTCGAGTTGTACGACCGCTAACCAGTACGCTCGCAAACAGTATGTTGATGACAGAGTTACTTACTTTGTTATGACGTACAAGGTGGATGATCCATCCACGATGGCAACTGGAACTTCCGCTGTGTTGCCAGTGACCAGAGTTCCACATCTTACCGGCGCTTTTATGACAAAGATACACGCCATCTTTATGAGCGGAAGTCATACGAGTGGCGGCGACATTGAGTTTATGTTCCAGAACGGATTTGGAGATGTGGCGTCTATTCACTTGAATAACACGAACAACACCATCTTCACCTTCTATACGAATGATTTTTCCGACTCTTCTTTATCAGAAAGCAGCGCAATATCTGTTTATCTGAAGACTAAGACCGGTACTATTACTGAAAGAGACGTAAATATCATTCTCGAAGGATTCCAGAAAATGGGGTAATCAATGGGAACAATAAACGTACAAGCTACAACTACGACATCGCCAGACCCCGGATATGGGGGTCTGGCGATAAGTGGTATTGGCGTCACTGGACATTCTAGTTCTACTGCTAGTTGTAGTTCATTTGCTTCTTCAGGTTTCGGTAGTGACGCCGATAGTCAAATACGAAGTGGAAGATGGGGAGGTTTTCCTACCGGTCCTGGCGGTACTAGAAAATCAGTTAAGTTGAAATTCGATTGGAGTACAACAAGAAGCGGGAGCGCAAGCGCAGACTCAGGAGACGGAGGAAGCGCAGATTCAGACGTAGAGTTATTGATGGAATATTCAGTTAATAACGGCGGTGCTTGGAGTACTGTTGTACTTACTACTAACGGTTGTAACAATATCAACAGTCCTTTCAGTGACGGTCCTAGTGGTTCTGAAAGTATATCTCTCAGTCTCAGTCAAGACCTTACTCAAGTATTGTTAAGAGAAAAAAACCGTGCATTTACGGACGCTGGCGGCGGAGAGTTTAGCGGAGCTAGCGCAAATGCAAGCACCGCCGTAACTGTGTCAAACATACTTATAGAAGTAGTGACCAGTACCCCTCATTTGATAACTATGATGTAGTGACTTGACTAAGTATCTGAGGTATCAGAAAATTACATCGTCACTTTAACCAGAAACTAGGGAAGTTAGTAATACTAACTTTCACGTAACTTCTTCCCGGAAGGGAGAAAGAGAAGGACCACCAATGAAATTTAAACCTGTTACAGTTGCACAGTCGGCGTCAAGGTCGGGTTTTTTCGACACGGAAGGACTCCCGATTATTGGACTGACTAAAACACTCGCGGTCTTCGACGGTACCACGGAGTTTGCTCTTGAGACTCCCGGTTTTCAGCAAGACTTTCTGAATCCTGCGGCAGCGTGGGTACCTGTTCTCGAACCGAGCGTAGGCGCACGCGCGACCGATGCGGCGGGCGCGGCGGCGGCGGAAAACACTCGACCGGCGTTCAATATCCTCACGGGTATTTTCGACGTTGCTGGTTCGGATCAGAACTTCTATCTGTTCCCGAATCCGCAAAATCCGATCAAGAGTTACGCCGCGACTGACGTTACCGCTACCTCGATGGGTGAGGCGGAAGGTCAGGCGTTGAGTAATGCGTTCGCGTACTTGATCAACAAACAACCTACTCCGCGACTCCCGAATATTCTCCGGGTCAACCTGACTAACTCTCAGACGACCGCCGCTTGCACGTTTCAAATCGCGCTTGCTGAACCGGCGTTGTTCAAGAAGAACGATAATCCGCGCTTCGTGGATGTTATCTTTCTGAACGGTGACGCGGACAGCACGTTCTTTGAGCTAGCTCCCGGCGAGCGAGTTGTGGGTATTCTTACCCCTGCGGCGTTCACGACCGCTGACTTGAACTTCCAGACGGTTAAACCCGGTCTTGATCCTGTGATCAATACTGACGCCAACTGGTTGAACATTGTCAACGCGGTTGCTATGCGCGCCGCTGCCGCTGGCGCTCCTATTTGGCAATGGATAGGCGCGGCGCAAGCTCAGTACCTTGCGGTACCTGAACTTTCGCAGTACCTTGAGCTTCCCAAATTCATCAGACTTCACGGGTCTGCTAACCAAGCGGCGCAGCGTACCGTCAGAGTCTTCATTCAGTAACGAGGATTACCTCATAACCGAAGACGGACGCTTTTCGGAGCGTCCGTCTTCTCACGGAGAAAAGCATTATGGATATGGAAAGACTTGCTCAGCTTCGTACTGCGGTTATGAACCTAAGTGACGGTTCGCCAGTTTCGCAGTGGAAGTCAATCGGTCAGTTGCTCGGCGACCTCTACAAAGAGGAAGTCGGCGAAGTTCTCGACACCGGTACGACCCCGACCCTCGCCGCCGAGCGCGCTGCGATGGACGTGGATATCGCTTCGTATGTTACGGAGATGGATCAGCGCACCGACGTTGTGAAGAAGTAACAACTTGATAAAAGTCTCGGTACTTATTCACAAGTACCGAGACTTTTATCCATAACAATTTTGAGGTAGGAAACAATGGATCAAATGACGCAAATGACGCCTCGTCAACCGAGTATAGAGGAACTACGCCGGGAAGCTGGCGATGATTTTGCGGTGGAGAAATCACTCAGTCCGAACGAGCTTTATGCGCTTATTGTCGTTGAGCAGAAAGCGTTGGAGTTCCAGGATACTCGACTCGTCTCCGCGAGCAAAGGTTTAGAGCAGATAGACCAGCAACTCACATTCTGGAATCAGAAGCGCGAGCAAGCGGTCATCGCCGTTCACGAAGTACGCGGCGCAATCGCGGGGTGTAATGCTCTGATCGTTGAAGAGCTTGAAAAGCTCGGCGTCAGCAAAGAAACATTCGAGCGTCAAAAAGCTCAGTACTTCGCTGAACTTGAAACGCCAACTACAAAGTAGGTAATCATTATGCGAGCATTCAGGGATAACTTGACGATAGTTAACGGTCAGACTGCTAGCAACGCGTTCCTATTGGGACACGAGAAGCTAGTTGGTTTGTTCGTTAAACAAGCTGCGGGTGGAGGTGGAGGGACTGACCTTCGCTTTCAAGCATTAGTCAGCGGGAGTTTAGACGGTCCAGCGGCGGACCAAGTGTGGGCGGATATTTCGTTGACGACTACAGACAATCCACCGACAGGCGGATACGTGACATTCACGTTCAAAGTTGCGTTTGCGGAAATAACCCTAAACAAAATTATCATATTCCCCCGACCGCAGTGCGCGTTCATTCCTGCGGTTATACGCGTTGTCACTCAAGCTGCCGTTACAGGCGCTTCCCTGATTGTTCAGGCGATTACTGACTCACACGCGTAAGAGGAATAAGGTATGCCAAACACGTACACCATAGACAGTAAGCGTTTCGACAAAACGTTTACGTATCATAGTCCTAACGATACGCAGATTCCACGCTATCAAAAGCTAAGGGAAAAAGCTAAAGAGCTTTCGTATCTGATCGGACAACTTTGTCCCGATTCACGGGAGAAGTCGCTTGCGTTGACGGACGTTGAACAAGCTGTTATGTGGGCGAATAAATCAATCGCTCTCGAAGAAGAGTAATCGGTAGGCGAAATCGCCGAATTACGGAGATACACACAATGCGAAAATTTTTTTATTTGGTTACATTCTTGCTGGCGTTTACTTATTGCGCTAGCGCACAGACATTCAGCGCGGGAGCTTTTGCTGGATTCACTACGAATCCCGACAAGTCGGAGCTTCTGAGGCGTGACGGCGGAGAGTTTCATCCGGGAGCTACAGCTTCGGTTCGATTCGACCTCCCGAAGAATGTCGCGTTCAAAGTTCGCGGTGATCTGAGCAAGACTCCGCAGCTTCCGAAACTGTTTACGACCGACGAGGGTGAGCACGCTCCGAATTACGAAGCGCGAGTGAATCCAGAAGCTACGGTCAACTTTGGTAAGTTCTTTGCGGGAGCGGGTGTTGATTTGTTCTATCACAGCTTCGATAAAGAACCGGGTGAAGAGTACACACGTTCATTCGGCATCAACCCTACCGCTACGGTCGGCGTGGATTTTGCGAAGAATCACGAAGCTTCTTTCACCTATTTGTTCAGAGACAAAGGTACCGATCTGTATGGGTATCGAGCGAGCTACTTCTTCGACGTTCCGATTAAGGGGAGCTTCGGTCTACGATTCGGGGTCAGAGGTAACTACCTGACGTTCAAGGAGCGTAACAGGGAAGGTTACATTGACCCGTACTACGAACACGACTTCACCGCTCAGGGGAGTGTGGAGTTGACTTTCAAACGAGGGAAATAATGCGCAACATCGCTAAGCATATCAAAATCGCTGCTTTGGTCTTCGCTCTTCTCGCTGGCGTCATTGGTCAGTCGGCGTGCGGTCCTGAGAATATTCAGAAGAAGATCGGTCAGTTTACCCGGTCGGTCAAGTCGGCGCGAGAGATCACGACCGTTCAGCATACGTTCGGACATCTGAGCGATGAGGAATACGTTTCTCGTCTGAAGTTGTTCAAGTCGCTGTATGTTTCGATTGATACTCTCGGCGATAAGATTGTCGAGTTCGGCGAGATCAATAGTACGAACAAAGCTGAAGTCCTGATCTATTTGCAGAACGTGAACGCTGGTCTGTTAAGGTTGTTGGCGAGCGGTGATCTTGGAATCAAGGACGAGGCGACGAAAGCGAAGTTCAGTAATGCGCTGCTCGTTGCGTCTGCAACGCTCTCGTCTATTGAACTCATCGTTGCCGCCGCTAAACAACCAGTTCCGACTAAAGAACTGGTCATCAAGGCGCCGGTCGAGTAGCGCGAAGACGCGCAATGGAAACAACATTGCCGGTAGTTGAATAAGGGATAATAGTAACGTTCGTAAACCAGTATCCCCGAAAGACCCGAAACGCGAAAGCGTAGTGAAGCTGATAGACGAACGACCGGCAACTAACATTCATAACGGAGAAAGAAATATGTCAGAGACTCTTAAAATCGCCACGGTTCAGAACGCCGCTAAAGCTTTGACCGCTGCTTCGACGGCGGAACAGATCCAGGCGTTTTTGAATATCGCTACCGCGCTCGCGCGCGATCTTCTGCTCGCTCGTGGATGGACCGGGGAACAGTGGAACGAATATCGGAAACAGCTTACCGCTGACGAGATCGCGTTCATTGACGCGGAGATCGAAAAGTACTCGACTCCGACCGACCCTCTTCCGGTCTAACAAGTAAACAATACGTCAACACACGAAGACGAAAAGGCGGGCGGTTCAGAGCGCCCGCCTTTTCTTTAGGAGTTATATGAAAAAGAAAACAGCTATGACTTCCGCAATTCATCTGACTGCGGAGGACGGAGCTAAAAGCATCAAGCAAGTTATTGCTGAGCAGAACGGGGAAGAAATTCCAGAGCAACCTATTAAAAGCTTTCACTTCCTAGTTGATCCTTTTAACGATGCTCTGATCTTCCCGCGAGTGGAAGGTTTTCAACCGGAAGGTTTTCAGTGGGGTATTCTTCCTGGACAAGACAAGAAGTTCAATATCCCAAAGATAGATATTCCGGCGTCGGAAGGTTTGGATTTCTTCTTAGTGCAAACCACGGGAGTTTGTAACTTTTTGTTGATAACTGAATTCTTTTAAGAGGTGCATTATGGATATGCAGGTAGGTAAACATTTTAGTTTAGACGAATTCACGGTGAGTCAAGAAGCGGCGCGGAACGGTATAGACAACACGCCGACGAAGGAAGTCATAGAAGCTATCGAAGCTCTGTGTACACAAATCCTCGATCCTCTGCGAGAGCACTTCGGGAAACCGCTAGTGATTAGCTCCGGTTACAGATCGCCGAAGGTCAACAAGCTTGTCGGCGGAGTGGCGAGCAGTCAACACGTTCTCGGCGAAGCTGCGGACATTCTTGTTCCGGGTATTCCGGTCGCTGACGTTGTAGCGAAGATCAGAACATTGAAGCTCCCGTTCGATCAACTTATTGACGAATTCGGAGAATGGACTCACGTCAGCTATACCAGGAACAAACCATTGAGACAGGAAGTTCTAGCGGCGCGTCTAGCTAAGAAGAAAAAGGTGTATTTCAAGATCAAATAATCGCTCAGAATTGACCAGGAAGAGGGGTCAAAAAACGGGGGTAGGGTAAGGTATACCCCAGGTCAAAATCTCTTCTGTACGGTCATCTGGTAAAGAAAAACGGGGTGTATAAATGAACAACGAACTGGAAAGAATACTGATTGGGACAGGAAGTAGCGCGGTGACGTGGTTGGCGATCATCGCTCGCTCGTTATGGCGTACTCGGAAACAAGCGAGAACGAAGAGCGATATAGAAGAGACTATCAGGAAGGAACTATGGGGAGAGATAAACACTCTTCGTAGTCTCTTGCGAGAAGCTACGACCAGCGTAATAGACTGGCAGGCGAAATATCTCTCCCTCTTGACTAAGCACGAGAGCGTTGTAGACGAACTCAGTCACACACAAGAGCGACTGAAGGAACTCGGCGGATTACTGACACTCGCTTTGAGGTCACTCGACCGGATAGCAGAAGTTGAACAGCATCTCGGTCAGGATTTGAATTTAGTTCACGCGAAAAAACAACTCGACGTAATGAAGTCAGACGCGACCTTGATACGTCAGCGTGCGGGAGAATTGAGTCAACTGGCACTCTAGTTCCCGCAGCAAGAC
>Ga0075431_100001482_pt1 | contig 21685 bp, 22 predicted proteins | sample RhiMetdeltSRZDD5_FD_75297 | JGI IMG/M metagenome (GOLD analysis project Ga0075431, IMG submission 75297) | Populus rhizosphere microbial communities from Tennessee, USA - Rhizosphere MetaG P. deltoides SRZDD5 | ecosystem: Host-associated > Plants > Roots > Rhizosphere > Soil | place: USA... | reverse complement strand
TTTCACCTGCAATTTTATACGACCACTACTTGCCGATAAATCGATCACCATTTTTATGGGTACCTGGTGCGGTGATAGCAAGCGAGAAGTACCAAGAGTGCTTAAAATGCTTGATTGCTGTGGGTTCCCGATGAAGAAGTTAACAATGATCATGGTCAGCAATAAGGATAGCCTCTATAAAAAAAGCCCGCAACATGAAGAAGCTGGCAGAAACATTGTTCGTGTACCAACAATAATCATTGAGCAAAAAGGAGCAGAAGTTGGCCGGATCATTGAATTCCCTAAAACCAGTCTTGAAAAAGACTTCTTAAGCATTCTGCGAAAAGAGAATTACCAGCCTAATTATCACAACCTCAAAGCCGATGCGAGATAATTGGATAATATTCTGTAAATCATTTAACCAGCCTGCCAACTTTTTGGCGGGCTTTTTTGTCTTTTAACGATATTGCATCGTGAAAAATATACTAATGAGAAGGATATTCATGGTTTGCGGATTTACTATGGCTTTTTTACCAATGATCGGGCAAAATAACCTGGTTGGTAATTACAGGGCTGTATTAGTAAGGCAGGATAACAATACTGTTGTATTCAATATGCAGGTGGCAAGTGAAAACGGGGAAACGGTTATTTATGTAATAAATTCAGATGAAAGGATAAAGGTGAGTCCTGTAAGTATAACAAACGACTCAGTAAACTTCTCCATGCCCGTTTTTGAATCTTCATTCAAAACAAAAAGGAATACTGATGGAAGTTTAAGAGGCATCTGGATCAAGGGAACAAGCGGTGATTTTCAGCGCTGGCCTTTTTATGCTGTTCCTAATGAAGAGGAGAGATTTGAAAAAAACCAGGGGAGTGCAAAGTTTGATATTTCCGGTAAATGGGATGTAACAATTACAAGAGCCAACGGCACCCCGCGTAAGGCACTTGCTGAATTTGAGCAAAATGGAGATGAACTTACAGGCAGTTTTATCACTCCTTCCGGTGATTATCGTTTTTTACAGGGAATTGTTACGGGTGATTCATTAAAGCTGTCGACATTCGACGGAGCGCATGCTTATACTTTTTATGCTAAGATTGCCGGGGATGAAAAAATTTCCGGTGGCGTTTATTTATCAGGAATAAATGGCAAAGAAACCTGGAGTGCTACTAAAAATAAAAATGCAAAAGAGCCGGTTCAGGATCAACCGACAAAACTTAAGCCTGGCCAAAGTAAACTTAATTTCACTTTTAATGACCTGGATGGCAACCCTGTTTCAATAAATGATGAAAGATTTAAGAACAAAGTAGTAGTTGTGCAACTAATGGGAAGCTGGTGCCCGAATTGTTTAGATGAAACAAAATTCCTGAGCGAATTCTATGACAAGAATCGCAGCAGGGGAGTGGAGGTAGTTTCCCTGGCCTATGAATACTCAACAGATATTGAACGTTCAAGAAAAAGCTTAGACAAGTTCCGGAAACTTTTCAATGTACAGTATCCAATGCTCATAACCGGCGTTACATCCACTGATGAAAAGAAAACCGAAAAAACATTACCGCAACTGACACCAATCGTTGCATACCCCACAAGTATTTTTTTAGATAGGAAAGGAAATGTGAGAGAGGTACATAGTGTGTTCTATGGTCCCGGTACCAAACAATATTTTGAGGAATACAAAAAGATCTTTATTGGTATCGTTGAAGGGTTATTGAAAGAAAAGTAAGAACCTTTGCCCGGGTTTTCGAAAATTCGAGATTCTATGAATAATTAATTTTATCTTTAAGCTGAGGTAGCCTTCCTGCGAAATTCCGGAAATATCATGGCTTTTATTGGTAGCAAGAAGATATGATAAAACAATAAGATCATATCCGCATATATTATTACCTTAATAGTATACTATGGATGTTGCCAATAAAATAAAACAGCTCCTGGCTCGAGGTGACAGGGAAAGAGCAGTAAAGGAATTAGAAAGCGCTTTTCCGGAAAATGAAGAAGTCATCGGGATCGTAGAACAATTTCGCGGTGCACAAAGAGAATTTAATGCGAGCTTTCTTGCACGGGATCAATACGATATTGCAGTTGCTAAAGTTGTGAGGCGTATCAGAGATTTCATTAATACTCCCGATTCCTTCAGACTTTTATATATTTTCTCCAATCCTTCAAATAAAGCGCCCTTAAGTTTCCAGGATGAAGCAAGAGCTTTTGGGGAAGCATTAAATGGGCAGGGTTTTGTAAATCTGATTTCTAAACCCGCACTACAACGTGACGAGTTTTTTAAAGCCTTAAGACAACATAAGCCGCATTTTGTTCATTTATCTATGCACGGTGACGAAGAAAAGGGAGTATACTTCAGGGCAGAAAACGGCCAGGAAGATATTATGTCACCGGAGGAGTTGAAAAAGCATTTTGCAGTTGCCATGAAAGAACTCGGGATCCCGTTAGAATGTGTGGTATTAAGTTGTTGCAATTCGATGGAGCATGCCAGGAGTTTATCAGAAAATATTTCCTATGTAATCGGTATGGATGGCTTGGTAACTGCACCGCTGGCTGAAAAATTTGTCGAAGAGTTTTATGCCACATTAACTGAAGAAAGAAAGTATGGTGCCTGTTTTAATTCGTTTATTCATGTCTTGGATACCACCGATGACTTGAAAAAATATGTTTCTGTTCCAAAACTATTTATAAAAAACTGAAATTTTTTTTATGAAGTCACCTAAAAAAGCAGGATTTGTATTCCTGAGCCTACCACTCGATCAAATCGCTCCGTTATCATTGCTTGCTAAAGCCGGCAACGGTATAGTCAGTCGCACAGGCGCCAGTCTTCGTGATCTGTTTCCGGAAAAAAAATACCCCTTACCACCACTAACAAAGGATGGAAAATTACCAAAAGACATCAGTGGTGAAGAGGAGCTTGACATGAAAGTGGAAGCGAATATTAAATTCTTAGAGGGATTAGCCAGCCTGACACGTACAAAACTTGATGCGGGAATTGAAGCCGGTCGATCCCGCAAATGTATTTTTACAATACAGGACCCTCTTCTTGACCTGGTCAGCAGCTTTGAAATTGATAAATACATTTCCGGAAATCCTTTGTCCGATTCAATAACAACATTTGAACACTTATTTAAAAAAGATGATCTTTATTTAGTAACGGAGGTTATTAAATCAAGATCATTTGAGATAAATTATGATTCGGACATTAGCACAGGTTCACATGCTTCTATAACGGTAGAAAAAATGGTCGAAGCCGGAGGAAAGGCAGAATTCACCAAACAAAATAAGCAGACCATGAAAAGCGGGGACAATGGCCCGTTATTAGCGATAGCCATAAAAGCCGTTCAATTGTTATACGATAAAAAATGGTGGCAGAGCAAGAAGGATGCAAAATACAGGATCAATTTAAACCCAAATATTGTGGAAGCCAGGGGACCGGAGGATATGGAATGTAATTACCTTGATGCTGAAGAAGGAGTAATTAATTCTTTAAAATAGCTTAAAATGCCTGAACCAAATCCCGAGAATAGCAACGAAACAATAAATGCAATTGTTAATGAGATCGAATCCGGGAAATGTATTTTGATCATGGGTCCGGAATTCTATTTCTTAAATAATAATGATGATGATGAAATAGAATGCATAAATGATCATTTAGACAAAGTGGTCAACAGCGCTACCAGCTCCAAAAGGCCCGGCAGCAATTCCGACGCCGATAATGTTGATAAGCCTGATAAGGCGCCCATCAAGTACCTTAAGGACGAAGGGCTTTTTTATTGCGAAACTGATGAGCAGCTTTCAAGCATTCTTTTTAGTATCAGAACTTTTTACCATGATCTGAAACCTAATCCTCTTTATGAGAAAATTGCTCAAATACCATTCTCGCTGTATTTTTCTTTATCTCCGGATACGGTATTAGACAAAACGTTTTATAATCTTGGATTCAAAAAAAAGTTTTCTTATTATTTGCCGGGAACTAATACCTCTGGTAACGGATCAGGCCAGGAACAGGTAGAGGTCTCAAGGTCAAGCCCGCTTATATATAATTTAATGGGTAAATATGATGAGAGACATTCTCTTGTTTTCTCATATGAAACATTATTTTGGTTCATTGCCACAATTTTCCAAAAGGAAAGTCCAGAATTGACTGCTCTCAAGAATTGTTTTTACAATGCTTCCTATTTTCTATTTATGGGTTTTCGTTTTGATAAATGGTATTTGAAGCTTCTGTTTTTTCTTTTTAAAAAGGTTCTGCAAACACCTGACAATTATAAAACAAGTAAAAAAATTGCTTATCTCTTTAAAAAACCAGGTATAGAAGATAATATTCTTAATTACTATAAAAGCGAATTCAAACTTGAATTTCCTACTGAAAGCCAAAAGGAGTTCCTGGAAAAAGTATATCAGATTTGCAACGATAGGGGTATACTCAGGAAAACGGATAATTCAGGATCATCAGAAATTAATGAGATTGAAATTTACATACGGAAAGGCGACAAAAATGAAGCGATCCGAAGAATAAAACGGCTAAACTATAGCAGAGAGTGTGACGAAGCTATCACCGCATTAAGAATTCTCCTTCAAGATGATAAGGACAACTTAGAGGAGTTGGATCAGATCAGCGGTGATATTGCTTATTACACAAAACAAAAATCAAGAAAATTAATGACTGATGAGGTGTATGAGACAAATCTTTCAAGAATTAGAGACCGTATTGGGGACATACTAAAATCATTAACCTAAAATCATGAGCTCAAGGTATAGATATTGCGGATTGCAATCTTTTCAAAGTGATGATGCGAATGTTTTTTTTGGCAGAGACCAGGAAGTCTCCGCATTTCTTTCAATGATATCGCAGGATAAGCTCGCAGTTCTTTATGGGAAGCCAGGCATAGGGAAACTTTCATTTTTAAAGGCTGGGGTACTCCCCGCCGTTGAAGGGAATTTTTTGAGTTCGACCCAGGACAAGGTCAAAACATATGCTTATTTTATTCAGCCCCATCAGTATAAAGGAAAAGGACCTTTAGAGAAATTATCCGCACAGGTATACCATCAAATTTGTAATACAGAGAACATAACTGATTTAAGAAAAGTGCCATATTCATTACCTGAAAACCAAAACATCCTCTGGAACCACTTTAAAGAAAAAGAGCTTAGTGCTGAACATGTAAAGAATAATTTCGTTTTTGTCTTTGAACATGTTGAAGAATTATTTTCATACCCGCAAGTGGAGATACATTGGTTCAAATCCACTCTAAATGACCTGCTCGGCGATTATGCTCCAAATGCGATCCGTTCCTTCCTTGAAAACGAAGAATTAAATTCAACAGATCCGGCAATCAGGGCAGCTTTCCGAACTTTACAAAAGGAATTACCAGTAAAAATAATTTTTTCTATTTCCACTGATGAATTTTATCTTCTTAACAGGTTTCGTGATTTTTTGCCTAACATTTTTAAGAATGTTTTTGAATTGAAACCAATGACTGAGGAACAGCTATCGGAAGCAATACAAAGTCCGGCGGCTTTGCCTAAGAAATTAAAGTTACCAAGTGGGCAACAAATCACATTTAATACAGAACCATTCAGCTTTGCACCTGCAGTTATTGATACAATAAAGAATTTTGTATGCGATCACAATTCTTCAAACCTTGGTGCAGCCAGGCTGCCGGATATGTACAGCTTCCAGGCTATCTGTAGCCATTGCGAGAAAGAATTGGTAGAACGGAAAGGCATATCGTCGATATCAGTCAGGGATATTTTGAATCCTGGTCTCATAATGATAATCGAAGGATATTATGAGAATGCTATAAAAGACTTGGCTCTTACCACCGGGGATGAGCAGAAAATTACCTCATTGCTTGAAAATGAAATGATATATGGGCAAGATAGAGGTAGGTTGGTGCTGGATGAGAGAATGATCATTGAAAAGTATGGTGTTAGTAAGGACCTTCTGCAAAAACTGCTTCAAACACGATTGATCTCGAAGGAAAGTTATGAATCAGGAGGTGCTTTGTATACTATTAGCAGTGACATTATTGCGGAGGCAATATTAAATGTAAGTGAAAAAAGGCTTCGTCAAACAGTGGTCCAGCAAGCTCAGGAATTTGAACTACCGCAGCTAAAGCAGTTAAATGCTGAAATTGAGAAAAACCCTCAAGATTATTCCGGCTATAAAAAAAGAGGTGATCATTATTACTTTTCTAAAAAGTATAAGGAAGCGTTGGCAGATTACGAACGGGCCTTACACTTAAAACCCGACGATCTTGAAATTTACAATTATATCGGCATCATTTACTTTGAAACAGGGGAGTATAGTGAGGCAATTAAATATTTTTTACAGGCAGTTGAAAAAGACAAGGACTATTATCAGCCGCTTTATAACCTTGGATTAACTTATACGCAATTAGGCAAACAGAATGGTACGAGGGAGGATCATGAAATTGCAATAGGATACTTCGAAAAAGCCCTTAAAGGCAACCCTCTGTATGCTGATGCCTACAACCAGATCGGTTTGATTTATGAATATTATGAAGAATATGATAAGGCCCGAACTATTTATCTGAAGGCATTGGAGATAAATAAGGATTACGTTCAGGTGAAAATTAACCTGGGAAATACTTATTATAGGCAAAACGATTTTGAACAGGCAAGGAAGTATTATGACGAGGTGCTTTCTAAGGAGCCAAATAATGCCCTCGCCATCTATAATATCGGCTTGGTGTTCTGGACCAACAATGATTTAGCAAACGCTGAATCCCATATAAAAAAAGCGTGTGAGCTGGAACCGGACTTTACCCGCGCTTTTGTATATCTGGCCAAGCTGTATCTTGGACAGGGAAAATATGACCAAGTCCTTGCAACTCTGAAACAGTGTCTTCAACCATCAGATGAGATGATTGATCTATATCTCTCTGCCGCTACATATTTTAAGGAAGAAGAGGATTATGAAAAGGCTGCAGAGTGTCTGAATCATATCATAGAAATCGATCCTCAGAATTTAAACGCTACGAATAATCTTGGGCTTCTTTTATATTATCAGAAGAAAAATACGGAGGCATTAAAAATATTTGAGGAAATTAAGAAAGAGCATCCCAGATATTATAACGCATTTATTAATGCAGGGCTGGTCTATGATCGTTTGCACGATACGCAAACAGCTATGGATAATTTCAAACAGGCTTATAAGATCGATTCGGAGAATATTCTTGCATCGTATCATCTTGGCCGACTTTACCAGGCAGGTGAAGATTATGAAAAGGCGATCGAACTATTTAAGAAAGTAGAAGAGATAAACAAAACATTGCCTCCAGCTGATCAACTTGAAGTAAAGGATCGTATGGGTGAAATTTATAATAAATTAAATCAGCCGGATAATGCAATAGCATCTCTTGAATCGTTCTTAAAAAATGATGACACAAATGCATCTGCCTATAGAAATTTGGCGCTTGCATATAATCAGAAAGGTAATGTTGAAATGGCTTTTAATTCATTTTATAATTTTCTTGTTAATACCGACTGGGCTGAAATTGAATTGGAGGATTACAAGCTTTACGCAAACTACTATGAAAAAGTAGAAACAATTAATCCCAGGTTTTCTTCCACATTGAATTCAATTCATCTAAACTATCTTGGCCTGGCTTATGAATATCTTGGACAGGGGGATTTGGCAATTAAAATGTATAAAGAAGCGATTGCGGAAAATCCACACGACTATTATCCCCATTTTAATTTAGGTTGTATTTATGAGTCCCGAAATGATGATGAACAAGCCCTTGATTATTATTTAAAGGCTCATGAGACAGATAGTTCAAAGGGAGATGCAATTTTTGGAATCGCAAATATTTACTACCATTTAAACTCGTATGATGAAGCCGAATATTGGTATTCGAAGGTGTCAGAAATAGACAAAGATAACCCCAATGTGCTTTTGTCATTTGGAAATATCGCGTATATAAAAGGTGATTATACCAAGGCGTATGAGCATTATATGAAGTCATTAGAAAAAAGCGAAAATGAAATTGTTTTTAACAATCTCGGAATGGTATGTGAAAGGCTTGGAGACCTGGATAAGGCCGTTGAATATAATCTTGAATCCATAAAGCTCAACCCTTCGTTTGGTATGCCTTGGTTAAATCTGGGTTTAGTTTATACTCAAAAAAGAGATTATGGACTGGCTTTCGAAAATTTAGAAAAAGGCCTGCGCAGGGAAGGTAGTAGTTACGGCTTTTCAAACCTGGGAGTATTATATCATAAACTGGGGATTAAAGATGAAGCTTTAGTTTTTTTTGAGAAAAGCATTAATATCGATAAGCCTGAAGACGATGCATATTTTAATTTTGCGACATATTATTATGACAATAATGAAGATATTCTCGCACAAAATCAACTGGAAAATACTTTCCGGGTTAACAAATACCATAAACCTTCCCAAATTCTTAGAGCTAAAATCAATGTTCGTAATGGAAAATTTGAGACTGCCCTTGAATTGTTACAACAGGCGGAATTAGTTGATCCGGCTGATCATTTTGTTAAACTGGAGTTAGCTGATTTATTTATTGATTGGGGAAAGATCGATCAGGCAAAAACAATTCTGGCTGAATTGAAGGCTGTAAAATTTGAGCGCTTTAATATTTTGACTTCTCTGGTTCATGAGATGTATGGGAAATTATATCAGGCGCAAAAGAGCTATGCAGCTGCTGTTGAGTCTTATCAAAAAGTAATTTTGATAGAACCTAAAAATGAAGAAATAGTTAAAAAGATCATTGTTCTGTTTGATAAAATGGGAGAAAAAAATGCTGTAAAAGAAATGACTAAACAACTAAATGAATTACAAAGTGCGACAAGAAAAGAGATCAGCTCATGGATTAGCTATTCTTTTTTCACCGGTTTGGTCAAAGAAAATCAAAGCATGGTTACTTCATAAGCGCCTCTCCGTTACCGACGAACACATTAAAGCTGTCTTGGCTTTTCAAGTTTTTTTAATTCAGCAGTTATTTCTTGTTTTGATATCCATGTTCTGTCAATCATAACACCGGCAACCTTACTGGTGTTCTCAATATTTTCCAACGGGTTGCCATCCAATAAAACAAGATCGGACTTGTAACCTGGCTTTATCATACCAGAATTTTTCAGGTTGAAATATTTTGCAACATTCACCGTGCCGCTTTGCAGGGCCTGGTACGGCGTAAGCCCGGCATCCACCATATATTTTAATTCATGATGGACTGAAAATCCCGGAACATTAAAGACCTGGGGTCCGTCACTTCCAAGTAATAAGCCAACACCATTGCGCTGGCATTCATAAATAAGCTTTCTTCTTAATGCAATAAAACTTTTTATCTCATCAGCTTTATAATTTGGATTGTTCATGATGTTCTTCTTACTATTCACCCAGTTTTTCATTGTTTCTTCTTTCATGTAGATCATTTCGGGCTCACGGGCAAAAGCATCAGCATCTTTAAGGGGGCTAAACCATCTTTCAGCTAAAGCCTGTGTCGGCACCACCCAGATATTTTTTTCTTTGAGCGCTTTCATCAACGCTGGAATTTTTTTTGCATCTGCATTTTTTGCAATGAACATTCCGAATGAACCCACTTGTTGTTCCGGGATATTTTCAATGCCCGGCACGAGGCTTTCAACAAAACCATCCAAATGATCGATGGAAGCATATCCTGCTTCAATAGCACGCCATACGCCAACGTCATAAGATACGTGCCCTGCAAATGGAATGTTTACCTCTTTAGCAGTTGTTGCTATCGCTGCAAAGTTTTCTTTGGTAAGACCCGGGTGCAGTTTCAGGAAATCATAGCCTGCTTTTTTTTGATCTCTTACCATTTGAGCACCTGCTTCCGCAGTTTTTACGCTGTTACCATTAAATGAGGGCCCGGACGTATAAAAATGCGGGCCAATGATCTCTCCGCTGTTTATCTTACTACGCAGTTCAAGATGCCGCGGATGACCAAGCATGCCGCGAATTGTTGTAATACCATTGTACAGAAAAAGTTTCAGCACTTCTTTCATTGGTTCGATATCATCCACCGGCGGTACGTGTGCATGCATCTCGGCGAGACCCGGTATTAAATACTTACCACCGGCTTCAATAATACGTGCGTCGTTCTTATATTTTACTGTGCCTGTCTTCCCGATTGACACTATTTCACCATCCTTAATTAATACATCCTGGTTCTTTAACACGGTTTCCGCAGTCATTGGTATCACATTCACGTTGCGAAACAAGGTTTCACCAGCCGGATTTTGTGCGGTGCAGGATAACGCTGCAAATAGGAACGTAAGCGCAAAAAACTTTTTCATGACAATTTGAATTTATAATTCTCTTATCCAAATATTACGAAAGCTGGTGGCATTGCCATGGTCCTGGAGGCTGAGCGGTTCTTTTGCTTCATGTTTTTCATAAAATGGCGAACCGATATAAACAGTATTTCCCCAAATAGTCGTGTTGTTTTGTACAAGCACACCATTATGAATAACAGTTACCCGTGCCGGTTCGATCACGCCACCTTTTTCACTAAAGCGTGGTGCGGTAAAAATGATATCATAGGTTTGCCATTCGCCGGGAGCTTTGCACGCATTTACCAGTGGAGGATGTTGCTTATAGGTGCTACCGGCCTGGCCATTCACATAAGTTTTATTGATGTTATTATAATTGTCCAGCACCTGTACTTCATAACGTCCCATTAAAAAAACACCACTGTTTCCGCGGTTTTGTCCGTCACCGGTTACATTCGGGGCGATCTTCCATTCAATATGCAATTGACAATCGCCGAATTTTTGTTTGCTTTCTATATCGCCTGTCCCTGGTTTTACTGTAAAAGCATTATCTGCCACCGTCCATTTTGCATCATCACCATTCTTATGTTTCCAGTTCGAACCAGTTTTACCATCAAAAAGAATAATGGCATCTGACGGCGCATCTGAATTGTTTTTGCCGGGTGTAACCACTTTTGCTTCGGGTGTCCATATCTCTGTGGTCTTTGGATCTTTTTGAGCCAAAACATGAATGGATAAAACGCTTGCTAGATAAACAAGGACTAGACTTTTCACTTGCATAAAATAAAATTTAGAATGGGAAGATAAAGATTTTGGAATTGCTTATTCCAGGATTTCTGATCTTAACTCAATTACCGTACCGCTCCACGAATTTCTCGTAAGTGAGTTCCCAATGTTTTACCGGCTGTTCAAAATTTATCCACCCGGGTATCGTGATGTATTCTTTGATGAGGTCAAACCCAATTTTCTTCATGGTTTTATTTGGAGCATCATTAAGCGCATAAGGTTCACAACAGATCTTTTTTAATTGCATATTCTTAAAAAAGTAGGGTAATGTCATTTTTACGAATTGAAATCCCATTCCCTTTGTCCTGTTTCCGAGTTCCCAGATATGCAGGTGCATATAAGCTTCCTCACCAAAGATGATCCGGTTCACATTGCTATGACCAACGGGTATATTGTCGCGTAGCCAGATTATGCAGTAAGATTGTTTTTCCTGGTAAGGTAGAGCGATCTGTTCATGCAGCATTTGATGCCATTGTTCTCTTACTGGCATTTTGGAAAGATCAACTCCCATATTGATAAGAAATTGCGGATCGGATTTGAACCAATAGTTAGTTAACGGTTCAATATCGCTAGCCTGAAGCTCTCTTACGGAAAATGACATGACTGATTTTTCAAAAAGCAAGATAAATATTAACCCAGCCAAAGATCTCTCTTGCCTGCTTTTGTGAAGCAAACCGGGGTTTCATAATAATGTCATTTAACTCTTATGCTCTTCTTAAAGTGCCGGCAAGAAAGATAATTGCGCCGAGTGCTATATGTAAATAATTATCGGCTTTATTTACATGCAAAAAGCCCAGCAACTTTTTGGTTTCTTCTGCGCCCATTGTTGCTGCACCATAAATACCAAGTCCTAAATAAATTATTCCAAAGATCTTGAGGAAAGTACCTGCCGATGCGGGCGAAGCGAACGCTATCAATAGAAATAAAGCCCCGCTGGCGAGGTGCACAATATTGTGAGTTTGATCAGTGTGAAAAATGGCATCGGGAGATGATCCGACAATTGGATTGGATACATAGCCGAGAATGCCGACGACAACAAAAGCAAGCCCAAGGACGATGGCAGCAGTTTTAGTATTCATGATCGTGAGGTTTGGTTTACGATATTAAGATACAAAACTTCTGCAGAAGATGGCTATACCTCCAATTCAAACAGGCAGCAATCAGGTTCTCTTTGATAATGCCATGGCAATTTGGAAGTATCCAAAAGTCTTACTATTCCGAGGAAGTTAAAGCCTGCGTCTGTATAATGACGGATCAACCTTGTATTGTTTCCTAACGTATCAAGGCGCACAAACTTTTTGCCTTGCTCCCGTGCATAATCCCTTGCCCATTCAACTATATTTTTTACAAATCGCTGTCCGCGAAAAACAGGATTGGTCGCAATGCGATGAATGTAGATCGCATCATTTTTATCTTTTTCTTCCCAGATATCTTTATCCGAAAATGTGATCGCCCAATTACAAGCCAGTACATTATCGATCATTAATTTCCATTGGCGTCTTTCAGATATCTCCTGTTCCATTAGACTGTTTTCAAACACGGGCCATACTACCATCTTTTTTTCGGTTTGTAGGGCTCTTGCTGATTCGTATAGATCTAAAATAATCCCAAGATCGCCTGGTTCGCAATTGGTAATTATCATGGTTCAAATTATAGCTAAAGCTCCATTGTTTTTTGCTTTCGTCAAATCCGAAACTTGCTTTTGTTCACTAAAAATGTGGAAACAATTCCCCCGCAAAGGGCTTTAAGAGCGGTTTTTTTCGTTTAAACATGTTTGGCAAGATATTATCAGTGTTATAAGTGTAGTATTTTTTAATCAAAAAAAAGTTGTATGAAAAGTCCTAGTTTTCACCTTGGATACAAACTGTTCCTGGCATTAGTATTTACTTGTATGCAAATAGTGCTTGTGGCACAGGAAACTTCAGCCAGTTCAAGAACTACCACAACAAAAACAACATCTACCACTACATGGTACACCGAACCATGGGTATGGGTAGTCGGCGGCGCAGTCTTCATCATTCTTCTTGTTGCCTTGTTGCGTGGAGGTTCCAGTGATCGCAGTGAAGTTTCAAAGACAACAGTCATTAAAGATAACTGATAGTTGAAGGGAGTGGGGGCGCACATATCTTTAAATAGAACTGGATGAGCTAAATGGCTTGTCCATTTTTTATTAGATGTTGCCGCAACTTGTAGACATTGGAATCTGCAAAAATCTTTGCAGAAATTTAGTGAGAAAACTTCTTTCCACTCGTAATGCTGTTATCATGTTGCTGCCTTATTATCCTGTAAGAAATTTTGGGATAAGTAGCCTCGATCTTTAAAAACGACTTGTTAGTTACATTCCATTCCTTGTCGATAAAAAAGGCATCGATGTTGAAAATTGTGGGATCTGCAGTGGGATTTACCCTGAGTTCATAGGGGTCCTTTATCTCGTCGAGCAGTTTCACAAGCGTGTCAAGAAAAACCCAATCGACATGAAAGTTATTGAGCAGCGTCGTATCGATCTTATAAACTGAATCGACCGCATGATAAACGATTTTTTTCCAATCGGCGCCTATCTTCTTACTCAGCAGGTTGTTTACTTTTTTGTTATGTTTATCAATTCTTGCGACTGTTTTATCACTGACCACACATCCCGCAACATGATTAAAATAAAATCCATAGTGTTTCGCAACTTTTTCTCTTGCAAAAGTTATTTCGAATGCAGGAAGGCCATATTCCCAATAAACGATCTCATGTTCCTTTCGTTCTTGCTTTTCAAGTTTATCGAAATAGGATTGGGAGTTTGTAAAGGTGAAACTTAGAAGGAGTACGATTAATATTAAGAGTTTAGTCTTCATCAAATTTTCACAGCAAAGAATAAGACATCCTGAATTTACGATTTATAAATCACTTTTTGTCGTCATATACAAAAGAAGTATGCCAAGAATTGCAATAAGTAAGTGAAAGGCAATCCAAAAGTAATATAGCGGCATATTTATCAGGAACGTTGCAAAGCTCTTTTTATGCTCGTCTTCCGCCTGTTTTCGTAAACTGGGATCGCTTTTTAATATTGTCTCTAAGGTTTGCCTATACTTACCGGCTGCTTTCATATGAAAACGAAATCTTTCATATTGTTTTGCACTGAAGAGTGCGCCAAACAGTCCTATTATGACAAGGAAAACAGCTAAAACCCATTGATCTTTTTCAATGCCTTTGCTGGCAATAAAAGCTAAAGCTCCGCCGGCCACAATTAAGATAAAATTTGTTACACTTGCTCTTTGGGCTTCATGATGACGCCCCTGGGTGGTATGCTCCTGATACATGCCCCATAAAAAGTCAGTTTGATCTTTCATTTCGATTATTAAAGTTTAAAACCCAATTAATCAATTGTTATAATGCTGCTAAACAGAAGTAATTTTCGGAGGGACTAAAGAAGATTGATTTTACTTACATAATAAATGACGATAAAATTCCAAACTCTTTTTTACCTACAAGCTCAAGACATCTTTCATCGAATAAACCCCTTTCTTTCCTTTTAAAAACTCGGCAGCTAATACTGCTCCGAGTGCAAAACCTTTTCTCGTATGCGCAGTATGAATGATCTCGATATCATCAACGCCCGAAGAGTACTTTATTTTATGTGTCCCGGGTGCAGGATCAATGCGTTCGCTGAGGATTTCCAGGTCTTCAGGATTGTCACTGATATGATTTACCCAATTCTTTTTGCGGGAAATGTTTTCAAGCACTTGTTCAGCCAGGGTGATCGCCGTACCGCTTGGTGCATCTTTTTTTGTTGTGTGATGAATCTCGGTTAATTGTACTTCATAATCTTCATGGTCTTTCATTAATGCTGCAAGCTTTTTGTTCACTTCAAAGAATATGTTTACGCCAACGCTGAAATTGCTCGCATAAATAAACCCTGCCTTATTTTTTTTGCTATCATCATTTATTTCATCAAGTTTTTCCAGCCAGCCTGTAGAACCACAAACCGTCGCGGTTCCGAATTGCATTAGTTTTTTTAGATTTTCAAATGCACTGTGCGGCCCTGTAAACTCAATCGCTACATCAGCTTTAGCAAGATTCTCTTTTGTAAGCTCGTCCGCATTGTCAAGATCGATCTTCAATACAATAGTGTGTCCGCGTTGCAAAGCAATTTCTTCAATAGCTTTTCCCATTTTGCCATATCCGATCAAGGCGATATTCATGTTAGTTAGTTTGGTGCAAATTTGAAGCAAATTATTAATTATTCATTATTGATTATTGTTTTGCTGAAAAGAAGCTCACATCCAGCGGAATAATTAATAATCAATAATCAATAATACCTCAACGAAGAGTAAGAACAAGACTGATGCCATTGGTTCCCGCCATTTCACTATGACCTGGTTTGATGTACAATGACAGATCGGGACTTACATCGAAGGCTTTCAAATGCGCATCAACTGCTGCATCTACTACGTTCAATCCCCAGAGTACGAGGAAGACAAGCACTGAATAATCAAGATTTCTCCTGAACTGATCACGATTGAAACGAAGACTTTCCAAACTGAGCGGTTCCAGTTCCGGTCTTATTTTAAAATAATCTGTTGAATCTCTTTGCGGCGGAGGCAATGAAGCTTTGTATTTGGCAGCATACGCAAACTTCAGGTCTTTATAGTTTTTTAAATTATATACAAATACACCGGCGGTTGTACCCAATGCTCCATATACGATCGGCAGCTTCCAGTATTTTCTATTGTATATCTGTCCAAGACCAGGCAGTATTGCAGAACGTGTGGCAGCAACTTTGGGGTTATAGACTCTCTTTTTTGCTGTTGTGTCCTGTTGAAGAGTATTTGTTCTCACGGTATCTACCTTAAGAGAATCCTTTACTGGTTCTTGCGAATAAACCCTGGTGATGGAGAATAAAAATATGAGTGTGTACAAAGCTTTCATTGATTCGTTTTACATTCTTTAAGTTACAGATTGCTTCGGCCTTAATGAATTAAAAAAGTCCGTGTCTTTATAAGTCGGCCCCGCAATAACGCAACTCCGAAAAGGCTGAATAGTATTCCAGGAGTGTTCCGACTTAGTCGGGACGACGCAAGTAAAGCTCAATAGTAGCAATTCAGCTAAGTACATAAAAATTCAATTGCCAAATTTAAGACTTGAACTGTTAATGATAGGTTGTAGCTATCTAAGTTTCCCCTTTAGGGGAACAAGGGGTGTCTTTAATCGAATGGCACATTGAGTTGCCCGAGTATTTTGTTAAGCTCTTCCACCGAATAATATTCAAACGTGATGGAGCCGGCATTGCTCTTGCTATGCCTCAACTTAACCCGGGTACTGAAATGCGAGGCTAATTTATCTTCAATCCGCTGAAAGCCCTCGGGCAAGCTGCTTTTTGTAGGTTTTTTAACGGCACCGCTGTCTTTGTACATATTGCGTACAAGCGCTTCTGTTTGGCGAACAGATAATCCCTTTTCTTTTATCTGGTCAAAGACGTAGAGCTGTTTTTCAATTGAATCGACATTAATAAGCGCCCTGGCATGACCCATCGTTATCTCACCGATCCGCACTGCTACCTGGATATCGGGTGGCAATTTTAATAAGCGGATAAAATTGGCGATGGTACTTCTGTCTTTTCCCATTCTTTCCGCCACCTGTTCTTGTGTAAGATCCAATTCTTCCATCATTCTTTTGAAGCTGAGAGCAACTTCCATTGCATTCAGATCTTCACGCTGCAAATTTTCAAGCAAGGCAAGCTCGAGTAATTGCTGATCATTGGTTTGACGAATGTAAGCGGGGATATCTTTAAGCCCGGCAAGTTTTGAAGCCCGCAAACGTCTTTCGCCGGAGATCAAACGATACCGGCCGGAAGGCATCCTGGAAACAGTAACCGGTTGGATGATATCATGAGTTTTTATTGAGGAGGCCAGTTCATTCAGTCCCTGTTCATCAAAATACCGGCGTGGTTGTTTTGGGTTGACATCAATTTCATCAACAGAAATTCGGAAAGAACCGGTGGCCGTTTCAACAACCGTAGGTTTCAATGTACCGGCACCTGTTTTAAGATCTGCGTCTATGCTCTGCAATAAGGAACGTATCCCTTTTCCGAGGGCTTCTTTATTTTGATTGGGCTTTTGGGTGTTCATTTAAGAGTTCTTAGTTTTTAGTTCCGAGTTCCGAGCCTGTGAACTATTTAGGTAAATTTATCCGGATTTTGGATCATGTTCCAAATCATTTTACCAACCTCGTCATTCCGAAAAGTGAAATCACTGTATTTTTCAACCGAAACATATTTACAGTCTTTCGAAAAATCCAACCAAACTTGAGTTTCGGCATTCTCGGTTTCTGAGTCTGTTAATTTGGAAATAAAATATGCTCGGTATTTTCTGCGTCGATATGCTTCTACAAGATTGGTGCAGACAGAACGTGAGGCTCTTCGTATTTGATCGGTCAAGCTGTACTTTTCTTCGGGTGGAAATTGTTTTGATTCTTCAAAAATGTCCATTGCAAGCTTGTAAGCTTTTTGGAAAACGATCAAATCTTTATAGTCTCCCATTGGGAAATATTGATTAATAATGTCTGTTCGGGACTCCGAACTCTGAACTAATGACTCATAACTCGTAGCCTTACAATTGCAATATCCTTTCTTCCTGGCTGATCCTCGTCTTATTGTTTTTCTGAAGAATTTCTTTGGCAAGGTTTAAATAATTGACAGAGCCTTTGCTATTAGCATCATATAACACAACCGGTTTCCCTACACTGGGGGCCTCACTTATTTTTGAATTGCGATGGATAATGGTATTGAAAACAATATTCTCAAAATGTTTTCTTACTTCACTCACTACCTGGTTGCAAAGACGAAGACGGCCATCGTACATCGTCATTAAAATTCCTTCAATCTCCAGGCTCGTGTTTAACCTGCTTTGCACGATCTTGATCGTGTTAAGCAACTTGCCCAAACCTTCCAATGCAAAAAACTCGCATTGTACGGGAATGATCACTGAATCGGATGCCGTCAATGCATTGACGGTGATTAAACCAAGAGACGGAGAGCAATCAACAACTATAAATTCATAATCATCTTTAATGGGATCAAGGATATTTTTTAAAACGATCTCGCGGTTAGGGTAGTTGATCATTTCAATTTCGGCCCCTACAAGATCTATATGCGAGGGAATAAGATCCAGATTGGGTATTTCTGTTTTTAGTAAAACATCTTTTGCACCTGCTTCATTCACCATGCAATCATAAAGGCTTTGGGTAATGTTATGCAGATCGAAGCCTACGCCTGTGGTACTGTTTGCCTGTGGATCGGCATCAACCAATAAAGTTTTGAACTCAAGAACAGCCAGGCTTGCCGCCAGGTTTATCGCTGTTGTGGTTTTTCCTACACCGCCTTTTTGATTGGCAACTCCAATGATTCTTCCCATGCTTGATTTATATTGTTATTGTTTCACCGATATTCAGAAGCAACAATTCGGCTCCCTTATCTGCAAAGGTTTTTTTCGCTTTTTCATGATCGATCTTTATAAAACCAAAGGTGTCATAATGCACACCTATGATCTTCTTGCAATTGATCATTTCAGCACAATCTGCAGCGTCAGTAGCGTCCATGGTAAAATTGTCGCCTATCGGCAGAACGGCAAAATTTAGTTTTGCCCATTTTGGCACCAACGTCATGTCGGTTGTAAGCGACGTATCGCCGCTGTAGTAAAAGCTCCCCTGGTTACTTGTTACTATAAAACCCATTGGGTTGCCACCGTAGCTTCCATCTGGGAGACCGCTTGAGTGTTGTGCAGCTGTACACTTTACTGTAAATTCACCAAATCCCCATTTTCCTCCTATATTCATCGGGTGAGTATTCTTAATTCCTTTTTTATTCAGCCACTCATGAATTTCCCAATTGCACACAACTTTTGCTCCTGAATTCTGAGCGATGGGAATACAATCTGCGATATGGTCGCTATGCCCATGAGATAAAAGGATAAAATCAGGAATGATAGCACTCGTGTCGATATTTTTTGCCAGGTCATTATAAGTAATGAAAGGATCGAACAAGATCTTTTTGCCGGATATTTCTACCATGAAGCATGAGTGACCGTAATACGTAAATCTCATATTTGGGGTTTGGGATTTGGAGTTTGGCGTGGTGTTAAGGTCTGCACCCGCTTAGCAAATTTCTGGCCCCTAATCGGGGACTTATTAAGATAGTCCATGAATGCAAAAGTCTTTCGGCAAAGTTTGTCAATAAGGGCATGTAATTCTTCAAACTTTTCCTGTTCAAAGTATTTTCTGTCCATACACCTGTATAGCTGTGATTGCAATTCGTTTCCTGATCCATTCGATATGCTGAGAAATTGGATAAACTCCAATCTGCTGGATCTTCCAAAACCTTCAGCAATGTTATCCATTATAGAACCCGTTGCATTATTCATCTGATCCTTGAGTTTATAATCGTTAGCAAGTTTTCCTTTTTGTGTTTCTTCATACACTTTATTTTCAACCTCTCTTGCTAATTGCCATATTTCTAAATCTTCAAATCTCTTTATCGTTCCCATAATTACTCATTTTGATGTGAATTTGCATAACCCCAAACTTCAAACACCAAACTCCAGGCCTTCCGGACAAAAGTAAGTTTTAAGAGTGAAGATTAGTTTAATAGCCGTTCGTATTTGTCCTAATTTTGGCCACCATGAGAAACTCAACTTTTTGGTGGGTGCTGATCGCATTTATGGTATTGCTCGATTTTTATTTTTTCCAGGCATTGAAAGTTGTCACCCAAACGGCAAGTTCAAGAACAAGACTGATCGTTTTTATTGCGTATTGGACAATCTCAGTTGCTGCTGTTGTATTACTGCTGCTGCTACCTTATATAAATTTTGAGAATAAGTTTTTTCGCAATGTGATTTTTGCATGTATTGCCGGCTTGTTTTTTTCAAAAGTGATCTCCTGTTCCGTTTTTCTTATCGATGATATTCGCCGCGGGGTACAGTGGCTTGCCGGTAAAGTGATCTATGCAAATACGGAAGGGGAAGCATACCAGGAAGGCGAAAAGATATCACGGTCGCTTTTTCTAAGCTGGACGGGAATGCTAATGGGTGCCGGTTTATTTGGCTCGCTGGTTTATGGTTTCAGCAATAAATATCGCTACCAGCTTCGCCGCGTACAAATGGCATTTGAAAAACTGCCGTCCTCATTTAAAGGGCTAAAAGTTGTACATATCTCAGATATACATTCAGGCAGTTTTACGAATAAGCACGCGGTAAAGAAAGGAGTGGAAAAGATCATAAAAGAAAAACCTGATCTCATCCTGTTTACTGGCGACCTCGTAAATGACAGGAGTACCGAGATGGATAATTTCATGGATGTTTTCAAAGAAGTGAAAGCCCCGTTGGGAGTGTATTCAATCCTGGGTAATCACGATTATGGAGACTATACGAGCTGGGATTCCCCATCAGAGAAGATCGCGAATATGGAGCGTTTAAAACAGGTACATTCAGCGCTCGGCTGGCGATTAATGCTTGATGAAAACACACAACTGGAAAGAAATGGTGAAAAAATATCGTTGATAGGCGTCCAGAACATCAGCGGTAAATCCGGTTTTAGAAGCTATGGCGATCTCGCCAAAGCCTACAAGGGGGTTGACGAGAGCCATTTTAAGATTCTTATGAGCCACGATCCTTCGCATTGGGATGCGGAGGTCATAAAAAGTTACCAGGGAATCGATTTGATGCTTTCCGGTCACACACATGGTTTTCAGTTTGGGGTAGAAATACCGGGATTTAAATGGAGCCCCGTGCAATACATTTATAAACAATGGGCTGGCCACTATATCCAGGGGGCTCAACAACTCTATGTGAATCGTGGTTTTGGGTTTTTAGCCTATCCCGGACGGGTGGGAATACTCCCTGAGATCACGGTAATTGAATTTGTATGACGAATATTTCGTAAAAAAACTAAATAAAGCAGCTTGAAGTAGCGTTTTCAAGTCTGATTAAAATAAGTTTAAACTATCTAAGTATTTATAAGTCACAGCTTTTGAAATTCTTTGGCCACATAAAAGCAATGCCCGAATACCACTGCCGGATAGTAAAAGGATTATTCATCACTATACCCCTGATTTTTTTGGGTGTCACCTCTTTTTCCCAGGTGCCATCAACGGATACAACAAAAACTACCGACGTAAAAAAGAAGAAAGACAAGGTTGATGATTGGACATTGGATTCGACGATAGATTATGATCTCTTACTCCAGGACATGGAAAGTTTTCTTGACTCCATTGCTATGCCTCATAGTTATATTTTGGGAAGTGTAGCGGTTGGCCGTGGTTATTTCAACTTTACAAGCAAATCAACTGCTGTATTAGAAACAAAGAAAAGTTTTACGTATACGCCTACACTTGGATTTTTTCATAAAGATGGATTGAGCCTTACGGCAACAGGTAATATCGTCAATCACGACGACAACCTTAACCTTTATCAAATTGCTATTAGTCCTGGCTATGATTATTTGGAAAATAGAGATTTTGCTGCCGGCTTTACCTACACAAGATTTTTTACCAAAGATTCACTGTCGTTTTATACCACTCCCATCCAAAACGAGGTATACAGTTATTTCACTTATCGCAAATGGTGGGTAAGGCCCACCGTCGCATTGAGCTATGGATGGGGAAGC
>Ga0075431_100001470_pt1 | contig 21751 bp, 20 predicted proteins | sample RhiMetdeltSRZDD5_FD_75297 | JGI IMG/M metagenome (GOLD analysis project Ga0075431, IMG submission 75297) | Populus rhizosphere microbial communities from Tennessee, USA - Rhizosphere MetaG P. deltoides SRZDD5 | ecosystem: Host-associated > Plants > Roots > Rhizosphere > Soil | place: USA... | reverse complement strand
CCAGGAGAAAAACGAACAGCAGCGAGGAGCCAAACGCGCCTGGCTTCGTCATGCGAGCCTCCCGTGGAACCTCTGAACAAATCCCGCGCGGGAGTTGTTCGGAGGTTCCTTCAGCGGTTGGAAACGCCGCCGCGGCTTGGACTGCGCACCGCTGACGGTCTTCTTTCCCTCCTCGTTTGCGGGAGAGCTTCCGCGCTTCCGGTCCGCTCGTCAAGCAGCGCGGCGGCCCGCATCTGGCGGACCGCCGCACGATTTGTTCTGCCGCGCGCTTCAGCGCATGGACACGATGTCGTTCTTCATCGGCCCGAGCACCGCAAGCAGCTCGTCTTTTTCGCGCTGGGGCACCTTGAACTTGTCCAGCGTCTTCACGAGGTCTTCGACGAGCGCGCTGAAATGCACGTCGCGCACCCCCATGCCGTCATGCGCCGCCCGCATGTCGCGTCCCGTGTAAGTGCACGGTCCACCGCTGCCTGCGCAGATCTGCTCGACCAGCAGTTGCTTGAGACGCGGAATGTCCGTCTTCGCGAAGAAGCCGTTGATGCGATTGTCAGCCGCTACGTTGCCGACGAAGTCGTCTACGACGGCCGTGATCGCAGGCTTGCCGCCCAGCCGCTCGTACAGCGTTGCCTGGCTCTGCTGCTGCGCGTAGCTCGCGCCACCGAAAAGAGAAATACACACCGCCAACGTTGCCACCACGCGATTCGCTGCTCTCATATGTCCTCCTGATCGGGTTGGGGCGACCCGATCCGGGGGCCGCCAGGCAGATATACGACCGGCCCGGCGGATTGGACGTGTCGGGCAGTACAATCAGGCGATCTAACCTTTTGCGTGAGAATCCCATGGACTTCACCCTGCCCGAAGAACTGCGCATGCTGCGCGAGACCGTCGCGCGCTTCGTAAGGGAAGAGCTCATTCCGCTCGAGCCCGTGGTCATACGCCGTGAAGCCGAGCGCGGCCTCACCGACGAGCCGCTCATCCCGCCGGAAGCGGAAGAGAAGCTCACGCGCAAGGTGAAAGAGATCGGGCTCTACGGCATCGACGTGCCTGAGGAATACGGCGGACAGAACATGGGCATGCTGGCGAAAGCCGTCGTGATCGAGGAGCTCAAGTACAGTATCGTGCCTTTCATCCTGCCGCCGGACAGCCCCAACCTCTGGATGCTCAAGGAGACCTGTCGCGGCGACCAGATCGACAAGTATCTGATCCCCTATGCAAACGGCGAGAAGAAGAGCGCGATCGCGATCACGGAGCCGTCAGCCGGTTCGGATCCCGCAAACATGCAGATGCGCGCCGACTTCAAGAACGGCAAATGGGTGCTCAACGGGCAGAAGATTTTCATCAGCGGCGCGCGCAAAGCGGATTTCATCATCGTGATGGCCGTAACCGACCCGGAAAAGCGATCGCGCGGCGGAATCACGGCCTTTCTCGTGGATAAAGGGACCAAAGGCGTTTCGATACCATCGGTCTTCAATACCATGGGCGAGCATGCGCCTTACGCCGTCTTCTTCGATAACGTGGAGCTGCCCGAAAGCCAGGTGCTCGGTGACATCGGGAAAGGTTTCGCGCCCATGCAGAACCGGCTCGGCGTGCGCCGCATGGAAATCGCGTGTCGCGCGCTCGGTTACGCGCGGCGCTGTATGGACCTCATGATCCCCCAGGCGAACGAGCGCAAGACTTTCGGCGCGCCGCTGGCGGATCGTCAGCAGATCCAGTGGTGGCTGGCCGACAGCTGGCAGGAGATGGAAATGGTACGCTGGATCACCTGGCGTCTCGCCTGGAAAATGGACCAGGGCGGAGCCGATTGGCGCCGTGACGCTGCGATGGTGAAGCTGCAAGGAAGCGAAATGGTCGGGCGAATCGTCGACCGCGCGATTCAGCTTTTCGGCGGCATGGGGGTGTCGAAGGACCTTCCACTGGAATACATGGCGCGCGCCTGCCGGGTGTGGCGCATTTTCGAAGGTCCGAGCGAAGTCCATCGGTGGTTCATCGCGCGCGATCTCCTGCGGCAGGGCATGCCGGCCGATTGACGTTTGATGCCGCGGCGCTACCATACACGGCTTTTGCACCGCTCCGGGAACACACCTTGCGCCGTTTGCTCGCGGCACTGATTTTCTGCGCGATATCCGTCGACTCGGCCGTATACGCGCAGAGTCCGCCGCCGCCGGCGGATACGACGCAAAAGGACGCTGCGCCGCCGTCGCCACCGCCGGCACCGGCCGGCGAACCTGCGCCGCAAAATCTGCCGCTCGTCGCCGAGCCACCCGTCCCACCTGCCGACAGCGATCAGGCGCCGCCCGCGCTTCGTTCCGTCTGGGAAGGCGTGACGATCCAACGGCTGTTGCAGGACGTCAAAATCACGGACCTCGCGATCGCATTGTTCGCGCTGGCTATCGCGTTCTTCGCGTGGGCGGTTTCGTCGACCTCGCGACTGCGCGCCGATCCGGACGGACACACCGAAGAGAGCCGCAGGATCATCGAATCGAGCGAGAACGCCGCCGAAGCCGCGCGCCGCAGCGCGGAAACAGCCGAACAGGCGCTCGGCCTCATGCGCGAGACCGCCGAGCGTCAGCTTCGCGCTTACGTCACGATCCGGCAATTCGCGCAGACGCCTGCCAAAGAAGCGCGCGGCTGGTTGATCCAGGTCGTCTGGCAGAACGCGGGCGCAACACCGACGAAGGGATTCCGCTACTGGGCGATGCTGCGCGAATTCGATGAAGTCATTCCCGACGATTTCGAGTTCACTCCGGGCGGCCTGAAGGACTACGCCGGCGGGGAGCTTGGTGCGAATGGAACCGTGAGCTCGCCGCCGTTACTGCTGCCGTCGCAGACGATCGCACGCATGCGCGACGGAAGCCGCAAGGTGCTGCTGTTGGGGCAGGCGGGCTACGCCGATTTCGGAGGGCACCACGCCCGTCGGGAGACGCGGTTCTGCATGGAAGTCGTCCTGTCCGGCGACGGAAGCGGCGAAGAAAGCGCGCCGTTCAGCTTCGTCTACTATCCGCGCCACAACTACATCACGTAGCAAGCTCTCCGTTCTGGTAGTCCCGGATCGCCTGCTCGATTTGCTCGCGCGTATTCATGACAAAAGGCCCGTACTGCACGACGGACTCGCGGATCGGCTTTGCAGCAAGCACGAGCAGGCGCGCGCCCTTCGGTCCGGCTTTCACATCGATGCGGTCGCCGTGCGAGAGGATGCCGGCGCTGCCCGCATCGAGTGCGCGTGCCGCATCTCCGTCACCCACAGTGACCGATCCTTCGAACGGGTAGATGAACGCGTTGTAATCGGCAGTTACCGGCTGCGAAAACTCCGCTCCCGGCGGCAGTTCCACGTCGAGGTACAACGGATCGGTGCTGCCCGGTTCGACGGGTCCGGGAACATCCTGCCCATTCACATGCGCCCTGCCGGTGATCACTTTCACGCTTCCGCCGGCGGGTAACGGAACTGCTGGAATTTCCGACGGATCCACGTCGCGATACGCGGCCGGCTTCATCTTCTCGTCAGCCGGCAGATTGATCCAAAGCTGAAAGCCGCGCATGCGGCCTTCGAGCTGCTGCGGCATTTCGGAATGGATGATGCCTCGACCGGCGGTCATCCACTGCACACCGCCGCTTTTCAAGTCCCCGCGATTGCCGAGATGGTCTTCGTGCAGCATGTGCCCGTCGAGGAGATAGGTAACGGTCTCGAACCCGCGATGCGGATGTGCCGGAAAGCCGGCGATGTAATCACCCGGATTCTCCGAAGAGAACTCGTCGAGCATGAGAAAAGGATCGTGATACAGCCCGTGCGCCTGCCCGATGCTGCGGCAAAGCTTTACGCCCGCCCCGTCCGATGTCGCCATGGATTTGATGACACGTTGCAGAGAGCGCGTGCTCATGGGTTGCTCCTTCACGCAGTGCGCTGCATGCGATTGAAAAGCCGCCGTGAAACCAGCGTCAGGACGATCAGCACCAGTACGACGGCCGCGACGACCCAATAGTTCACCGTCGAGGGGTCCCGCACGGCGTTGGCAAGCTGGTCGGCGAAAAGCGTGGTGGCGAGCGTGCCGGGCAGCATCCCGAGAAGCGTTCCGAGAAGGTAATGCCAGAGTTTGATTTTGGAAGTGCCGGCGACCATCCCGATAACCGGGAATGGTGCAATAGGCGCGATTGCGGCTGCAAACGATGCGAGCAGCCCCTGCCCGCGCAGCGCTTTCGTCGCCCGCTCGAGCTTCTCACCCGCAAACTGCCTGAGTGTGCGTGAGGGCAATGCGCGGCCGGCATAAAACACGGCGACAGCGGACAGCGTGATGCCCACCATCGCAGTGACGAAGCCTTTCATGGGCCCGAAAGCGATCACGGATAAAAGCGTGATGAGCGGCCGCGGGAACATCACGAAGCCGGCCGGCACGTAAACCAGTGCGACGATGCACGGCGCGAGGACCGGGTGGTTCGTCGCGGTCGCGAGCGCCCGCACGAACTGCGTGATGACGATATCTTCGAGCGGGGTATAGCGCCAGGCGACGAACAGCACGAGGACAACGCCCGCGATGATTGCGAGCTTTCCCCATGCCGGGCGGGCAAGGCGACGCTTTCGTGCGGGTGTTTTCACGGCAGCAGCGCCCTCGCAAGAGTTGTGCCGCATCATTCTGCACGCGGCGACGAGATCACCTAATTGCACAGCGGGCGGCTGTATTCGCCCGTGCGTGTTTCGATCTCACCCAGCGACGCGCTCCTCCAGCGGTTCCTGTCTCAGGGCTGGATTCAGAGGCAGCGTCGGTCACGCGCGGTGAACATCACCCCGGCCGGGCACGAGACCTTCCGGCAGCTCTTCGCGATTTAGTACTTTCCGTCGCGAATGAACCGCGCGATACCGGCGGCGACTTCGCGTTCCTGTTCGATGAAACCATGCGGCGAGCGGCCTTCGCACGCTTCGATACTACTCAAGCCGCTGCCGCCCGGACCGCCGGTAACGAGGACCACCTGCTCGCGCGCGCCGTTCGTGCGTGCGGTGATGTTGCCCATCAGCTTGGCCGGCGAGCGTACGCAGCTGTCGTCTGCGTGCCCGACCACGAGCACCGGCATGCGAATCTCTTCGAGCGGGAGATCGAATACGCTTTGTGCGACCCACGGTCTCTTCGCTCTGGCATCGCCGGACATCAACGCGGACGTGAGCACGAGCCCATCGGGCGCTGATGCTCCGGAAAGCCGCGCCGCCGCATTGGTCGCGGAAATCGCACCGCGGCTCGTGCCGATCAGCCACACCGAACCCTTCATGCGCGCGCGCACGTCGGCGGTGACTTTGCCGAGATCTTCCGCGTGACGCGGGCTCGTCCGGAACGCCGCGAGGCCGTCGCCGCCGAAATGGTCGGAGGGCGCGTCGACGAGTGCGGTGAAGAAGCCGAGCTCGTGGAAAAGAGGAATGGAGCGCACGAGCGAGTTATTCCTGAGCGCACGCGGACATCCTGTGTCGTCGAGGTCGAGATGTCCTGCGCCGCCCGGGAGCAGAACCACAGCGACACCTGTCGGAGTCGGAGAGGGCTGCGCGAATGTATAGCGCGTCGTCGTGCCCCCATGCGTTTCGAGCGTGACGACTTCACCGCAACTCCCCGCAGCCGCGGCAGCACCGGCAAACGCCAGCAAGGCGAAGCCTAGCGCAAAAACGGCGGGGCCGGCTTGCGCCTTCAACGCAGGCGGCGAGCGAGGCGCGGGTAAACCTTCAACGCGTTCCCGCTGTAAATCATCTCCCGGGCCGCGCCGCTCAGTGTCTCCACCGCTTCGATGTAGCGCTTCGTGTCGTCGTAGTTGAAGCCCGTCTCCGGATCGACTCCTTTCACCGCGCCAACGATTTCGGATGCGAAAAGCACGTTCTCGACGGGGATCACTTCGACCAGGAGCTCGATGCCGGGCTTGTGATAGACACAGGTGTCGAAAAAGACATTCTTCAGAAGCTCGGAAAGCGGCGGACGACCCATGTCCTGTGCAAGCCCGCGGTAACGTCCCCAGTGATAGGGTACGGCCCCACCACCGTGGGGAATGATGAATCGCAGGCTCGGGAAATCCTTGAAGAGGTCGGCCTGGATGAGCTGCATGAAAGCGGTCGTATCGCCGTTGATGTAATGCGCGCCGGTGTGATGGAAATTCGGATTGCACGAAGTGCTGACGTGCACCATTGCCGGGACGTCGAGCTCGACGATCTTTTCGTACAGCGGGTACCAGGAACGATCCGTGAGCGGCGGGCCCGTCCAGTAGCCGTCTGACGGATCAGGGTTCAGGTTGCATCCGACGAAACCGAGCTCTTCCACGCAGCGCACGAGCTCCGGTATGCAGCTGGCCGGGTCAACGCCGGGAGATTGCGGCAGCTGACACACGCCGATGAAATTATCCGGAAAAAGCGTGCAGACGCGGTGAATCATGTCGTTGCACGCACGCGTCCAGTCGCGGCTCGTGATCTCGTTCCCAACGTGGTGCGCCATGCCGCCTGCGCGCGGAGAGAAGAGCGTCAGGTCGACACCGCGCTCGCGCTGGATGCGAAGCTGATTTTTCTCTATCGACTCGCGAATCTCGTCGTCGCGCACCTTGAAGTCGGGTGCGAGCGCGCGCCCTTCGTCGTAAGCGGCGGTCTGCCGCTTGCGATAATCCAGTAGGCCCTTCGGCTCGGTCGTGTAGTGACCGTGACAGTCGATGATCATTGGTTAACGCCTGTGTTTAGCGCACCGCAACGGGGGCGACCGTGGAGCCTGTGCCCCCTTCGATCTTGAGCGGCTGCATGATGAAAGCGAATTCGTAGACTTTCTTCACCGCGAGCTCGTCGAGCTTCAGGTTCTCCAGCAGATGCACACCGTGCACGACGAGCGCGAGCTGATGCACCGGCAACGAGATCAGCTTGTCGGGGGTCGGCGAAATCTCGACCGTGCCGTTGTCGGCACCGAGCAGAATCGGATCCTGCCTGATGAGCCACTCCGCCGCGGAAACGCCGATACCCGCGTGGCCGCCGGTCTGATAGCGCACGTTGTCTTTGCCCCAGAGCCGGCCCCATCCCCCGTGAATGAGGATGGCATCGCCGGGCCTGAGCGCGGTGCCCTGCCGTTTGAGCGCGTTCTGAAGGTCCTCGATCGTGATCTCGTAACCCGTCGGCAGCATCTCCACGCCCTTGAGTCCCGCAACGTCGATCATCACGCCGCGCGTCATGATGGTACCGACGTTGTGTATACCGAGCTTCGTGAAGCCCGAGCGCGTCGCGACCTCGTCGACTTTGATGCAGTTGTAGAAAAGCTCGCCGTGAGTCTGATGCGCGAAGCCGTCGAACTGCGTGCCGACCTGACCGATTTCACTCAGGACGGTTTCTTCGTTGGAGCCGCGGCGATTGCTCTGAGGGTTCATGAACGTGCGCTTCGTGTGAACGTCGAAGCGCCGCGTTCCCGAGAAGGGCATGCGTCCGTTCAGCACGTGCCCGAGCTCGATCACCTCGCCAGTGCGGATGAGCTTCGTCGCGGCGAGCACGGCAGCCGGCTTCTGGTGATTCATGGAACCGCGCTCGTCGTTCGCGCCCCATTTGGAGGGGCAGCGTTCAGCCGGTGACGGCGGCGTCCATGAAGGCTGCTGAGCCTGCGCCGCTGCGGCCGACATGAATGCAATGCAGGCGAAACGAAGCGTGACCTTACTCATCGCGTTCCTCCCTTCTGCTTCAGGAAAGTTTGCGCCCCATCGCAAGTGCGGAATTCGTGCGCTCGGGGCGCGGCATCAGCCATTTGAAGCCCTGCTCGATCACCTCTTTTACGTTCTTCTCGTCCACATGCGGATGCCCGCAGGCGACTTTGTGCTGCTTGCAGATATCCAGAATCTCCTTGATGGCCCCGGCGACGGTCGGATGGCTGTACTGCCGCGGGAATCCGAGATTCTGCGAAAGGTCGCCTTCGCCGATGATGACGGCGCCGATGCCGGGCACCTCCTTGAGTATTTTCGGAAGGTTCTTCATACCGTCGACGTCCTCGCACATGATTGCGACGAGAATCTCGCCTTTCGGATCGAGCGGCCAGACGTCGGCGCGGTCGTAGTACTCGGGCTGCGTAAGTCCCCAGTAACGCGCAGCAGCGGCGGGGGCGTCGCCGCGCTGGCCCCGCGGCTCGAACCGCGGCGCGCCTGCAGGGCGCGCGTAGCGGCACGATGCGACGGCGTTGTGCGCTTCCTGGACGGTGCTCACGTGCGGCCAGACGATTCCATAAACACCGCTGTCGAGCACCTGCTTCGCGACCCACTGATTCATCTCGGAGCCGTTCGGCGGTATGCGAACCATGGGCGTCACCGCGGGGGCAAGCGTACCCGACTCGACGATTTGCCGGCGATTGAGCAGGTACTGGAGGCAATCGCGCAGCGCACGGATGTCGTACGCGCCGTGCTCCATTTCGAAAACGACGCCGTCGTACGGCTCCGTCGCCGCAGAGATCGTGTAACCGACGTCCGCGGGCGCGAAGCTCACGAACGTGTTCTTGCCTTGCTCGAGTTGTTTGATGATGCCGTTCAGGCGCGGGATTTCCATTGTCTGTGTTCTCCTGTCATTCTTCCTGTTCCGTGCGGGCGCTTCCGCCGTCGCAGACGACGCCCTTCGCCGCGAGCGCGTCGTAGGCGGCGCCTTCGATTCCAAGCTCCGAGAGCAACGCCCGATTGTGTTCGCCGAGCCGCGGCGCCGGCGTGCGTATCGAACCCGGCGTACGCGAAAGACGCGGCACGACGTGATGCATCGGAAACGCGTCCATATCGGTGTCGGGATAATCGGCGACGAGCTCGCGCTCGACGACGTGCGGATCCTCGACGATCTGCGAGATATCGTATATCGGGCCGATGGTGACTTCCGCCTCCTCGAAGAAGCGCACGTTCTCCGCCTGCGTGCGCTCCGCGATGAAGGGCGCGATGATCGCGTCGAGCTCCTCGGCGTGCCGAACGCGATCGGCGTTGGTGCGGTAGCGCGGGTTGTCGACGAGCTCGGGGCGGCCGATCGAACGGAAAACGCGCTCGGCCATTTTTTGCGTCGAAGCCGAAAGACAGACGTAGCGTCCATCCTTGCAACGGTAAGCATTGCGCGGACCGGCATTCGTCGACCGGCTCCCCGTGCGCGGCTTCACTTTGCCCGTGAGGCGATAGTTCGCCGCCTGCGGGCCGAGGACGGCGAACATCGGATCGAGCAGCGGCAGGTCGATCACCTGCCCCCCGCCGCCTTTCTGCTCCACTTCGCGCAGTGCGATCATGACCGCGGTCGAACCGTAAAGTCCCGCAAGCGTGTCGGCGAGATACATCGGGGGGAGCACGGGCTCGCGGTCCGCAAACCCGTTGAACGATGCGAAGCCGGACATGCCTTCGACCAGCGTTCCGAAACCGGGGCGCCGGCGGTACGGGCCTTCCTGGCCGAAACCCGAGATACGGACGATCACGAGCCCGGGATTTTTTTCGAGCAGCACGTCGGGCCCGAGTCCCATTTTTTCCAGCGTGCCGGGACGGAAGCTTTCGACGAAAACCGCCGCGCTCGGAACGAGGCGCAGCAGCAGATCGCGCGCCTCCGGCTTACGCAACTCGACGCAGAGGCTTTTCTTGTTGCGCGCGTAAATCTTCCAGTTCGTCGCGACACCGCGGATCTGCCACGCGCGCAGCGTATCGCCTGCCGGAGGCTCCACCTTGATCACTTCGGCGCCGTAGTCGCCGAGCACCTGCGTGAGCTGATTGCCCGCGACCAGCCGCGAAAGGTCGAGCACGCGCACGCCCTCGAGCGTTGCGCGGGCAGCGGGATCGTAGTTGCGTTTGGCGAGCGGCATGCTTTCGATTCGGAAAGGTTCGATCATCGCACATCTATTGTGTAATCGCGTCCTTCCCAGGTCTTCGCCGTGCGCTCGAACGGGCGAAGGCTGATGCCCGCGAGCCAGTAGAACGTGAACTCGATGGGGGCGCGCTGCGCACGATCGATCGCGATATCGACGTAGTGGATGCCGATTCCGCTGTCCGTCGCGACCGTGTCGTCGTACGTGTGCCATCCGTCGCGGGTCCAATGCAGTCGGAAGGCGCCCGGCGCTTGTACACGAAGGGTCACGCCACGGCCGACACTACGCACCTGCCGCGCGGGTTTCCATACTTCGAGATCGCGCCTGCGTCTGCCTGCGAGATAGCGGTCCGCGACTGGCGCGATGCGATCGAACGCGACACCGTCGGCAAGGGAACGGACGAGCCGCACGTACTCCGCATGTGCCCACACCAGTGGCATCGCCGCACCGGTCGGTTTTCCGAGCCGGATGCCGAGCTCGGGTCGCTCTTCATCCCAGACCTGCTCCGGCAGCATCGCGCCGCGTCCGCCGAATCGCTCGAGCGCGCGGCAGTAGGGACGCGCATCGCGTCCGGCGGCGAGCTCGTAGTGCGCGCGTTCACCGGTGAGAAGCGGCCACGCGCGACCTTTGCCCCACCCGAGGAATGGTGCACCGTCCGCGCCGTTGCCGTACCCATCGTGGTTATAGCGCCGCCAGCATGGACCGAAAGGCGTGTCGATTTTCAGCACGGCGTCGATAACCCGCAGCGAGTCTTCCATCAGCGGATCACTCGCTTTGCGGATGCCGTAGCGGACAAGCTCGAGGAAACCCGCATCCACGATGTCTTTAGCCGGGAAATCCACGGGCTCGCCGGGCGCACGATTCGCGAGCGGGAGCCGGCCCGCATTCGGATCTTCCTCCGGCGACAGCTCGTGCGGTGGGACTGGATGGATACGGATGTAGTGGCGAGGCACGCCTGGCAGGAGACTGCCTGCCGTCGTAACGGTCCAGCGCTCGATATGAGATTCCAGAAAATCCGCGTCGTCTTCGATGAACGCGGCAATTGCGGTGTCCCCGCGCGAACGCGCGAAATCCGCAGCGCAAATCAGCGCAGCGATGGTCGCGGCAAGCGTCGACGGCGAATAGCCGCTCGCTTCTTCCCACCGTTCCTGCAGGGTAACCGGCCCGTGGCGAATCAGGAAGTGGGCCGCGGCTTTCACCATCGGGTAAGGATCGAATTCAGCGAGGCAGCCTGCTTTCCACACACGCCAGGCGAGTATCACCGGAAACGCGACTTCGTCGAGCTGCAGCCCCTCCCAGTAAGGCGTGCCGTCGACCCAGAAGTTCTGCGCGAACCCGCCATCGGCACGCTGCGAGACGGCGAGATAGACGAGCGCGCGCCGCGGTATTTCGTTGTTGCCGCACGCGAGAAGCCCGCTTGCGCTCTGGACCATGTCCCGCGTCCATACGAGATGGTAACCGCCGAGATCCTCGTCACCTTTGGCCTCGCCCCAGGGAATGCTCGCGGAAGCGATCAAAGCGCCTTTGAAGATCTTGTCCTCGTGGGCGAGCAGCAGGTTGTGGCTCACGCAATACAGTAAGCCGTTGTCCCCGGTGTGGCGCTTGAGATCGTGCACGTCATGCTGCGCGTCACGCCACTGAGCGATATACGCTTTCCGGTGGATCGCGAAAGGCAGGCTCAGCGATTGCGCCAATGCGGTGGTCGTCGCGTGAAGATTGTCGCCGAAGGACAAGCCGACCGTGAAATCGTCGCGTCCGGCCAGATCGACCTGACCGATGACTGCGATGTTTCCATCGTCGGCCTGGGAGAACTGCCAGTCGAGCCTGAAATTCTGCTTGAGATCCTGCCAACCGTCGCTGAATCCCACATAGCCGCACGAAGTTTTGAGGAAGCGCGTGTTGACGCCGAGCGCGAGGCACGCGCGCTGTCTCCACGCAACGATCACGTCCTTGCGGGCGGCCTGATGGCGACGTGCGGAGTTACCCCATCCGCACCCGTCGAGATGCGGTGCGAGGAGCACGTAGAGCTGCAGGCGGTCTCGCCAGGCTTTATCGGCTTCCACTCGCGCGTGGATCAGCACGCACGCGCGTCCCGGGTCCGCGATGATGTCTTTCACGATGCTGTAGCGGCCTTCCCGATCGCGAGTGACGACGCGAAAGCCGAGCGCACCTTCCTCCATGCACTGGATGTCGTTCGCGAGATCGCGCTTTTCCTCGTGGAAAAACGATTCGCCGTCCGTGATGAGGAACTGCAGGTCTCGGATCTGCGGCCGGTCGATGGTGGGAAAATACACCTCGTTGAGAATGCCGTGCGAGACCGTGAACCAGACGCGGCTCGCGTCCGAGCACGCAGTGCCCACGCCTTCTTTCGAGCTCGAGGTCCAGCGCGGAGGTATGCCAGGGTGGCCGAAAGGGCGCGTGGCGGGGGTGCTGTCGCTCATGTCATGCCCCGCTAGGCGCCCTCTTTCCCCGCAGTTCCTCGCTGAGTCCCGTCGACGCGAAGGCGGAATCGTGAATCACTGCGTTCCAGTCGATGGAAACGCCGATCGGGCCGATACGGTGCTCGCCGGCGCTTTCTCTACTCCGGCTTGATGTTCGCTTCCTTGACGACACGCGACCACTTCGCGATCTCTTTGCGCACCATCGCGGTGAACGCCTCGGGCGTGGTGGGCGAAGGTTCGGCGCCGAAATCGGAAAACGTTTTCTTCATCTCGGCGCTCGCCATGACTTTGTGGATCTCGCCGTTCAATCGATCGACGATCGGCTTCGGCGTTTTTGCCGGCGCAAATATGCCCCACCACAGAGTGGTTTCGTAACCCGGCACACCGGATTCGGCGACCGTCGGCAGCTCGGGCATGAACGTGGTGCGTTTCGCGCTCGTCACACCCAAGGCACGCAGCCGGCCCGATTTCATCTGGGCAGTTACCGACGGCAGGCTCACGATCAACACCTGCACGTTGCCGGCCATGAGATCCGTCAGCGCGGGCGCCATGCCTTTATGGGGTATGTGGACGAGGTCGATCTTGGCCTGCGATTTCAGGACCTCCATCGCCATGTGATTGATGCTTCCGATGCCGGAAGAGGTGTAGTTGAGCTGCCCCGGCCGGGCGCGCGCGATGGCAACAAGGTCTTTCGCCGTCTTCGCCGGGAGCGATGGATGGACGACCAGTACCATCGGTCCGTTGCCCACCATCGTGACGCCCGTGAGATCGTTCACGGGATCGAAAGGCTGCTTGGGCTGGATCGCCACTCCCGCCGCAAACGATGTCGTCGTGATGTAAAGCGTGTGCCCGTCGGGCGCCGCTTTCGCCGTGAGATCGGCTGCGATCAGCTGATTCGCACCCGGGCGGTTATCGACCACCACGGGTTGACCGAGCGATGGACTGATACGCTGCCCGATCGCGCGAGCGAAGATATCGTTGCTCCCGCCCGGCGGCGCGCCGACGAGTATGCGCACAGGTTTTGACGGAAACGAATGTTCGGCGGCATGCGCCGGGCCACATGCGAGCAGCGCCGCGAAAGCTGCAGCGGCAACTCTGAAAGCGTTCATTCGATACTCCGGCTCAGGCGTCGTGAGGGATCGTCCACGCCATCGAATCGTGGCCTGGATAGTACGTGCGGTTCGTCTGCGACGGATTGCGGTTGACGAGCGGCCGCGCGTAGAGCGGGTGCGTGACGCTGCGAACTTCATGCTCGAGCTCGTAGGCGAGCTCGCCCGTGTCGGGATCCACCAGTTGTTTGAAGCGATACTGGTATTGATCGCTTTCCTCGAACACGAGCCCGCGCTCGTTCAACTGCCGGTGCGGTCCCGAGAAGTTCACGACGTACAGCTGAATGTGATGGCCGTCGTACGGTGCGAGCGGCCCGTCGATTTCGTTGAAGTAGAGATGCTGCTCCTTGCCGACGACGACTTTCGCGCGCGATAGATTGCGGTGCTTCTCGACTTCCGCCGGGATACCCATGATCTTTCGGTAGAAGCTCGCGATCTTCTCGGCCGCGCCTTTCTGCACGTCGAACGCGATGTAAGGCATGCCGAGCACGACCCGGCCGAATCGTTTCTCGTCCGGCGCGTACAGGCGGAACGTATTGCCCCAGGGACATGTCGCCTCGATATGATCGTCGTGCCGGCTGTATGCAAAGCGCGTGTTCGCAAGCTGCGGCTTCACCGCGGCAAGGCGGTTCGCGAGCGCATCGAGATCCGGCACTACGAGCCCGGTATGGCCGCGCATCACCTGGGGCTTGTTGATCGGCAGATGGATCTGGCTTCGGCCGATGTTCACCCACATGTTGTTGAGCCCCGTCATGATGTACGGATCGCGCGTGTAACCAAGCCCGGTGATATAGAAGAGGATCGCGATCTGCTGGTCGGGCACCGTAAGATTGAGATGTTCCAGGCCCACCGAATTGCCGAGGTCTTCCGCGCTGCGGTCGTATTTCTGCTCCATGTCGTGCCTCCGGGTGCGATTAACCTGCCTGTCGAGAGTGTCTAACTCTTGATTCCCGCGGCTTTGATGAGCCGCGTCCAGCGTTTCGTTTCCTCCTGCGTGTAGCGCCTCACTTCCTCGGGCGTCATCGGCGTGGGCTCCAGCCCCTGCGACATCATGCGCTCGCGGCTTTCGGGATCTGCAAGCGCCTTTGCAATCTCGGCATTCAGTCGCTGGATGATCGCCGCCGGCGTGCGTGCGGGTGCGAACACGCCATACCACGTGATCAGCTCGAAGCCTGGAACGGTCTCCGCAATCGGCGGGGTGTCCGCTATCGCCGCTGACCGCTTCGTGCCTCCCGTGCCCAGCAGCCGCAGCTTTCCGGACTTCACGTGCGCGAGAACGGTCGGCATGCTGGTGAACATCATCTGCACCTGACCTGAAATGAGATCGGTCATTGCAGGCGCCGTTCCTTTGTACGGCACGTGGACGATTTTCGTTTTCGTGAGCGACTGAAAGAGCTCACCGCCGAGGTGCGGCGACGTGCCCGTGCCGACGGAAGCGAAGTTGAGCACGCCCGGTTTCGCTTTCGCGAGCGCCACGAGCTCGCTCACCGACTGCGCCGGGACCGACGGATGCACCACCAGTACCTGCGGGCTCATCACGAGCATCGCCACGGGTTCGAAGTCGCGGTGAGGATCGTACGGAACCTTGGGCAGCATGAGCGGGGCGAGGAACGTGCCGCCTCCCGTGCCGAAAAGAAGCGTGTAGCCATCGGGCGCCGCGCGCGCGACGAGCTCGCTTCCAATGATGGTACCCGCTCCCGGCCGATTGTCTACGACGACCTGCTGACCCAGAAACTGGGAAAGCTTCTGTCCCACCGTGCGGCCGACGAAATCAGTCGGGCCGCCTGCGGGATAAGGAACCACGAGCCGGATCGGCCTGACCGGATATGCCTGCGCGATCGCCGCCTCTGCGGCAATGAGCGACAGCGCGACAAAAACCAGGACCGATCTCATGCGTTCTTCCTCCGGCGAGCGAGCTCTTTTCGCAATAGTAATCGAAGAGGCGCCCGAGCACGCACACGGTGCAGACCCGCTGTCGCGCGCCCCATCAGGATGCTCAAAGCACACGGCTCGACTGAAAACCAGCGACGGCACGAGCGCTGGAACGCCGTGGCACAGTCCTTGCGAGCCGGGCGGCATGACGTTCCTGTGGCGCGACGTGCTCTGGCTACTTCTGGCCTTGCCTGTGCTCGCAGCTGCATACGTCCTGCTCTTTCGACGCAAGAAGCACGCGGTGCGCTACACGAGCCTGGTTCTGGTACGCGCGGCCACAGGACTGGCGCCGCGCTGGCGCTTCCACGTTCCCCCGCTGCTGTTTATTCTCGCGATTGCCGCACTGCTGATCGCCGCCGCACGTCCCTCCGCGATCGTTGCGCTGCCGTCGGAGCAGCGCACGATCGTGCTTGCGATCGACGTGTCGTACAGCATGACCGCACATGATGTTTCGCCGAGCCGACTCGCAGCCGCTCAAGCGGCGGCGAAAGCATTCATCCGTTCACAGCCGGCGGACGTCCTGATTGGGATCGTTTCTTTTGCAGGGGATGCCGACGTCTCGCTCAGGCCAACGGCCGCACGCAGCGAAGCGGTGGCTGCGGTCGATCAGCTGAATGTGCGCTACGGCACGGCCATTGGAAACGGCATCATCGCATCGCTCATGGCGATCTTCCCTGCGTACGATATCGCCGGCGAATACGACATCTTCGGCACGGGACGCTCGCCGCTTCTCCCGCAGCGTTTCTCCAGAAACAACCCGCCCCGCGCGCAGCGACCGCCCGTCGATCCCGTCGCTCCGGCTTCGTTCTCCTCCGCCGCGATCGTGCTGCTCACGGACGGGCGCGAAACAGTCGGGATCACTCATGAAAAAGCGGCACGCATGGCGGCGGATCGCGGAATACGCGTCTACACCGTCGGCTTTGGCAGCGCCGAGCTCACGCACGCCGAGATCGCGGGTGAACGAATGGAAGTTGGATTCGACGAGGACGCGCTGAAAACCATCGCGGAGCAAACAGGCGGCACTTACTTCCATGCCGATACTGCTGAAGACCTGCACCGTGTTTATCACACGCTCACGAGCCAGGTCGTGCTGGAAAACAAACGACGCGAGGTGACGGCACTCCTTACCGGGCTCGGCGCGCTCCTGATGCTGAGCTCCGGCGGATTGTCACTGGCGTGGTGGAGCCGCTTCGCCTGACGCGTTCTCTCGCAGCGCGTTCGCGAGGAGCTCCAGCGCTGCAGCCGCGAACGCATACATGTTCGCGAGCCGGTCCGTGCTGCCGGTCTCGACAGTCCGCGTGCGCTCGACAGGTCCGCTCACCGCGACGCACGAATGCCCCGGCGCCGTGCCGTAGCGATTCCCCGTCGGCCCGGCAACGCCGTTCTCCGAGACGGCCCAGGTCGCCGAAAGGTGGTTACGAACAAGTTGAGCTTTCAGCATCGCGTAGGCCTCGGACGATGGCGTCTGGCCGCGCAACCGGTCTTCGGCCACGCTCATGAGCTTCACCAGTGCGTTGCGGTTGTAAGGCACCGCACCGCCGGCGAAATAGGCGGATGCGCCCGGCACCGCAAGTAGCGCGGCCGAGATGAGACCACCGCTCGACGATTCCGAGACTGCGATCGTCTGGTTTCTTGCTTTCAGGAGCGCGGCGATTTTTTCGGCCTGCGTCAGCAGCTCTTTCATATGTGTCGCTCCGTGTCGTCAGCGTTCCCGCCAGACTTCCTGTGAACCACCCGCCGGGTATCCGAAATCGCGCGGCGCAAGTCCGGCGTGGAACCACGTGACGAAAGTGTAGACCGTAAAGATCGGGATGCGCAGGCGCGCGTTGAGCGCCCTCGCGTAGGGCGCCATGTTGTGGTTCTCGCAGACGATCGCACCGACGTTGGGATGGCGGCGCACGAGCTCGTCCCCGGCAGCCAGTATGTCGCGCTCCGCCGCTTCGTAATCGAGCTCGATCTCGTCGTTCAGCATGACACGCGTGAATTCCGCGCCGTTCTCGGTGCCCATGACGGGCGTGTCGTGCGGCGCGCCGACCGCGTCCCAGTGGTCCGTGGTGATGCGTGCACCGTGAACGGAAAGCACGCCCACGCGCTGTCCGGGTGGAAGTAACGCCTGCACGAGCGGAATCTGCATGAGTGACGAGCTTGCCACCGGCACGTTCACGTGCGCAGCGAGCTCCCGCTGGAAGATCGCGAGAAAGCCGCCGGTCGTCGTGATGCCGTCCGCGCCTTCCTTGACGAGGTCGGCCGCTGCCTGGAGAAACGCAGGCCCGAGGCCTTTGCCTTTTTCGTGGATCACGACTCGGGCCGTCGCGCCGGGCACCACTTTGTACAACACCGGGAAAGGCCACGTGAGCGCGTTGCCCGTGTCTCCCGGCGGCCGCGGCCACTGGGTATCGAGCATGAGTATGCCTACACGCGCGCCGTAAACCGTCTTGCCGCCGTAGCCTCTGGCCATCCCTCGAGCCTCGCGCCTGATCAGTTGAAGGCCTGAATGGTAATCGCAATCAGTCGATGGTGACGACGAAGAGTGCGACGAGCGCAGCGATCGCAGCCGACACGCCGGCAAGCTCGAACTTCGATACGGCCGGCCCGACGACGACCTGGACCGGCACGCGCGTCACGTGAAGCACGCGATTGGTCACGGAATCCTCGATCAGGCGCGTGAGCGAGTTCTTCCGGGCGGTGCCCATGATGATCGCCTCCACGCCCAGGTCTGTCGCCACACGGTCGATGATCGCCGCCTTGTCACCTGCCTCGATATGCACGGTGTGAGGAACGCCGCAGTCCTGAAGAAGCGCGCGCGCCGGCCCCAACGCCCTCTGGGCCGCCTCCCAGTGGTACGACTCGCGATCGCCGCGGCTGCTGAATTTCGCGACCAGCTCGGAGAACGGTGCACGCACGTGCAGGAGGTGCACTTCGATATCGTGGTTCGCGACGTAGCGATCGATCGCATGCTTCACGGCGCGCAGCGAGTTTGTGGTGTCGTCGATCGGAACGAGCACCTTGACGGCGGGACGCAGGCCTTCAAGCAGCGGAGTCTCACCGGCGACCGGAACCGTGCCCTGCTCGACGACATGCGCCGCGATGCGCGCACGGAGGTGGCGCCGATTCGCGGCGAATCCCCCGATCAGCACACCGCCGACGATCGCAAAGTAAGCCATGGATACGAGCACCGGATACTCTGCAACGTAATCCTGCAGCAACGGCTCGCCGGTCATCATCTTCACGGCAGTCCATGCGAGGACTGCCGAGCCGACGTAAACGATCGCCGGGTACCGCTCGACGAGCTTCAGCACGAGCTGACTGCCCCAGATGACGATCGGGATGCTGATGAGGAGTCCGAGCACCACCAGCAGAAAGCTTCCGTGGGCCGCGCCTGCGACTGCGAGAACGTTGTCCAGCCCCATCAGGGCATCCGCGACCACGATCGTTTTCATCGCTGCCCAGAAGCTCACACTCGCCACGCCCTCGTGCGCTTCTTCGCCTTCGTTGTCGATGAGAAGCTTGTAAGCGATCCAAACGAGCAACGCGCCGCCAACCGCGAGCAGACCCGGGATCTTGAGCAGCCACACCACGATGAGCGTCATCGCAGTGCGCACGACGATCGCGCCGACCGTGCCCCAGATAATCGCGCGCCGGCGCAGCTCAGGCCGCAGTCCTCGCGCGGCGAGCGCGATCACGATCGCGTTGTCGCCCGCGAGAACGAGGTCGATGACAATGATGGCTGCGAGCGCGGAAAGGAATTCCGCAGAAAGTAGCTCCATGCTGGCTCCTGTGTCCGTTGTATGAAGCCTCTCCGGACACGAGGGAACAAGACCCGCCGCGGCCGGCGAGGTCTCGCTTACAGGAGCTTTCACCCCTGCTGCGCAACCGGGGCTGACGCCCGGATTGACGGCTGCGCGACAGGCAGCTTACCGCTGCCGAAGCTACTCCCCTCTACGAGGACGTCTGCTCGCTTTCGAACAGACGGCGCGCATTATGCCCAAACTTTTTTCGGGTCCGCAAGCCCCTCGTGCAGAGCCGCCAACCGCCGCAGGATTGGGGATTAAGATTGTCGCCATCACAACGGGAGACCCGAATGACCCGCATTCGTCTGTGCTCGGCGCTTGCAGCCCTGCTCGCTTCCACTATCGCGATGGCGCAGCAATATCCGACCAAGCCGGTTCGCCTGATCGTTCCGTTCGCGCCCGGCGGCCCGGCCGACATTACTGCGCGTATCGTCGGGCAGAAACTGACGGAGGCTCTCGGTCAACAGTTCGTCGTCGAGAATCGGGCGGGCGCGACAGGCACCATCGGTGCAGAGCACGTGGCGAGGAGCGCACCGGACGGCTACACGGTTCTCGTCACCGCTTCTGCGAACGTGATCGTCCCGCACATGTTCAGCAAACTCGCGTTCGATCCACTGAGGGATTTCACGCCAGTGACTGTCGTGCTGACATCGCCGTTGCTTCTGACAGTGACGCGATCGCTGCCGGCGAAATCGGTTAAAGAAATCGTGGCGCTCGCGAGAGCTCGGCCGAACGAGCTGAGCTTCGGCTCGTCCGGTCCGGGGTCTTCCACGCACCTCACCGCTGAGCTCCTGAAATCCGTGACCGGCACGAAAATGACGCACGTGCCCTACAAAGGACAGGGACAGGCGATCGCTGACGTGATCGCGGGGCAGATTCAGCTGATGTTCCTGAGCCCGCCCGCGGCGAAGCAGTACGTGGATGCGGGACGGTTGCGTGCGCTCGCGATTACGTCGGGGCAGCGTTTCCCGCAATTACCGAACGTCCCGACGTTCATCGAGTCCGGCTATAAAGAGCTCATCACCGGGTCGTGGTACGCGGTGTGGGTGCCGGCGAAAACTCCGGAGGCCATCGTTTCACGCCTCAATTCCGAGCTCGTGCGCATCGTGAACATGCCCGATGTGCGCAACCGCATCGTCGAGCTCGGCGGCGTGCCCGTCGGAAACAGCGTCACGGAGTTCGACGCGTTTCAGAAAGCGGAGAGTGCCCGCTGGGCGAAGATCATCAGGGAGTCGGGCGCGAAGCTGGAGTAATTACCCCAGCGGTCCGCCGGTCGCGGGCACGAGCATCTCGCGCTTGAGCTCGTCGAGGGTGCGGATGCCGAGCATCGCCATGTCGCGATCGATCTCCTCGCGCAACAGCTTCACGCCATGGCGCACACCGGCCTCGCCCGCGATCGTTGCGGCAAAGAGGAACGGCCGGCCGATGAAAACGAAATCCGCGCCGAGCGCGAGCGCTTTCAATACGTCGGTACCGCGCCGTATGCCGCTGTCCATGATGATCGCCATGTTGCCCGCTTCGGCCTTGACGAGAGGCAGCATGCGCAGCGGCGCGACCGTGCCGTCGAGCTGACGTCCGCCATGGTTCGACACCATGATGCCATCCACGCCGCTTTCGCGCGCAATCCGAACGTCCGCCGGGGCGAGCACGCCTTTCAGCAGGAGCTTTCCCTTCCACAGCCGGCGCATGAGCTCGAGGTGCTCCCAGCAGAGCCCGTCGCGGGAGAGCCGCGGACGCTCCATCGAGCCCGAGAGCACCGGAATGCGCTCGAAACCCATGTTCTCGAGATGCGGCATCCCGTGGTTTTTGATCGTGCGCAGAAACGTGCCGAAGAGCCATCGCGGTCTGATCGCGCAGTCCCATGCAAGCCGCGGCGTCGGCTTGAGCGGCGAGCTGTAGCCGTTACGGAAGTTATTCTCGCGGTTCGCCGCAACCTGCACGTCTACGGTCAGCACGAGCGTATCGAAGCCGCCACGGGCGGCCCGCTCGACGAGCGGTGTGATGATTTCGGGCGAGCCGGGTAAGTACGCCTGAAACCATGCAGTCGGCCCGATCGCTCTCACGCGCTCGAGCGGCGTGAGCGAGGCGCCGCTCTGGATCATCGGGATATTCAGAGCGGCAGCGGTGCGCGCCAGCACTGAGTCGCCTTCATAGGCCGCGAGCGACGTGCCACCCATCGGCGGGAAACCGAACGGGAGATCGTACGTGCGGCCGAGCAGCGTTCTTTTCTGCGACCGTCCGCGCGTACTGACGAGTATGCGGGGAAGAAAGTGGAGCTCCTGAAAAGCCGCACGGTTGCCGCGCAGCGAGGCATCTGTCTCGACGCCGCCAGAGATGTAACCGAAAATCGGCCGCGGCAGCACGCGCTTCGCGGCCGGTTCGAAATCCTCCAGCGACAGAATGTCGCGGAGCACGCGCGGCGTCTTGCGCTCCGCCTCCGCTTGCGGACGTACCATCACCTGGTCTGCTGAAGCGACACTGCTCAACTGTTCGGGGGTCGTGGACATGTTCGAATAGGCTGCGGGTGAGTTGCGGGACGACGCCTATTCTATGCGAGAGTGCTGCGGCCTCGGAATAGCAGCCGCCGCCCACATGTTGATCTCGGTGGCATAATTGCCGTCCCGCGCCGCTTACCGCTTGAGCGCGCGGTCAAAACCATCCAACGGAGGCGAGCATGAATCGAAAAATCGCAT
>Ga0075431_100001460_pt1 | contig 21806 bp, 19 predicted proteins | sample RhiMetdeltSRZDD5_FD_75297 | JGI IMG/M metagenome (GOLD analysis project Ga0075431, IMG submission 75297) | Populus rhizosphere microbial communities from Tennessee, USA - Rhizosphere MetaG P. deltoides SRZDD5 | ecosystem: Host-associated > Plants > Roots > Rhizosphere > Soil | place: USA... | reverse complement strand
GAGCACGACCGGGATCCGGTGCTCCTCGCCGAAGCCCTGCTCGGGCTGGGCGGCTACTGGCTCACCGAGTCGCGCGAGCCCGTGGAGCGGGCCCGGCTCCTCGGGCTGCAGAAGGCGACCCTGGAGGCCCTGCCCGAGCACCAGGTCTCCCTGCGCTGCCGGCTGGCGGCGCGGCAGGCCGCGGAGGCCTTCTACAACGGCGGCCCCATCGAGCCCATGGACGAGGCTTTGGAGGCGGCTCGTCGGTGCGGCGACCCCGAGGCCCTGGCCGACGCCCTGTCCGTCTGCCACAACGCCCTGATGCATCCCGAGCACGCGCACACCCGCCTAGGTCTGGCGGACGAGCTGGTCCGGGTGGCGGCCGAAGCTGGCCACGGCGTGCTCGGGCTGATGGGCCTGTGCTGGCGCACGCTCGACCTCATCGACCTGGCCGATCCTCGGGCCGGCCGCGCCCTGGAGGACCTCCGCCATCGCGCCGACGCGCTGGCCTGCCAGGCCATCCTGTACGAGGTCGGCGTGATCGACGTGATGCTGCGCATCCGGTCGGGCCGCCTGCGCGAAGCCGAGGACATGGCCCTGGCGTGCTACGAGCAAGGCCAGGACCTGGGCGAGATCGACGCCTTCGCCTTCTACGGCGCCCAGCTCGGCATGATCCGCTGGCTGCAGGGCCGGACCGGCGAGCTGGTCGACCTGCTGGAGGGCATCGCGTCCTCGCCGCAGCTCCACGAGGCCGACTTCGCCTTCCGGGCGTCCGCCGCGGTGTTCGCCTACGACGCCGGCGACCACGACACGGCCCGCCAGGTCCTGAGGAGCCTGACCGCCGACGGGCTGCGGACGCTGCCCCGATCGAGCACCTGGCTGGTGGGCTTGATGGCCATCACCGAGCTGGCGGCGGCACTCGATGACCGGGACGCCGCCCGCCAGGCCTACGAGCTCCTCTATCCCTTCGCCGAGCTGCCGATCGTGCCCTCGTTCGGGGTTGCGTGCTTCGGCTCCACCCACCGTGCGCTCGGGACCGCGGCCCGGGCCTTCGGCGATCTGGAGCGGGCCGTCGACCACTTCGAGCAGGCCGTGGCCGCGAACCAGCGGATCGGCAACCTCCCCCTGACGGCCATGGCCGAAGCCCAGCTGGGGTCGACCCTGCTGGCCCTGGGCGAGCGCGACGCCCTCGACGACCTCGGCGAGTCCGCCCACCACGGCCGCCGGGAGGAGGCGCTGGGCCTCCTCCGTGGTGCCATCGCGAAGGCCGAAGCCATGGGCATGAGCGCCCGGGCCACCGCCTGGCGCGACGAGCTCACCGCCCAGCCGAGCACGGTCGCCCGGCCGCGGGGACCGGGGCGAGCCGACCGCCTGGCCCGAGCCGGTCGGACCGGCAGCCCCGTGGCACCGACACGGATGTACGGGTCGATCCGCCGGGAGGGTGCCGGGTGGAGCATCGCCGTCGACGACCGCCACGTCCACGTCGGCCGGCTGGTCGGCGTCCCCTACCTGGCCGAGCTGGTCGACAACCCGGGCCAGGCCATACCCGCGCTGAGCCTGGCCGGCCACGGCCGGGTCGATCCCGGCCTGTCCCACCAGGAGATCCTGGACCAGGGGGCGCGGGCCGCCTACGTCGCCCGGGTGCAGGACCTCACCGTCGAGCTGAAGGAGGCTGAGGACCACGCCGACGCCGGACGCGTGGGCCAGCTCCGGGCCGAGCTCGACACCCTCGTCGAGCACCTGCAGAGCGCGATGGGCCTGGGCGGCCGGCCCCGGTCGTTCGCCGGCCCCGACGAGCGGGCCCGTACGGCGGTGCGCAAGGCGATCATGCGGGCCATCGAGGCCATCGACCGCGCCGACCGGGGCATCGGCGGGCTCCTGCGATCGTCGATCACCACCGGGCGGACCTGCGTCTACCGACCGCACCCCGACCAGCCCATCACCTGGTCCGTCGACAACCGCATCGGCGACCCCTGCTGACCCCGGGGGGGTCCGGGCACCGGGTCAGTTGGGTCGCTCGTCCTCCTCGACGACCCGCCGAGCCAGCTTCTTGGGTGCGATCAGCGTGTAGGAGGTGCGGATCCACTCCTCGATCTCCCGCCACCGGGTGGCGCTGGTGCGTGCGGGGATGCTCACCGAGATCCAGCCGTGCCGGCCCAGCCCGTAGCCGGTCGGTTCGGCATCGGCGTCGGTGGCCACGACCGCCGCCGCTTCCTCCTTCGGGAGCTTGACGCTGATGCCGCTGGCGTCGGGCGCGCTGAAGATGAAGGTCTTGCCGTTGACCCGGAACGTCGGCTCGCCGTCCCAGGCCTCGATGTCGACCCGCTCGGTCTCCGGGAGCCGGGCGGCGATCTCCTGGAGCCGATCCATGCGGCTCACTGCTGCGGCTCCATCAGCTGCTCCTCTTGCTCGGTCGACCTTGCCGGGGTGCGGTGAGAGCATCCCCGGTGTCGCCGGCAGGCTATTGGGGATGGGCCGCCAGGTAGTCGGCGACGGGTACGGGCTCGGTGGCCTCGTAGCCGACCGGCAGCCACACGTCGCCGGACGTCGTCACGTAGTACACCTGCCAGTTGTAGTAGCCGCGGAACGCGGCCTCGTCGGCCTCGAGCACCCGGGCGATCGCGCTGATGCCCGCGACGTAGTGGTCGCTGTGGTTGTAGGCGTAGAGCGCGCCGGGGAGGTCCCCGGCCGCAGCGCCGTTGTGGGCGAGGTAGCGCGCCGCCGCTCGGATGGCGTCAGCGGGGTCGTCGATGTCGCCCTCGCCGTAGGCGGCCCAGGTCTCGGGGAGGAACTGCATCGGCCCCCGGGCGCCGGCCTCGCTGGTGCCGCGGATCCGTCCCATCGCGGACTCGACCAGGTTCACGGCGGCGAGGTACTCCCACGGGACCCCGAACTCGGCCTCGGCCGCTCGGTACGCCGCGAGCAGCTCCTCGGCCGGCGGTGGATCCACGATCTGCCACGCCGGCACCGTGTCGCGCACCGTCGTCACGAGCTGGCGCAGCTCCCGCCGGGCCTGGAGGTTCAGTCGGACGGTGTCCTGGAGGTCGGCCGGGACGCGGGCGAACACCGGGCCGTCCCACTCCGGGGTCAGGCCCAGCTCGCGGTAGGCGGCCTGCTGGAGGTGCGCCCAACCGGGGACATCGTCGGATGCCGTGGCCGGGTCGCGCACGGCTCGCTCGGCCGCCACGAGCTGGTCGGTGAGGCCCGCGGCGTCCTCCGCGAGCACCGGGCGGAGCAGCTCGGTCGGTGCCGGCGGCACCGTGGTGGTCGACGCTCCGGTGGTGGTCGACGGGGTCGTCGTGGCGGGAGTGGAGGCCGCCGATCCGGCCCCGGGCGCGCCGTCGTCGCCTCCCGAGCAGGCCGCCACGACCACGAGGACGGCACAGACCGCTACCGACCGGCGCACCCGCCAAGGATACGGAGGCGCCGGATCATGGGACCTATCGCCTCGGGGGGCGGCGTCGTGCGATGCGCAGCTCGAGGCCGTCGAGGATGCAGTGGAGGCCGAGGCCGTCGTCGACGTGGCGGACCGGCCGCGGTGACGCGGTGGCGACGGCGTCGAGGATGGCGGGGTACCGGTCGGCCTGCTCCCGCAGGATGCTGGTCATCTGGGGGCTGAGCTGCCGCTCGGCGGTCCAGGGGAAGGTGCCCGACGAGGCGAGCGAGTGGGCCGTGCGGACGTGGGCGCTCACCAGGAGGACGGCATCGATGCGCTCGTCGCCGCTGAGCCCGGTGTCGGCGAGGGCGTGGACGGCTTGCTCCACCCAGCCCACCTCGTTGGGGCCCATCACCCGTCCACCGATCGTCGCCCCGGGCAGCCAGGGGTGGCGTTGCCAGGTGTCCCACAGCGCCCCGGCGTAGGCCTCCAGCCGGCGGCGCCAGCCGCCGCGCACCTTGCCGAGGTCGGGCGGGGGACCGATGGCGGTGTCGGTCATGACCGCGACCAGCTCGTCCTTGGTCGCGACGTGGCGGTAGAGGGACATCTTCGAGTACCCGAGCGCGTCGGCGACGGCGTTCATCGACACCGCTTCGAGGCCTGTGGTGTCGGCGATGCCCATGGCGGCCGAGACGATGTCAGGGAGCTGGAGGTTGGCCTTCGGTCCCCGCGTCGGGGTCCGCCGTCGCCCCCACAGGAGCGCGAGCAGGCTCTCGGAGTCGCCGGGGTCGGCGAGCTCGATGTCGGCCATCGCTGTTCGACCTCCCTCTCGATCGGACTCTTGACAGAATAGCGTCCATCAGAAACAGTTACCAGCAGACGCAGTTATTCCGCTGCCACTGGAGAGGAGACACCGATGGGCAAGCTCATCGAATCGACGTTCGTGACCCTCGACGGGGTCATCAGCTCACCGGAGAAGTGGGGAGCCCCGTACTGGGACGACGAGCACACCGCTTACGCCACCAAGCAGCTCTTCGCCGCCGACGCGCTGCTGCTCGGCCGGGCGACGTACGAGGGCTTCGCGGCCGCATGGCCCTCCCGCACCGACGACCCCTATGCCGACCGCATCAACGCGATGCCGAAGTACGTGGCCTCGACCACGCTGCGGGACGCCACCTGGAACACCACCGTGCTCGGCGCCGACATCCCGGCAGAGGTGGCCCGGCTGAAGGACGAGGACGATCTCTGCCTGCTGAAGTTCGGCACCGGCCAGCTGGACGAGACGCTGCTCGCCCACGGTCTCGTCGACGAGCTCCACATGTGGACGTTCCCGGCCATCGCCGGCGCCGGCGACCGGCTGCTGGACGGCCTGGCGGTCACCCACTTCGAACTGGTCGACAGCGTCCGGTTCGCCTCCGGCATCGTCGTCCACGTCTGCCGGCCGCGATCCTGACCCTGCTCCGGACGATCGACCGCCGCGCTCGGGCGCTCAGTCCAGGACGACCGGGGCCCCGGCCTCCAGCGTTCCGGCCTGGACGACGTCGGCGTACACCCCGACGTTCTGCTCGGCGTGGCGGACGATCGTCCGCAGCACCGCCCGGTCCTGGGGGACGTCGGCGACCTCGCGGGTGACCATCACGCATCGGGGGCACGCCACGGTGACCTCGAGCACCGCATCGCCGACCCGGAGCCTCCGGCCGAGCCATGCCTGCTCCGGGAACGCGCGGTCGTCGTCGTGCTGGTCGACGGCGACGACCAGGTTGGGGCGGAAGCGGCGTACGTCGAAGTGCGATCCCGGAGCCCGGGCGGCGAGATCCCGCAAGGACCGGTCGGTCACGATGTGGATCGGGTAGGCATCGAAGTAGGTCCCCGGCGGCGACTCGTACTCGATGAGGACGTCGAGCGGGAACCCTTCGAAGTCCGGCAGCGGCTCGTCCGGCTCCCGGCCGAACATGTCGCGCAGCTCCGCCTCGAAGTCGTCGGTGTCAGGAGCGCCCCGGCGGTAGTGCTCCAGGTCGGTCGCCGGGCGCAGCGGCCACAAGCTGACCGGGTGGTCGAGGAACTGCGACAGGCGCTCGGCGACCTCGGGGTCGCTGGACCGCACCCGCTGCCCGTCCGCCGAGGTGATCTCGATCGGCGGTGGTGTCGCGCCGGGCTCGGGCTCGTCCAGGTAGCGGGCGTGCAGCCGCATCAGGCCGCCGATCTTCTTCGCCCCGCGGATGCCGCCCCGGACCTCGTCCCGGACGGCCCACCCCCGGTCGCCGAGCACACCCCGCTCGTCGACCGGGAGCGATGCGAAGCTGTCGCCCATCATCGACTTGGCGGGATACCGCCAGACCGACTCCACCGACCCGATGCCTGCCACGACTGGTAGTTATCGCATCCCGGCCGGCCGTGCGCAATCCGGCGCCAGCCTGGACCGGACCCGCCTCTCGCCGCGGCCTGTCGATGTCCACCAGCGTGTAGGAACGGCTCGTGGAGATCCTCGTCGAGCTGCTCGGCGGCGTGCTGCTGGTGGTCGTGGCCTTCGCGGTGGGATCGGTGGTCTTCCTCCTGGTGCGGCTGGCCCGGCTGACGCTCCGGGGACTTGTCCCACCGCCGGATGTGGTCGATCCACACGGCCGGCGGTGGGCGGTGCGGATCGCTCTGGCGCCGGAGCCGCTGCGCTTGCGCCTGTCGCGGTGGTTGTTCCGCAGGCGTCCGAAGGACCGCTCGGCGGCGGGTGATGCCCACGACCAGGCGTCGGCCGCCGTGCACAAGGACGAGATCGTGCATCCGTCCGGCCTCGTGGAGCGCTTCGACGAGGCGGCCGGCCTGGTGGTGTGGGTCATCCTGGCGGCGACCCTCGTCGCCATGGTCGTGCTGGTCCTCGAGGTCCTGTTGGTGGTGGTGCTCGCGGCCTTGGTCTTCGTGGTGCGAACGCTGTCCGGCCATTGGCAGTGTGAGGTCGTCACGCCCTACGGCGCCCACTTCCACGTTCCGTCCGGGTCCCTGCTCCAGGCGCGGGACGACCGTGAGCGCCTGCGCGACGAGATCACCGCGGGTCTCAACCCCGTCCCCCTCGGCAGTGTCCGGCATCCACCGATCGGTTGATGGACGGTCCACCGGGCAGCGCACAGAACTAGCTGCTCAGGCGATGTGCCCATGGCTCGTCGCCCGCGATCCTGATCGCTGTTGATCACCGGATCGTGGAGGAGCGCCGATGGGAGTCATCGACGTCGAGAACCTGACCAAGCACTACGACGGCCGGACCGTCGTCGACGACGTGTCGTTCACGGTCGAGGACGGCGAGATCTTCACCGTCGTCGGTCCGAACGGCGCCGGCAAGACCACGATCGTGGAGTCGATCGAGGGCCTGCGGCGGCCCGACGGCGGCCGGGTGCGCGTGCTCGGGCTCGACCCGCTGCGGGACGGCCGAGAGCTGCACGAGCAGGTCGGGGCGCAGCTGCAGGAGAGCCAGCTCCCCGACCGGATCAAGGTGTGGGAAGCCCTCGACCTCTACAGCTCGTTCTACCGCGCCCCGACCTCCTGGCCGGAGCTCATGGACCGCCTGGGTCTCGCACCGCACCGCGATGCGGAGGCCAGCAAGCTGTCCGGGGGACTGCGCCAGCGGCTGTCGGTCGCGCTGGCGCTGGTCGGCGACCCCCGGATCGCGGTCCTCGACGAGCTGACGACGGGCCTCGATCCCCAGGCTCGCCGTGACACCTGGGACCTGATCGAGGACGTGCGGGCGCGGGGCGTGACCATCGTGCTCGTCACGCACTTCATGGAGGAGGCCGAGCGGCTCGCCGACCGGGTGGCGCTCATCGACGGTGGGCGGCTGGTGGCCCTCGACACCCCAGCCGGCCTGGTGCGGCGGGCGGCAGCGGAGCAACGCATCCGGTTCCGGCCGTCCGAGCCCATCGACGATGCCGCCCTCCGCGCGCTCCCCGAAGTCTCCGGCGTGACCAGGGACCACGCGCAGGTCACCGTGACCGGTACGGGCGACGTCGTCCATGCCGTGATGGCGCTCCTGGCTCGGCGCCGCATCATCGCCGAGGAGCTGCGGATCGAGCAGCCCGGGCTCGACGACGCCTTCCTCACCCTCACCGAGCATCCCGACGGCACCGACCGGATCGCGGCGGTGCCCAACCCCTCAACGGAGGTCCGATGACTGCCTTCGCCAAGCTCACCCTGGTCGAGGCCAAGCTCTTCCGCCGCAACCCCACGGCGATGTTCTGGGGGCTGATCTTCCCCGCGCTGCTGCTCGTGGCGCTCGGAGCGTTGTTCCCCGGCTTCCAGGAGCCCTCCGAGGACCTCGGTGGGCAGCGGGCCATCGACCTCTACGCACCCATCGCCATCGGCATGGGCCTCGCCACCCTCGGGCTGGGGGCGGTGCCGGTCTACCTGGCCACCTACCGCGAACGGGGTGTGCTGCGCCGGCTGTCCACCACGCCTGTCCCTCCGCTCCGGCTGTTGAGCGCCGTGCTGACCGTCCAGCTGGTCGCCGCCGCCGCGGCCGCGGCGCTCGCGGTCGGTGTTGCAGTGGTTGGCTTCGACGTGCCTCTGCCGCGCCACCCGTTGCCGTTCGCGTTGGCCTTCGTGCTCGCCGCGGCCTCCCTCTACGCCATGGGTCTGGTCGTCGGCTCGGTGGCCAAGGGCGCGTCCGCCGCCCAGAGCATCGGGTGGATCGTGTACTTCCCCATGCTCCTCTTCGCCGGCGTCTACTTCCCGCGGGAGGTCATGCCCGATGGGCTGCGCACGGCAAGCGACCTCTCCCCGGCCGGCGCCGCGGTCGCAGCCCTGGAGGACGCCTGGCTCGGCACCGGGCCGGCCGCCTCTAGCCTGATCGTCATGGCCGCGTTCGCGATCGGGGCGGGGCTGCTGGCGGCGAAGGTCTTCCGCTGGGAATGAGCGCGCCGGCCGTCGTCGACGGGGACCGCCCCTCCGAGCGGGTGGCGACCTGGATCCCGTATGCACTGCTGGTCGTCAGCACGCTGCTCGTCGCCGCCCAGGAGGGATCCTCGACCCACTGGGCGCCGATCACCGGTCTGAGCGCGGTCGCCGCGGCGTGGACCTACGGAGCGTTCACCCGGGCCCGCCCGGCGCTGCCGGGCGACCAGACCCGGATACGGCTCTACTTCGCCGGGTTCCTCGCCATCGCCACGGTGGCGATGGCCTACAACCCGCTGTACTTCCCGTTCGTCATCACCGGGCTGTTCTACGCATCCTTCCTGCGGCCCCGGACCGCGACCTTCGTCGGCCTCGGTGCGACGTCGCTGATCCTCAACTCCCAGCTGGCCAGCTTCTCCGACCCCACGGCGGGCTCGCTGACCGTCTACGCCGTCGTCGTGGCCATCCAGAGCGCCGCCATCGGTTTCGGGCTGGTGGCCAGCGCCAAGCTGACCGACCTGAGCGAGCAGCGGCGGCAGACCGTCGCCGAGCTCGAAGCGGCACTGGCCGAGAACGCCGGGCTCCACGCCCAGCTCCTCGCGCAGGCCCGGGAGGCGGGCGTCAACGACGAGCGGCAACGGCTGGCCGGCGAGATCCACGACACGATCGCCCAGGACCTGGCCGGCGTGATCACCCAGCTGGAGGCGGCCCACCAGGCGACGGGAGACCCACAGGCCCAGCGACGGCACCTCGACAACGCCGCGCGGCTGGCCCGGGACAGCCTGTCCGAGGCCCGGCGCTCGGTGCACGCGCTCCGGCCGACGCCCCTCGAGGTCCATCATCTGCCGGCCGCCCTGGCCGACGTGGCCAACCGCTGGTCGGAGCTGAGCGAGGTCCCGGTCGAGGTGACGGCGACGGGCACACCTCGCTGGCTGCACCCGGAGATCGAGGTCACCCTGCTCCGGGTGACGCAGGAAGCCTTGGCCAACGTCGCCAAGCACGCCGGTGCATCCCGGGTAGGGGTGACCCTGTCGTACCTTGATGATCTCGTGACGCTCGACGTGCGCGACGACGGCGTCGGCTTCGCGCCCGCTGGGCACCGCGAGCACAGAGAGCCCCGTGGGCGCTCCAACGGCCAGCAGCAGACGGAGGGCTACGGGCTCACGGCCATGCGCCAGCGGGTCGAGCGGCTCGCCGGCCAGCTCGACATCGAGACCGAGGCCGGTGGGGGTACAGCCATCTCGGCCCGCATCCCGGCCGGCGTGCTGGAGATCGCCGATGGCTGAGGCCACCCGGTCCGGGGCCGATGGGGATGCGCCGATCGGGGTCCTGATCGTGGACGACCACCCCGTCGTCCGCGACGGCCTCCGGGGCATGTTCGCCGGCGATCCCGACTTCCAGGTCCTGGGTGAGGCCTCCAATGGGCGCGAGGCGGTGGAGAGGGCCGAGATCCTCCAGCCGGATGTGGTGCTGATGGATCTGCGCATGCCCGGCGGTGACGGCGTCAGCGCCATCAAGGCCATCGCCGACCGCGGGCTCCGGGCCCGCATCCTCGTGCTCACCACCTACGACACCGACGCCGACGTCCTGCCCGCCATCGAGGCCGGAGCAACCGGGTACCTCCTCAAGGACACGCCCCGGGACGAGCTGTTCCGGGCGGTGCGTGCGGCGGCGCGGGGGACGGCCGTGCTCTCACCCGCCGTCGCCACCCGGCTGCTGGGCGAGGTCCGCCGGCCGGTCAAGGAGGTGGTCAGCGCCCGTGAGCTGGAGGTCCTGCAGCTGATCGCGCGCGGCGCGACGAATCGGGAGGCGGCCGAGCAGCTGTTCATCAGCGAGGCGACGGTGAAGACCCACCTGCTGCACATCTACGCCAAGCTCGGCGTCAACGACCGGGCCGCCGCCGTCGCCGAGGCCTTCGAGCGGGGTCTGCTCACCCCCGGCCGCCGAGACGCCCCGAGCTGACCTCCCACCATCTCGCCTGGCAGCTCCTGGCCCCGCGCTTGCGTGAGCCATGGCTAACGGTTATATTCACAGATAACGGTTAGCTGAGGAGATGAGGAGGGTCGCCTTGCAACAGGAAGTGCTGCTGGCGTTGCTGGCCAAGGAGCCCTCGTACGGCTACGAGCTACGGGCGCGGCTGCGCAAGGCACTGGGGCCGCTCGGGGACGCGATGAACCCCGGGCACGTCTACGTCACGTTGACCCGGCTGGAGAAGGCGGGTCTGGTCGCGTCGGAGCGGCCGAAAGGCTCCGACCCCGGGGACACGCCCGACCGCCCGGACCGCAAGGTGTACCAGCTGACAGCCGACGGCCAGCAGCGGGTCGCGGAATGGCTGGCCGAGGTGAGCTGGCCCAAGCCGGACCTGGCGGAGTTCCACCTCAAGCTGATCGCCGCGACCACGGCCGGGCTGGCGGACCCGCTCAGCATCGTGGACGCGCAGCGCCGCGAGCTGCTGCGCCGGCTGCGCGAGGCGCAGCGCGCCGCGCTGACCGAGCCGGACGGCTCGGACGCCGGCCTGTTGCTGGAGGGCATCGTGCTCCGGCTGCAAGCCGACCTGCGCTGGTTGGAGGCCTGTGAGCAGAGCTGGACCGGTCGAAGGAGCGGATCATGAGCGACACCGACACCGACCACGCCGTGCTGTGGACCCGCGGGTTGCGCAAGCACTACGGGCAGGGAGAGGGACTGGTGCGTGCCGTGGACGGGGTCGATCTCGACGTCGCCCGGGGCGAGACGGTGGCGGTGATGGGGCCGAGCGGCTGTGGGAAGTCGACGCTCCTGCACCTGCTGGGCGGTCTGGACCGGCCGTCGGGAGGCGAGGTGTGGCTGGCCGGGCGGCGCATCGACGGGATCGGGGAGAGGGCCCTGGCCCGGGTGCGGCGCCGCGAGGTCGGCTTCGTGTTCCAGGCCTTCCACCTGATGGACGAGCTGACCGCGGTGGAGAACGTCGAGCTCCCGGCACTGCTCGGTGGACGTTCGGCGGGAACGGCACGGCGACGGGCCGTCGACCTGCTCGACCGGGTGGGGCTCGCCGACCGGGCGGGCTTCCTCCCCGCCGCGCTGTCCGGCGGCCAGCGTCAGCGGGTCGCGATCGCCCGGGCGCTGAGCAACGAGCCGCTGGTCCTGTTCGCCGACGAGCCGACCGGCAACCTGGACAGCGCGTCCACGCTGGACGTCCTGCGGCTCTTCGACCACCTGCACGAGGCAGGGCAGACGCTGGTCATCGTGACCCACGACGCCCGCATCGCCGCCACCGCCGACCGGCTCATCGCCATGCGCGACGGCCAGTTCGTGGAGGAGACCCGGCTCACCGGCGGTTCCACGGGGCGTTTGAGCGCCCTGGTGGGACTGGAGGGCTGAGCCATGGGCCGCATCCTGCTCGTGGCTCGCATCGCCGGCCGCGACCTGCGGCGGCGCCCGGCCGAGGCCGCTCTCCTGCTGCTCGCGATCACGGCGGCCACCACCACGTTGACCCTCGGGCTGGTCCTCCATGACGTCGCCAGCGACCCCTACCGGCGGACCCGTGAGGCCACCGCCGGGCCGGACGTCGTGGCCAGCCTCTCGCCGGACCCGTTGGGGAGCCAGCCGGGCGACCTCGGCGAGCTCGAGGCGCTCGCTGACCTCCCCGGTGTCGTCGACCACAGCGGGCCGTACCCGGTCACCGGCGCGGTCCTGGAGGCCGGAGGCCAGCTGGCGACGGCGCAGGTCGAGGGGCGGGATCCGTCCGTCGCCGCGGTCGACCAACCCCAGCTGACCCAGGGCAGCTGGGTGGAGGACGGGGGCGTGGTGATCGAAGCCGCTCTGGCCGATGCGCTCGGCGTCCGCGCCGGGGACCGGATCGATCTGAACGACCGGTCGTTCCCGGTCGTCGGCGTGGCCGTCACCGCCGCCACGCCGCCCTACCCGAGCTTGAGCCCGACGGGCACCGCGGAGAACCCCCTGCAGTACTGCCCGCTCCCGTCGCCGTCTCCCTGTGACGAGCCGAACGGTGCCGATGGTGGCCCGACGCCTGAGCTGATAGGGGCGTTGCGCCGCGTCGACGCCGAGCATCCCGGGGTGGTGTGGGTGACGCAGGCCGACGCTCGCCGTCTCGTCCCGCAAGCGGACTCGCTCAGCTACGTCATGAACCTGAGGTTGGACGACCCGGCGAGCGCGCCGGCGTTCGTCGCCGGGCACCTCCCGTCCGGACTCTCGGCCGGTCCCCCGGGGGCGACGATCCCCGAGGTCGTCGCGCTGCGGTCGTGGCAGCAGATCCGGGACGAGTTCGCCGGCGATCTGAAGAGCAACGAGCAGGAGGTCCTGCTGATCGGCAGCCGTCTGCTGAGCCTGCTCGCGGTGGCCAGCGTCGCGGTGCTGGTCGGCGGCCGGATGGCCGACCAGACCCGACGCGTCGGGTTGCTGAAGGCCGTCGGTGGCACTCCGGGCCTGGTCGCGGTGGTGCTGCTCGCGGAGTACGTGGTCGTGGCCCTGCTCGCCGCCGCGGCCGGGCTGGCGGTGGGCTGGGGGATCGCTCCCGTGCTGGTCGACACCGGTGCCGGGCTGCTGGGAGGCGCTGGTGCGCCGTCCCTCACCACCTCGACCGTCGGCACGGTGGCGGCCATGGCGCTGGGGGTCGCGGTGGCTGCGACCTTCGTCCCTGCGGTCCGGGCCGCCCGGACCAGCACCGTCCGGGCCCTGGCCGACTCCGCCCGCGCCCCGCGCCGCACGGCTTGGCTCGTCGCGATCTCCGCCCGGCTCCCGGTCCCCCTGCTCCTGGGATTGCGGATGGCCGCCCGCCGGCCGCGCCGGGTCCTGCTGGCCGTCATCAGCATCGCGATCACCGTCAGCGGGATCGTCGCCGCCTTGGTCGCCCACGCCGACGCCCAGCTCGGTGACGATCGCGGGTCCAGCATCATGAACGAACGGCTGGACCAGATGCTGCTGGTGATCATGGTGACGCTCGTCGCCCTCGCGGCCGTCAACGCGATCTTCATCACCTGGGCGACGGCGCTGGATGCCCGGCACTCCTCGGCGCTGTCGCGGGCGCTGGGCGCCACTCCCCATCAGGTCAGCGCGGGGCTCGCGGTGGCCCAGGTCCTACCGGCCCTGGCCGGTGCGCTCCTCGGGATCCCGGGAGGCCTCGCGCTCGTCGCCGCCGTGAGTGGGGAGGACACGGCGAACCCGCCGCTCGGGCAGCTGCTCGCGGTGGTGCCCGTGACCGTGCTCGTGGTGATCGCGCTGACCGCGATCCCGGTCCGCATCGGCGCTCGCCGTCCCGCGGCTGACGTCCTGCGAGCCGAGCTCGCCTGATGGAGCTCATCGACGGAGACCGGTGCGTGGCGGAGACCGATGCCGTCCTGGCCGCCGCCCGGGCCGGTGACGAGACCGCGTTCGCCGCGCTCGTCGACCGCCACCGGACCGAGCTGCGGGTGCACTGCTACCGCATGCTCGGGTCGCTCGACGAGGCCGAGGATCTGGTGCAGGAGACCTTCCTGCGGGCGTGGCGGCGCCTCGCCCAGTTCGAAGGGCGGTCGACGTTGCGGGCTTGGCTGTACCGGATCGCGACCAACGCGTGCCTCGACGTGCTCGGATCCGGTCTCCGCCGGGTGCTGCCGCATCACCTCGCGCCGGCCTCCGATCTCCACGACCTGCGGCCGGTTCGGTCTGACGTCCCCTGGCTGCAGCCCTTCCCGGATCAGCTCCTCGAGCCGGTCGCGCCGGGTGACGAGGACCCGGCAGCGGTCGCGGTGCGCCGGGAGACCATCGAGCTGGCCTTCATCGCGGCCATCCAACACCTGGCGCCCCGGCCCCGGGCGGTGCTGATCATGCGGGACGTGCTCGGCTGGCCCGCCAAGCAGACCGCCGCCACGTTGGAGATGAGCCTGGCCTCGGTCAACAGTGCCTTGCATCGAGCGCGCTCGACGCTGCGACAGGAGCTGCCGGACCGGCGGCTGGACTGGTCGCCGACCACCGCGCCGGACCACGCGCAGCGTGTGGCGGTCCGGCGCTACATGCAGGCTCTGGAGCGCGCCGACCTCGCCGCGGTGGCCGAGCTGCTGGCCGAGGACATCCGCACCACCATGCCGCCGTGGCCGACCTGGTTCCAGGGCCGGCAGGACGTCATGCGCGCTCTGGCGGCCAGCTGGGACCCGACCGCTCCCGGCTACGTCGGCCGGTTCCGGACGTTGCCGACCCGCGCCAACGGCCAGCCGGCCGTGGCGACCTACGCCCGGCGCCTCGACGACACCGAGCACCTCCCGTTCGCGATCTCGGTGCTCACCTTCGTCGGGACCACGATCACCGAGATCGTCGCCTTCCACGACGTCGGCTTGTTCCCCGCGTTCGGTCTGCCGGCGACGGTGCCGAGCGCGGTGTGAACACTTTTCGCGCCCGGTGCCGTCTCAACCAGGGCGCACGACTGCCGATCCCTGGAGGTGAACGATGGCGCAGCTGATCTACGTGACGATCGCGTCGGTCGACGGCTACATCGAGGACGAGGCCGGGAAGTTCGACTGGGCCGAGCCGAGCGAGGAGGTGCACGCGGCCGTCAACGACCTCGTCCGCCCGGTCGGGACCTTCCTCTACGGCCGACGGATGTACGAGACCATGGCCGTCTGGGAGACCGACACCGGTCTCGCCACCCAGCCCGGGCCGATAGGCGACTTCGCGCGGATCTGGCAGGCCGCCGACAAGGTCGTGTACTCGACGACGCTGTCGCCGCAGGTGCCGACCCGGCGGACCCGCATCGAGCGGACCTTCGACCCTGATGCCGTGCGGCAGCTGAAGGCTTCGGCCCCGCGTGACCTGATGATCGGTGGTGCGGGCCTCGCGGCCGAGGCGTTCGCGGCCGGGCTGGTCGACGAGCTCCACCTCGTCCTCCGGCCGGTTGCGGTCGGCGGCGGCAAGCCCGCCCTCGGACACGGTCTCCGCCTCGATCTCGAGCTGCTCGACCAGCGGCGCTACACGGACGGGACCGTCCACCTCCACCACCGCGTGACCACCTGAGCTGCCCGGCGAAGGATGGAGTCGGGCCGTTGACTTCCTAGCCTGCGCGGATGCGTGTGTGGGTGGTTCGACATGGTTGTGCCGGGGACAAGCGGCACTGGCGGGGGCCCGACGAGGAGCGGCCCCTCGACGACGTGGGCGTCCGGCAGGCCGAGGCGCTCGCGGTGCTGCTGGCCGACATCGGGATCCGGCGCATCGGGAGCAGCCCGACGCGCCGCTGCCGCGACACCGTCGCGCCGTTGGCCCGGCGGCTCGACCTCCCGGTCGAGGACTGGAGCAGGCTCGGGCCCTCGAGCGACGGTGCCGCCTTGCTCGATCTCATCGTCGACGAAGGTGGCGATCGGGCCGTCCTCTGCACCCACGGGGAGACCATGACGTCGGCTCTCGCGGCACTGCGAGCCGGGGGTGCGCCCGTTCCCGCCGAGGCGGACGACCGGCTGCTCGGCAAGGGCACGGTCTGGGCGCTCACCGTCGACGACGGGACCATCGTGGCCTTCGACCACCTGGAGCCATCCCCGCCGGTGAGTTGCGCCGTCCACGATCCGCCCCGCGGCGCGGGTGACAGGTCGCTAACAGGCGGTTAGCAACGGCTTCGTACCGTCGCCCCGGGGTGTGCCATGGGGCGACGAGAACAGGTCACGTTCCGAGCGGTCTTCGCGGTCGCGGAGTTCCGCGGGATGTGGGCGGCCGAGGCGTTCTCCCAGGCCGGCGACCAGCTGGCCCGGGTGGCCCTGGCGATCCTGGTCTACGACAGGACCGGCTCCGCGGCCCTGACCGGATTGACCTTCGCGCTGACCTTCGCGCCCTCCTTCCTGGGCGGCATCTTCCTGTCCGGGCTGGCCGACCGGTTCCCCCGCCGCGAGGTGATGGTCGCGGCGGACCTGCTGCGGGGGGCTCTGGTCGCCTTGGTCGCCATCCCCGGGCTGCCCTTTCCCGTGGTGTGCGTGCTGGTGGCGCTGGTGTCGTTCCTCCAGGCCCCGTTCAAGGCCGCACAGCTGGCCCTGCTGCCCGACGTCCTGCCCGGCGGTCTCTTCGAGGTCGGCATGGGCATCCGCCAGATCACGATGCAAGCCGCCCAGCTGGTCGGCTTCGCCGGGGGCGGCCTGCTCGTCAGCCTGCTCAATCCGTACCTGGCCCTCGTCCTGGACACGCTGACCTTCGTGGCGTCGGCGGCCTTCGTGCGCTTCGGTGTCCGGGACCGCCCCGCCGCGCTGAAGGCCGCGGACAAGCCGTCCTTCCTCGGCTCCGTGGGTGGCGGTGTCCGGATCGTGCTCCGGGACCGCGCGGTGCGGGTGCTCGTCCTGTTCGGGTGGCTGGTCGCGTTCCTGATCGTCTACGAGGGGCTGGCGGCGCCGTACACCAAGGAGATCGGCGGCAGCGACATCGCGGTCGGTCTGATCCTGGCCAGCGACCCGCTGGGAAGTGTGATCGGTGCCCTGGTCTTCAGCCGTTGGGTGCCACCGGCGCTCAAGCCGCGCCTCGTCGGGTGGCTGGCCATCGGCAACTGCCTGCCGCTATTGGTGTGCTTCGCGAAGCCGAACCTGGTGGTGTCGGTGGGGCTGTTCGCGCTGGCGGGGGCCGTGGGCACCGCGGTGTTGCTGGAGTCCGTCGCGCTGTTCGCCCGCCGGGTGCCCGACGAGAACCGAGCCCAGGCGCTGGGACTCGGGCAGTCCGGGACAGCGACGATCCAGGGCATCACGCCCCTGATGGCGGGCCTGTTCGCCGACCAGGTCGGTACCGCCAGGGCGGTCGGCGCAGTCGGCGTCATCGGCTTGGCCGTCGCGGTGCCGCTGGCGGTGTCGTGGCAGCGGACCTTGACCGCGGACGCCGAGGAGGCCGCGGCCGCCCCCGCGGTCACGGGAGCTCGGGAGGAGGACGACACGGCGGCCGCCGCGGCGAGCGAACCCGTGGCCAGGTCGGAGGGAGGAGCGGCCTAGGAGGCCGCGCTGTAGCGGTCGGGCGCGACCCCGCGGCCGGCGACCTCGCTCGTCGGCTCCGGCGCGACCAGGTCGTGGACCAGCTCGTCGAGGGTCCGACCCGACACGGCCAGGACCCGGGCATCCCAGGCGGCGCGGCCGGCGGCCTCGATCCACCGCTCCCGGGCCGCGTCCAGGCGCCGGCCGAGCAGCGGGGGCGTCGTCAGCCCGTAGCGGTCATGGAGGAGATCGGCGGCTCGGACCGCTCGGGCAGCCGTGTCGATGTCGCGGGCGGTCTGCGCCAACCCGGCGAGCGGAATGAGCCGATAGAGCGGGTAGCCGAGCTCCGACTGCTTGGCGAGGATCGTGCGCAACGTGATCGCGGCCTTCTCGTACTGGTCGAGCGCCAGCTGCAGCTCGGCGCGGGCCCAGTTCCTCATGTGGCCGACACAGAGGCTGACGGTCGGGGTGACGCTGTCCACCTTCGTCACCAGCACCTCCACGGCACGGGCCGCGTCGCCGCGTTGGGCGCTGAGAACGGCCCACAGACAGAACCAGCAAGCCTCGCACGCGACATCGTCGGCCTCGGCGGCCAGAGGCGCGACCTCGACCAGCAGGCGATCGGCCGCTGCTACGTCACGTTGGAACAGCAGGCAGAAGACGAGCTTGAGCATCCCCTGCACCTGCAGCTCGCGCAGCCCGTGGCGGCGTGCGATCTCGATGTCGCGTTCGTAGGCCGCGATGGCCTCGTCCATCCTGCCGAGCTGCGTGAAGGCCATGCCGAGGCGCTCCTGGGACCAGGCAAAGAGGGCTGGATCGCCGACGACCTCGGCCTGCTCGACCGCCGCCTGGCCGTGGACCACGGCTGCGACGGGATCGGTCCAGATCTCGGTCATGCCCAACGTCGTGAATGCCAGGGCCGAGCCTCGCGCGTCGCGCCGGTCGCGGTAGGACGTGAGAGCTTGCGCAGCCAGGCGCCTTGCGAGCCCGAACCGGCCGACCTCGTGCGCCAGGATGGCCGCCCGCAACATCGTCTCGGCATCGACCGCTGCATCGTCGACGCGGGCCAGGAGGTCCTCGAAGTAGTCCAGGCCCTCCCGCTCGCGGCCCTGGTTGCGCCAGTGCTGGTAGAGCCGGCCCGCCATCTCCAGCCCCGCCGTAGGGGTGTGGTCACGGAGCCAGTCGAGCGCGGCGCGGAGGTTGTCCCGCTCCATCTCGAGCAGCCCACTCGGAGCTGGTTGCCTCGTCGACACGTCGGCCAGCCACCGATGGAAGTAGAGGGCGTGCCGCCCTGCCGCCGCCTCGGCGGCCCCCTCGTGGCCCTCACCGTCGCCGCGGCTCCGGGCCTTCGCCGCGGCGAAGGCTCGGATGATGGGCAACATCGAGAAGCGGGGCTCGGCGCCGCCGACTGTGCTCTCTGCATGGACCAGGCCCAGCGCCACCAGCCGATCGAGGTGGTCCACTGCAGCGTTGTCGTCCACCACGGTCGTCGCCGCGTCCACTCCCCAGCTCGAGGGGAAGACCGAGAGGCAGCCGAGGGCGTGCCGGGCGGCGTCGCCGAGCAGTCCGTAGCTCGCGTCCAGGGCGTTGAGCAGGGAGGCATGTTGCGGCGTGGCTGTGTCCGACAGGTCGCGCAGGGACAACGGGTCGCGGCGAACCGAACGGAGGAGCTCGTGCGCACCGCGCACCCGCCACTGCTTGGCCGCCAGCTCCAGAGCGAGGGGCAAGCCGTCGAGCCGGCGGCAGATCTCGCCGACGACCGGCCCGTTCCGGGAGGTCAGCTCGAAGCCGGGCGTCACTGCCCGCACCCGCTGGACCAGGAGTTGCACCGACTCCACCGATCCCAGCACGCCAGGGTCGCCCTGGGTCTCCGTCGGCAGGGCGAGGGGTCGCACCGGCCACTCGTGCTCGCCGGTGACGCCGACCGGGGCGCGGCTGGTGGCCAACACCGTGGTCGCGGGCATCCTCCCCAACAGATCGGCCAGCACCTCGTCGATGCCGACGAGATGCTCCAGGTTGTCGAGGGCCAGGAGGGCCGGCTGCTGCCCGATCCGTTCGGCGATCCCGGCTGGGCTGACCACCGGGGCGTCGACGACGGCGGCGATCGCGTCGACGACGTGGCGGACATCGCTGATCGACGCCAACGGGACCCACCAGGCGGGTCCCGTCGCCTGACACCGTCGAGCCAGCTCCAATGCCAGCCGGGTCTTGCCGACCCCGGCGACCCCGGTCAACGTGACCAACCGGACCGTGGGTGCCGACAGGATCCGGGTCAGCGCACCGAGCTCGGGGTCGCGACCCACCAGCGGCACCAGCGGCGCGGGGACCGAGCCCTCGTCACTGGCGCCGCCTCGGCCGAGGTCGTCGTCGTGGTCGACGGCGAGCGCGATGAACTGCCCCCGCTCGGCGCCGCCGATGCTCAGCGCCTCGGCCAACGCACCGACCGACGCCAGCCTCGGGGCCCGCACCCGGCCGCCCTCGATGTTGCGGATGGTCCGGACGCTCACCCCGGACAGCTCGGCCAGCCGCTCCTGCGACAGCGCTGCCGCCTGTCGTCGGGAGCGCAGCGCGTCAGCGAGCGTTGCCCCCTCGCTCGCCGTGTCCGGGCCTCCGAGCGTTCCCATCGCGCCCCAGCATGCCCGAGCGGCCCGCCGAATGGCGCGTCAGGCACGATGTGGTCAGCGCCACCAGGCCCGAGCTACGGCGAGACTGACGACCGCGACGGCCACGACCGCAATGGCAACGATCGCCACAACGACCACCGCTCGCGTGGTCGCCCACGCCCGACGTTCGTACTCGGGCTCTGCTCGTGGAGCACTGTCCGCACTGCGGTCCATACGACTTCGATCCGATCGGGTTGGGTGCGTGTGGCCCAGCCCGGCCGCACCGGATGGGTGCCGGACGTCGACGGGGGCGGACGGTATGAGTCCCTTGCTAGCAAGGCGTTAGCCAGATCTCGCGACCCGCCGACGCGGCCGATGTGGTTAGGCACCCCCGGGTGCACGGGCAGGCCGCAGGAGCGCAGACGGGGTGAGCGCCGGGAGCGGATTCTCGGCGCCGTTGGTGTTGACGCGGTTCTTCGGCCGGGAAGCAGCATTCCTGCTGGGTGCAGCCATCGCAGCGTCGACTTACGAGAGCGGGATGCGTGCGTGATGGAGCGCCTGTGCGGCTCGGGGTCATACCGAATGGGTATGTCGCCACGCCTGTTCGTTATGTCGCCACCCAGGCGCCTGCGGTCCCGGCTCGGCGGACCTCAGGCGTCGCCGTGGTCGGGCTGGTCGTCGGGGGCGACGGTGACGACGACCTTGCCCCGGGCGTGGCCCTCCTCCACGTAGCGGACAGCGAAGGGCACCTCGGTGAGGGAATACGTGCGGTCGATGACCGGCGTGACCCGGCCGGACTCGACGAGGTCGGTCAGCTGCTGCAGGTCCTCGCCGTTCGGCGTCATGACGAAGCTGGTGATCCTCTGGCTCACGAACGGTGACAGGAGGCGTCCCCTGACCATCCGGCCGAAGGGCCCGATCCAGCGGCCCGAGGCGTCGCCGCTGATCTGCACGAGCGTCCCCTGCGGGCCGAGCACCCGCCGGCAGTGCGATGGCGTGGCGGTCCCGACGATCTGGAGCACGAGGTCGTAGCGCCGTTCGCCGCGGATGGGGTCGTCGGTCGTGTAGTCGATCACGTGGTCGGCACCGAGCGATCGGACCAGCTCGAGGTTCCGGGTGCTGCAGACGGCGGTCACCTCGGCGCCGAAGGCCTTGGCGATCTGGATCGCGAAGGTCCCGATGCCTCCCGATGCGCCGATGAGCAGGACCCGTTGCCCGGCCTGGAGGCGCCCGCGATCGCGCAGCGCCTGGAGCGCGGTCAGAGCGGCGACCGGCACCGCCGCGGCCTGCTCGAAGGAGAGGTTGGCCGGCTTGCGGGCCAGCAGGTCGACGGGGACGCGCACGTACTCGGCGAAGGCCCCGAACCCCCGCATGATGGGGCTCCCGTAGACCGCGTCGCCCACCTGGAACGACGATGCGTCGCGACCGACGGCGTGGACCCGCCCGGCGACGTCGCACCCGAGGACCTGGTTCTTCGGTCGGCGCAGGCCGAGCTGCACGCGGGCCAGGTAGGGCTCGCCCCGGACCAGGTGCCAGTCCGCAGGGTTGGCGGAGGTCGCGTGGACCCGGACGACCACGTCATCGTCGCCGGGCACCGGCACCTCGATGTCCTCGGGTTCGAGGACCTCGTCCGGCGGGCCGTAGTCGCGGGACACGATCGCCTTCATCGGGCTGCTCCGTTCACGGGAGGACGACTACCTACGCTGTAGGTCTACGGCGTAGATAGTGGAACCTACGGCGTAGGTTGTCAAGCGTCCCGGAGCCGTTCGAGGCCGTCGAGGATCAGGTCGAGGGCGAAGGCGAACTCCAGCTGGTCGTCGCACCCCGATCCGACGACCGTGGCCTCGTCGTGGCTGATCTGGAGCAGCATCTCCGAGAGGTGCGGGAACTCGCCGGCCATCCGGCGGGCCGTGAGGGCCAGCACCTCCGGCCCCTCGGCCAAGGGGCCGGTCACGTCGAACAGCTCCTGGGTGAAGCCCAGCATCCGGCTCCCGAGGACGTGGAGCGCGTGGTGCATGAGATCGACCGAGAAGCCGCCGTCCCGGAGGACGCCGGCCACGGCCTCGAAGTGCCGCATGA
>Ga0075431_100001453_pt1 | contig 21848 bp, 24 predicted proteins | sample RhiMetdeltSRZDD5_FD_75297 | JGI IMG/M metagenome (GOLD analysis project Ga0075431, IMG submission 75297) | Populus rhizosphere microbial communities from Tennessee, USA - Rhizosphere MetaG P. deltoides SRZDD5 | ecosystem: Host-associated > Plants > Roots > Rhizosphere > Soil | place: USA... | reverse complement strand
ACGTACCAGGTGCTTTCAGTCATCGCGGGCGATCGGCCGGGTCTCCTTTCCCGCATCGCACGCGTGCTCACGGCTTACGACATCAATTTGCATACGGCCAAAATCAACACGCTCGGGTCCCGCGCCGAGGACGTGTTCCTCGTGACGGGCCCCGCGCTTTACGACGCCAAGACTGTCGTGCGATTCGAGGCGGATCTCGTCGAGCAGCTCCGCACCTAGCACGCGCGAGGCTCACTCGTGACGACTGGTTTTTCGGAATTGCGTGGCGCGGGTCTCATCGCGGTTCGTGGTCCCGACGCAATCGCATTTCTTCATGCGCAGCTCACGAGCGAAGTGGTCGGCCTCGCGTCCTCACACACGCAATACAGCGGCTATTGCACACCTAAAGGCCGCCTCCTGGCGACGTTCCTTCTGTGGCGCATGGATGACGAAATCGTTCTGCAGCTGCCCGAAAGCTTGCGTGCAGACATTCAGGCGAAGCTTGCGAAGTACCTGCTGCGCTCGCGCGTGGAGCTTGTGTCCGCCACGGCCGCCTTCCGGCTGTTCGGCGTCTGGGGCAGCGCGGCAGCGGATGGACTCGCGGGAATCGTCGACGCGGTCCCGGAGAGAACGCACGAGGTCGTGTCAGAAGAGAATGTACGCGTCGCACGTGCGCCGCTCGATCGCTTCATCGTCGCCGCTGCGGCGGAGCGTGCGGAGGACATACGCGCCACGCTCCGGTCGCGCATGCCGGAAGAGCCGGAGAGCGCCTGGTTACAGCGTGAGATCGAAGCCGGCGTACCGATGGTGCTTGCGGAAACGCAGGACCGGTACGTGCCGCAGATGCTCAACTTCGATCTCCTCGGGGCGGTGAGTTATACGAAAGGCTGTTACCCGGGGCAGGAAGTCGTCGCCCGAATGCATTACCTGGGCCGCCTCAAGCAACGCATGTATCGCGTCCACGTCCCAACCGGACTTCCGCCCGCTCCCGGCGATGCGCTATTCAGCCCGACGTTCGGTCCCGATCAGGCGAGCGGAGGCATCCTGTACGCCGCTCCCGTCGGCGGGGGCTACGACGCTCTGGCGGTGATCCAGACGAGCATCGTTCGGTCGGAAGCAGTCCACTGGAAATCGCTGGACGGGTCTACCGTCGAGGTAAAGCCGCTCCCGTATACTATTCCGGACTGAGGTGCGTCGCGGCCCGTTTTCGGCATGCCCTTTGCAGCAGGATGGCATAGATGGCACATCGAATAGTCGATGTGCTCCGCGGTTCTTCTTTTGGCAGGTGCGAAAATGGGCGTTATCGAGTCGTTCTTTCTGCTGATCGGCAGATGGTTTGGTTACGTGGGCGCATGTGTATTCGTGCCGGATGCGACCTGTCGTCCGTTTCTCGCTTTCATCGCGCTCGGTGCCGCGGCATGTGCGGCCCTTACGCTGGTCGTGATGGCTTATCGCGCCGCTGGGCGGCGCGACGCCGCGACGGCAGAGGCGTCTCCAACCCCTGTGCGAAGCAACACCACGCAGGAACGGCCGCGCCGGCCCGCGCCCGATCAGACGCCCGCTTCCCAGCCCGCGCTCCAGACTCCCTTGCGCGCAGCGGCTTGACGCCACGCGCGGGGTGACGCCGCGCCACTCGCCTTCCCAAGGGCGTCGCCCTACAATTCGAGGCCCCAGGAGCGACGATGGCGTACTCGTACTTCATCTATTATCGTGTGGCGCCCGAGCGCGTCCAGAGCTGCGAAGTGCGCGTGCTCCAGCTTTTTTCCATGCTCAAGGAAACGACGACCATAGCCGGCCGCCTGCTGAAAAAGCGTAGTGAGCCGCTGCTGTGGATGGAAGTCTATGAGAACGTCCGTGACGACGCGAAATTCGAGCTCGAGCTGGAGCGGGCTGCCGTGCAGCTCCAGATCGCCGAGTGCCTACAGGAAGGATCCACCCGGCGTCTCGAATGCTTCGAAACCTGAGGAACCCTCGTCGTCAGCGGCGCACGACCGATGTGCCTGATTCTGTTCGCGGCACGCGCGCACGCCGAATACCCGCTGATCGTTGCAGCCAACCGCGACGAATCGTACTCGAGGCCTGCGGCGCCGGCGGGGTTCTGGGACGACGATCCGCGCGTCTGTGCAGGACGCGACCTCCAGCACGGAGGAACATGGCTCGGGCTCTCGAAGGAAGGCCGCTTCGCTGCAATCACCAACTATCGCCAGCGACCCCGTAGCGCCCGCGGCGAGCACTCACGCGGCAAGCTGACACGCGACTTCCTGACAGGCGCGCAACTGCCGGCCAGGTATGTGCGGGACGTCGAGCACCGGGCGGCCGCGTACACCGGTTTCAGCCTCATCGTCGGGGACCTGAACGAGCTGTGGTTCTACTCGAACCGCGGGAACGGCCCGCAGCGCATCACCGATGGCGTGCACGGGTTGAGCAATCACCTGCTCGACGAGCCCTGGCCGAAGGTTCGCGGTGGCATTGCGGCGCTGCAATCGCTGCTTCATGCCGGAGAAGCAGAGCTCACTCAGACACTTTTCAGGGTCCTCGCCGATCGCGCGCCGGCGCCCGATCACCTGCTCCCTTCCACCGGGCTCGAGCTGGAGCGGGAGCGCGCCGTGTCCGCGGCTTTCATCCCGGGCGCGACCTATGGCACGCGGGCATCTACTGTAGTGCTGGTCGGCGCAGACGGACGCGTGGTCTTCCTGGAACGCCGGTTCGGACCGGAGGGCGCGTCGCTGGGGGACACCGAGCTGCGATTCGAGCTCGGTCTCACTCCTCCAGTTCAGGCGCAAGCCTGAGCTCCATGGCGCGGTGCGGGATGCCGGCCTCCTGAAACTCGTCGCTCACCGCTTCGAAACCATAGCGCTCGTAGAACCCCAGTGCGTGCGTCTGTGCATGGAGCCTCACCACCCGACAGCCTTCCTTCACAGCGAAGGCGAGTAGCGTCCTGAGGATTGCCGCGCCAACGCCGCGGCCTCTCCAGTCCCGTGCGACAGCCATGCGGCCAATCTGACAATCGAGACTGAGCCTGCCGGTACCGATCGGATCGCCATCGCCACTCATCGCGAGGACGTGATACGCGCGCTCGTCGACTTCATCCCACTCGAGCTCCTCGGGCACGTTCTGCTCTTCGATGAAAACCGTGCGTCGAAGTGCGCGGAGGTCTTCGCGCCGCGCATTCCAGTTCACAGGCCTCACGACGAAGGCAGTCTCGATCATCGCTGAATTATAATCGCCGCGAAAATGGATCCGAGTCGACACGCTTCGTACGCAACGCTGCGCTGGCGCGATGGTGCGCTGGAATTGCTGGACCAACGCGCGCTACCGGACGAGCAACTCTACGTACGCTGCGAAGACGCAGCGAGTGTAGCAAAAGCGATCCGCGACATGGTCGTACGCGGCGCACCGGCGATCGGATGCGCTGCAGCATACGGCGTTGCACTCGAGGCACAACGCTTCGCGGCATCGCCGCGTATGGAATTCGACGAACGGCTCGAGAGTGCCTTTCGCGTGCTCGCGGAAAGCAGGCCTACCGCGGTGAATCTTTCGTGGGCGCTTCAGCAAATGCGGACGCATGTCGGAACGCGTGTGGGCGCACCGTCATCCGAAACGGCCGCCTCGCTGCTCGCTTGTGCGCACCAGATTCTGGAAGAGGATATCCGGCTCAATCGCGCAATGGGCGAGCATGGAGCGCAACTGCTCGGTCAAAGCGCGCGTGTGCTCACTCACTGCAATGCCGGCGCGCTGGCGACGGCCGGTCATGGCACCGCGCTCGGCGTGATCCGATCCGCGGTGGAAGCTGGAAAGCAGATCGAAGTGTACGCGGACGAAACGAGACCGTTCCTGCAAGGTGCGAGATTGACGGCGTGGGAGCTGCAGCAGGACGGCATCCCGGTCACGCTCATTGCGGACAGCGCGGCGGCATTCCTGATGGCCCGAACGCGGATTGACGCAGTCATCGTCGGCGCAGACCGCGTCGCAGCGAACGGGGACGTGGCCAACAAGATCGGCACCTACGGTCTCGCGGTACTCGCGAGGCGGCACGGCATTCCGTTTTATGTCGCGTGTCCTCTATCGACGATCGACGTGACAGTCGCGACCGGCGCCGAAATACCGATCGAAGAGCGCAGCGCAGACGAAGTCGCGGGATATCGGGGGATCCGATGGGCGCCGCAGGGGATCGCAGTAGCCAATCCCGTGTTCGATGTGACGCCCGCGGAGCTCGTGAGCGCGCTGATTACCGAAAAAGGCGTCGTGCGGGAGCCGGACGCTGCAAAGATCGCCGCCCTGATGAACACCGCGCCGTAAGAATTATTTATGTAGCGCCGCGAGGCGCCTAGACCCTTGTTGCGCCCGCAGGGCGCGTCGTAGGTTTAAATCGTCAGGCCGCCGCTGACTTCGATCACGGCGCCGTTGATATAACTCGCTTCGTCGGAAGCGAGAAACGCGAACGTGTTTGCGATCTCCTCGGGCCTGCCGAGGCGCCCCATGGGCACTTTCTCTTCGAGCGCGTGCAGGACACGCTCGGGTATCGAATTCAATATGTTCGTCGCGATGAAACCCGGACACACGGCGTTCGCGCGGATCCCTTTACGTCCCAGCTCGCGCGCCCACGTCTTCACCATTCCGATGACCCCGAACTTGCTCGCGGCATAGTTCGTCTGGCCGAAGTTGCCGTAGAGTCCGACAATCGAGGAGGCGTTGAGAATCACACCGGACTGCTGCGCCAGCATCGCGTTCACGACCGCTTTCGTGCAGTTGTACACGCCTTTGAGATTGATCTCGATGACGTTGTCGAACTGATCCTCGGTCATGTTCTTCAACTGCGCATCCATGACGATACCAGCGTTGTTAACGAGACAATCTACGCGGCCCCATTTGGCAACCGTGACGTCGACCATGTGCTCGAGGCTTTGAATATCGCGGACGTCCGCGACGTAGCCGAACGCATCGCCGCGTGTTTCCTTGCACATCTGGACGGTTTCCTCGATCCATTCGGGGGTCAGATCGCACACCACGACCTTCGCCCCTTCCTGCGCGAATTTCACGGCCGTCGCCTGCCCGATGCCCCGGCCCGCGCCGGTGATAATCGCGACCTTGTCCTGTAGTCTCATGGGGAGTCACCCTTTCCGATATGGATGTTGCGGCTCTTGCTGCAATTTGGCGCCGCACAATCTACCGCACTTTGCGGCATTGCACAATCCATGCCCGTCCGCGGCCGGCGCTAGATGTTGGGGTGAACCCTTACGGATCAACTAGATGTGGGCCTCCCACAACGCCGGATGCGCTTGGTGCGACGCGGATGTGTAAATTCCGTCGGCAAATCGACGAAATTTCATCGGCGGGCCGCAAAAAATTGCTGCAGCAGTGTTGCGGACTCGACTTGCAGCATGCCGCCCGTCACGACGGTATGGTGGTTCAGGCGCCGTTCGGCAAACGGATTCGCCACACTGCCGCATGCGCCGGTCTTCGGGTCTTGTGCCCCATAGATCAGCCGGGCGATGCGCGCGTGCAGAATAGCCCCGGCGCACATGATGCACGGCTCGAGCGTGACATAGAGGTCACAGCGCCCCAAACGGTAATTGCCAAGGCGCCGCGCCGCGTCGCGCAAAGCGACGATTTCCGCGTGCGCCGTCGGGTCGTGCGCCGATATGGGATGGTTATAGCCGCGCCCTACGATCTCTCCAGCCCTGATCACCACCGCGCCGACGGGCACCTCGCCCGCTGCAGCCGCCTGCGAGGCCAGCTCGAGGGCGGCGCGCATGAATATTTCGTCGCCGTTCGCAGCCCGCTCCGTTCCGTCATCACTACGCATAACTCATCGCGTCGCGGGCTCGATCTGCTCCGGGGTCGCATCCCCGCAAGCGGGCGCGTCGAAGGCTGGAAGAGGGGCCCCTCTGGGGATCTGACGCCGGAGACGCGCGCGGATCGGCGTTCACCCGACGCGCCATGATCGGCTCCGCAGTCGCATCCCGCAAGCGGATCCCTGCTCTACGCGTCGCCGATCCCTGCTTCTCCCTCCGCAGCCCGCTCCGTTAGCGCCATCCGTTCTCATAACTCTTCGCGTCGCGGGCTCGATCTGCTCCGGGGTCGCATCCCCGCAAGCGGGGCCCCTGCTTCTCCCTCCGCAGATCATTCCCACTCGATCGTCGCGGGAGGCTTGGAGGAGATGTCGTACACGACGCGGTTGATCCCGCGCACTTCGTTGATGATCCGATTCGACACGCGCGAGAGGAGCGCGTGCGGCAGCTCCGCCCACTGCGCCGTCATGAAGTCCACCGTCTGAACGGCCCGCAGCGCGACCACGTATTCATACGTGCGGCCATCGCCCATTACGCCGACCGAACGCACGGGAAGGAAGACGGCGAATGCCTGCGCCGTCTGCTCGTACCATCCGGCCGCGCGAAGCTCGTCGATGAAAATCGCATCGGCGCGCTGCAGAAGCTCCGCATATTCGCGCTTCACTTCACCAAGGATGCGCACGCCGAGGCCGGGACCGGGGAACGGGTGCCGGTACACCATGTCGTGCGGAAGCCCAAGCGCGATGCCGAGCTCGCGCACCTCGTCCTTGAAAAGCTCTCGCAGCGGCTCAAGGAGCTTGAGATGCAGCGTCTCCGGCAGGCCGCCGACGTTGTGATGCGATTTGATGCTCATCGCTTTCTTGGTCTTCGCGCCGGCGGACTCGATCACGTCCGGATAGATCGTGCCCTGCGCGAGCCACTTCGCGTTGCGGACCCTCGCGGCTTCACGCTGGAATACTTCGACGAAATGCCGTCCGATGATCTTCCGCTTTTCCTCCGGGTCGGTGACACCGGAAAGGGCCGAGTAGAACTCATCCGCGGCGTCGACATGAACGACCTTCACGTGCATGTGCTTGGCGAACTGATCCAGGACCTGTTCGGCTTCGTTGAGCCGTAGCAGGCCGTGATCGACGAACACGCACGTGAGCTGCTCGCCGATGGCGCGGTATATAAGCGCAGCGGCAACCGATGAGTCGACGCCACCGGACAGGCCGAGTATGACTTCATCGGAACCGACCGTCTCCCGGATCCGGGCGATGGATTCCGAAACATAGTCCGGCATGTTCCAGTCGCCCTCGCAGCCGCAGATTTCGTAGACGAAGCGATGCAGCAGCGCCTTGCCTTGCAGTGTATGGGTGACTTCCGGGTGGAATTGCACGCCGTAGAAGCGTCTCGCCTCGTCAGCCATTCCTGCAATCGGACAGCTCTCGGTCGAGGCCATGAGCTTGAATCCGGGCGGCATCTCGACGACCTTGTCGCCGTGGCTCATCCACACTTTGAGCATGCCGTGGCCTTCAGGCGTCCGTAAGTCTTCGATGCCGTCGAGAAGCTTCGTGTGCCCGCGCGCGCGGACTTCAGCGTACCCGAATTCCCGCACGGTGCCCGGCTCGACTCTGCCGCCGAGCTGCTGCGCCATGGTTTGCATGCCGTAGCAGATGCCGAGCACGGGTACGCCGGCCTTGAATACCGCAGCGGGCGCGACGTCCGTGCCCGTGTCGTATGCGGACATGTGACTGCCGGACAGGATGATGCCCTTCGCGCCGAATTCGCGCACGAAGCCGTCGGAGACATCGCCCGGATGGATCTCGCAGTAGACCCGAGCTTCGCGCACGCGGCGCGCGATCAGTTGCGTGTACTGCGCCCCGAAATCGAGGATGAGGATTTTTTCGTGCGTCACTCGATTCGGTAGTTCGGTGCTTCTTTGGTGATCTGTACGTCGTGCACGTGCGATTCGCGGATGCCTGCCGTCGTGACCTCGACGAACTCGGCTTTCGTTCTCACGTCTTCGATCGTCCTGCAGCCGAGGTAGCCCATGCTCGCGCGCAATCCACCCATGAGCTGCTGGATGAGCGGAACGAGGCCTCCTTTGTAAGGCACGCGACCTTCGACGCCTTCAGGCACGAGCTTTTCGGTGTCGAGCTCGTCGGTCTCCTGGAAATAGCGATCGGCCGAGCCCTGCTGCATCGCGCCGAGCGATCCCATGCCGCGATACGCCTTGTACGATCGTCCCTGATAAAGCTCCGTTTCGCCCGGTGATTCTTCGGTCCCGGCGAAAAGGCTTCCGATCATCACGGCATGCGCGCCGGCAGCAATCGCTTTAGCGATGTCGCCCGAATATCGCACGCCGCCATCGGCGATGACGGGTACGTCAGTACGCCCAAGCGCTTTCGCCACATTGGCAACGGCCGTGATCTGCGGCACCCCGATGCCCGCAACGATCCGCGTCGTGCAAATCGAACCAGGGCCGATGCCGACCTTCACGGCATCCGCGCCGCTGTCGACGAGCGCTTTCGCCGCCGAGGCAGTCGCGATGTTTCCGCCGATCACCTGCGTCTTCGGATACTTACGCTTGATCCACTGCACGCGATTCAACACGCCTTGTGAATGTCCGTGCGCGGTGTCGACGACGATTACGTCCGAGCCCGCTTCGATCAACGCCTCGATCCGTTCTTCAGTCCCTTCCCCGACACCGACAGCTGCCCCGACTCGCAGGCGCCCGAGGTTGTCTTTGCAGGCGTGTGGATGCTCGGACGATTTCAGAATGTCCTTCACCGTGATGAGCCCGCGAAGCTCGTAGTTCCTGTCCACGACGAGCACACGTTCCAGTCGATGCTTGTGCATGAGCTCGAGCGCTTTCTCCCGCGGATCGCCTTCGTTCACCGTCACGAGCCGCTCGCGCGGCGTCATGATGTTCCTGATGGGCTGATCGAGCTGTGTCTCGAACCGCAGGTCCCGGTTGGTCACGATGCCTACCACCCGCCCGGACGGGCTGACGACCGGCAGACCGGAAATCTTGTGCTGCTGAGTAAGGTGCAGCACGTCCCGCACGGTCATGTCCTCCGTGACGGTAATGGGGTCTTTGACAACGCCGCTCTCGAACCGCTTGACCTTGGTCACCTGGGCAGCCTGAGCTCGCGGCGACATGTTCTTGTGGATGATACCGATGCCGCCTTCCTGGGCGACCGCGATCGCGAGCCGTGCTTCGGTCACCGTGTCCATGGCCGAGGATACGACGGGTATGTTGAGCTTGATGGCGCGCGTGAGCTGCGTGCTGAGATCTACTTCGCGCGGGAGTATCGTCGAGTGGGCGGGAACGAGGAGAACGTCGTCGAAGGTAAGGGCTTTCTCCACCACACGCATGTTCGGGTCCTTCGCAAAGTCCGCATTATACGCGGCGTGTCGTAAACGGCCAATAAAACCGTGCGTTACGTCTTTGCGTCGCCCCACGAAAACCGCTAACTTGCGCGTCGATCGCGCTCTGCAAAAGGAAAGCCGAAGCATGAAGCTCATCGCCGCATTGCTGATGGTGTTCTACGGGTATGCCGCTGCTGCCCAGGTCCACCGCTGTGTCGACGCAAGCGGCAAGGTCGTCGGCTACGCGAGCGAGTGCCCCGCAGGAACGAAGTCGGAGCAAACGAGCATCAAGAATGCGCCGGGGGCTGCGCCGTCCTCGCAGAAATCGCTTGCGGAGCGTGACGCCGATTTCCGCAAGCGGCAGATCGAGAAGCAGGAAGCGACGACCAAAGCGGAGAAGAAAAGTGCCGAGGCAGCCGAACGCAAGCGCGCGTGTGACGAGTCAAGGTCCTACCTGAAGGCTCTGCAGGAACGCCATCGTGTCGCACGCACTGATGCGAAAACAGGCGAACGCCGGTTGTTGAGCGACGCCGAGTATGCGCAGGAGCTCACCAGAGCCGAGCGCACCGTGACGCAAAGCTGTAACTAGATTAGCGCTCGCGCGACGCTCGGCGCCGCCGCGCCTGCTTGGGATCGGCAACGAGCGGACGATAGATCTCCACGCGATCGCCCCCCTCAAGCACGGTGTCCCTTCCGACCACGCGACCGTGAATGCCGATCGACGCGTATTCACGGAAATGCGGACAGTGCGCAGACAGCCCTGAAAGCCGGATCGCTTCGTCTGCGGTAGTGCCGGTCGCGACGGAGAGCGCGACGACGTGCTGTTCGTCCTGGCAACAATAGACGACTTCGATCGAAATGGGCTCGTCAGCCTGCATAGAGCTTGTCAGCCCGTTTGACGAAGGCATCCACCATCGTATTCGCGATATAGCTGAAGACCGGGCCGACGAGCTTCTCCAGCAGCTTGCTCGAGAATTCGTAGTGCAGCCGGAAATCGATGCGGCAAGCCTGCTCGGCGAGCGGAGTGAAGTGCCATTCGCCGTCGAGCACCCTGAATGGCCCCTCCACGAGTCTCGCCGTCATCCTGTGCGGCGGTTCTTTTGCGTTTTCGGTCGTAAAACTTTGCTTCACGCCGTGATAGTTGACGCGTATCGTGGCCCGCGTGCGGCTCTCGTCGCGGTAGAGCACTTCCGTGCCGCTGCACCACGGAAGGAACTGCGGGTACGCTTCGACCGCATCCACTAACGCGAACATCTGCTGTGCCGAATAGCCGACGAGCAGCTTTTTTTGAACGACCAATCCTTCTCCTGCCGCGCCTGCCGCCGCATGGCCAACTGTTAGAATAGCCGCCCTTGAAGCCGAGCGCTCCATGAGTATCGTTCAAAACAAAAAAGCCTTCCACGACTATTTCATCGAGGAACGCTTCGAAGCCGGGATCGCGCTCGAAGGATGGGAAGTGAAAGCGATTCGCGAAGGTCGCGTGCAGTTGAAGGAAGCCTACGTGATCGTGAACGGCGGAGAGGTTTTCCTGCTCGGCTCTCACATAAGCCCGCTTCCGACGGCTTCGACTCATATTCAGCCGGACCCCACTCGCACGCGCAAGCTTCTGCTCAAGGCAGGCGAGATCAGCAAGCTCATCGGCGCCGTCGAACGCGCGGGTTACACCCTCGTGCCGCTCGACATGCATTACCTGCGCGGCCGCGTCAAACTCGAGATCGGCCTGGCGAAAGGCAAGAAGCAGCATGATAAGCGTGAGGCGGAGAAGGACAGAGACTGGAAGAGAGAACAGCAGCGGCTGCTCCGCCAAAGTCGGTAGATGAAAAGCTTGCGGCGAAGCGCTGGTGAATTTTGCGCGACGACGCGCTAAACTCACGCGGTCGATCCGGAGGAAGCGTGGGCAGCACCGAAGCCGTACGTCGCAGGAAAAGAGTTCGGCGGCCGAACCTCAAGCTTGAAAAAGAAGCGGCGTGCATCGTCTGCGGAGTCGACGAAGTCGGATGCGCCCCGCTCGCGGGCCCGGTCGTTGCCGCGGCGCTGATACTTCCGGAGAAGCCTCTGCCCCGGAAGATCCTGAAGCTGATCAACGACAGCAAGATCGTCCCGGCACCGCAGCGCGAAGCCGCCGCCGCTGCGCTCCCCGAGTATTGCGTGATCAGTTTTGGAGAGGCGAGCGTGGAGGAGATCGACACGCTCAACATCTATCACGCACGCATGCTAGCGATGACGCGCGCGATTGCGGGGCTGAAGATCGCGCCGGAGCTGGCGCTCATCGACGGTAATGCCAGACCGAAAGGTCTCACCTGCTCGGTGCGAACCGTGGTGGACGGCGACGCCAAATGCCTGTCCATCGCCGCCGCATCGATCGTCGCGAAAGTCTCGCGCGATGCATACATGCATAAGCTCGCCGAGGAATTTCCCGGTTACGGCTGGGAGACGAATGTAGGCTATCCTACGCGCGATCATCGCAATGCGATCACGCGGCTGGGATTGACGCCGCACCATCGCCGCAGTTTTGCTTTCGTGCGCATGCATCTCGCTTTGCCGCTCTTTCCGGACGCGCCGATCCTGGAGCTCCACGCAGCAGACGAGAGCGATTGGAATTGAAGACGTACGTGTAGCTGCAGTACGTCGATCGAAGACCCTCGCAGCCGACCCGGGCCGCACATTGCATACGCAATGCAGTCGCCCGAGCGGGATCGCAGGGCAATAAACGGGGAGGAAATGAATGCACGAACCGCTACGCCGCTACTGGCGCGCGGCAGCCATTTCGATAGCACTCGCTATCCCGGCCGGATCGTATGGTGCCGAGGCCGCGCGCTATCCCGTCAAACCCGTCCGCCTCATCAATCCGTTTACGCCAGGGGGCTCCGTTGATATCGTCGCGCGCGGCGTTGCCCAGAAGCTGAGCGAAGCATGGGGCCAGCCGGTCATCGTCGACAACCGTCCGGGGGCCGGCACGACGATCGGCACAGGGCTCGTCGTCCGCGCGCCGGCGGACGGCTACACACTGCTCACCACCACCGGCACGATTGCGGTGAATGTCTCGCTCTATCGGGTTTCGAATCAATCGTGTGGTACGCGATGTTCGCGCCAGCTGCAACGCCACGCGCGATCACGCGGCAGGTGAACGCGCAGGTAAACCGGGTCCTGCAGCAGCCCGACGTGCGCGATCAGTTTCTGAAGATCGGCATGGTCCCGATCGGCGGCACGAGCGAAGCGCTTGCCCAGTACCTCGAGGTCGAGATTGCACGCTGGGCGAAAGTGGTGAGGGATGCAAACATACAACCGGTGGATTAGCACATGAGAAGCTCGGGTAAATCGAATTTCGGGCAAGCTGTCACGCCCAAAGCGCTGAAAGGCTTGGCAGCCGCCATGCCTTTGCTGTTGGCCGCGTCCGTCGCCTGCGCCGCCACGGAGGCCGAACGCTATCCGGTGAAGCCGATCCGCATCGTGGTTCCGTTCACGCCCGGGGGATCGAACGACCTGATCGCGCGCGTAATCGCGCAGAAAATGAACGAAGCCTGGGGACAGCCGGTCATCATCGACAACCGCCCGGGCGCCGGTTCTACCATCGGCATCGAGCTCGTCGTACGTGCGGCGCCTGACGGCTACACGCTCCTCACGACATCCGGCGGCATCGCGATCAACGTCTCACTCTACAAGCTGCCGTTCAACCCCGTTACCGATCTCGCGCCGGTCGCGCTGCTTGCGCAAATGCCTTATCTGCTTGCGGCAAACCCGTCGCTGCCCGCGAAGTCGACGCAAGACTTGATCAAGCTGGCGCGAGCCCAACCCGGGAAGGTCGTGTTCTCGTCATCCGGCGCAGGCACGTCATCGCATCTCACGATGGAGATGTTCAAATCCGCCGCGAAGCTCGACATGCTGCACGTGCCATACAAAGGCGGCGGTCCGGCGGTCAACGCGGTGATGAGCGGCGAAGCGCAGACGACATTCAACGTGATTACAGGCACGTTGCCTCACGTCCGTAGCGGCAAGCTGCGCGCACTCGGGGTGAGCAGCGCAAAGCGTGCGGACGTCGCGCCCGAGATCCCGACCGTGGCCGAGTCCGGTGTGCCGGGCTTCGAAGTGATCGCGTGGTACAACATTTTCGCACCGGCCCGCACACCGCGCCCGATCGTGAATCGGCTGAACGCCGAGATCGTGCGCATACTTCAACAGCCGGACGTTCGCGAACGTTTTCAGGCGTTGGGCGTCGCGCCGCTCACCGGCAGCCCGGATGACCTGGCGAAATACCTGAAGTTCGAAGTGGACCGCTGGGCGAAGCTCATCAAGGAACGGGGCATAAAGCTCGACTGAGCGGTGTGCCTCGCCCGCCGATCAGCATCATTACTGCGTTCTCAGCAGCGACAGGACTTCGTCCAAGGAGCTCGCTCGATCGAGGCTCTGCAATGCGGCAAACACCGCCGCCGCGTTGACTCCGCAGCCCGAGTATTCGCAGCAATCTCGTAACTTCTCCTTCAGCTGAGCGGTGCTGAGCCAGCGTGCAGGTTTGCCGAGCGCGACGTGTACCGGCTGCTCGATGCTCTCTCCACTTTCGGTCTCGATCGTGACGATCGACGCGAACTCGCGGTCATCACGCACACGCTCGTCCACTTCCATCGTGATTCTCGGTATGAGCGCAGCGACTGCGGCGTCCGCCAGGCCTTCCTCGCTGAAACTGCGCAGATCGAGGCGGCCGCGCACCAATGCCATCGCGACGCAATAGTGCATGCTGAACTTGCCTTCGAGCGGCGTCGCCGGCTTTACGTACAGAAGCGGCTCCCGCGCGAACTCGGACACCCCGACGCGCACACGGGATATGGTTGCATGGCGCTCGGCGAGTTGCTTGCGCAGCATCAGCGCCGCCTCGACAGCCGTATGCGTTGCGGCGCAGGACGGAAACGCTTTCAGCGCCAGGCCATAATCGGTGAGTATCTCGAGCTGCGGTTGCGTGGGCCGAAGTGCACTCGCGTCGATACCTCCGCCCTGGTTGAAGGTGCTGGCGAATCCGAATCGGCTCGTGAGCGCATCCTGCGCCGCAGTCATGCCTTCACGTGCGAGAAGCGCAGCGAGCACGCCGTTCCGCGCGGCATAACCGGCATGCAGCGGTTTGACCATGGTCCCGAAGTTCACACGCAAGCCGCTCGAAGCGGATGCGGCAATCGCGATTGCGGTGCGCGTCTCCCCCTCGCGCAGCCGCAGTATCCGCGCCGCGGCGACCGATGCCGCGATCGAGCCGAACGTGGAAGTCGGATGCCAGCCGTTCTTGTAGTGCTCCATGTTGAGCGCACGGCCCAGCCTCCCGAAAGCTTCCAGCCCCCCGACATAGGCGTTCACGACTTCGGATCCAGGCGCGCTGACACTTTCTGCGACCGCGAAAATCGCCGGCACGAGAACGGCCGACGGATGCGAGTACGCCGGATGGCTGATGTCGTCGTAATCGAGCGCGTGTGCGATGGCGCCGTTGTACAGCGCCGCGTCGTACACGGAGCCGCGGTGGTCGCTGGCGATGAACACAGCGCCGCGCTGACCGTTTCCGCTGGCGTTGCCGACGACGTTCAGGAGATGCCGCGCGAGATCCGTGCGGGAACCGCCCAGGCTGCACGCGATGCAGTCGGTGATTGCATCCGTCGCGCGACGCCGCGCTTCGGGCGGAATATCGTCTTCCGACAGGTTGCTGGCGAAAGCGGCTAGGTCATCGTTCGGGCGGATGCTCATCGCTGTGGGTGTACTAGAGAAGGAAAAGAGGTCTCGGAGGAAAAACATTGGTCTTCCTCTGAGGTGTAACTGATCGCCCCATCGCCAAGGAAAGAAGGCCGGAGGGAAACCATTGGTTTCCTTCCGTTCGTAATATGTGGCGGGCCACCCCGTCCGAACGAAGTGAGGTGCTGGGGTGGCTGATGGGACTCGAACCCACGACAACCGGAATCACAATCCGGGACTCTACCAGCTGAGCTACAGCCACCACTGGACAAACTTGTGAGGCGCGCGTGAAGGGATTGGCGCGCCCGGCGGGACTCGAACCCACAACCCCCGGCTTAGAAGGCCGGTGCTCTATCCGGTTGAGCTACGGGCACTGAATCGCGCCTGCGGGGTCGCCCGCCCGATACACGGACACTTTCGAAGAGGACTGCCTATGATATCTCCGCGCACTATGCACGGTCAACGAACCAAACCTCCCGGTCCGCTGTCGGAGTTCCCTTGCTACCCCTCTGAATTTCTGATATTAAAGCGCTCTTTTTCTTCCAATACGAGACCTTAGAAGCCCATGCCTTCCGACCTTCACAAAGCCATACCTCCTTACAAGCCCAAGGGCAAGGAGGAGTACATGAACGCGCGCCAGCTCAGCTATTTCCGGACGATGCTGGAGGAGATGAAGCGCGAGCTTTCGCAGGACATCGATCGCACCGTCCACACGATGCAGGACGAGGCGACCATCTTCGCCGATCCGAACGACCGCGCGAGCCAGGAATCGGACATGTCCCTCGAGTTGAGGAATCGCGACCGCGAACGCAAGCTCATCAAGAAGATCGACGAGACGATCGGCCGCATCGATGCGGGCGAGTACGGGTATTGCGATTCGTGCGGCATCGAGATCGGCCTGAAGCGCCTCGAAGCGCGCCCGACCGCGACGCTGTGCATCGACTGCAAGACACTCGACGAGCTGCGGGAAAGACAGGTCGCCAAGTAGCCGGGGCTGCGAAGGCGCTCACCGGACCATACGTCTCGTAAGAACTGAAAGGGGCAGCGGAAGCTGCCCCTTTTTCTTTGCAGAGCGCGAACCTACTGGACCGGCTGCGGCTGAGGTTGCGCCTGCTGCGTCTCCTGCTGTTGCTGCGCTTCCTGGGCTGCGGCTTTCATCGAGAGCCGCAGTCGGCCTTTTTCGTCTGCCTCCAATACTTTCACGCGCACCTGCTGCCCTTCCTTCAGATGATCGGAAACGGCGTTCACACGTTCGTTCGCGATCTGGGAAATGTGCAGCAATCCATCGCGTCCCGGCAGAACACTGACGATCGCACCGAAGTCGAGGAGCTTGAGCACCGTGCCTTCGTAGATCTTGCCGACTTCGACGTCCGCGGTGAGCTCTTCGATGCGCTTCCTCGCGGCTTCACCGCCTTCCGACGATACGCACGCGATCGTGACAGTGCCGTCGTCCTGGATGTCGATGGTGGTTCCGGTCTCCTCGGTGATCGCCCGAATGACTGCGCCGCCTTTGCCGATGACGTCGCGTATTTTCTCCGGCTTGATCTTGAGCGTGATCATGCGCGGGGCATACGCCGAGAGCTCCGCACGCGGGGTTTCGATCGCCTCTTTCATTTTCTGCAGGATGTGCATGCGCCCTTCACGCGCCTGCTCGAGCGCACGGTGCATGATCTCTTTGGTGATGCCCTGGATCTTGATGTCCATCTGCAGCGCCGTTACGCCGCGGTCCGTACCGGCGACTTTGAAATCCATATCGCCGAGGTGGTCCTCGTCGCCCAGGATGTCGGTCAGCACGGCGAAGCGATTGCCTTCCTTGATGAGACCCATCGCGATACCCGCCACATGGCCCTTGAGCGGCACGCCGGCATCCATGAGCGCAAGACAGCCGCCACACACCGACGCCATCGAGCTCGAGCCGTTCGACTCCGTGATCTCGGATACGACGCGCAGCGAGTAGCCGAACTCTTCGGGCGTCGGTAGCACCGCAAGGAGCGCGCGCTTCGCGAGCCGCCCGTGGCCGATTTCGCGACGCTTCGGCGAACCCACGCGGCCCGTCTCTCCCGTCGAATACGGCGGGAAGTTGTAGTGCAGCATGAAACGCTCGCGGTATTCGCCCTGGAGCGCATCGATGATCTGCTCGTCGCGCGAAGTGCCGAGCGTCGCCGAGACGAGTGCCTGCGTCTCACCGCGCGTGAAAAGCGCGGTGCCATGCGCCCGGGGCAACACGCCCGTGCGGATGCTGATCGGACGCACCGTTCGCGTATCCCGACCGTCGATCCGCGGCTCGCCGTCGAGAATCTGATTGCGGACGATCTTGGCTTCGAGATTCCCGAACTCCGCCGCGATCGCGAGGAGCTGTTCCGGCGTTGCCTGCGTGCCGAGCTCCTGCAGCACTTTCTCGCGAATCTCGTCGAGCCGCTGACGGCGTTCTTTCTTGCCGCGGATCTCATAAGCCTGCCGAAGCTCGCCTTCCGCGATCTGCGACATGCGGTCGATCAACGCCTGGTCCTTCCCCGGAAGGCTGCAGTCCCACGCGGGCTTGCCCGCTTCGTCCGCGAGCTCGTTGATGAGCGCGATGACGGGCTGCATCTGCTCGTGCCCGAACACGACCGAACCGAGCATCACGTCTTCCGGAAGCTCGTGTGCTTCGGATTCGACCATCAGCACCGCCTGCTCCGTGCCGGCGACCACGAGGTCGAGCTGCGAAGTCTCGAGCTCCGTCGCGCTGGGATTCAGGATGTAGCGGCCGTTCGCATAACCGACGCGAGCCGCTCCGATCGGACCGTCGAACGGTATGCCGGAAATCGCGAGCGCAGCCGACGCCCCGATCATCGCAGGGATGTCCGAATCGACTTCGTTGTTCGACGACATCACCGTCGCGACTATCTGTACTTCGTTGAAGAATCCCTCAGGGAACAGCGGCCGGATCGGACGATCGATCAGCCGCGAGGTGAGGATCTCTTTTTCGGAGGGCCGGCCCTCACGCTTGAAGAAACCGCCGGGAATCTTGCCGGCCGCGTAGGTGCGCTCCTGGTAATCAACGGTCAGTGGGAACCAGTCCTGTCCCGGCTTCACGTTCCGGTTTCCGACGACCGTCACCAGCACGATCGTGTCGTCCATGTTTACCAGCACGGCACCGGTTGCCTGGCGCGCGATCTCGCCCGTCTCGAGCGTGAGCTGGCGACCACCCCAGTTCATCGTCTTGGTTACTCTTTTCATCGTGTCCTTGTCAGAAACAAAAAAGACCGCGGCAAGCGGTCTTGGGTTAGCGGAGGCGTGCGCTGCGGCTGGCCACGAACTCGAGGCGGCGCGGCGCGAACCGGCGGGAAGACCCCATCAGCGCACGAGCTATTTGCGCAGCCCTAAGCGCTCGATCAACACCTTGTACTTGTCGGCGTTCGTACGCTTCAGGTAATCGAGCAGCTTGCGCCGGCGGCTGACCATGCGCAGCAGTCCGCGGCGGGAATGATGATCTTTGACGTGCGTCTTGAAATGCTCCGTCAGATCCGTGATACGCGCAGTCAAGAGCGCAATCTGGACCTCTGGGGATCCAGTGTCGCCCGTAGCCCGCTGATATTCCTGCATCAGCTGAGCTTTCTGCGTAGGGTTTACGGCCATGGGTGCCTCTCCGGCTGAAAAGCCGGTTATTCTACTCTGTACGGGGGTGCTTTCTCAAGGTTGGGGCCTTTGCGCGACCAGTCGGCGGGGCTGCAAGCGCCCGGGCGGGCTCGTCACGCCCAGACCGAGAAAAGCGTGCCCGGGCGCATAGATACGAACGAGGCTGCCGCTGGCGCCCTCGCATTGGACGGCCATACCCATCGCGACCCGGTGTGCCCGCTCCTGGTCGAGCTCGAGCACCGGAAGGTCCGCCAGCATCGTATCGACCGGCAGCAGGCGTGCCCCCCGCTCCGCCTGGGGCAGGGCCCCGAATTCCTCCAGGGTAACTGCGTCCCGAAGGTCCAGCTGTCCGACGCCGGTGCGCCGCAGTGCCGCGAGGCAGGCCCCGCATCCGAGGGCCTTGCCAATATCCTCGGCCAGCACGCGAATGTACGTGCCTTTGCTGCACGAGACCGCGATGCGCGCCTCACCGCCGGAATAGTCTTCCAGCGTCAGGCTCCCGATCGTCACCCGGCGCGGCGTGCGCTCGACCTGGGTGCCTTCGCGCGCGTATTTATATAGCGGCTTCCCGGCGTGCTTGAGCGCGCTGTACATCGGCGGTGTCTGGACGATCTCCCCCCGGAAGTCGTTCAGAACCGCTGCGATTGCTTCGTGGCTGGTATGAACGGACCGCGTGGCCGTGATCTCGCCTTCGAGATCCCCCGTGGTCGTGGTTTGTCCCAGGCGCAGGATCGCGACATAGCTCTTGCCGGCATCGAGAAGCGCGCCCGAGAACTTGGTCGCCTCTCCCAGTGCGATGGGCAGCAGGCCGGTCGCCATCGGATCGAGCGTCCCCGTGTGCCCCGCTTTCGCTGCATTGAGCAGCGCTTTCACGCGCGTGACCGCCGCCTGGGAGCTCAAACCGGCAGGCTTGTCGAGGAGCAGTACGCCGTCGATCGCGAGCCGCGGCGCCCGCGTACGGGCGTCGCTCACTCCTCGCCGGAGCCTTTTCGTGTACTGCCGACCGCCTCGTCGATGAGACGGGTCAGCTTCATTCCGCGCTCGATCGATGCGTCGTATTTGAAATCGAGCTGTGGGATGGTGCGTAGCTTCATCCGCTGCGCGAGTTGCGTCCTCAGGAAACCGGCGGCCCGGGTGAGTCCTTCCGTCGCATCTGCGATCTGCTGATCGCCGCCGAGCAGCGTGAAGAACACCCGCGCGTGCGACTGATCCGGACTCACTTCGACGTCGGTAACCGTAAGGAGCTGCGGTACGCGCGGGTCCTTCAACTCGAGGCGAATAAGGTCCGCAAGCTCCCGCTGGATCTGCTCTGCGATCCGGCGGGTCCGCGGGTAGTCTTTCGGCATTTACAGCGTTCGCGCGACTTCGACGACTTCGTACACCTCGAGCTGATCGCCGACTTTGATGTCGTTGTAGCCCTTCAGCGAAAGGCCGCATTCGAAGCCCGCTTTGACCTCGCGCACGTCATCCTTGAAACGCTTGAGGGAGTCGAGCTCGCCCTCGTGTATCACGACGTTATCGCGCAGAAGCCGTATTTTCGCGCCGCGACGCACGAGGCCCTCCGTGACATAACAGCCCGCGACGGTACCGATCTTCGAGATCTTGAAGACCTGCCGGATTTCCACGACCCCGAGGGTGTTCTCCTTCCGCTCAGGCGCGAGCATCCCCGAGAGCGCCGCTTTGATCTCGTCGACGGCCTCATAGATGATGTTGTAGTAGCGAATCTGCACGCCGCCGGATTCCGCAAGCTTGCGTGCCGCGGCATCCGCGCGCGTGTTGAATCCGATCACCACCGCCTTCGATGCGAGCGCGAGGTTTATGTCGGATTCGGTAATGCCGCCCACCGCGGCATGCACGATGTTCACCTTCACCTCATCCGTCGTGAGCTTCGACAGCGCGTGCGAGAGACCCTCGTACGAACCCTGCACGTCCGCTTTGATGATGAGCGAGAGCGTTTTCTTCTCGCCTTCGCCCATCTGGTTGAACATGTTCTCGAGGTTCGTCGCCTGCTGTTTTGCGAGCTTGACGTCGCGGAACTTGCCTTGACGGAAGAGCGCGATCTCGCGCGCCTTGCGCTCGTCGCCGAGCGCGATCACTTCGGAACCAGCAGCCGGCACATCGGAAAGACCGAGTACTTCCACCGGGATCGACGGTCCTCCCGAGTCGATCGTCTTGCCGGTCTCGTCGAGCAGCGCGCGCACGCGGCCGAACACCGCCCCGGCGAGCAGCACGTCGCCGCGCTTGAGCGTCCCGGACTGGACGAGCACGGTCGCCACAGGGCCCCGGCCTTTGTCGAGCCTCGACTCGATGACGATACCTTTCGCGAATGCTTCTTTGGGCGCCTTGAGCTCCAGAACCTCGGCCTGGAGCAGCACGCGCTCGAGCAGGTTGTCGATGCCCTGGCCGGTCTTCGCCGAGACCTGCACGAACTGGGTATCGCCGCCCCACTCTTCGGGAACGACGTCCCGCGAAGCCAGTTCCTGCATCACGCGCTCGGGATTGGCTTCAGGCTTGTCGATCTTGTTCAACGCAACGACGACCGGCACCTTGCCGGCTTTGGCGTGGGCAATCGCCTCTTCCGTTTGCGGCATCACGCCGTCGTCGGCCGCCACGACCAGAATCACGATGTCGGTGACCTTGGCGCCGCGGGCCCGCATCGCGGTGAACGCTTCGTGGCCCGGCGTATCGAGGAACGTGATGGTGCCGCGCGGTGTTTCGACGTGATACGCACCGATATGCTGCGTGATCCCGCCCGCCTCACCGCTCGCCACCTTGGTGCGGCGGATGTAGTCGAGGAGCGAAGTCTTGCCGTGGTCGACGTGTCCCATGACCGTGACGACGGGCGCGCGCGGATCGAACTTGAGCTCGGTGTGCGTGGCTTCGTGCTCTTCTGCGAGGAATGCGTCGGGATCGTCGAGCTTGGCGCGGACAGCCTTGTGCCCCAGCTCTTCGACCACGATCATCGCGGTATCCTGGTCGATCACCTGGTTGATGGTCGCCATGGTGCCGAGCTTCATCATCGCCTTGATGAGTTCCGCCGCTTTGACGCTCATCTTGTGGGCGAGCTCCGCGACGGTAATCGTCTCCGGCACCACGATTTCGCGCACCAGCGGCTCGCTCGGCGCCGAGAATGCATGCTGCTCCGCGCCCTCTTCGCGCTCACCGCCATGCCGGCCGGCTTTCCGTGCTCGCCAGCCTGACGCGCCGCCGACATCGCCACGCGTTTTGATGGTGCGCCGTTTTGCAGCCTCGTCGCGCCACACGACCTGCTTGGCGGGTTTTTTCGCGGTCTTCTTATCGGTCGCCGGCTTCGCAGCGGGTTTGTGCAGCGTGCCTTCGACGGGTGCTCCACCCGCTGCAGCGGCTGCAGTTGCTGCAGCCGCATCGGCCACCGGCGCCGGC
>Ga0075431_100001447_pt1 | contig 21867 bp, 24 predicted proteins | sample RhiMetdeltSRZDD5_FD_75297 | JGI IMG/M metagenome (GOLD analysis project Ga0075431, IMG submission 75297) | Populus rhizosphere microbial communities from Tennessee, USA - Rhizosphere MetaG P. deltoides SRZDD5 | ecosystem: Host-associated > Plants > Roots > Rhizosphere > Soil | place: USA... | reverse complement strand
TTTTGCGAGCGTGGCCAGAGAGCTGCAGGGGATTTCCCGGCTGAGAGGTACACGGCCGGGTTCCGGCGGGCGGACGGCACAATGGCAGTCGAGATCGTCCTGCCGGCTGAGACAGTCGAACGGGCGGTCTTGTGCGGGGCGCGGCTGTCAGTCTGGCTGTCGCTCGATGGCCGCCTGGTGCTCGACGGCGAGGGCCTGAGCGATGAGATGCTGGAGGCCGCAAGCGAAGCGGGCCCGCTCGGCCGGCAAACCCTGATGTCGCTGGTCACGGCCTCGCTCGATCCCGATGACTTGGATGCCGAGGACGATCCGGTCGCCGGTCTGACGTCGCTCAAGGAGCAGCTCGTTCACGCGTTGACGCAGGTCGACGGCGCGATCGAGCGGTTGAAACAGCGATAGCTGGTGGGGAACGCAACACAAGCCGCAACATCTTGGGTACCCGGGTGTCCGCTCGGAGCAGGCCGGGCGAAGGCGAACACCAACTGTAAGGCTACTGAAGGATTGCAGTGGCCGAGGTTGATCGTACGACTGAAGAACTATTGAGCTTCGCCAAAGCGTGCCGTATAAGGATCAGCAACGACCGCTTCTGTTTGCTGCAGGCGACGATTCGGCCGGGGGGGGTAGAGGGGACATCAATCAGGTATGAGGAACTGGGCATGTCGCAGAACGACGTCCACGCTGATCGTTCATACCCGCTGGAATCATATGAGTACCTGCGCGGAGCGCCGATGCCCGATTGGGCGTGGGAGTTTCTGCGCCGCAACCCCGACTACCAGTCGGACGCGCTGCTCGGGCACGGCCGCGGCGTAGTCCGCGAGCGTCTTGCCAGCGGCGTGCTTGTCACTCGGCTGCACGCCCACGACGCGCTGGCCGAGAGGTGGGGCCTTTGCTGCTTTCGCCGATCGCCGCCTGACCGCCGAGGAGGCCCACCCCGTCTGGTTGCCTGAGACTGGCGCCGCGTGCCTGCACCTCACGGCCCGTGCCGTCGCTGAGGCAAATGGCGATCAGGATGGATTGAGCATCTCTGCGCTTCCCAACGTCGAGCACATTCTTGTCGACACCGTCGGCCGCCAGCACGTCGTCCTGCGCGCGGGCGGCAGCTCGATGCAGCTCGTCGTGCGTGGGTGCGAAGCTATCGCCCGTCCGGTTGCGCTCGTCGTAAGCCTCTGTCATCGCGGCGAGATCGGCGCGACCGCGAAGGCGCTTGCGGGCGTTGACCGCGTCCTTTCCGGGTCGCAACACCTCCCGAGAGGGCTCCCGTCGTGGAGCGCGCTGACCAGGAAGCTCCGTGACGCGCTGATCGCGCTGGATTGCCGCCACGCAGGTGTGAGCCTGCGAGAGACTGCCGTCGTCATCTACGGACGCGAGCGCATCGAACGCGAGTGGCCAGGGAGTGGCCTGAGGCAGCGCCTTCGCCGGGATGTCCAGCGCGGCCAAGCGCTTTGCGGGGGCGGCTATCGCAGCCTGCTCGGCTGAGCGGGTGTACAATTTCAGGCCTCTGCAAATTGGACCTCGCCAAAGCGCAGGCATCGCCACAGACTGGGCGGACACGAGTGCCTCATGGAGGTCTTCATGTTCCGGGATGACGACTCGCCCTTTCTCACCATCGACGAGACGGCGGCTCTGCTGCGCATCAAGCGCGGCACTCTCGACAACCTGCGCTGGAGCGGCGAGGGTCCGCCGGCGCGCCGGCATGGCGGGCGCATCGTCTACCATCGCGGCGAGGTCCTTGACTGGTCGGAGCGGCGGCGCACGCGAACGCCGCGTTCGGGAGAGGCCGGCAAAGCGTCGCCAGGGAGCGATGCTGGGCCTCGGGCTGCTGGCGATGGTCACGCCACGAACGAGCGCGCCCTACCTCCTGTGGAACGGAAGTCTGAGCGTACCGGTCGGGCTCTATAAGCTGGTGTCGCGCGCGCCCGAGGTCGGAGAGTTGGCGGTTATTCGCTTGCCCGAGCCGGTTGTGGCCCTCGCGGCCGCGCGCGGCTACCTGGCGGCCGGAGCGCTGCTCATCAAGCCGGTTGTGGCAGGGTCGGGCGACATCGTCTGTCGGCACGCGGCGGTCATCACCGTGAATGCCCATGCGGTCGCTTGGGCGCGCAATGCCGACGCGCTCGGACGCTGGCTGGCGCCCTGGAGCGGATGCATCACCCTGACAGCTGGCCAGGTCTTCGTCTTGTCGATGGCGCTCGACAGCTTCGACAGCCGCTATTTTGGTCCCATCGACGACGCGCACGTGCTCGGCGTTGGGCAAGCGATCTGGACTCGTGGGACGTAGCATCGTAGAGCTGGCGCGGCTGCGGTGGCCGGTTGCTGCCGCGCTGCGCGCAGGCCTTACGGCGACGGTTCTGGCTTGCGCTGCTCGCGTCGCCGCACTCCGACGCCACCCGTGTCGTCTTCCTCGATAAGAGCGATGCCCGCCCGCGGCGCTCCAGCGCCCGGCGCCACTTGTGCTCGGTCAACATCTTCGGGTCTGTCGTTCCCCGCTCGATTTTGTCGGCTCACGACTGGCGGCCACCCCGCAGCTCGATCAGGACCCCGGACTTCGCAGGGGTCCGTTCGGGCCGGAGCTTGGCGAAATTGGCCCAATGCTCGCACAGCTGGGCGAAGCGCTCGCGCTGCGCCGGCGGCATGGCGTCTACCTCCTCCCGTGTCAGGGCGATGAACAGGGCGGCGATCTTCTCGGCAATGGGCATCGGCTCCCTCCATGTCACACATGCAACCTGCGAGCTCCCGCCTGTTGCCCGCGTCGCTGTATATCTACCATAATCTACAATCATCGACGTGCGCTAGTCTCCGTGTCGGCTAACGCTACGGGCATGGAGAAGCAGATCGTGACGTTGCACATCCGGGTTTCCGAGCGCGTTGCTTCGGGGCTAAAGCAGCTTGCCGCAGCCGATCACCGGAAGCTGAGTCCGTACATCGGCCTGGTGCTGGAGCGCCATGTCGAGCAGGCTGAAGCATCCGGCGCGTTGAGCCCGGCTAAGGGCACGAGAAAGAGGGATTAGCCCCGGGTGCTACTGGGGTGTAGGCACTGGCCACGCCCGATCACAGAACCAACCGGACCGTGCCCATTCGCAACTGGAGTGCGTGGATCCATCTTCGCTAGGCGTCGCCCTGGTGGCGATCTCACCTCGCACCTTCCCACAATCGCAGTCGCGCTCCTCGCGCTTAAAGATGTGACGGCATCCTGGATGGCAAGCTCGTCGCCACGAATGTGGAAGTCCTGCCCGATTAGCGGGCGCTCCATCGCCGTTCGGTCGACACGCGGCTGGCGGTCTGGATTCTCGACCTGCTTGCGATCGACGCCTCCGACGTGCGCACGCTATCTCTCGACGGCCACCGTCACGCGGGAGACAGTCTGGCACGCGTGTGAGAACGGGGCGCTCGCCAGCTCCTCGGAGGCAGCGTCGAGGAGGCGGCCGTACGCGCCTTCCAGCGTGTAGGGAGCGAGCGCGGCCACCCCTTGGCCCCAAGGTGCCCTTCCACCGCCCATTCAATGGCGCGCGGCTGAACGCGCTCAGGGCGCGGGGCAGTGTGCTCCGGTATCCGCCCAGGCTTGCAACAGTGCAACGAACTGCTCATTGGTGCCGGGCGCGGGGGTCCGACCGGGCCCCGGATTCCAACCCCACTTTACCAGGCTGTCCGTTGCCACATGCTTGAGGATGGCGGCGATGTCGCGGTTGCCGTTGCGCGCTGGGTCCTTGAGCTGGTTGCAGACGTAGCCCGCCGACTTGCCCTCCCAGGCCATGGACGCGGGCGCCAGGTGCCAATGCGGATCACCGGGCACGCGCGCGGGATCGAAATTGGCTCCGCTATGGCAGGTGGTGCATGCCATGCCGGGCGCGCCGTGGCCATCCTTGCCGCGCACCACCAGCGGCTCGTGCGGCCGCATCGCGTCGCCCTGGAACGGTCGCTCGCCCGCCGGGTGGCAGTTCACGCAACGCGGGTGCTGCAGAACCTTGCCGGCCTCCTGGAAGAGGGCGATCGACCGCGCCTGGGTGTCGGCGATGCCAGCGAAGCTGGAAACCGGACGGAGTTCCTCGGGGCGCACGGTGGGCTGAGGGGTCTGACTGAGCGTTTGCACGGCCGCGCCAGTGACCACAACCGTCACGGCAGCAAGCGCAGCGAGAAGCCTGGGCTTACTCATGATACCAGGCCCCGCATGACGGGCAGACGCCTGGGTCTCGGCAGACCAAGCCGTGCCATGGCATTGGCGACCGCGGGAGCGATCGGGGGCACGCCGGGCTCGCCCACGCCGGTCGGCATCTCCGTGGAGCGCACGATCGTCACGTCCACCTGCGGCATCTCGTGGATGCGCAGCGAGCGGTAGTTGTCGAAGTTGGCCTGAACCGGGCGGCCCTCCTCCAGCGTCACTTCCGCAAACAGCGCGTGGCCAAGGCCGAAGCCGATCCCTCCTTCCATCTGGGCGCGGATCACGTCCGGATTGACAGCAATCCCGCAATCGACCGCGCACCACACCCTGTGCACCCGCGGGCCATCGGCACCACCAGCCGACACCTCCGCGATCTGCGCTATGAAACTGCCGAAGCTTTCGACCACGGCAACACCGCGCGCCCGGCCGTTAGTGGGCCCCGGGCCCGACCAGCGCGCCAATTGCGCCACGGCGCGCAGCACCCCGGCATGACGCGGCGCCTTGCCCATCATCGCCAGGCGGCCCGCAACGGGGTCTTGGCCCGCCGCCTGCAACAGCTCGTCGACGAAGCATTCCACAGCATATCCGGTGTGCGTGTGCCCCACAGAGCGCCACCACAAGGTCGGAACGCCAGCCTGGGCGACGTGCACATCGCAGTGGAAGTCGGGGATCTCGTAGGGCAGCTCGCGTGCGCCTTCGACCATCACGGGATCGATGCCGTCCTTTATCATCGCCTCGAACGGCGAGCCCTTCAGGAAGGATTGCCCGACCGCCGTATTGGCCCATGCCACGATCTTCCCGTCGCGCACGGCTCCCCGCATGCGGTGCAGGAACAGAGGCCGGTAGTAGCCGCCACGGATGTCGTCCTCTCGCGTCCACACCAGCTTGATGGGCCGGCCCGGCCCGATCGCCTTGGCCGCGTGCGCCAGCTCGGCGGCGAGATGCATGGTGGTCTGCGCACGACGACCGAAGCTGCCGCCGGCCAGCATGGTCTGCACTTCGACCTGCTCGGGCTTGAGACCGAGCACGCCGGCGATCGTCTGGTGATCGCCGGTCTGCAGCTGACTGCCCAGGCGGGCTACGACGCGCTCTCCGTCCCAGCGCAGGAAGCCATCCAGCGGCTCGATCGGCGCATGCGCGAGGTAGGGAAAGACGTACTCCGCCTTGATGATCCTTGCCTCGCGCGACAGGGCGGCCTCCGCATCCCCGTGCTGTCCCGCCACCAGGCCTGGCTTGCGCGACAGCTCGCGATATTCCTCGACGAGCTGGTCGCTGCCCCGCTTCTCGGCCTTGGCCTCGTCCCAGGTCACGCGCAACTTCTCGCGCCCCTTGAGGGCCGGCCACATGCCGTCCGCATAGACGGCAACGCCGGATGGAATCTGCTTCACGTCCACCACGCCGCGCACCGCCAGCGCATCGCCGCCCTCGAACGCGGCGGCGGTGGCGCCGAATCGGGGAGGCCGCGCAACGACGACGGTGAGCATGTTGGGCTCGCGGATATCTATGGTGAACTGCGCCGTGCCATTCGCTTTGGCTGCACTGTCGAGCTTTCTGACCGCACCCTCGCGCCCGATCAGCCGGAAGCGGGCAGGCTCCTTGAGCGGCACGTTCTCCGGCACAGGCAATTGCGCCGCTGCCTGAGCGAACTGGCCGAACCGCCCTCTGCGTCCCGTCCGCGCGTGGCGCAGGGTGCCACGCTCGACCGTGATCTCGCTTTCGGGAACCCGCCACGCCTGCGCCGCCGCGGCCACCAGCATGGCACGGGCCGTCGCTCCCGCCTTGCGCATTTGCTCATAGGAGTTGGCGATAGCGGTCGAACCGCCGGTACCCTGCACACCGAACGCAAGGTTCTTGTAAAGCTCCGGATTGGAGGGCGCATGCTCCGCCCGTACCTGCGTCCAGTCCGCATCGAGCTCCTCCGCGGCGAGCGTGGCCAGGCCAGTGAAGGGGCCCTGGCCGAACTCGATGTGCTTCACGAGCACGGTCACGGTGTCGTCGCCGGCGATGCGGATGAAGGCGTTGGGCGCGAATGTGGCTGACCCTGCGTCCGGCGCGAAGACCTGCGCTGCGCCGGATTGAGCCTTCGCTGTGCCGGCCGGCAAATGGAAGCCGATGACGAGCCCCGCCACACCTTTGAGGGCCGCGCGGCGCGTGATTTGCGTTATGGGCTTAGTCATGACGTCAGCCCTCCAACGTGCGCGCTGCATCCTTGATGGCAGCGCGAATGCGGACGTAGGTGGCGCAGCGGCAGATGTTGCCGTTCATGGCGAGGTCGATGTCGCGATCGCTTGGTCGCCTCACCTCGCTCAGCAGCGCGATGGCGCTCATCACCTGCCCCGACTGGCAATAGCCGCACTGCGGCACATCCCGCGCGGTCCATGCGCGCTGCACCGCCTGCGCGGCGCGCCCATTGACACCTTCGATGGTTGTGACCTCGGCGTCGCCGAGCGCGGCGACTGGCAGCACGCACGAGCGCAAAGGCTTGCCGTTGAGGAACACGGTGCAGGCACCGCATTGGGCAATGCCGCAGCCGAACTTCGTTCCGGTGAGCCCAAGCGTGTCGCGCAAGACCCACAGCAGCGGCGTGTCGCCATCGACATCGACGCTGTGCTGAGCTCCGTTGACTTTGATGGTGAACGCCATGGCTGCCTCGTTGAGTGGCTTAGCACATTGTGGGATAAGGAGTTATCGGCGACCTTAGGCCTCCGGCCGCAGTGCAACAATTCACGTGTTGCGTGAAGTCGGAACGCAAGCCGCTGAGCAACCGTGCCCCTGCAATCCTCGATCTCGCCCTGCCCTCCAACTTTTCGTCATCAGTGGGCCGTGAAGCCGCCGTCTACGGCGAGTGCGTGGCCGATGACGAAGCTTGCGCCAGGACTGCAAAGCCAGAGGACGGCAGAGGCAATCTCCTCGGGCCGGCCGAGGCGCCCGATGGGCTGAGCGCGCAGGATCTCCTGCATCGCGTCGGGCTCCTTGGCCAGCATCTGGGCGACCATCGGCGTTTCGATCGTACCCGGGCACACCGCATTGATGCGGATGCCCCGCGCGGCATATTCGAGCGCGGCGCTTCTCGTCAGCCCGATCACGCCGTGCTTGGACGCATGGTAGGTGGCGCGGCCTGGAAGGCCGATCAGGCCGCCGATCGAAGAGCAGTTGACGATGGCGCCGCTGCCCTGCTGCCGCATCTGCCGCAGCTCGTGCTTCATGCAGTTCCATACGCCGCGCAGGTTGATCGCCGTCACGCGCTCGAACTCCTCGCCGGTGGCATTGGCCATTTCCACGGCAGGGCTCTGCACGCCGGCATTGTTGAACGCCGCGTCCAAGCGCCCAAAGGTGGAGACCGTGCGCTCCACCATCCAGGCCACCTCTGCCTCGTCGGCGACATTGCATCGGATGGCGATTGCTTTGGCGCCGGCGGCAGCGAGCTCGGCGGCGGCGGAGCGGACCGCGTGCTCCTGGATGTCCGCCAGCACCACCGCCGCGCCCGCGTCCGCGAAGGCCCTGGCAGTTGCCAGCCCCATGCCTGAAGCCGCTCCGGTGACAAGCGCGACTTTGTCGCTGAAAGACTCGTTCATGACGCACCTCCTTTGGGCCGCCCATCAAGCGCGCCGGTACTGCTCGTCCGGGACCTTCTCTAGCCAATCAACGTTCCTGCCGTTGATCGTCTCTTGGATGGCGATGTGCGTCATTGCGGTCGTGGGCGTCGCGCCATGCCAGTGTTTCAAGCCGGGCGGAAACCAGACCACGTCGCCCGGACGGACCTCCTCGATGGGGCCGCCTTCGCGCTGCACCCAACCGAGACCCGACACGATGATCAGCGCCTGGCCGAGCGGATGCGTATGCCAGGCTGTACGCGCGCCAGGCTCGAACGTGACCTGCCCGGCGCTCGTGCGGGCAGCATCGTGAACCCCAAACAGCGGATCGATGCGGACGGTGCCGGTAAAGTACTCGGCTTGTCCCTTGCGAGATGGCTGCGAGCCGTTGCGTAAGATGTCCATTTCTCCATTCCTTCGTCCGGTTGCGGCTGTGGCGGCGGTTTCCCCTGCCGCACACCTTGCTGTCGGCAGCAGCGCAAACGCGCCGGTGCCGGCAAGGATCCGTCTGCGCGTCACCATTCGTCTCACTCCGATCGGTTCCGGGACCTCGAGCTCGGGCGGCGAATGCGGATCAAGGCCGCAGCAGGGCCTTGATCGCGCGGCGCTCGTCCATCGCGCGATAGCCTTCCGCCACCTGGTCGAGGGGCAGGGTGAGGTCGAACACCTTGCCGGGATTGATCTTGCCGTCCCATACGAGCTTGATTAGCTCGGGCAGGAAGCGGCGCACGGGGGCGGGACCGCCGTGAAGATGCTCGTGGGCATAGAACAGCTGCTCGCCGTTGAGCTCGACGCCGTGCGGGACGCCGACGTAGGCCACGTAGCCGCCCTTGCGGGTCGATCGGATCGCCTGCATCATCGATTCCTGGGTACCGACACACTCCAGAACGCAGTCAGCACCGACCCCATTGGTCAGGTCCTTGATGCGCGCGACACCCTCTTCACCGCGCTCCGTCACGATGTCGGTCGCACCGAAATCGGAGGCGAGCTTCTGGCGCGACGCGTGACGGCTCATCGCGATGATCCGCTCCGCGCCCCTTTGCTTGGCCGAGAGCACAGCGAGCAGGCCGACCGCGCCGTCGCCGACAACTGCGACGCTTGATCCCGGTTTCACATTCGCCGCATCGGCGGCGAACCAGCCGGTGCCCATGACGTCCGAGACCGCAAGAAGGCTCGGGACGAGCTGATCCGGGGGAACATCGGGGGTCGCGACCAACGTGCCATCGGCGAGCGGGACACGCAGCAGCGGGGCCTGCGCCGTGCCGACGAATTCGGCGTGCTGGCAGGACGAGTGATAGCCACTCCGGCAATTGGGACAGCTGTTGTCGGAGGCAAAGAACGAGCCGATCACGAACTGGCCGGGCTTGACCGAGGTTACTGCGCTACCGACCTCCTCGACGATGCCGCAGTACTCGTGCCCCATCGGCGTCGGCTCGGTGATCGCGTTGATCCCCCGGTAGGGCCACAGGTCGGACCCGCACACGCAGGTGGCCGAGATCCTGATGACGGCGTCCGTCGGCTTGACGATCTTCGGGGTCTCGCGCTCCTCGAAACGGATATCGCGCGGGCCGTAAAGAACTGCGCCTTTCATGGGCTTCTCCCTGTCGCTAGCGCAAGCACCACAGCCAATTCCATTGGCCGCTAGACCTGCGCTGGGCTGGCCACCTGCCCAAGAGCTAGGTAGCTGGCGTCGCCGCGACTAGGAGCTACAATCTGCATGAACCTATAAGCGGAGCTGATGAATGCAGCGTGGCAGTCTCGATGACCTCCGGGCCCTCGTCGCCGTGGCGCGGGAGCGCAGTTTCACGAAAGCGGCCGCGAAGCTCGGTGTGTCGCAATCGGCGCTGAGCCAGACCGTCCGGCAGCTGGAGGCGCGGCTCGGCGTACGGCTCCTGACCCGGACGACGCGCAGCGTTTCGCCGACCGAAGCGGGTGAGCGCCTCTTGCGCACTGTCGAGCCTCGCTTCGACGAGATCGACGCCGAGCTAGCGGCCGTCAGTGAACTTCGCGGCGAGCCGGCAGGCACCATTCGCATTACCGCCGGCGATCACGCGATCCGCTCCATCCTCTGGCCGAAGCTCGCCAAGTTTCTGCCGAGTCATCCGGACATCAAGGTCGAGATCGCCATCGACTATGGTCTGACTGACATCGTTGCGGAACGGTACGATGCGGGCGTGCGGTGGGACGAGCAGGTCGCCAAGGACATGATCTCGGTGCGCATCGGGCCCGACCTTCGCTTCGTGGTGGTGGCTGCCAAGGCCTACCTCGCGAAGCGGCCACCGCCAAAGATACCGCAGGACCTGATCGGTCACAGTTGCATCAATCTGCACCTGCCGACCTATGGCGGCCTTTATGCCTGGGAATTCCAGCTCGGAGGACGCGAAGTGAAGGTGCGCGTCGAGGGACAGCTCGTCTTCAACAGCATCTACCAAGTGTTCGATGCTGCGCTGGCGGGGTTTGGGTTCGCCTACGTGCCGGAGGATCTCGCGCAGCCCTATCTCGCCAAGGGCCGCCTCAAGCAGGTCTTGGACGAGTGGTGCCAGCCTTGGTCTGGCTACCACCTGTACTATCCCAGCCGGCGGCAGACATCTGCGGCGTTCTCGCTCCTGGTCGATGCGCTACGCCATCGGGGATAGAGCTGCTGGGCAGCTCGGTCGGCACACGCATACGTGCTCAGGCGCATTGCGGGAGCGTCATCGCGACTTTGCGCCGAGGATGATGGGCACCGTGTCGATGAGCTTGCGAGACTTGACGATGCCTTTTGTTGTCTCACGGAACTTCTTGAAATGCGGCGTTTCGAGGTGGGCCTTGTACGCGGCCTCATCGGTGTACATCTCGAAGACCCTGACCTGTGAGGGATCATCCCTCACAGAGACGGCGTAGAGCGCCAACACGCCGGGCTCCACGCGCACCGCCGCCGCGATCTGCTCGCGCGCGGCGCTCTTGAATTGTTCCAGATGTGCGGGCTCGATCTCAAGTTCCGCAATGCGCACAAACGAACGTCCGTCTTGTTGAGCTATGGCAGCCTCGCTCGTCATCAGCACCGGCGCGGAGATGCAACCGAGCAGGAAATGCCCGATCTTCGCATTCATGCCTACGTCTCCTGTGCCGGGCGATCCGTGTTGCGGGGCATGACGTTCACTGTCGCGTCGCGCGAGCCGGCGCCAATCATGGAGCTAAGGTACGGGCTGCCGCGGTATTTTGCCCGGTAGGCGTCGTCGATGAGGTCGTTGATCGGCCCGTCCACGGGCGCGAAGGTCACCTCCTTTGTCATGCCGGCGGCGGTGATCCGACCGGCTTTCTGCCTCATTGCGGCCTTGTACCAGCTCGATTTCCGCCCGTTGTAGGCGCGCACGTAGAGGGCGCCATCGACCGCTACCGACCAGATCCAGGTGGGCGTACCGTAGGTCACGCCGTCCTCGCGCAGCGGCGCGATGTGCAGATCGTCCGTCGCGGCGATCTTGCTGAGTTCGTCTCTGGACCATGTCGTTTGGGTGTGGTGCATCGCTTTGCTCATGCCAGCCTTCGAGGGTGAAACCGGACTGGGTTGTCAGCGGCTATCGGGGGCGCTTTTCGAACACCTCTTTCGCGACCGGCAGCGCCGAGAACACGTTCGGCCAGCCGACATAGAAGGCGAGATGCGTCATCACCTCGGCGGCCTGCGCCTGGGTGAGGCCGTTGTCCATGGCGCGGTTCAGGTGGTAGGACGCCTGGGCCACCTGTCCGCTCGCAATCAGGGCGCTGACCGTCACAAGACTCCGGTCGCGCGGGGCTAGATCCGGCCTGAGCCAGAGATCACGGAATAGCACTTCCGTGGTGTAGTGCACGACACCTGGAGCCACGGTGCCGAATTGCTCACCCACGCGCGTTGCACGTTGTGCCTCGGCCGCTTCATCGAGCGGCAGGAGCTTTGGCGAGGCTGAAGGCAGCTGATCTGTGCCGATCCTGCGCGCGGCGAATACGTCCTTCGTGACGGCAACCGCGGACATGGCATTCGCCCAGCCCGAGTAGAAGGCGAGATGCGTGATGATCTCGGAGATTTCCTGCGGCTTGACGCCATTGTCGAGCGCGAGATGGAGATAGAATGGCAGCTCAGCGGTCTGATTGCGGGCAACAAGCGCCGCGAGCGTGACGATGCTGCGATCCCGGGCAGCCAGCTCCGGGCGCTTCCAGACTTCGCCGAACAGCTTCTGTGTGGCGTACTTCTCAAGAGCTGGGGCGACCATGCGCAGGTCTTCCTTCATCTTGGGCTCCTGTGCCTCGGCGATGGATGAAGCCATCAGGGAAAGGGTTGCGACCGCTGCTGCGAAATGTTTCATGGTCATCTCCTGGGTCAGGGCGCGCCCTTCATGCGATCGAGCGTCTCATTGCGGTCGGCCGTCTCGTCGGCGCCGGAGGCCAAGAACGCCCGCTCGCCGATGCACCTCAAAGTCGCCAATCGTTCGAGCTGGCCAACCATCCCTTTGGTATAGGAACCGCAGCGGCGTCGGACTAGGCGGCAGAATTTGCATGGACTTATGAGGAGAGCTTATAGATCGGACTTTTACGCAAGTGCTCGCCCTCGCCTTCAAACGCATGAAGTCTGCGGACAACGAGAGGTCATCCGTCATGGCAGTCGCTTCAGACCGGATGGACGCGCCGCGAGAGCGCGCTTGGTAGCGCGCCATGAGCTTGGGCGACGGCGTGCGCAATCGATCGGTCGGCCAGCCGCCCCGGATCGCTATGCGCAAAGTTGCGCGCTGAGACCATGTACTGCTCATGAAGCGAGGCGCGACAGCTCCCTCGTTGAAGGCACGCGCCTTCGCCCTTTGAGGGAGCTAGCCTCGTCTCTCGCAAGGTTGTGGATGATGGCCAGCAGCGTGCGGCGGGTGGCTGCAATGTCAGCAGCCCTCACGCCGTGCACCGCGATACGGTTCACCTCCTCGGCCAGGGGGACGAGCTTGGCCTTGAGGGCCCGCCCCTTCGCGGTCAGGAACACGTAGACGTTCTTCCTGTTGTTGGGGGCCTGCCGGCGCTGGATGTATCCGCGCTTTTCCATGGCGTTGAGCGCCGCGTACGTGGTCGGCTCCATGACGCCGGCCTCGACGCTGAGCTCGCGCTGGGTGAGGCCGTCCGTCTCCCAGAGTATGCGCAGGAACGCCCAGTGACCGAAGGACACCGAGTGCTCGGCGAGCCGCATCTGAAGCGCCCGCACCAGCGCGCGCGTGGCATCCTTGACAAGATGCGCCAGCCGGTCGTCTGGGACGGCCTCCCGCCAGTGCTTGAGGATCGCCTGCATCCCGGCGGTGTCCTGCGCGCGCCTCGGGCGTCTGGCCATTGAACTTTGCCTCATGCGTTTAGCCACAAGCGGCTGTTTGGTGCTGGAGCGGAATTTCCCTCTGTTCCTGCGACGAGCGCAGCATGGCGAGGCACACCTCCAGCGTGGCAAGCGACCACTCGCCGCTGTGGACCGGCGGCCGATCGCTCACGACCGCATCGTAAAGTTCATCGATGACCTCCGACCGCGGCACGGCGGGACTTGGCAGAGGGCAGAGGTGTCGAATGCCGTCCTCGTAAACCATGGTTCCGGTCGGGAGTGGCCGCAGGTCGGCGCGTTCGCAGGACACAAGGACGACGCCGAAGTGTTGATGAAGGACGCGCCCAGCATCCGAACCGGCCGCGCCCTGCTGGAGGTACGCACGCCCGCCGTAGGCCCGTTCGCACTTCAGGTGTTCCTCCTGCTCCCGCCCCGCAACCGCTGCGAGGGTCCGGCGCACTTCGCCATAGGATTGAGGGTCCTTGGCGCGGCCCATCTCGCCAACCCAGCCGCAGAACTCGTCCGAGTCGAAGTGCGCATAGCCGCTGTACGTCAAGGACGCGAACACGCCGTCGTCGATGGTGAGGAGGGCGCCGTAGGCGCCCTCGGTCGGGCGCGCCGGGTCCCAGGCGCCGGTCGTCGCGCGCACGCTTCGCACGCGGCCGCCGGCCAGCAGCCTGACGATGTCCACCTGGTGCGCCGCCTGGCTGAACGCCACGCCGCCACCGCGCTCGGTGACCAGCTCGTCCGTCCGCCGTGGCCGATACAGGAAATCGGTGAAATTGAGGGCGGTGATCATGCGCACGCGGCCGAAGGCGCCGCTCGCGATGAGGCCGCGCGCTTGCCCGATGGGTGCGTCGAAGCTGTGGCTGTGCCCCACGATCAGCCAGGTATTGGCCTCTCGCGCAGCGGCGATCATGGCCTGGCACTCCGCGATCGTGATGGCCATCGGCTTCTCGACGAGCACGTGCTTGCCGTGCCGGGCAGCCAGGCAGGCGTGCTCGGCATGATGCTGGTGCGGGGTGGCGATGTAGACCACCTCGACGCCCGCATCGGCACAGAGCTCCCCCACCGTTTCATAGCTCCGCGCGGAGAAGTCGGCAGCAAACCTGGCCCGCGCTTCGGGCCTCGGGTCAGTAGCCGCGACCAGACAGACACGCGGATCATGGACGAACGTGGGCAGCATCAGCGAGAACGCCCGTCCTAGTCCGGCAACGCCGAGATTGAGCTTGCGATCACTTGCCACGGATTCGCCTTCTTGGGCTCGAAGAGCCGTCGGTGTGGTCACCGATCTATGATGAGTTCGGATGACCGGGCTCGGGAAACGCAGATCATGATGTCGCTGGCTCTCTCCTCGTCGCCGAGGACCAGGTCACGGTGGTCCGGTTCGCCCCCGAGGAGCCGGGTACGGCAGGTGCCGCACGTGCCACTTTCGCAGGAGCTGGGCACAACATGCCCTTTGGCGCGCAGCGCCTCGAGAATGGTAACGCCGGCGGCGACATCAATGGTCTCTCCGGACCGCGCAAGGCGCACGGTGAAAGCCCGGTCCGCGGCGGCATTTCTAGGCGGCTCCGTGAATGCCTCGAAATGCACGGCCGAGGCCGGCCAGTGCCCCGTCATGTCGCGCACCCCCTGCATCATGGAGCGCGGTCCGCAGCAATAGACGTGCTGGCCCTTGGGCTGCTCCAGGACCGGCCACAGATCGAGCATGCCCTCCGGGTCCCCCTCGTCATGGTGGATCTTGACCCGTCCTCTCAGTTCCGGGACAGACAGCTCTTCACGAAACGGCGTCGCTTCCGGCCTGCGCGTGCAGTAGAGGAGCCGAAAGTTCCGCGAGCCGCTGGCCGTGAGGTGGCGGACCATCGAGATGATCGGCGTGACGCCGATGCCCCCGGCGATGAAGATGTAGCCTCCCGGGCTTCTGACGAGGCCAAAGCTATTGCGCGGCACCGACACCGGTAGCTCGTCGTCGACCCGCGCATCATCGACAAGGCTGCGCGAGCCGCCGCGGCCATCGGCTTCTCTCTTTACGGCGAGGCTGTAGCGGTCCCGCTCGGCCGGGGCGTTGCAGAGGGAATACTTGCGCAGCAAGCCGTTGGGCGTGCGGACAATGATATGGGAGCCAGCCGTGAACTCCGGCAGGTCACCGCCATCAGGCCGGCGCAAGTCGAAGAGCCGGATCTCATCTGCGATCAGCGCAGAGCGCACGATCCTGAGCGCCGTCATCCCGTTCTCGGCCAAGTCAGTCAGCATCAATGGGCCTTCTTGCATGATCGCTTTGGAATATTTAGCCCTCTAAGTATCGCCGCGGCAAGTCGACTGTTTTGGGGCATGCTCCCCTATCAATGGCTCTCGACAAGGCGCGTCAGGCTTGATAGCCTTCAATACTTAGAGGTCTAAGTTTCTCCTGTCACTGCCGTCCGCACAGGCATATGGAGCCGCCCCATGTTGACTGCGGAAGAGAACGAGCTGCTGTGCCGGGTGGAGGGCGACGCGCCCATGGGCCGGATCATGCGGCGGCACTGGATGCCGGCGTGCATGATCGAGGAGGTGGCGGAGCCGGATGGAACCCCGGTCAGGCTGCGCCTGCTGGGCGAGAACCTGGTCGCATTCCGCGACACGGAGGGCCGCGTCGGCATCGTCGACGAGCACTGTCCGCACCGGCGGGCCTCGCTGGCGTTCGGCCGCAACGAGGAGTGTGGGCTGCGCTGCCTCTACCACGGCTGGAAGTTCGACGTGGAGGGCAACTGCCTGGAGATGGCCTCGGAGCCGGCCGAAAGCAGCCTGCGCGACAAGGTTAAGATCAAGTCCTATCCGACACGCGAGGCGGGCGGCTTCGTGTGGGTCTACATGGGCCCCAGCGAGGAGATGCCCGAGTTCGAGCCGCCGGCCTTCGCGCCGACACCGACGACCAGAGTTTCAATCGTCAAGATGCAGGTGGCGTGCAACTGGGCCCAGGTTCTGGAGGGGCAGATCGATTCCGCCCACAGCTCGAGCCTTCATTCCTCGGACATGCGTCCGGCCAAGGTGGACAGTGCCAAGGCGACCGACGAGGCTTGGCTACGCCCATCGACGGACAAGGCGCCGCGACTGCAAATGGCGCGCACCCCCTACGGCTTCCGCTACGCCGCCCTGCGCCGCCCGATCGTCAACTCGGCAACCCACGACTATGTGCGCGTGACGGTCTACATCGCGCCGTTCCTGTCATTGATCCCGCCGAACAATGCCTACAACGTGGCCTCCCTCAACATCCCGATGGACGATACCAACACGTATTTCTACTTCCTCGCCTGGCACGAGACCGCCGGCATCGATCAGGAGGCGTGGCGCAAGTTCAATGCCGCCCAGGTAGGCATCGACCTGGACGGCAGCTACCGGAGGGTCCGTACCCTCGACAACATGTTCCTGCAGGACCGGCAAGCCATGAAGCTCGGCAATTTCACGGGCATCAAGGGCATCCCGGCGCAGGACATGGCCATGTGGGAGTCGATGGGGCCGATTGTCGACCGCACCAAGGATCGGCTGGGCGCCAGCGACCTGGCGGTCGTCGAGTTCCGCAAGATGATGGTGGCAGCCGCCCGCGCGATGCAGGGCGGCGGCCCCGCCATCGGCACCGCGCAGCCTCGCATTCCGCACGCGAAACTGCGCTCGTTCGAGGGCATCGTGCCGAAGACCACGGGCTGGCGCACGCTTGGTGCATCCGAAGAGGAGATCGCTCTGCTCGACAGCCCCCAGCGGGTCGCCTGACACGCCCAAATGGGGCCATCAATCAACCACCGGCCGCTCGAACGGCCGGGCACAAAGGGAGGAGACGATGACACGAAGCGCGATGCGCGTTGCCATTCTTGCCGCCGGGCTCATGGCCGGCACAGCCCCATCGGTAGCCCAGGAGACGCTGAAGCTTGCCGTCGGTCAGCGCGGCAACTGGGACACCTCCGTCTCCGAGCTCGGCCAGCAGGCCGGCATCTTCAAGAAACACGGGCTGACCCTGGACATCGTTTACACCCAGGGCGCCGGTGAAACGCAGCAGGCCGTGATCTCCGGCAGCGTCGATATCGGCGTGGCCGCCGGCATCATGGGCGTGCTCAGCGCCTACTCGAAGGGCGCACCCGTGCGGGTCATAGGCGCCGAGACGACAGGCGCCGCGGACCTGTTCTGGTATGTCAAGGGCGATTCCCCCATCAAGTCACTGAAGGACACGGACGGAAAGTCCCTCGCATACTCCACCAACGGCTCGTCCACGCACGGCATCGTGACGGCCTTCATGAAGCAGTACGAGCTGAAGGCCAAGCCGACGGCGACCGGCGGACCTCCTGGAACGCTCACCGCGGTGATGTCCAATCAGATCGACATCGGCTGGTCCGCGCCTCCCTTCGGCCTCGACCAGCTGGACAAGGGCGAGATCCGGATCATCGCCGGCGGCAACGATGCGAGCGTGTTCAAGGGCCAGACCGTGCGCGTGCTGATCGCGAACCTGCAGACTTTCCAGACGCGCAAGCCCGCCGTCGACCGCTATTTGAAGGCCTATCGCGAGACGGTGGACTGGATGTATGCCGATCCGGCGGCGCTGAAGGTCTATTCCGAGTGGCTCAAAATCCCGGAGGCCAAGGCGAAGCGCACGCGCGACGACTTCTTCCCGAAAGAGGCGGTCAATCCCGATCGCGTCATCGGCCTCGACACCATCGTCAAGGATGCTGTCACCTTGAAGTTCACGGCCGCTGAGCTCAGCAAGGAGCAGCTGGCCGAGCTGATCCAGATTCCGCCGCGGCAGTAGATCCATGGACGACATCGAGCGTCCCGTCGGACCGCTGGCCGACGCTCCGGCCTTCGGCAGCGACGTGGCGGCGGCGACGCTGCGGTCGCTCGAGATTCCCTACGTTGCGCTCACACCGGGCGCCAGCTTTCGCGGCCTGCACGACAGTCTGGTGAACCACCTGGGCAACGAGCGCCCGCAGATGCTCCTCTGCCTGCACGAGGAGCACGCGGTGGCCATAGCGCACGGGTTTGCCAAGGTGACCGGCCGGGCCATGGCGGTGGCCCTGCACGCCAATGTTGGGCTGCTCAATGCGACCATGGCCATATTCAACGCCTGGTGCGACCGGATGCCGGTGCTGGTGCTGGGCGCAACCGGACCGGTCGATGCCGCCAAGCGGCGGCCGTGGATCGACTGGCTGCACACGGCACGCGATCAGGGCGCCATGGTCAGGCCCTACGTGAAATGGGACGATCAGCCGGCCTCTGCGGCGGCGGCGCAGGAGGCCCTGCTGCGCGGGGCATGGATTGCCGAGACCGCGCCAAGGGGGCCCGTCTACATCAATCTCGATGCCGGCATGCAGGAGGAGGCGCTCGCCTCGCCGTGCCCGGAGATCGACCCGCGACGGTTTCGTCCGGCGGCGACGCCTGCCGCAACCCCGGAAGCGCTGGCGCAAGCCGCTGAGCTGCTGCTTGCAGCCAAGCGTCCGGTCGTCCTTGCCGGCCGTGCCTCGCGCCGTGTCGAGGCTTGGAACAACCGCGTTGCTCTTGCCGAGCGCCTCAGAGCGCGCGTCATCACGGATCTGAAGGTCGGCGCCGCCTTCCCCACCGACCATCCCCTGCACACCGGTGCGCCCGGCATCTACCTTGTGCCGGAAGCCGTGGAGACCCTCGTTGCGGCCGACGTCGTCCTCAGCCTCGACTGGGTCGATCTCGGCGGCACGCTTGCGGCGGCATTCGGGGCGCCGGCTCCTGCCGCCACCATTATCCACGCCTCCCTCGATCATACGCTCGCCAATGGCTGGAGCATGGATCATCAGGCGCATCCGCCGGTGGACCTGCTGCTCCCGGCTGACCCCGATCGCGTGGTCGCAGGACTGGTGGAAGGGGTCAGACCCTGCGGGTCTGACCCCATGGCACAACCGGCGTCGGAGCCTGGGGTCAGACCCGCAGGGTCTGACCCCGCGCCCACAAGCGGGGAGAAGAAGCGAACCGCTGCGATCCAGGTGGACGATCTCGCCCAAGCGTTGCGATCGGCGGTCGGAGCGCGGCAGGTGTGCCTCGCGCATCTGCCGCTGTCCTGGCATGGCGCGGCCTGGCCCTTCCGGCATCCGCTCGACTACATCGGCTCGGATGGGGGAGCCGGCATCGGCGCCGGCCCCGGCCTTGCGGTCGGGGCCGCGCTGGCGCTCAAGGGGAGCGGGCGCCTGCCCGCCGCCGTCTGCGGCGACGGCGATTTCCTGATGGGCGCGACGGCGCTCTGGACCGCCGTCCACTACCGCATCCCGCTGCTGCTGGTGGTCGCCAACAACCGCTCGTTCTTCAACGACGAGGTGCACCAGGAGCGTATGGCGCGCCGGCGCGGGCGGCCCGTCGCGAACAAGTGGATCGGCCAGCGCATCACCGATCCCGACATCGACATCGCCGGCCTGGCCCGCGCGCAGGGTGCCGTCGCCTTCGGCCCTGTCGTCGAGCCGGAGGATCTCCCGCAGTGCCTGGCAAGCGCCATCGAAGCCGTAGGGGCCGGCAAGGTGGCGGTTGTCGATGTACGGGTGGAGCCCGGATACACGCCGGCGATGACGGCATCCCTGACGCGAAGCGCAGGCTGAGAAGGCGCCGCCATGCTATCCCGCACCGAGATCGCCAAGCCTCAGGTCACCAAGGCGTTCCTCAGCGTTGAGCGCCTGACAAAGCGCTTCACCACGCCCGAGGGGGTCGTCACCGCGCTGGAGGACGTCTCGCTCGAGATTCCGCAGGGCGAGTTCCTCGCCGTCATCGGCCCGTCGGGCTGCGGCAAATCCACCCTGTTCAACGTCATCGGCGGGCTGGTCGACGGCTACGACGGCAAGGTGACGGTCACGGGCGACGTCGTTCGGGGGCCGCACCCCGCCATCGGCATGGTGTTCCAGGAGGAGTCGACCTTCCCCTGGCGGACCGTCGTCGACAACGTCGCCTTCCCCCTCGAGATAGCCGGCATCGCCAAGCGCGAACGCATCGAGCGCGCACGCCATTTCATCGCCCTCGTCGGGCTGTCGGGCTTCGAGCGCCGCTATCCGGCCGAGCTGTCCGGCGGCATGCGCCAGCGCGTGGCGATCGCGCGCACGCTGGCGTTCGAGCCCTCGATCCTCCTCATGGACGAGCCGTTCGCCTCGCTCGATGAGCAGACGCGTCTCCTGCTCGGGGAAAAGGTGCTGCAGATCCAGGAGCAGCTGCGGCAGACGACGCTGCTCATCACCCACAACATCACGGAGGCCGTGCAGCTCGCCGACCGCATCCTGGTCATGACCTACCGCCCCGGGCGCGTGAAGCGGGTGGTCGACATCGCTCTGCCGCGCCCGCGTACCTCCGATGTGGTAACCAGCGAGGCGTTTGGCCGCTACGTCGCCGAGATCTGGAACGACCTGCGCGAGGAGGCCACGCGCGGCATGCAGGAGGACGAGGCGCGCGCGCGAGGCGGTCAGGGCACATGACGATGCGTGCCAGGAAAGCCCGCGATCTCAGGCCCGCTGCGCTCGGGCTCGGCGCGCTCGCCTGCGCCCTGGCCGCACAGGAGATCGTCATCAGGCTGGGTCTCGTCAATCGCTTCATCGTGCCCCTGCCGTCGGAGATCGGGCCCGCCTTCGTGCGGATCATCGTCGAGGAGGACGTCCTCGGCCGTTTCCTGATGACGGCCGGGGAGGCGCTGGCCGCCGGGCTGCTGCTCGCGCTGGTCGGAATCACCAGCGGCATCGTCCTCTACCGGGTCAATCTCCTGCGGCGGGCCTACGAGACGTGGATCGCGGCCTTCGCGTCGGCGCCGATCGTGCTCATGTACCCGCTGTTCCTCGTCATCTTCGGCCGCAATGCCATGACCATCGTCATGATGGGTTTCGCCGCCGCCCTGCCGCCCGTCATCCTCAAGACCATCGAAGGCCTGTCGGCGACGCGCCGGGTTCACGTCAACGTGGGCCGCGCCTTCAAGCTCACGCAGCGCCAGCTCTTCACCAAGATCCTGCTCCCGTCCGCGCTCCCCACCATCTTCGTGGGGCTGCGCCTCGGCCTCATCTTTGCGCTCATCAACATCGTCGGCGTCGAGTTCCTGATCAACTTCGGCGGCCTCGGGCAGCTCATCAACGATCTGGCGGAGCGCTACGATCTGCCCGGCACCTACGCCGCAATCGGCTTCGTCGTCCTGGTCAGTATTGTGTTCTTCGATGTCACCGAGAGAATCGAGCGATGGCTGAGGCCAGGGTCGTAGGACAGAGCGCCGCAGGGGGGCGCCGACCGCGCATCGATCCCGTCCATGGGATCAGGATCGTCACCGTCCTGCTGATCCTGGTGGGCTGGGAGCTGCTCGCGCGCTCAGGCATGCTGTTTCGCGACGTTGTTCCGTCGCTGGTCTCCATCGGTGGCGCCATCGGTGTGCTTCTTGCCGATGCGGACTACTACCGCCACCTCGGATGGACGGCCTTCGAGATCCTCGTGGCGCTCGCCATCGGTGGTGCGGCGGGCCTCGTGGCCGGTCTCATCCTGGGTGGCAGCCGCCTGCTCGGACGGGCGTTCGAGCCCTATCTCTACTATCTCGGCCCCACGCCCAAGATCATCTTCTTCCCCATCATGATCATGTGGTTCGGGGTCGGGCCCGCTTCAAAAATCGCACTGGGCACCATCTCCTGCTTCTTTCCCATTGCGCTCTCGACGGCGGCCGGCATGCGCATGATGGACCCGGTTCTGGTCCGCGTCGGGCGCAGCTTCCGCGCCCGCAGGCGGCAGATGGTGACGAAGATCTACCTGCCGGCCCTGCGCCAGCCGATCATGAACGGCGTCAGGCTGGGCTTCGGCATCGCCGTGATCGGCACGCTGCTGGCCGAGAC
>Ga0075431_100001445_pt1 | contig 21876 bp, 22 predicted proteins | sample RhiMetdeltSRZDD5_FD_75297 | JGI IMG/M metagenome (GOLD analysis project Ga0075431, IMG submission 75297) | Populus rhizosphere microbial communities from Tennessee, USA - Rhizosphere MetaG P. deltoides SRZDD5 | ecosystem: Host-associated > Plants > Roots > Rhizosphere > Soil | place: USA... | reverse complement strand
TTGCGAATTGCCGTGATCCAGCTAAAAGGCTAAAGTTTTTGCGGCTGTCGAATCGTGCGGCGAAAGGCGTTCGACAGCTTATAGCACGCAGAATCCTCAAGCATCTCTCCGGTTCAGCAGCAGCCGGTGTACTGGGATAACGGTGAACGACAACAACAATCTGGCGGGCGGAACCCCACCCGACCATCCTGGCGACATTTCGCCCATCTCCATCGAAGAGGAGATGAAGCGCAGCTACCTGGATTACGCCATGAGCGTGATCGTCAGCCGCGCGCTGCCGGATGTGCGCGATGGGCTGAAGCCGGTTCATCGCCGAATCCTCTACACGATGTACGAGAACGGCTTCACGCCCGACAAAGCGTTCAAGAAATCCGCCCGTGTCGTCGGCGACGTCATGGGCAAATACCATCCGCACGGCAATATGGCGATTTACGATGCGCTGGTGCGCATGGCGCAGGATTTCTCGCTTAGGCTGCCGCTGATCGAGGGGCAGGGGAATTTTGGCTCCGTCGACGGCGATCCACCGGCGGCCGACCGCTATACCGAGTCAAGGCTCGCCAAGGTGGCGATGACCATGCTCGTGGACCTCGACAAGGACACGGTCAATTTCCAGCAGAACTATTCCAACGAGTTTCTCGAGCCGACCGTGCTGCCGGCGAGTTTTCCCAATCTCCTGGTGAACGGCGCCGGCGGCATCGCCGTGGGCATGGCCACCAACATCCCAACCCATAATCTGGGCGAGGTGATCGACGCCTGCATCGCCGCAATCGATGATCCCAGTATCACGGTGGACGAGCTCATCGCGATCGTGCCTGGTCCTGACTTTCCCACGGGCGCCATCATCCTCGGACGCGCCGGCATCAAATCGGCCTATCACCTGGGGCGCGGCTCGATCACGATGCGCGGCCGCGTCAAGGTCGAAGAGATCAGGAAGGACCGGGAAGCGCTGATCATCACCGAAATTCCCTATCAGGTGAACAAGGCTGCGATGATCGAGAAAATGGCCGAACTCGTGCGTGACAAGCGCCTCGACGGGATTAGCGACATTCGCGATGAGTCCGACCGGCAGGGCATGCGCGTGGTGATCGAACTCAAGCGCGACGCCATGGCCGATGTCGTACTGAACCAGCTTTACCGTTATACGCCGCTGCAAAGCACCTTCGGTGTCAACAGCGTGGCGCTCAACGGCGGCCGGCCGGAGATCATGACTCTCAAGGACATGATCTCGGCTTTCGTTGCCTTCCGCGAAGAGGTGGTCACGCGGCGCACCAAGTTTCTCCTCGCCAAGGCCCGCGAGCGTGCGCATGTGCTGGTGGGCCTCGCCATCGCGGTGGCCAATATCGACGAGGTCATCGCGCTGATCCGGCGTTCCAAGGACGCTGCCGAAGCGCGTGCGGCGTTGATGGGACGGGCGTGGCCGGCCAAAGACATGGTGGCCCTGATCAATCTGATTGCCGATCCCCGCCACCGCGTCGGGGCCGACGACACCTACCGGCTCTCGGAAGCGCAGGCGCGCGCCATTCTGGACCTCCGGCTGCAGCGCCTCACAGCTCTGGGTCGCGAGGAGATTGCCGAGGAGCTGGAAAAACTTGGCAAGGAGATCGAGGATTATCTCGACATTTTGCGCTCGCGCTCGCGGGTCCAGAAGATCATCAAGGATGAGCTCAAAGCCATCAAGGACGAGTTTGCCACGCCGCGGCGCACGGAAATCATCGAGCAGGAGTTCGAGGTCGAAGACGAGGACCTGATCCAGCGCGAGGACATGGTGGTGACGGTGAGCCATGCCGGCTACATCAAGCGCGTTCCATTGTCCGCCTACCGGGCGCAGCGACGCGGTGGCAAGGGCCGGGCCGGCATGCAGACCCGGGAAGAGGATTTCGTCACCAAGATTTTCGTCGCCAACACCCATACCCCGGTGCTCTTCTTCTCCTCGACCGGCATGGTTTACCGGGAGAAGGTATGGCGTCTGCCGGTCGGCAACCCGCAGGCTCGCGGCAAGGCCCTGATCAATCTTCTGCCGCTCGATCCCGAGGAACGCATCACAACCATCATGCCCATGCCCGAAGAGGAGGCCAGCTGGGGCAAGCTGCAAATCATGTTCGCCACGCGCTCGGGCAATGTCAGGCGCAACGAGCTGTCGGATTTCGTCGATATCCGCCGTAGCGGCAAGATCGCCATGAAGCTCGAAGCGGTTGATCATCTGGCTGGCGTTGAGATCTGCTCGGAGGCGGATGACGTTCTCCTCACAACGGCCAAAGGCCAATGCATCCGCTTCGCCGTTGGCGACGTCAGGGTCTTCAAGGGCCGCGATTCAGCAGGCGTCCGGGGTATCAAGCTCGATGCCGATGATCATGTGATCTCCATGGCCATTCTCACGCATGTGGAGGCTCTCCCCGAAGAGCGCGCAGCCTTCCTCAGGATGCGGCGCGCCCAGCAGGGCGACGAGATCGAGAATGGCGGCGAGGAGGGTGAGGAAACGGTAACGGCAGCGCCACTCCTGAACGAGGAGCGTTTCACGGAAATGTTGCGCCTCGAACAGTGCATTTTGACCGTCTCGGCCAACGGCTTCGGCAAGCGCAGCTCCTCCTATGAATATCGCGTTACCGGACGTGGCGGGAAGGGCATCGTCGCCATGATCGTCAACAAGCGGAACGGAGAGCTGGTTGCCTCTTTTCCGGTCAAGGAAAGCGACGAGATCATGCTCGTCTCGGACGGCGGACAGCTGATCCGGTGCCCGGTGCATGACATCCGCATAGCCGGCCGCTCGACGCAAGGAGTGACCATCTTCGACATGGCGGAAGACGAGCATGTCGTCTCGGTCGAGCATATCCCCGAGGAGGCCGAGGAAACCGCCGAGGCCGCCGGGCCGGTCGGAGCGTCTTCGCATTGAGGCTGTTGTTCTCGCGTCCGACGGGCTAATAGTCCCCCTTGCGAGAGGATGATCATGGCCCGAATTGCATTCTATCCCGGCAGCTTCGACCCCGTGACGTTCGGTCATCTGGATATCATAGCCAGGGCCGCGCGCATCACCGACAGGCTGATCATCGGGGTGGGCACGCATCACGGAAAGGATCCGTTCATACCCGAAAAAGCACGCATCGAACTGATCGAACGCACCTCGGCTCCCGTCGCCGCAAACGCAGGGTTGAAAATTTCGGTCATCGCCTTCGACGACCTCGTGGTCGATGCTGCCCGGCGGGCCGGGGCTGGCTTCATCATCAGGGGCCTCAGGGATGCAACCGATTTTGACTATGAAGTTCAAATGAGCCAAATGAATGCCGCATTGGCGCCTGATATAGAGACGGTTTTCATGGCAGCAAACCCGGCGACACGCATGATCTCATCCTCGCTTGTCAAGCAGGTCGCCCGCATGGGTGGCAACATCGGGGCCTTCGTGCCGCAAGAGGTGGCACGGCGGCTTGCCGAGGTCATGCCCAAACATGGCCGGTAGTCACGGCGGATTTTTCCAACCCAAGGAGTAATGAATGAATTTGTCTCTTTTGCGCGGCTTGTGCCTGTTTGCATTCACGGTTGCGGCGAGCCTGACGGCCGTGGCCCAGTCGGCCGATCCGGAGAACACGCTGGTCATGACCCTGAAGGGAGATTGCAAGGTCACGATCGCGCTGCGCCCCGACTTGGCTCCCAAGCATGTGGAGCAGATCAAGACGCTGACGCACCGTGGCTTCTATGACGGGGTGGTGTTCCACCGCGTGATCGACGGCTTCATGGCGCAGACGGGAGATCCGACCGGAACCGGCACAGGCGGCTCAGACCTTCCCGACATCCCGGCCGAGTTCTCGAACGAGCCCTTCGTGCGCGGAACGCTGGGCATGGCCCGCGCCCAGGATCCCAACAGCGCGAACTCCCAGTTCTTCATCATGTTCGCCGACGGCAGCTTCCTCAACGGCCAATACACGGTCTTCGGCCAGGTGACGGAAGGGATGGACTGCGTTGATCGCATCACTCGCGGCGAGCCGCCTGCCAATCCGGACAAAATCGTCAGCCTGAAGCTCATGAAGGATGTGCAATAATGGCCGACCTCGAAAATACACTCTACATCGAACTCCCCAAGGGGCGCGTCACCGTGGAGCTCAGGCCCGACCTTGCACCAAAGCACGTGGAGCGGATCAAGGAGCTGGCGCGGGAAGGGTTTTACGACGGCACGCCCTTCCACCGCGTCATCGATGGCTTCATGGCACAGGGCGGCGATCCCACCGGCACCGGCACGGGGGGATCAAAAAGGCCCAATCTCAGGGCCGAATTCTCGAAAGAGAAACATACGCGCGGCACATGCTCCATGGCGCGCTCGTCCAATCCCGATTCCGCCAACAGCCAGTTTTTCATCTGCTTCGGCGAAGCGCCTTGGCTCAACGGACAGTATTCCGTCTGGGGTCAGGTGAAGGAGGGCATGGAGATCATTGATCAGTTGAAGCGCGGGGAACCCGTGCCAGATCCCGACCGCATCATCCGCATGCGCCTGGCCGCCGACGCGGCCTGACATCGCGGGGCGCGCGGGTGCGAATGGCCAAATGCGAGTTGACGCGTTCGATTTCGATCTTCCGGAAGACCGCATTGCGCTGAGACCGGCATCGCCGCGAGACCGGGCCAAGCTGCTCATCGTTCGACCTGACGAAGGGTTCGAGGATCGTAGATTTCATCAGTTGCCGGAAATCCTTCAGCCCGGCGATCTTCTCGTCTTCAACGATACGCGCGTCCTTCCTGCGGCTCTCAAGGGCGTGAGGCTTGGCCGGGGCGACAGCGAAGCCGTGGTCTCCGTCCTGTTGTTCGAGCGGCTGGACGAAAGCCGCTGGAAAGCGTTCGCCAAGCCCGGCAAGCGGCTCAAGGCCAGCGACCGCATCGCCTTCGGCGCGCGCGAAGGGGTGTGTCTCCTCGGCAGCCTCGATGCGACGGTCGAGTCGAAAGGTGAGGAGGGCGACATCGTCCTCGCCTTCGATTTCGCAGGGGCGGCTCTCGATGAAGCGATTGCCGCCGCGGGCAGCATGCCGCTACCGCCCTATATCAATTCGAGGCGAGCCTCAGACGAACAGGACCGGACCGACTATCAGACCGTCTATGCCAAGACTGAAGGCGCGGTTGCAGCACCGACGGCGGGATTGCATTTTACGCCGGCGCTGCTGGAAGAGCTGGACGACCGCGGCGTCAGGCGCGCCTTCGTGACTTTGCATGTGGGACCGGGGACATTCCTGCCGGTGAAAGTCGAGGATACGAAGGATCACCGAATGCACGCGGAATGGAGCGAGATCAACTCCAAGACGGCCGAGCAGATCAACGTGGCCCGCAGGGAGGGCAGACGTGTGATTGCCGTGGGCACCACGAGCCTCAGACTGCTCGAAAGTGCGACCGACGAAACGGGCCGCCTCCATCCCTTCTCGGGATCCACGAGGGTCTTCATTACGCCGGGTTATCGCTTCCGCGCCGTCGATGCACTCATCACCAATTTTCATCTGCCTCGGTCTACGCTGTTCATGCTGGTGTGTGCCTTCTCCGGCCTTACCACGATGAAGAAAGCCTATGCGCATGCCATCGCGCGGGATTATCGCTTCTATTCCTATGGAGACGCCTCCCTGCTATTTCCTGCGGCCCCATGACCTCCACTTTTCAGTTCACGCTGCTGAAGACTGACGGTTCGGCGCGCCTCGGTCGCATCGACACGCCGCGTGGAGGCGTTCGCACACCCGCATTCATGCCGGTTGGTACCGCCGGTACGGTCAAGGGCATTTTTCCCGAGGAACTCAAGAAGACCGGCACCGACATCATCCTGGGCAATACCTATCATCTGATGCTGCGCCCAACGGCTGAACGTATCGCGGCACTCGGCGGTTTGCACAAATTCATCGGCTGGGATCGGCCGATCCTCACCGATTCGGGCGGATTCCAGGTGATGTCGCTTGCCAAGCTGCGAAAGCTGACCGAGAGGGGCGTCACATTCCAATCGCATCTCGACGGGATGCGCCATGAGCTCAGCCCCGAGCGCGCCATGGAAATCCAGAGACTGCTTGGCTCCGACATCCAGATGCAGCTCGATGAATGCATCGAATATCCTCATACCGAGAAGGAGGCGGAGCGCGCCATGCGCCTGTCACTCGCCTGGGCGGAACGCTCCCGACAGGCCTTCGGCAGCCAGGCGGGCAGGGCCTGTTTCGGCATCGTTCAAGGCGGTGTGTCGGAGGTTCTCCGCACGCAGTCTGCGTTGGAGCTCGTGAAAATGGGTTTCGATGGCTATGCGATCGGCGGGCTGGCGGTCGGAGAAGGGCAAGACCTCATGCTCAGAACTCTCGACTTCACCACGCCCGCACTGCCTGCCGACAAGCCCAGATATCTCATGGGCGTGGGCACGCCTGAGGACATTCTCGAGTCCGTGGCGCGGGGGGTCGACATGATGGATTGCGTGATGCCGACGCGATCAGGCCGGCATGGACAGGCATTCACACGCTTCGGCCGGCTCAACATGCGCAACGCCATTCATGCACAGGACCCGCGGCCGCTCGATGAGACGAGCAGCTGTGCCGCCAGCCGGAATTATTCGCGTGCCTATATCCACCACTTGGTGAAATCGGGAGAGCTGCTCGGCATGATGCTGCTGTCGCTGGCCAACATCGGCTATTATCAACAGCTCATGGAAGACATAAGATCGGCCATCGCAGGAGGGCGTTTCGCCGAGTTCCAGGCTTCGACCAAAGCGGCCTGGCAGGCGGACCGGCACGGACCGGCAGGAAGGGGAGGCGCATGAAGCTCAGCGGCGAACAGAAAATTCCCGCCTCGCAGCAACGCGTGTGGGAAGGTCTGAACAATCCCAAGATTCTCAAACAGTGCATCAAGGGATGCGAGCATATCAGTAAGTCGGGCGACAACACCTTTTCCGCTCGGGTGGTGGCCAAGGTCGGCCCGGTCAAGGCAAGCTTCAACGGCGAAGTAACCCTCAGCAATCTAAACCCGCCGGAGAGTTACACCATCTCCGGCAAGGGAGAGGGCGGCGTGGCCGGTTTCGCCCGAGGCAAGGCGGACGTGAGACTCGAGGAGCTTGCGCCCCAGGAAACGCTCATGATCTACAATGTCGATGCGCAGATCGGCGGAAAGCTGGCGATGCTCGGCAGCCGCCTCATCGATTCGACGGCAAGATCTCTGGCGCAGGAATTCTTCGACAAGTTCGTGAAGCTCATGTCGGGCGGGAAGATCACCGAACCGGCAAAGCCCGCGAAGAAGAAAGTGCTCGGCGGGCTGCTCGGCAAGCTGAAGAGGAAGAAGAGCTGAGAGACGGTTGCTCTGCATTCGTCATGACCGGACTTGATCCGGCCATCTCCCGTGCGCACGCCAGATGCGCGGGTCAAGCCCGCGCATGACGATCTAACAGTAGCGTCATGGCCGGGCCAAGACCCGGCCATCTACCTCAGTCGCTACTTCCCCGCCCCTGCGGTGTGATCGCCGTCGCGGGTCAGATAGTAGGCCGCAAGTATGGGTAGGAACGTCACCAGGATGACGAAGACCGCCACCACATTGGTCACCGGCCGCTGTCTCGGCCTGATGAGTTCGGTGAGCATCCAGATCGGCAGCGTCGACTGCTGCCCAGCGGTGAAGGTGGTCACGATCACCTCGTCGAAGGACAGGGCGAAAGCCAGCATGCCGCCGGCGAGAAGGGCACTGGCGATGTTCGGCAGAATGATGTGCCTGAAGGTCTGCAGGTAGTCGGCGCCGAGATCCATCGAGGCCTCGATGAGATTTTCCGACAGGCGCCGAAAGCGGGCGATGGCATTGTTGTAGACGACGACAATGCAGAAAGTGGCATGGCCCAGGATGATGGTCCAGAAGCTGAAATCGATGCCCATCATGTTGAAGGCGGAGCGCAGCGAAATGCCGGTGATGATGCCGGGCAGCGCGATCGGCAGGATGAAAAGGAGCGATATAGTCTCGCGACCGAAGAATTTCGCTCGCGCTAGGGCCGCCGCGGCACAGGTTCCAAGAATGAGGGCGATGGCCGTGGCAAAAGTCGCCACCCTCAGCGACAGCGAGATGGCTCTCCAGATGTCTTCTCTGTGCCAGGCAATCGAGAACCAGCGAAGCGTATAGTCCGGTGGAGGGAACTGGTAGCTTTTCTCCTCTGTGGTGAAGGCGTAGACGACGATGAGCGCCAACGGCAGGTGCAGGAACAGAAGCCCGCCGAAGGCCGCGAGGCCCAGCATCCGTGGCGGTCTCTGCGAGGCTTCAGAGCGCATCGAAGGCTCCGAGCCGTTTCGCCACCCAGAGATAGACGCCCATGATGACGATTGGAACGACGGTGAAGGCGGCGGCCAAGGGAATGTTGCCGGCCGTTCCCTGCTGCGTATAGACGGCCTGGCCGATGAAGAAGCGCGAGGTGCCGATGATCTGAGGAATGATGTAATCGCCGAGAGTCAGCGAAAAGGTGAAGATCGAGCCGGCCACCAGACCCGGAAGGGCGAGAGGCAGGATTACCGTTCTTAGGGTCAACCATGGATTGGCGCCGAGGTCGGCCGCCGCGTCGACCAAGCTGTTCGGGACCCTTTCGAGCGCCGCCTGGGTGGGCAGGATCATATAGGGGAGCCACACATAGACGAAGACGAGGAACATGCCGATGTAGCTGATCGACAGCGACGGCCCTCCGACCACGGGAAGCGCCAGAATGCCGTCGAGCAGCCAAGCGAGACGCATCGTATCCGCGAGCCATGTGATGATGCCTTCCTTCGCCAATATCAGCTTCCAGGCGTAGACCTTGACAAGATAGCTCGACCACAAGGGCATCATGACGGCGATGTAAAAGAAGGCCTTCCACTTTCCGCGCGCATAGCGCGCTGCGTAGTAAGACACGGGAAAGGCAATAACGGCAGAAGCAATGGTCACCGCTGCGGCCATCGCGATGCTTCTGACAATGATGTCAAAATTGGCGCTCTGCAGCAGCTGCGCATATGTGGAAAGCGTGAGTTCGTATTTGATGAGGCCCGAAAAATCGTCGAGACCGTAGAAGCTGTTGAGCAAAAGCGTCAGCAAGGAACCGACATAGACGATGCCGATCCACAAGAGCGGGGGCGTCAACAGCAAGGCCAATAGAAACCAGGGATGGCGAAACCAGAGATCGGATATGCGGCTGCCGCTGTTGGCTACGACGGAGCCCTTGCCGATGGCAGCGACGCTCACAAGTCCTGCTCCATGGCATGGAGGGCCTCCGGTCGCCATGAAAGCGTTACGAGTTCTCCTTCGCGAAATGCACCCTGGGTAGAAGGCGCATTGGCGGAAATGCGCATATCGGAATCAACGCCGACGGTGACACGTGTCTGGGACCCCTGGTAGTGAACCGACATGATCTTGCCGGCGATCGACGGCTGACTGGGCGAGGCCGGGGTGTTGCCCCTGCTCAGGGTGACCTTCTCCGGTCGCAAGCTCGTCCAGTGCCTGCCTCCGCCCATCCTGAGAGCCAGCTCGGGCGGCAGGATATTCGAGGAACCTACGAAACTTGCAACGAACCGACTGTTCGGCCTTTCATAAACCTCGTTCGGCCGACCCACTTGGACAATGCGGCCTTCATTGAAGATGGCGAGGCGGTCCGACATGGCGAGGGCTTCACCCTGATCATGGGTGACGAAGACGAAGGTAATGCCTACTTCCTTCTGCAGCGACTTGAGTTCTTCCTGCATCTGCTCGCGGAGTTTGAGATCGAGGGCGCCCAGAGGTTCGTCGAGCAGCAGCACCTTGGGTTCATTCACGAGCGCACGGGCCAAGGCCACGCGCTGGCGCTGACCGCCGGAGAGCTGCATGGGCCTGCGGCCTTCAAAACCGCTGAGCTTCACCATCGCCAAGGCCTCACGGGCCCGGGATTGGCGCGCGGTACGGCCCACGCCGCGGATCATGAGGCCATAGGCGACATTCTCGCCCACTGTCATATGTGGAAAGAGGGCATAGTCCTGAAAAACGGTGTTGACGTTGCGCCGGTAGGGCGGCACGCCCTCGGCAGTCTCGCCGAAGATCTCGATATGGCCGGCGTCCGGTTGCTCGAAACCGGCAATGAGCCTGAGGCAGGTTGTCTTGCCCGACCCTGAAGGCCCAAGCATGGCGAAGAATTCGCCCTCCGCAACATCGAGAGTCACCTCATCGACGGCGCGCACCTGGCCGAAATGACGGGACACCTTGTCGAATCGAACGGCGATGGTCATTGAAACTTGAGCTTAAGACCGTCCTTTATCAACGGGCAAGGCGCCGGGCTCAGCTCGATGTCAATTGCATCGAGCTGAACTCCGGACCTACCGCAATGCAGATAAAGGCCGGGCCCTGGCAGCAGCCGGTCTATCGGCCGCCAAGCACTGCAATGTAATCGGACACCCATCGGTAGTAAGGAACGCAGCCCTGAGCCTGCGAGGTACATTTGGCTACTGGCGTCCGCCAGAAATGAACCTTTTCGAAACTGCCGGCACCATTGGTCTCACAGCCGGCGTCGGTGAGAAGGGCGTTGCCCGTGCAGGCAGCCGGCACCGCCGGCACCGACCCGAACCAAGCCGCGAGATCGCCCTGAAGCTTCGGATTGATCGAATGCTCGAGCCACATATAGGCGCAGTTGGGATGCGAGGCTTCCGAGTGCATCATGGTGGTGTCCGCCCAGCCGGTGGCGCCTTCCTCGGGAATGACCGAGTCTATCGGCTGTTTGTCGCCCTTGAGGAGATTCACCTGGAAGGGCCAGGAGGATGAGGCAACGACGCCCTCGTTCTTGAAATCATCGATCTGCACGAAAGCATCGTGCCAGTAGCGACCGACGATCTTGCGCTGCTGGCGGAGGAGATCGAGTGCAGCCTTGTATTGATCCTCATTGAGCTCATAAGGGTCCTTGATGCCCAGCTCCGGCTTCTGCTTCATGAGATAGAGCGCGGCATCGGCGATGTAGATCGGTCCGTCGAAGGCCTGCACGCGCCCTTCGTTGGACTTCCCGTCGGGCAGATCCGTCTTTTCGAACACCACTTTCCAGCTCTTTGGCGCCTCCTTGAACACCTGGGTGTTGAAGGCGAGAACATTGGCGCCCCATTGATACGGCACTCCGTAGTGCACGCCGTTCACCGTGTGCCAGGGCGCGTTCTGCAGCCGCTCATCGACCATCTTCCAGCTTGGAATGAGATCGACATTGATCGGTTGTGCGCGTTTTCCCGAAATGAGCCTGAGCGAGGCATCGCCCGAGGCTGTGACGAGGTCGAAGCCACCCTCATTCATGAGCGCGACCATCTCGTCCGACGTGCCCGCGGTCTTGACGTTGACCTTGCAGCCAGTTTTCTTCTCGAACTCCGTCACCCAGTCGTAGTTCTTATCCGTCTCGCCGCGCTCGATATAGCCGGGCCAGGCGACGATATCGACCTGGCCTTCACCCGCTCCGATTTCCTTTTTCATCTCTTGTGCGAGCGCCGTCGAGGCAAGCGCACCTGCAGCAATCACCGAGACCATTATTCGGTGAGAAACCTTCATGATAACCTCCCACAAGAACGCAATCCTCGCGATCGCGCCACCCAGTTGAGCGGCGGCCTTGCACCACCGCGTGGCGAAACCTAGCCTTTCCCCGTTAGGAAGGGAAGTTCCTCCTTGGCGGCTGCCCGATTGTTGCAGACGCGCGATTGCATGCTAATGTGTCCGCAATCGCAAGGAGGGTGAATGTCGGCAGTCGAAAAAGCGTCTGCGACTGCCGCGCTGAGGCCGGAAGCGGTCGTCGTACATGACCTCCATAAGTATTTCGGACCGCTGGAAGTGCTAAAAGGCGTGTCGATGACGGCGCGCGAAGGCGATGTCGTCTCGATGATTGGCGCTTCCGGGTCGGGCAAGAGCACTTTTCTCAGATGCATCAACTTTCTGGAAATGCCGACCCAGGGCCGCATTATCGTCGGTGGCGAGGAGGTAAAGCTCAAGCGGACCCAGGACGGCCACTCCATGCCTGCCGATCCGCGACAAATCGAGCGCATCCGGACTCAACTCGGGATGGTATTTCAAAACTTCAATCTGTGGCAGCACCTGACGGTGATCGAAAACGTGATCGAGGCGCCGGTGCATGTGCTCAAGATTCCCAAGGTCGAAGCCGTCGAACGCGCCGAAGCCTTGCTCCATAAGGTCGGACTGTTCGACAAGCGCGACCAATATCCGGCTTTCCTGTCGGGCGGACAGCAGCAACGGGCAGCGATTGCCCGGGCATTATGCATGCAGCCCAAGGTGATGCTGTTCGACGAGCCGACCTCCGCCCTCGACCCCGAGCTCGTGGGGGAAGTCCTGAGGGTTATCCGCGACCTTGCCAATGAGGGCCGAACCATGGTCCTCGTCACGCATGAAATGAATTTCGCCCGCGATGTTTCCAGCCATGTCATCTTCCTCCACAAGGGTTTGGTCGAGGAGGAGGGGCCGCCCGAGCAGGTCTTTAACCATCCCAGAAGTGAACGCTGCAAGCAATTTACCCGTACGAAGCAGCACTAGCGGAGATTGCGCTTTGGCCGGGAGTTGGTAATGTTGAAAACACTGCTGGCCGGTTTCTTTTCGGCCGGTCATTTTTGAAATGGGAGGTTTAAAACATGAAGGCTTTTGCAAAATTTGCAGGCGCCTTGGTATTCGCTGCGCTCTTTGGGGCCAGCGCAGCCCAGGCTGACATCAAATTCGGCGTTGCGGCCGAGCCCTACCCGCCCTTCTCCTCGAAGGACGCCTCGGGCAAGTGGGTCGGCTGGGAGATCGACCTGATGGACGCCGTCTGCAAGCAGATGAACGAGAAGTGCGAACTGGTGGAAGTTGCCTGGGATGGAATCATTCCAGCACTCACCTCGAAGCAGATCGACGTGATCTGGAGTTCCATGTCCATCACCGAAGAGCGCAAGAAGACCATCGATTTCACGAACATGTATTACAACACGCCGACGGTCATCATCGGCGCGAAGGACGGGGACAAGGACATTACCCCTGCACATCTGAAGGGCAAGACGCTCGGCGCGCAGGTGTCCACCATTCACGAGAAATATCTGCGGAAGTATTTTCCAGAGTCCGAGATCAAGACGTATCAGACCCAGGATGAAGCCAACAACGACCTCGCCGCCGGCAGACTCGACTATGTCCAAGCCGATGGCAGTGCGCTTGACGCCTATCTGAAAACGGAACAGGGCCAGGCCTGTTGCGAACTCAAGGGACAGGTTCCAGACGATCCGGCCATTCTGGGCGAGGGCGTCGGCGGCGGCGTGCGCAAGGAAGACACGGCTCTGAAGGACAAGCTCAACAATGCGCTGTCCGAGCTGGCGAAGAACGGCGAGCTTGTGAAGATTACCGACAAATATCCAGACTTGAAGCCGGTTGTCGTGCTTCCGGCGTCCTAAGCAAAAGGCCGGTCACGCCGTGAGGGGCGTGGCCGGCAGTCGGCAAAAGAGGCAAAAGGGGGATGGCGCAGCCGGGTTTTCCTGAGATCCTGTTCTTCGGCGATCAGGGTTACGGCGACGAAATTTTGCGCGGCGCCTGGATGACGGTGCAGATATCCATCTGCGCCTATGCGATCGGCCTTCTCATCGGGCTCGCCGGAGCCATGGGCAAGCTCGGCGGCAACAGGAAGCTGGGCCGCGTACTCGAGTTCTACACCACTTTCGTTCGTGCCTCCCCGGAGCTGATCCTCATCCTTCTGCTCTACTATGCGGGCACTGGGCTGCTCAACGGCGTGCTGGCCTCCTATGGGTACACGGCAGTGCGCGTGAGCGGCTTTGCCGCCGCCGTGGCCGTCCTCGGCTTCATGCAGGGCGCCTATGCGACGGAAGTGCTGCGCGCCGCGATTCAGGCGATACCCGTGGGCCAGATCGACGCCGCCAGGGCCTTCGGCATGACGCCGTGGCTCAGGTTTCGCCGCATCGTCATTCCCGCCATGCTGCCTTTGGCCATTCCCGGCATGGCCAATCTCTGGCTTATCGTCACCAAGGATTCTTCGCTGATTGCCGTTGTCGGCTACACCGAGCTGTTGCTGGCGACGCGACAGGCAGCAGGCAACACCAAGCTTTACCTTCTCTTCTTCTCCTGCGCTGCCTTCGTCTATCTGATGATCACGCTCGCCTCCAATCAGGTGTTCAAGCGTGTGGAGGCCTACTATCGGCGCGGCATGCCGCGACTGGGTTAGCCCATGGTGTGGGACTGGGTACCTGAATATTTGCCCCTGCTTCTCAATGGATTGCTTATCACCATCGAGCTGCTGGTGCTGTCTGTCGTCATCGGCATGGTCCTGGCGATTCCCATAGGCCTGGTGCAAGCTCTCAGGACGCCTCTGCTCGGTGCGATGGCGCGCGGCTTCTGCACTTTCATCCGCGGCACACCGCTTCTCGTTCAGATCTGGCTTCTCTACTTCGGTTTTGGTTCGCTTTTCCCGATGATCCCCGGGATACGCCAGAGCTTCATGTGGCCCATCCTGCGCGAAGGCTATTTCTATGCGCTCGTCGCCTTAACCACCAGCTTCGCGGGATATGAAGGGGAGATCATGAGGGGCGCCCTGCTGGCGGTGCCGAAGGGGGAGCTGGAGGCCGGCAAAGCCTTCGGCATGTCGCCATGGGGGGTGCTTCGCCGCATCTGGCTGCCGCGTGCCTTTCGTCTTGCGCTACCAACGCTTGCCGGAGAAACGGCCCTGCAACTCAAGGCGACGCCGCTGGCGGCAACAGTGACGGTGCTCGACCTCTTCGGCGTCTCCAACAAGATCCGACAGGACACTTATCGCGTCTATGAACCGCTGTTGCTGGTGCTCATTGTCTATGTCGTGCTTTACTTCTTCATCATTTGGGCGTTCCGATGGTACGAGAAACGCATACCGCAGAAGAGATAACCAAAAGGATCAACAGGGAGAGATCGCTCATGAAATGGTGGAAGAAATCCGCGCAGGTGGCGCTGTCGGTGGCCGTGCTCGTTCTGGCCGGCGCGGCACAGGCGGCAGACAAGATTGTCATCTCGAACTGGGACGGTTACATGCCGAAGGATCTGCTCGAGCGGTTCAAGGCCGACACGGGCATCGAGGCCGAGCTTTCCGTCCATGCCACCAATGAAGAGATCATGGGCAAGGTGACGGCCGGCGGCGGTAAAGGCTATGATGTGCTTTTCGTGTCATCGCCTTTCGCCGAGGCCCTGAACAAGCTGGGACTTGCCGCGCCCGTCGATCACAGCAAGATCCCCAACATCAAGAACCTCTATCCCGAGGCCATGCAGCTTCAGCACGATCCGGGCAACACATACTCGGTGCCCTATACTTGGGGTACCACTGGCATCTGCTACCGCTCCGATCTCGTGAAGACGGAGCCGCAGAGCTGGAACGACCTGCTTGCACCGCCCGAAGACGTGAAAGGCAAGGAGACGATGCTCTCGACCGATCGCTGGCTGATGGCGGCGGCTTTGCTCGCCATGGGCAAATCCGTGAACGCGACCGATCCGGAGACGCTCGATGCAGCCAAAGCCAAGCTCATCGAGGCCAAGCGTAATCTGCTCGCCTATGACGACACGGTCTTCTATCAGAAACTCGTGTCGGGGGAGGCCGTCGTGACTCACGCTTGGGATGGCTGGTGCAATTACGGGATCGCCGAAAACGGGGCCATTAAGTATGTGATCCCCAAGGAAGGCTCCGATCTGTGGGTCGACACCATGGTCATCACCGCTGCGTCCGAGAACAAGGATGCCGCGCATAAGTTCATCGACTATGTCCTCGGCGTCGACAACGGCAAATGGGTGGTCGAGAATATCATGTACAAGACGCCGAACAAGGCAGGGATGGAAGCAATCGACAAGTCCTTGTTTGAAAAATATCCGAACATGGCGATCACGCCCGCCGAGCTCTTGAAGTACGAGCAGCTGCGCGACTTGGGCGAGGGACAGAAGGCCTTTTCCAAGACCGTGACCGAAATCCTGGCGGCAAAGTAAGTGACACCATCTGCCAATGTTCACCTCCGGGAGCTGCGCGCTCCCGGGGCGTAGCCGCCATGGCGTTAAAAGACCGCTCGCTTCTTCTCGTTCTGCCGGGGTTTCTCTGGCTCGGGCTGTTCATGGTTCTGCCGTGCGCGATCATCTTCGCCATGGCCTTTTTCGAGCGGGGGGTCTACGGCGGCATCGACTACGGGATCGTCACGGCCGAGAACTTCCGGCGCGCTTTCGATCCTCTCTATCTTTCCATTCTTCTCGACTCCGCACGCATCGCCTTCGCGGCCACGGTGCTGTCGATCCTGATCGCCTATCCCGCGGCCTATGCCATCAGCCGCGCGAAACCAGCGCTGCAGCCCGCACTCCTTCTTCTCGTGCTCTTGCCCTTCTGGTCCAACTACCTGATCCGGACCTACGCCTGGATGGTGTTGCTCAATCGCGAGGGCGTGATCAACGGCTTTCTGCGCTGGCTCGGAGCCATCGATCAGCCGCTGCCCATGCTCTACAACGAGTTCGCCGTCATTCTCGGCCTCGTCTACAACTACTGCCCATTCGTCGTGCTCGCTATTTATGCCGCCCTGCAGCGGCTCGATCCGTCCTATGCCGAGGCCTCCCGCGATCTGGGTGCCGGCGCCACTACCACTTTCCTGCGCATCACCTTGCCCCTGACGCTGCCCGGCATTGCCGCAGGCGCGGTTTTCGTTTTTGTCCTGTCCATCGGGAACTTCATCACCCCCGATCTTCTGGGCGGTGGGCGGCTGCAAATGGTGGGAAATCTGATCTACGACCAGTTCCTCACCGCCCGCGACTGGCCCTTCGGCGCCACGCTCTCCATGATCCTCATCGCCGTCATGATGGCGTTGTTGTTCCTGCAGGCACTCGCCACCAATCGCGCTCATGGGGGGAGATCGCATGTCTAGAACACTTGGCGCGCATCTGGGGCTCGTCTTCGTGTTTCTCTATGCGCCGATCCTCATGCTCATGGTACTGAGCTTCAACAGTGCCGGCCTGCCAACCGTTTGGACGGGTGTTTCGCTGCGATGGTATGCAAGGCTTCTCGACAGCCCCGATATTCTGAAGGCTGCCAGCAATTCGTTGATCGTGGCGGTCACATCGGCTGCCATTGCCACTCTGCTCGGCACCTTGCTGGCGCTTGGTGTCGAGCGCCGCCGCGTCTCCGCCGCAGCGGATGCCCTGCTGTTTGCCCCGATGATCATTCCAGACGTGGTGCTGGCCATCGCGCTTCTATCGTTCTTCACGCTGCTCAAATTCACCCTCGGCCTCCATTCCATCATTCTCGCCCATGTGGTGTTCAACATTGCCTTCGTCTGCGCCGTGGTGAGGGCGCGGCTCAAAAATTTCGATTGGTCCCTTCTCGAAGTTTCCGCCGATCTCGGGGCGAATGCGTCGACGACGTTTCTTAAGGTCACCCTGCCTTTGATCGCTCCGGCCGTGCTGGCGGGAGCGCTCCTCGCTTTCACGCTCTCGGTCGATGAATTCATCATCGCCTATTTCACCGCCGGGGCAGGGCAGGCATCCACCACGCTGCCGATGAAAATCTACGCCATGATCCGCTTCGGGGTGACGCCCGAGATCAACGCCATGGCCACCATCGTCATGTTCCTGAGCTTCTGCCTGGTGCTCGTGTCGCAGCGCCTGGATCGCAATGCGCTCACCGGGCGCAAGTCTTGAGCAGGCCCGAATAACGGGTTACACAGAACCCCGCAGGGAGAAGCCAATGGCGCGAAAGGTCAAGAAGCCCGTCCAAAAAGCGGCAAGAAAGAGCACGAGGGCCGCTGCAAAAGCCACGCGCAAGGTGGCGAAGAAGGTTGTGAAGGCGGTGAGGAAGCGGGCTCCGAAGCCTGCCGACACAAGCCGGCGCAAGGAGCAGGGCGGAAAGCTCATCGCCTTCTTTCCGGAGGCTGCCTTCGGCCCGGCGCTCAACTCCGTGGGTATCGCGCAAGCGGTGGAGAAGCTTGGCCACAGGGCGGTCTTCCTTTCCGATCCCGGCTTCTTGCATGTCTACCAGGGCTATGGCTTTGAGGCGCATCCGGTGAACCTGTCGGAGCCGATGCCGCCCGAGGAGATGGCGAAATTCTGGACGGATTTCATCAATGGTCACATACCGAATTTCCGCAAGCGGCCGTACGACCAGATCGACAACTACGTGAAAGATTGCTGGCAGGCGATCGTCTCCACCGCCAAATGGGCGGAGAAGGATCTGCCCGAGGTGCTATCGCGGCTCAAGCCTGACGTCGTGTGCGTCGACAACGTCATTCTATTTCCGGCCATTAAGCGCTATTCGCGCAAAAATCGCAAACCCTGGGTCAGGATCATCTCCTGCTCGGAGAACGAGATCGAGGATCCCGACATTCCGCCGCATCTGTCGGGCTGCGGGGAAAAGGACAAGTCGGGCTTCGAGCTCTATCGGAAACGTTTCAACGAGGTCATCAAGCCGATCCATGACGATTTCAACATGTTCCTCAAGGAGCATGGCGAAAAGCCTTATTCCGTAGGGCAATTCTTTGAAGCCTCTCCCTACATGAACCTGCTGCTCTACCCTTCGGCGGTGAAGTTCAAGAGGCGCAAGCCGCTTGGCCCGAGCAAGTTCCAGTATCTGGAAGGCTGCGTGCGCCAGGAGAAGCCTTATGAAATTCCGCGGTTCAAAAGCAACAAGAGCGAGCCGTTGCTCTATGTGAGCTTCGGCTCTTTGGGCGCCGGCGACGTCGAGCTTCTGAAGCGCTTGATGGTTCTCATCGGGCGCATGCCGGTCAGGGCGCTCGTGAATGTCGGCGACTACAAGGACCAATATAGTGAAATTCCCGACAATGTGCACATCGACAGCTGGTTCCCGCAGCCTTCGGTGATCCCGCAGGTGGATGCGGTGATCCACCACGGCGGCAACAATTCCTTCACCGAGTGCCTCTACTTCGGCAAGCCGGCACTGATCATGCCCTATGTGTGGGATGGCCATGACAATGCGACGCGCGTGGAGGAAACGGGCCATGGCTTCAAATCTCATAGGTATGATTGGACCGACGAGGAGCTGATGGACAAGATCAACGCCATGCTGACCGACGAGCAGATGAAAAAAAGACTCAATGCCACTTCAGCGCAGATGCAGAAGCAGCATGGGCCGACCAAGGCCGCAAAAATCCTCGATAGTCTCTCCAAGCAAGCCGCCTGAGAGATGACGGCGACGCCAAGGCTTGAGCATCCGCTCGACGTGAGCGACCTCACGGACTGGGGTCCAGTGCCCACCATGATCGAGGGTCGGTCGCGAACATCTGGCGTGCTCATTTCCAGGAACCCCGACGGCTCTTCCGAATGCGGCATCTGGGAATGCACGCCGGGCTTTTGGAACTGCCACGTCACCAGCGACGAGTTCTGCCATTTTCTCAGCGGGCGCTGCACCTACACGCACGAATCGGGCGAGGTGATCGAGATCACGCCCGACACGGCTGCATTTTTCCCCAAAGGCTGGAAGGGCACGTGCCGTGTGCACGAAACGGTGCGCAAGGTCTATATGATCCGGTAAGAAGCTCTCTCCCGACAAGCGATGAACTGGAAAACCGAGTTTCGATCCATCTACTACGACGGAGCGCCCGAACCAGAGGACCCGGTGTTCGAGCCGGAGGAGACCGCGTTTCTCGTCATCGACGTGCAGAACGTCTATCTCGATCGGCCCGACCGCAATGTTCTCAGCGGGGAAAACAAGCGCCGCTACGACGCCTGGACTCCGTTTCATGAGCGCATGCACCAGATCGTCATTCCTCGAACGGCGGAACTTCTGCGTTTATGCCGAGCGAACGGCATCGAGTGCCTTTTCGCCCGCATTGCAACGCAGACGAAAGACGGGCGAGAGCGGTCCATCAGTCAGAAGAAGCCCGGCTGGAACAACCTGTTGCTACCGAAAAACGAGCGCGTTTCGCAGCTCGTGAAGGAGCTTTGGCCTCTTGAGGATGAGATCGTCGTCACCAAAACGACGGATTCCGCCCTGACGGGCACGAATCTGCGCCTCATTCTGAACAATCTCGGCAAAAAGAACGTCATCTGTGCAGGGATTTTTACCGATCAGTGCGTCTCTTCCACCGTGCGCAGCCTTGCAGACGAGAGCTTCAACGTCATCGTGGTGGAAGATTGCTGCGCCGCCGGCTCCGACGAACTCCACCGGAAAGAGCTCGAGATCATCAACATGATCTACTGCCACGTGATGAGTTCAAAGGAGCTCTTGTCGGCGATGAAACTGGCTTGAGAGAGATGGCCGGGTCTGGCCCGGCCATAACGAGTGCTATTGCGTCATGCGCGGACGAGGAGTTCCTATGAATAGAAAAAAGTCCTTGACAGCGTGACGCTCGACAGGCATGTTCTCGATATGGTCCCCGAGGTGGGCGGATCGCCCCCAAGACGCTAAACTGGCATCGCCAAACGGGAAATCTGAAGACAATGCAAATCGGAATCGTGGGGCTCGGCCGCATGGGCAGCAACATCGCAAAGCGGCTTGTGCGGAAGGGCCATGAATGCGTGGTTTACGACCTCGATGCGGCGCGTGGGGCCGAACTCGCAGGCGAGGGGGCAAAGCCGGTCGCAAAGCTTGCCGAATTGCGGGGCCTCCTATCACGGGCCCGCATCGTCTGGGTCATGCTGCCGGCGGGCAGCATCACGGAAAACGCCATCATGGAGCTGGCCGAAGTTCTCGACCCGGACGACATCATCATCGACGGGGGAAATACCTTCTACAAGGACGACATCCGACGAGCCGAGGTGCTGTCCCGAAAGGGCATTCGGTATCTCGATGTGGGAACGAGCGGAGGCGTTTGGGGGCTGGAGCGCGGGTTCTGCCTCATGGCGGGAGGGGAGGCCGAAGCCTTCCGCATCGCCGAGCCGCTGCTAAAGGACCTATCCCCTGGCGGCGAACCTGGCGCCACAGCGGGCGTGCAAGGCTTTGTCTATTGCGGTCCTTCGGGTTCGGGACATTTCGTCAAGATGATTCACAACGGCATCGAATATGGACTGATGCAGGCCTATGCCGAGGGCTTCGACATATTGCACAAGGCAAACTCCAAAGACCTGCCGCCCGAGCAGCGCTATGACTTGGATCTCGCGGATATTGCCGAGGTCTGGCGCCATGGCAGCGTGATCAGTTCCTGGCTGCTCGACCTCACCTCGCTGGCCCTCAAAGACGACAAGAATCTCACCGCCTTTGCCGGCCGTGTCGAGGATTCAGGCGAGGGCCGCTGGAGCCTGATGGCCGCTGTCGACGAGGCCGTGCCGGCGCCGGTTCTGGCTGCTGCGCTCTTCGCGAGGTTTCGCTCGCGCGAAACGCCGAGCTATGCAGATAAGCTGCTTTCCGCCATGCGGCATCGTTTCGGCGGGCATTTGGAGAAGAAGCAGCCGTAAAGAGCATGAGCGACCCTACCGCTGTCCGGTTTTGCTTGGCGCGAGCCGCGGGCGCGGTTTATGCTTGCAGTGGATGCAGTTTCAACAAAATTCCAGGGAGTGAGTTATGAAGCGAATTCACCTCGGCACGTTATTGCGCGCCGCGACCGTCACCATGGTGCTGGGCTTCGCCGGGCCCGCCCTCGCCCTGGATGACTTGCTGCTGATTGCACCTGCCGCTCCGGGGGGAGGTTGGGATCAGACCGCTCGCGCGCTTCAGGAGACCATGCAGAGCGGAGGAATCGCCAAGACGGTAACGGTCGAAAACATACCGGGGGCGGGCGGCACAGTGGGCCTTGCCCAATTCGTCGACAAGCACAAGGGCAACGGCAATGCACTGCTGGTGAACGGCCTGGTGATGGTTGGCGCCATTCTGACCAATGCTTCGCCCGTGACCCTCGATCAGGTCACGCCGATTGCACGGTTAACGGGCGAGTATGAAGTTCTTGTGGTTCCGGCCTCCTCCGAAATCAAGACGCTCGACGATCTCGTCGCCAAGTTCAAGGCCGATCCGGGTTCGATCTCCTGGGGCGGCGGCTC
>Ga0075431_100001444_pt1 | contig 21893 bp, 22 predicted proteins | sample RhiMetdeltSRZDD5_FD_75297 | JGI IMG/M metagenome (GOLD analysis project Ga0075431, IMG submission 75297) | Populus rhizosphere microbial communities from Tennessee, USA - Rhizosphere MetaG P. deltoides SRZDD5 | ecosystem: Host-associated > Plants > Roots > Rhizosphere > Soil | place: USA... | reverse complement strand
GCGGCCGTCCTCGTTGTTGGGGTCAAGGTGGTCGCCCCCAAGCCAGGCTCGCCCAGGAGCTATTTCACCGCCGTCAAGACAGCGGTGCCAAGCGGCATGAAGAGCTTTCCGAACGAGCTGTTGCCACAGTGATGTCCGCTTATGGCCCAAAGCAGACATGCCGAAAAACGCAATCGGTGTCGCTATTGGGGGTAAAGCGGACATGACTTTTTGCGGCGCGGATGTCGCCTTGACTCAAAGCGGACATGCTCGCATTTACAGACGCTTGCGTCGCTCCTCCTGACTGGCCATCTTTTGACCCGAAAATAGCTGAATACAAAGCCGAATTGCAGAGGACAAATTGTCGGTCTTGTTAGTTTGGCTTATCCGTTTAACGAGCGTGGATGTGTTGCGCAGGGCAATTAGTTGAGGCTGCTTGAGATTGCATGGCGCGTGACGATCCGTGACGTGCAACAGCGGCAGTGCAGTGCATAGACTCCCCGGCGGCACTGCCGCTCAGTTACAGGAAAGACGAGGTGATGCAGTGAGTGTTCCCCGTGAAACCTGGCAATGGATGTATAGCACCAGGCAATGGAAGGAATGCAGGCGACTACACAGGCAAGAATATCCGCTCTGTAAGAGATGTCTCGAGAAAGGGAAAATAGTTGCTGCGCAGGTCGTGCATCATGTTGAACGCCACGAGGGCAACTGGGAAATCTTTCTCAACAGTGAGTTGGAATCTTTGTGCAAGCATTGCCATGACAGTCTTGAGCAGGGCAAGGAACGACGTGGTTATTCGTTGGAAGTTGGACTAGATGGCCGGCCCATCGACCCAAACCATCCGGCAAACAGGCCCGGGCGGGTATGAAAAATTAAAGTTGCTCTCCGATCGGCCAGCGGTGGGGTCGCGGTTGCGTGAGTTTGCATTTTGCTGTGACGGGCTAAAGAATTTGTTGTTCTGCACACCAGGAGGTTCCCCGTGGGGTATCGCGGAAGGTTCGCTTATCCGCTCTCAGCCCGTCACCCACCTCTGCCAAATCCCGGCATCAAGCATCGCTTTCGCTGCCGCGAATGCGGGACAACCTTCACTGCGTTTCGGGATGATGCGCGGTTTTGCTCGGCACGGTGTCGACAGCGCAATTGCCGGCGGCGCGGGAGTCCTCCAGCAGCAACGGACACAGCGGTTACGTTCCTTCGCGACCTCGAACAAAAAATGAAAGACATTGGGGCATGACCGATGGCGTACTGGGTCGGCGGCGATTGGTTCTATCACATGGATCCGCAGCTCAGCGGCCGGTTTTACATCGGCGCCGATGGCGGCATCTATGAGCGGGCCGGTGCTCCGACTGGCTACCGGCTGGAGATTCGCACTTACATCGTAGGCCCGCGGGGTGAATTCCCGGTTGATGCGAACGGAAATATTTCCGGCGATCCATTTGAAGAATTTGCGGAGGCCGCTGAAGAGTCTGCCGCATGAATTTAGATGCGGCGCTGCGGATCATGGCGCGGCGCATGCATGAGTGCAGGTCGCCGCATTGATGCGCCGGCCTGCACTCTCAAACGATCGAAGGCAAAATTGAAATGACCATGCGCCCCGTTTTCATGCTCGCATTACGGCCCGAGCCGCGTGTCGATGGCATTAAGGCGCTTCGGGCTAGATTAAAAACGCTATTGCGCCGGCATGGCTTGCGATGCACCGGCTTGGAAGTTTATGAATTCGGCCATGCTCGCCCTGACCGATTCCCAGTTGCAAACCGTGATGCAGACCGCGGGAAGCATCGATCCCGACCGGCGCGGCGTGTTTCTGCAACGGCTGGAAGCAATGCTGCGATTGCGCCGCCGGTTTGATGACCGCGACGTGGCCGACGTTGCGGCGCTGGCGACGTGTGGGCTAGTGCATAACCGACGCGGCTGCTGATCCGATAATTAACCCGGATTAATTAAGAGCGCTCTTCTCGCTTAGGTTCTTATGACGTTGTCCATCAACAGAACGACGCCTAAGCCTCCAAGCAACAGGTAGACCTCTTGCATTCGCTTAAGGATCTCTTGCAGTTCTAAGAGCGTATAAGTGCTTAATCGTGGTTGGAGGCTCGGGTTGTCGGGGTCTTCATGGAGTAGATTCATGCGTGGCGGTGGCCCGGCCTCGAAACCAAGAACGGGTCCATGAACGAGTTCATTTCGTTTTTTACCGATGTCCGCTGCCGCCTTAAGCGTAGCAGACCACATTGGATCGTCGCTCGCTTCGTCAAAGAGACGACCATTTTTCAGGGCCTCACGAATGGCATCGATTTTGCGAGCGCCCTCGCGTATTTTTTTGCTTTTCGGCGGGCTTTCTGTATCAAGCTTTCGACACATCGCTACCGTTTTGCTCAGCATGTATTCGACGTGGCCTGATTCCATGACGATTTTGCCGATTGCTTCATAAAACGGAATAGCGAAGGACGGGTGCTCAGCGAAAATATCAATAGGCTCCTTACAGACTTCGATCCGCTCACCACTATCCATTTGCAGGGTGATCGTAAGTGTCGGCTTATTGCGTAACATTGTGATCTGACTCCCTTGAGGAGTTCGCGCCTTAGAAGGTCTCTTTTAATGGGGTTGAAACAAACGCGGCTGGCAAATGAGACCGTGCGGCGTCGCCTAATGTTTCTTCGTTTCGGGCGGATTGGGTACCAACAAGCCGGTCGCCTTAGTGCTGCTGACTTGCAGCATGTATACTTGCTCCTGAGTCAAATGGAGTCTTATCCCAAGTTCTGGATATGAAATTGATTTGGCTGGCCCTTGGAATTTCTGTTCGCTCTTCGAGCCTAACTTACTGATGGCGTCTCGTTCACTTGTACCATCCCTCACTCCGGCAATCGGCGGGCAGCGGCTCAGCTTATCTGCCGAATAACATTGGATTGACGCGACTTGTAAATTCGTGAACTCGACCAAGATGTAGCTGTTGCGATCCGTTCCCCACACCCAATAACGATAATCATTGACGCTTTTCCCCTGAGGTAATTTTGCCGTTTCAATATTCAGCAAAGAATCCTTCCACTGTGAATTTGTGTCCTCCGCAAGTACGGTAGGAGGATAGCCCTTTATGTAAATGACCTCTTCAGGGCTGCTTCCTAGCCGTATGCCAGCATACTCGGTCTGCCGCGTCGCCTGTTGCGGGAAGTGGTCAGCAAGCAAATAAGCCGCGATCGGAATCAGCCCGAGTAGAACCAATCCGAAAATCGCGGTTCCCATTCGCCTTATCAGACGACGCCAATTCCAGCGATCCTTCGTTATCGCGTATAGGGCGACTATAGCTAGCACTGTTGACGCGAAGAAAATGCCGGTACCCAAGGTCATTTCTGCCAGCCCCCGCTAATGAACACTCATCCTCTGAATCATCGTATTGCGAGATGCGATAGTTTTCCCAAAGCGTTTTCGTTAGTGCATTGTCAATGCTTCGCCCTGCGGAGGCGCGCCCATCGCTTTCGCTTGTAACGTGCATTGCAATAGCTCCAAGGAATTCCGTCAGTTCTGGTCATTTCGCCCCACCGGAATGAAGGCGCAACAGCTTTTCGACCCGATTGCGGAAGTGAGCGCGTCCCTCGCCCTTGCTTGTGATCTCGTTGGAAAAACCCATCAACGCAGCGGCGATCTGGTCGGCATCATAACCGAACTTAGTCACGATGCGATTCGCGAAGGCGTCAACGCTTGCAAATCCGTACATCTTGCCCGACAAGTCTCGAAACGCGTTTTGTGCCTCGACCAAGCGAGCATCCTCCTCAGCCGAAAGCTTAAGTGTCTTTGGCTTACCGGCTTTGTCCACTTCGGTTCGTCCGCCGACGTTGCCGTACACGACAAGGCAGCGCGTCACTTCCCGGCGAAGTTCAGAGAACCGCAAAAGCGGCTTTGCGACGAAATCGGTAAAAATCCACGCGAATACTCCACCGACGAATCCGGTGAAAAGTGTTTGGAACATTTGCCCCGCCAGCCTTAGCCTTAGCCTTAGCCGTGTCTGATTAGGGTCTCCCCGGCTTATGGTAGCAGGAAACCAGCGAAAAATGTCGCTTACATTGTTATGTTCAAGAGACCGGCGCGCCAGATGCCGCAGGCTTGTGTCACTTCCGCCACAGATCGACGCGCGTCCCGCTGGCGCTTTTAGCGGTCGCAGGGTGCGACGCGTTTGCTTGCGTCAATGCCGATCGTCCCGGCTCCTGATCGCCGAGCCAACGTTGCACTTCGCTGCGCGTATCGGCGGCAAGCCGCGCGTCGCGCTCTGCCAAGCGGGCGCGGGCGTCTTCCGGTGGCGGGCGGTTTTTGCCAGCTTCGATCAACGCTGCAGTAATTGATTTCGTCATGTCTGTCGCCCCGACTCGGTCCGGTCAATTACACAAACGTTACACACGAGAGGGGGGCGATTCAGAAAGTGCTACGCGCCCAAGTGGATTCTGGATTGCGCTTTCGCTTTGGTCGGGCGGACGCGCGCTGGTGTCCTTGTTCTCGCTCGTCGTGGTCACGCCCGTAGTTGCTTTTTATCTTATCTACGACTGGCACCGCATGATTCGCGCGGTCGACAAATGGATCCCGCCGCAGCACCGTGCCACGGTTCGCGAATTGGCCCGCCAGGTTGACGCGGCGATTTCCGGCTTTGTCCGCGGGCAGACCGGAGTCTGTCTGATCCTGGGCTCATTCTATGCAGTGGCGCTGACGCTGATCGGTCTCAACTTCGGGCTGCTGATTGGTCTGATTTCCGGCTTGATCACTTTCATACCCTATGTCGGATCCATGACCGGGCTCGTGGTGGCGTTTGGCGTTGCGGTCGCGCAGTTTTGGCCAAATTACGGGCCTATTCTCATGGTCCTCGCGGTTTTTCTGGTCGGCCAATTTATCGAAGGGTATGTGCTCGCGCCAAAGCTGGTTGGCGAGAGCGTCGGGCTGCACCCGGTTTGGATCATCTTCGCGCTGCTCGCGTTCGGCTATCTGTTTGGTTTCGTCGGCCTTCTTGTTGCCGTGCCGTTGGCCGCCACGATCGGGGTGCTGGCGCGGTTCGTGCTGCGTCGGTACCTGCAAAGCTCGTTCTACACCGGCAAACCGGATTGACAACTAATGAGCGACACGTACGCCCCGCGTCAGCTCTTATTGGCCCTCGATCATTCGGTGAGCTTCGCTCGCGAGGATTTTCTGAGCGGTCCATCGAACGTTGCAGCACTCTCCCTGGTGGAGCGCTGGCCGGACTGGCCGGACCGGATTGTTGCTCTCATCGGTCCTGAGGGGTCTGGCAAAAGTCATCTCGCCGCTATCTGGGCGGAGGCGACTGGCGCGCGCATATTATCAGCAAGGCTGCTCTCCACGGCGAGCGTGCCGGGAGCACTCGCGACTGGCGCACTGGTTATCGAAGACCTGGAAGCCGTCGATCTTGATGAGCAGGCGCTTTTTCACCTGGTCAATCTTGCGCGCGAAGAGCGAACGTATCTGCTCCTCACATCTCGTTCTGCAGTGGCGAGCTTCCCAATCAGGATTCGTGACCTTGCCTCGCGATTGCGCGCCGTTCCGACAGTGACGATGGCGCCGCCGGACGATACGCTGTTGCGCTCTCTTCTCGTAAAGCTTGCGGCAGACCGTCAGTTGTCCTTCGACGAATCGCTGGTGAATTACCTCGTCAATCGTATCGAGCGCACCTTTTCCGCCGCGCACGCCGCCGTGCAAAAACTCGACCACGAAGCGATGCGGCAACACCGGCCGGTGACCCGTGCCTTGGCTGCCGAAGTTTTGCGCAGCATGTCCACTTGACGGGTCCCCTTGTGGGGCGCGAACTGTCATCCAGCGGCCACTATTATCCGCTACGGAATTCAAATCGGCAGGCAGTCTTTCAAATGGCGGATCGCGGTCAAGGCATTGCATCTATTGGAGAAACCGACCTCCGTGAGAAAGGGGTCGACTCCGGTAAGGCGAGCGCCCCGCCAGCGCTTGCCAATCTGAGAGCGAGCCCCGAGCGGTTCATCAACCGCGAACTGTCGTGGCTTCACTTCAATCGACGCGTTCTGGAAGAGGCGGCCAATGAGAACCAGCCGCTGCTCGAACGCGTGCGCTTCCTCTCGATTTCGGCCAACAACCTCGATGAATTTTTCATGGTTCGCGTGGCCGGGCTGAAAGGTCAGTTGCAGCAGGGCATTCTGACTCAAAGTCCCGACGGTCTTACTCCCGCCGAGCAGATGACCCGCATCGGCGAAGCGGTCTCCCAGCTCGCTCGCGATCAGCAGCAACGCTGGCTGGAGCTGCGTCCAGCATTGGCCGCTGCAAGCGTCGTGCTTGTGGACGCAGCCGATCTCAAGAAGGCCGAGCGCAGCTGGCTCGAAGAACACTTTCTCACTCACGTCTTTCCGCTGCTGACGCCGCTCGCAATCGATCCGGCACATCCTTTCCCGTTCATACCCAATCTGGCTTTCTCTATTGCCTTGCAGCTCGCCCGCAGCAAAGACGGCAAGGCGATGAATGCGCTCATCCGCATGCCGCAGAAGATAGAACGGTTCATCAAGCTCCCCGGTAGCGGCGATCACGTTATTCGATTGATCACGCTGGAAGAAACGACTGCGCTGTTCATCAGCCGACTCTTCCCTGGCTATACGGCAAAAGGACAGGGTGCATTCCGCGCCGTCCGCGACTCCGAAGTGGAAATCGAAGAAGAGGCCGAGGACCTCGTGCGGTTATTCGAAACGGCGCTGAAGCAGCGTCGGCGCGGATCGGTGATCAGGCTCGAGCTCAGCGCGACAATGCCACCGGAGCTGTGCAGTTTCGTGCAGCGCGCGCTGGCAGTCGCCGACGATGAGGTCTTCAGGGTCGATGGTTTTCTCGCGCTCAACGACCTCAATCAGCTTACGAAGCTCGATCGGCCCGATCTCGAATTTACCCCGTACAATCCGCGTTATCCCGAGCGCATACGCGACCACGGTGGCGACTGCTTTGCGGCAATTCGCCAGAAAGATCTTATTGTCCATCATCCTTACGAATCATTCGATGTCGTGGTGCAGTTCCTGCAACAGGCTGCGCGCGATCCCAACGTCGTTGCAATCAAGCAGACGCTTTACCGCACATCGGCTGAATCGCCGATCGTGAAACAGCTTGTGGAAGCGGCTGAAGCAGGCAAATCGGTCACCGCCCTTGTCGAGCTCAAGGCGCGCTTTGACGAGGAGGCCAACATCCGCTGGGCGCGCGATTTGGAACGCGCGGGCACGCAGGTCGTGTACGGATTCATCGAACTAAAAACACATGCAAAACTGTCGCTGGTGGTGCGACGTGAGGCGGGGGAACTGGCGACTTACGTGCATGTGGGAACCGGCAACTATCATCCGGTAACTGCGCGTGTCTATACCGACCTCTCGTTCTTCACCGCCGATGCAGTGATTGGCCGCGATGTGGCGCGTATCTTCAACTACATCACCGGTTATGCGGAGCCGGCCGAGCTCGAACGCATGGCCATCTCGCCGATCAATCTGCGCAAGCGCATTCTTGAGCACATCGCGCAGGAGATCGCGCATGCGAAGGCAGGCAAGCCTGCGGCGATCTGGATGAAAATGAACGCGCTGGTCGATCCGGGAATCATCGACGCCCTTTACGATGCATCGGCTGCGGGGGTTTCCATCGATCTTGTCGTTCGCGGCATCTGCTGCCTGCGGCCGGGAGTGCCCGGGCTGTCGGAAAACATTCGCGTGAAATCGATCGTTGGCCGGTTTCTCGAGCACGGCCGCATCTATTGCTTTGGTTCGGGCCACGCACTGCCGCACCCGAAGTCGGCGATATATATTTCCTCGGCGGACATGATGCCGCGTAACCTTGACCGCCGGGTCGAGGTGCTTTGTCCGATTCTCAATCCGACCGTGCACGAACAGGTTCTCGGCCAAATTATGGTGGCCAATTTCAAGGACAACGAGCAAAGCTGGAAGCTCTTGCCGGACGGCAGTTCCACGCGCATAAAGGCGGCCTCGGGCGAAGAACCCTTCAACGCCCACAAATATTTCATGACCAATCCGAGTCTGTCGGGCCGTGGAAAATCGCTCAAAGAATCGCCGCCGCGCAGCCTTATACGCCGCCTCGTCGAAGGGGCGTAAACGTTCATCGGCACTCGCCGCCTCGGCGAAAGGCCGCCTGGATCACGGCCCGTCGATCGCCGTCATCGACATCGGCTCGAATTCAATCCGGCTCGTCATTTACGAGGGGCTGACGCGTTCGCCAACGCCGATTTTCAACGAGAAAGTATTAGCAGGGCTGGGACGACAGGTTCAGTCGACCGGCTTGTTGCCGGCGGACGCCATCGACACGGCCTTCGATGCGCTGCGCCGCTTCCGTGCCTTGTGCGATATCCTGCACGTGAGGCGTATCTGGGCGATTGCCACGGCGGCCTGCCGCGACGCGCGCAATGGCCGCGATTTCATCGCTGAAGCCGAACGCATTTGCCGCACGCGAATCACGATTCTTTCCGGAAAGCGCGAGGCGCATCTCACCGCGCTTGGCATCGTGTCCGGAATTCACAAGCCCGACGGCATAGTTGGTGACCTTGGCGGCGGCTCCCTCGAACTCGTCGACGTGCATGGTTCACACGTGCGCGGCGGAGTGACGTTGCCGCTTGGCGGACTTGCGCTCCAGGACATCACCGGCAAATCGCTCAAAAAAGCTGAGAAATTCGTCGAGGAGGCTTTCGAGAACCTCGACATGCTGCACGACGGCGAAGACCGAACGTTCTATGCAGTCGGTGGGACCTGGCGCGCGCTGGCGCGGCTGCACATGTGGCAGACCGGTTATCCGTTTCACGTCATGCACAACTACCGTATTTCCGCGCGCGAGGCGCAAGAATTTTTCAGGCTTGTGCACCACGTCGATCCCGAGACCTTGTCGAAAATTGAAGTTGTGAATACTGCGCGCCGCCCGTTGCTCTCTTACGCCGCGATTGTGATGGAGAACCTGGTCCATACCATCAAGCCGAAGCAGGTTGTCATTTCCGTCCTCGGCGTGCGCGAAGGCTTGCTGTACTCGCTACTGAACAAGCGGGAACGCGCGAAGGATCCGCTCATCTCGGCGGCGGCGGACCTGAACGTGCTGCGATCCCGTTCTCCGCGCCATGGCGAGGAATTGATTGCCTGGACCGACCGATTCATCGGCTCGTCGGGCTTGGACGAAAGCGCCGACGAGCGCCGCCTGCGTCACGCCGCCTGCCTGCTGGCAGATATTGGCTGGCGCGCGCATCCTGACTACCGCGGTGAGCAGTCGATGAACATCATCGCGCACGGTTCTTTCGTGGCCATTGATCACCCCGGGAGGGCGTTTCTCGCGCTGTCGGTTTATTTCCGCCACGCGGGGCTGAGCGAAGAGGAACTGTCGCCACGGCTGCGCGAGCTTGCCACAACGCGCATGCTGGATCGTGCGCGCGTTTTGGGCGCCGCGATGCGGGTCGCTTATCTCCTCACTGCGGGGCAGGCCGGTGTGCTTCCCAAGACCCCAATGTATGTCAAGCGCGGCACGCTGATCCTCAAGATGACCGGCTCATACAGTGAGCTCACTAGCGAACGATTGGCTGGCCGACTACGCCAGCTGGCGCGGCTGATTGGCCGCGAGCCGGCCATCGAGACGTAGGTACCGGTTGATCGTTCGTCCCCGCGAAAGCAGCGACCCAATAACGCTGGATCCCGGTTGCGCGGGGATGACCGCAGTATTTTTCAATTTTTTTCAACCGTAACCACGCGTCCCTTATCCACGGCGAGAGCAAGCCGGCCTTGCTTGAGCGCAAGCGCCTTGTCGCCAAACAGCTCGCGTCTCCAGCCTTTCAGGGCCGGCACATCAGCCTCGTCGTTGGCCGCAATTCGGTCGAGGTCCTCGACGGTCGCAATGATCTTGGCTGCAACGCCATGTCGTTCAGAGGTCATGCGAAGCAAGACTTTGAGCAGTTCGACCGTCGCCGCCCCGTTGGGTGCCGGCTTGAAGCGCTCGAGGCGCGGCAGACTTTTGGGATCGCGTTCGAGACCCCGCTTGACGGCGTCGACGATCTGATCGCCCCACCGCGAACGCTCGAACCCTTTCGGGAGCGATCGCAGCTGTCCCAGGCGCTCGATTGTGGTCGGAGCTTGCACCGTAATGTCGACAAGCACCTCGTCCTTGATCACGCGCCCGCGCGGGACGTCGCGCGTCTGCGCCTCGCGCTCGCGCCATGCGGCGACTTCCATCAGCACAGCCAGTTCCTTTGGCTTGCGCACACGGTTCTTCAGCCGCTCCCATGCCCGTTCAGGGTCGGCGCGATAGGTGTCGGGCGAAGTGAGCACCTCCATCTCCGCCTCGACCCAATTGCTGCGTCCCCGCTTCTCCAGGTCAGCCGCGAGTTTCAGATATACATCGCGCAAGTGGGTGACGTCGGACACCGCGTAGGCGATTTGCGCATCGGTGAGGGGGCGCCGGGTCCAGTCCGTAAACCGGTGGGACTTGTCAAGCGCATCGCCGGTAATTCGTTGCACGAGCTGGTCGTACGATATCGAATCGCCGTAGCCGAGCACCATGGCAGCCACCTGAGTGTCGACGATCGGATGCGGGATGGTCTTCGCCATGTTCCAGACGATTTCAATGTCCTGACGCGCGGCGTGAAATACTTTCACGACGCTTTCATTCGCCATCAGCGCAAAAAACGGGGTGAGATCGAGCCCGGTTGCGAGAGCATCAATCACAATGGCTTCCGCGGGAGAGGCCATCTGTGCGACGCAAAGCAGGGGGTAGTAAGTGGTTTCGCGAAGGAACTCGGTATCGACGGTGACGAAAGGCTGCGCAGCCATGCGGGAGCAAGCTTCCGCGAGGTCGTCGGTGGTGCTGATCAGATCCATTGTAGCGGCACAGCTAACCCGATCCGGTTCCGTCATGGCAACTCGCACTTACTTTTCACGCGCGCGGGGCATATGAATGAATTCCCACGGGCTCGGCAGGGACCCAACAGGAATCTCGATCAGCACAGGCTCCCTGCGGGCGAATGACTCCCGCAATAGCGGCTGCAGCTCCTCCGGCGTGCGCGCCCGACGGCCGACTGCTCCGAAGCTTTCGGCGTATTTGACGAAATCGGGATTGGCAAGATCGGAGGCAATCAGCCGGTTGCCGAACTGCTCCTGCTGGATACGACGCACATTGCCAAATGCCCCGTCAACGAAAATCAGGGCCACCAGCGGAATTTGGTGACGAACCGCCGTCGCGAGCTCGTTGCCGGTATAAAGAAATCCCCCGTCGCCATTGATCGAAAGTACCGGCGCGTCCGGTCTCGCGTGCTGCGCGCCGAGCGCGGTCGCATAACCCCAGCCGAGATTGTCCTGATAGCCGGGGGAAAGGAATGTCCGCGGCTTGTAGACGGGGAAGGCGAGCCGGGCAGCGAAGCCAATCTGCGTCACTTCATCGACGTAAATGCCATCTTCGGGCAGTTCAGCGCGGATGGCTTCAAGAAAAGCCAGCTGTGGTGCAAGCTTGGCCAGCCTTTCGCGCAGCTTGCCCTGACGGTCGAGCATTTCTTCGCGACGCGGCACTCGCCGCATATTGAACTTGGGGATTTCGTCGATCAACTTGCGAAGAACCGATGCCGCGTCGCCGATAAGCGCCACTTTCGGTTTGTACAGGCGCGCGGGTTCCTCGGGATCGGAATCGACGCGTACGATCTGCAAGTTCTTGTCCACGCCCCATTGTCTCAACGGATTGAACAGCCGGGTACCGACAGCCAGCACCGCGTCAGCTTCCGCCCACAGCTCTCGGCCGAGCGGAAGCGTGACGCTCAAAGGATCGCGGCTGTCGAGTACGCCGCGCCCTCGCCGATAGCCGAGCACCGGCGCCTGCAACATTCTCGACAGGAGAGTCACCTCAGGCGAGGCATCCTGGGCGCCGCCGCCGGCGACAATGAGCACGCGTTTGGACTTGCCAAGAACTTTAGCCGCCGCGCGCAACTTGTCGTCGTCGATTTTTGGGGGACGCGCCGACGAGGGCAGCACGATGGCGGACACCCAGCCGCGCTGTCCCCAAACATCGATCGCGCATTCGATCGCGGCCGGTCCAGGTCGCCCGCGGCGCATGGATTGGATCGCCTTCGCGACCTTGCGCGAGGCATCAACCGGCCCATCGATGTGGGACGAATGATCCACCAGGCGCGCAATTATGCCTGCCTGATCGCGAATCTCGTGCAGATGGCCTTCGTGCCTGCCGATCGCTGCTGCGGGAATTTGCCCGATCAACGCCAGCACAGGGGCATTCATTCCGTAAGCCGTGAGCAGCGCGGCGCCCGAGTTAAGGAGGCCGGGGCCTGGCACCACGGAGTAAGCCTGCGGCTTGCCCGTCGCCAACGCCGCACCCAGAGCCATGTAGGCCGCGCCTTGCTCGTGCCGGGTGTGGACAACGCGCAGAAAATCGCCGGCACGCTGAAAGGCGTCGAACAGATAGTCGTTATGGATTCCAGGCAGCGCGTAGACGGTGTCGAGCCCATGGCCGATAAGGGTCGCAACCACCGCCTCGGCAGTCGTCATGTCCGCCACGGACGGCCTGGTCTTCTTTTGAACTCGAGATTTGGGCATGCGGGCGTTTGGTTACTGTGGACCGAGTGTGCAGACCGTAGGGCAACATGTCGAGCCTGGGTTGCCTTGACAAAGCCGACCCCCCATGCGCTTTTCGCCGGCCTCACACCCGGATCGCCACCTCGTTCTTCGGACATTCCCATGCATCGTTATCGCTCACATACCTGCGGCGCGCTTCGCGAGAGCGATATCGGCAAGACGGTTCGCCTTTCGGGCTGGTGCCACCGCATTCGCGATCACGGGGGAGTGCTGTTCATAGATTTGCGGGATCACTATGGCCTCACACAAGTTGTGGCCGATCCCGATAGCAAGGCCTTCAAACTGGCCGAGACGCTGCGCTCGGAATGGGTCGTGCGTGTCGACGGCAAGGTGCGCCCCCGGCCGGCCGGCACCGAAAATCCCGATTTGCCGACCGGGCAGGTCGAGGTCTACATCGACGAGATCGAGGTGCTTGGCCCTGCGGCCGAGCTGCCCATGCCGGTGTTCGGCGAACAGGAATATCCGGAAGAGATCAGGCTCAAGTACCGGTTCCTCGATCTGCGGCGCGAGCAATTGCACGCAAACATCATGTTGCGCGGCAGGATAATCGACTCGATTCGACGGCGCATGAAGGACGCCGGCTTTTTCGAATTTCAGACTCCTATTCTCACCGCCTCCTCGCCGGAGGGTGCGCGCGACTACCTGGTGCCGGCCCGCCTTCATCCTGGAAAATTCTACGCGCTGCCCCAGGCGCCACAGCAATTCAAGCAGCTGATCATGGTTGCTGGATTCGATCGTTACTTCCAGATCGCCCCTTGCTTCCGTGACGAAGACGCGCGCGCCGACCGCTCGCCCGGGGAGTTCTATCAACTCGATCTCGAGATGAGCTTCGTCACCCAGCAGGATGTGTTCGACGCGGTCGAGCCGATCATGCGCGGCGTGTTCGAAGAATTCTCAAACGGAAAGTCGGTGACGGCCAAGTTCCCGCTCATCCCCTATGCCGAGGCATTGCGCAAATACGGCACCGACAAGCCCGACTTGCGCAATCCGATTGTCATGCAGGACGTCAGCGACGCGTTTCGCGGATCTGGATTCAAGATCTTTGCCAACATCCTCAATAAAGACGCGTCTGCCCAGGTATGGGCAATTCCCGCCCCGAAAGGCGGCAATCGCGCTTTCTGCGACCGCATGAATTCGTGGGCGCAAGGCGAGGGCCAGCCAGGGCTTGGCTACATTTTCTGGCGCGAGGGCGAGGAAAGCGGCGCCGGTCCGTTGGCCAAGAACATCGGCCCCGAACGCACAAAGCAGATCGCCGATCAGCTCAGGCTCGGCGTTGGCGACGCGGTATTCTTTGTCGCAGGCAAGCCGAAGGATTTCTTCAAGTTCGCAGGACTTGCACGGGCGAAGATCGGCGAAGAGCTTGGTCTCATCGACAAGGATCGCTTCGAGTTCTGCTGGATCGTCGACTTTCCGATGTACGAATGGAACGACGAGGAGAAAAAGATCGATTTCTCCCATAATCCGTTTTCGATGCCGAATATGCCGGTGGAGGAATTTCTTGCGCTGGATCCGAAGGACAACGACAGGCTCCTGTCGATCAAGGCGATTCAATACGACATCGTCTGCAATGGCGTGGAGCTGTCGTCAGGCGCGATCCGGAATCACCGTCCTGAAGTGATGAAAAAGGCCTTCGCCATTGCCGGCTATGGTGAGGACGTGCTGGAGAAAAAATTCGGCGGCATGCTGCACGCGCTATCGCTCGGCGCGCCGCCGCACGGGGGCATCGCGCCGGGCATCGATCGCATCGTCATGCTGCTAGCCGGCGAAGAAAACCTGCGCGAGGTGGTGCTGTTCCCGATGAACCAGCGCGCCGAAGACCTGATGATGGGCGCACCGTCGGAGGTCTCGCCCAAGCAGCTCAAGGAGCTGCACATCAGATTGGAGCTGCCGAAGAAGTGACGCTTCTCCACGTGTCATTGCCGGCACGAGGCCGGGCACAGCGCGCAATGGCATTCCTTACTTATCCGGCAGCGGGATGAACTCGATTTCGTCGCCCGGCACTTTGCCGAAATGGCCGGCTTTCCATTCAGCCTTCGCCTGCTCGATGCGTTCCTTGCGAGAGGACACGAAATTCCACCAGATATGACGTGGTCCGTCCATGGGCGCACCGCCGAGGATGACAAAATGCGCATCGTTCACGGCGGCGATCGTGACGGAGTCTCCCGGCTTGAATACCAGCAGGCGTCCTGCCTCGAATCGGTCGCCGGCAATATCCACCACGCCGTCGATCACGTAGATCGCCCGTTCCTCGTGGCTGGCGTCGAGCGGAAGTCTTGAACCGGCGTGCAATTGCACATCCCCGAAGATCGTCTCGTGCACAACCGGCACCGGCGACGCGGCGCCATACAGAGAACCGACGACGACGCGCACGTTCTTTCCATTATCCTTGACGATCGGGAATTCCGCGGTGTCATGATGCCCGAACGCCGCCTCCATTTCTTCCTCGGCGGCGGGCAATGCCACCCACATTTGCAATCCATGAATCGGCTCGTGGTCCACCCGCCGTTCTGGCCGCGTGCGTTCCGAATGCACGATGCCGCGGCCCGCGGTCATCCAGTTCACCTCGCCGGGCCGGATCGCAACGGCCGTGCCCAGGCTGTCGCGATGGATGATTTCGCCGTCAAACAGGTAGGTAACGGTGGCAAGCCCGATGTGCGGGTGGGGGCGAACGTCGAGGCCATTGCCGGCGTGGAATTCGGCCGGACCGAAATGATCAAAGAAAATGAATGGACCGACCATGCGCGTGCGCGCGGACGGCAAGGCGCGACGGACGGCGAAGTCGCCGAGATCGACGGTGCGGGGAACGATGACCTGGCTTATCGCATCGCATTGATAGCTGTTTCCGGCCTCCGGGTCCTTGCCGGGAAAGAAACTCATGGAACGACTCCCTTTACAGTCGGCAATTACTGCGCGCGTAGATCGAACAGACGCCGCGCGTTGCCGCTCGCGATGCGGCGCGCCTGCTCAGGCGAAAGCTGTGCAAGCCAGTTCCGATATTCCTTGAAGATCGTATCGTAACCAAACCAGCGCTCGTTGATCCAGGTGTCCGAACCGAGCAGGAAACGGTCGGAGTAACGCTCAAATAGGTTGCGCCAGTCGCTTGTCAACTTGCCGTCGGCGCCCGTAATGCCGCCGCGATACGACAGTTCGCCCCAAAGCGCGTCCTTATGCTGGTCGAGCAGTTGGGCAACGCGCGGGGCGGGGACCGAAAATCCCGTGTGAGCCCAGATGATCCGCGCCTTGGGATTGTGGCGAAACAGGATGAGCAACGCCTCCTCGTCGCAATGCGCGTGGAGGTATAGATTTCGCTCGACGGCGAAATCCACCATCTTTTTCACCCATTCCGATTCCGCCGCCTTTCCGTAGATATGGAATTCTCCGATGCCGCGGTAAAATCCGCGCGCATACTCATCCTTGATCAGCTCGAAGATGGACGGATCGTTGAACCAGGTCTGGATGTCGCTGCGCAAGCGATAGGGCCGAAGGAACGGGACCACTTTCAGCTCGGGCCACTTTGCGTCCGTGAGTTCAAGCGTGCCTTTGTTCGGGCGACTGTTGGCGATGATGCCGGTTATTCCGTTGCGCCGAAATACCTCGCGCACCTGTTCAAGCGAATAGAACGGCGTCGGCTCCTGGTTGTAATGCAGATGGGCATCGAAGATTTCGATACGCTCCTGTGCGCCGGCATCCACAGGCGTCGTCGCGAGAAGGGCAAACGCAGCCAACAAGACAGAGCGGATGTTCATTTTCAATCCTCTGTGAAATTCCGGCTTGGACCGACATTAACCGATCCCTAACCATAGTGACGGCTCGAACGATTTCGCGCCAGACCACGGCTGTCTCGCCTTTATACTTAAGGTGGTCTTTACGGCGCCATGGCTCACTATCCGCGTGGCAGGACCTCATTTTTTCCTGGGCAGGCCGGGCATGGAATTTTTGGTGCGCGCAGTCACGCGCCGAAATATTTTTGCGATTGTCGTGGGGGCAGTGGTGGCCGGGGCGCCCATGGTTGCCTTCAATTTCTGGCTTGAAGACCTGATCCGCCGCCAGGGCGAAGCGGAGGTCGGTACCGCCGCCAAACGGGCCATCGCGCTGGCCGAAGCTCGCGTCAAGGATGCGGTCGGAGCGCTCGACGGCTTGGCCGCGCGCGGTGTCAACGCCTGCGAGCCGGCTCAGGTCGAAGCGATGCGGTATGCCGCTTTCAGCACCATTCCGGTCAAGGAAATCGCGATCGTTGGTCCCCACGCCGAAACGCTGTGCACCGATCTCGGTCTTCCCCTGGGCGAGCGCGCGATGATCTCGTCGGAATTGCTTGTGGGCGCCACCGGGTACTGGCTGGACATCATTATGCTGCCCGCCGGAGAACGCATGGTGCGGCTGCGTCGCCAGGTTGGCGCAGGGCCCAATGGCGTTGCCGCGCTTATTCCGACAACGCTGTTTCTGCCACAGGTTTCCACGCAGGGCGGCCCTTTCAGTGCCTACGCACGCATTGTCACGAGGCAGGGCACCGTTATTGGCGAGGTGGGTGACCACACGAAGGGAGATCACAGCTCAAATTTTGTGGCCGATTCGAAATCCGAAAAGCTTGGATTTGACGTCCATATCGTGACGTCGCGTACGCGCATCGCGGCCCAGCATGAGAACATCAAATGGCTGGGTTTCTTCGCCGCCGGTGGCATCATGATGGCCGCCACCGGCATCATGGTACTGATGCCGCGGAAAACGCCGCCAAACCCCATGACCGAAATCGAGGACGCGCTCGAGGCCGGCGAGTTCATTCCTTACTATCAGCCCGTCGTCGATATCCGGACCGGTCAGCTGCGCGGCGCGGAGGTTCTGGTTCGCTGGCGCAAGCCTGACGGCACGCTTGTCTTGCCCGGTTCGTTTATTCCACTGATGGAATCGAGCGGGTTCATCCGCGATCTCACCCGGAACCTCATGCAAAAAGTCTGCAAAGAGGCAGGCGCGTCAATCGGCCGGCGTCCGGACCTGAAAATCTCGTTCAATTTTGCCGGCAAGCTGTTCAGCGAGCCCACGATCGTGAAGGACGTCCGCAACATCTTTGCGAGCTCGCCGATCAAGTTTTCACAAGTGGTGCTGGAAGTAACCGAGCGCGACCCGATCGAGAACTTTACCGAAACGCGGCAGATCATCGCTGCCTTGCAGGGCCTTGGTGTGCGTATCGCGATCGATGACGTCGGCACCGGCCACAGCGGGCTTTCCTACATGCTCAAGCTCGGGGTCGACATCATCAAGATCGACAAGATGTTCGTAGATGCGATCGGCACCGACCGCAATTCCACCACCATCGTCGAAACGCTCGTAGACCTTGCGCGCAACATGCGCATGGATGTGGTCGCCGAAGGCGTCGAGAATTTCGAGCAGGTGATGCACCTGCGGGCGCTCGGCGTGCGCTCCGCGCAAGGCTACGTGTTCGCCCCGCCGCTTCCGGGAACTTCGTTCCTTCAGCTTGTCGAAGCAATTGACCCTCTGCAGCCTGCTGCATTCGATGCGACCGCCAGTCAGCGGTTGTGGGCCTGAGTCGTCTGAACGATCTACTCCGGTCGGTCGATTTGATAAGGACTGTGATTCGCATAAGACGGGGGCACAGGAGGGATTTCCCATGACTCGATTCATTGCGACTGCGGCTGCGTCCGCGGTGATTGCGCTCATCCCGCTGCAGCCGGTGGCGGCGCAGAACAATGTGCTCGGTGGTGCGCTCGTCGGCGGTGCGGCTGGCGCTGTTATCGGCGGTGCTGCCACCGGCAAGGCTGGCGGGGCCGTGGCGGGCGGCGTTATCGGTGCGGCGACCGGCGCGATGCTCGGTTCGCAACTGCAGGCACGGCCGGGTGGTTATTATTGGTACAACGACAGTTGCTGGGTCCGTTACAGCGACGGCAGCTACCACCGAATCGCACGGCGTTACTGCTACTGAGATCTCGGCAATGAAAAGGGGCGGCCTTGCGGCCGCCCAGTTAAAACGCCACGCGGGAGGAACCTCATAACGGGTCGGCTTCCGCCGGCCCACGTGACCACATGTCGTCACGAGTCCGTCATGGGCCGGCTGATTCGTCAATCGGATTTTTCAGAAATGTGACACGTGAGCAGGCCAAGGTGTCTGAAATGCAACGCGCGATGTCGCTCCTGACCGCGTTGCCAGTCACGCCCCACCCAACTCCTTCTCGATTGCCCCGATGATGAGCGGGTCGGTTGGCTCGACGGCTGAAGGGTAGGCGGCCTTCAGATATCCATCGCGCCCCACCAGATACTTATGGAAGTTCCACCGCGGGCCTTCGAGCGGGCGTTCGGCAGCCGCCCATTTGTAAAACGGATGCGCGTCCTTGCCCTTTACAGTCACCTTGTCGGTGATCGGGAAAGTTACGTGATACTGGCCTTGGGCGGTCGCGTGGATGTCGCGGGTGCCTCCGGGCTCCTGACCGCCGAAATCGTTCGAGGGTACGGCGAGAACAACCAGCCCCCGCGCCTGGTAGCGGCTCCACAGCGTTTGAAGGCCGGCGTATTGCGGGGTGTAGCCGCACTGCGAGGCTGTGTTCACCACCAGCAGAGGCTGGCCCGCGTATGAGGCGAGACGGATCTCTCCGCCATCAAGGTCTTTAAAGCTAAAAGCATACGCAGTGATGCGGCTCATGCCGGTCGCGAGCGTGGAACGCGGACACGCGACAAGTGCGGCGCTTCCGAGGAGCAGAAAATATCGCCGGCTGGTCATGCGCGGCAGTATAGCCTGCTGGACTCGACGCGGGCGCAAAATCGCGTGAACTCAGCGCCTGCGACGTCCACCTCGCCGCGAGCCTTGCCGACCGTACGGCGACTTGTTCGTCGGTCGTAACGAAATGCGTTCGCGCTGCGCTTTTCCTCGGACCGAAGTTTCACTGCGGCCGAGCTTGAGCCCGATCACACGCGTCGGGGTGTTGTCGCGCGCGAGTTGCCGCAGCCTGCGCACGTCACTCGCGCTCCAGTTCTTGTTCTTGTCGCGGGTGTATTTCGGATTGGCCTTGCGGGGTCCCTTGCGTCCGATCGGTGAGCCGCGCCATAGCCAGCTCAAGCGTCCGCGTGCCGTTTTTGCCATCGTTTCTCTCCCGGCATTAAAGATGCCGAGAAATAATGCATGGCGCGGAACCAATGTTCCGCGCCATGCATTTTGTCCAGGCGTTTCAGCGGTTAAGCGGCCGCTTCGATGCGCACTGTTGTTTCAAACGAAGTCCCGCACGCATCACACTGCCACAGATGCCTCACGCGGCATCCGTCGAGACATTCCGACCATTCGGGAATGTAAATGCGCTCGCCGCATTGCGCGCACTCGATCACGGGGCGCGAGCGCGCGAATCTTGCGATATCGCGAGACACTTCCATTGGGGTACCTCCCGGCTACCAGAGACCCCGTTCCCCTCCGTTTTTGAACTTTATTGGAAGGGCGGGGTGAGTAAAGCAGTAGCGCTGACGTAAAGGTACATGCAGCTCGTGAATTTTTTGCGGCAGATTGATCACATGCAAAAATTCTTTGCCTTTCCCGCGAGATTTGCTGCGTTGCGTCACAGAGTCATGCCGAATTGTTCAAGCACACGGATCATGCACAGGTAGAGGATGAAGGTAAGAGCACAACATGCTGTAAGTGTCGGCCAAAAACCGATGCCGTGCCGCAGCATCGCCGGCATCAGCAAGAACATCGGCAGCGTCGGGAGCACATACCAGAATGTCGATTGCGCATGGGCGGCAATGCGCTCGGCATCACCTGTGTCGCGCCACAGCCAGAGAATGCCGAGGATCGAAACCAAAGGCAGTGACACGATAAGTGCGCCGAGGGTCGGCGAACGGCGCGCCACTTCCGAAACGACTGCTATGATAATGCCTGACAACGCGGCTTTTACGGTTAGATAGAGCATAGGAGCGACTCCTCAGAAAATTGGAACTCGGTGGCTTGCCCGACAGTTAGGCTCCAAGGTCAGAGGAGCCAACACGATGCGTTTCGCATTTATTGCCGCCTGCCTGGTTTGCGCCAACGCTTTTGCAACCACCCCGGCCAAGGCCGACGATCCTCCGGCAGACAAGCCGGAATCCAGTACAGGCCGCACCCAGACGCCCGAGACCAAGGGGCAGAAACAACCCCAGGGCTGGACCGGGCCGACCAACACGGGCGCTGGCGGAGCGCCCGCTTCGAGCCCGCAGGGTCAAACTCCGCCCGGCATGCAGCCCGCGCCGGAGGGCTCCTCGAAGACCACCGTTGCGCCAGAGAAGGACAAATAGCGCTGAGAACTCAAGGTTGGGCGCGGGGCAACAGAGCGCCGGCTCGATCCATGCGCGCGCCACGGCTATAGTCGGCACGGTTTGGATTGTTCATCAGCGGGCCACTGCAATCGGGGTATCCCGGTGAGTCAGAAGACGCTCGAGAAGCCGCGCACGAAGGTCAAGCCAAAGACACAGCGTCCGCCGCTGTGGAAGGTCATCCTGCTCAACGATGATTACACCCCGCGCGAGTTCGTGGTGCAGGTGCTGAAGGCCGTATTCCGGATGAACGAAAGTCACGCCTACAAAGTGATGATGACGGCGCACCAGAAGGGAGTTTGCGTCATCGCGGTCTATACCCGCGACGTTGCGGAGACGAAGGCGAAAGAGGGCACGGAAATGGGCCGCGACAAGGGCTATCCGCTCTATTTCACGACCGAGAAGGAAGAGTAGGCGGCCGCTGTATTGATTGATCGTTCTTCTGCCCGCAGGCGGTAACCATTCCATTTAAGACTAATGCAAAGTTGCACGGCGCGACTGGTTGTTGGATCGGCGCCAAGCGGTATTCTCGACCGCGAAATGGGAATGGAGTTGCAGCATGGCTGAAAGGCGAAAGTCCGTACGTTCGCGCACGTATCTTGGTGGCGTCATTGCATTCAATAAACGCAGATCCACCATGAACTGCTACGTGCGCAATATATCGGCCGCGGGTGCCAGAGTTGCGTTGACCAACGCCGCTGTCATTCCCGATCAGTTCGACCTGGCCATCGCGCAAAAGGAGCGTTCTTACCGGGCGCGAATGGTGTGGCGCGGCGCTGATGAAGCCGGCGTAGCGTTTCTGAGCGAGTACACGCAAGACGTGCCGGTCCCGCTGGACTGGGTCAGGCGGCTACACGACTGCGAAACCGAGAAAGCCATCTTGCGTCGGCGCCTTTCGCAACTGACCGAGAGCGGTGCTATCTGAGACCTGCTTGGGGGTCGGCAATTCGTGGGCCTACTCCGCCCGCGGGTGCCGCCGCCGCCAGTCTTGCGGCCGCTCGAATTCGCCTTGCCAGAGTCCGCGGCGAGCCGATTGCGCGTTGC
>Ga0075431_100001442_pt1 | contig 21895 bp, 21 predicted proteins | sample RhiMetdeltSRZDD5_FD_75297 | JGI IMG/M metagenome (GOLD analysis project Ga0075431, IMG submission 75297) | Populus rhizosphere microbial communities from Tennessee, USA - Rhizosphere MetaG P. deltoides SRZDD5 | ecosystem: Host-associated > Plants > Roots > Rhizosphere > Soil | place: USA... | reverse complement strand
TGCGCTCATGGCGGCGTGAATGGTATCATGCGGCACGTTGACGTCAGCGAGCGCGTTGCGGCAGCCGCTCGAGCGGCTCTACCGGGAGTTCGATTACGACGCGCGCCTCGGGCGCGACGCCATCCAGTTCCCCCTCCGTTACGCCGATGCCGGCGACCGCGAGCTCGTCTCACTGCTCACGTGCTGCCTCGCCTATGGCCGTGTCGATCTCTTCGGACGCGAGCTCGACCGCGCGCTCGGTGTCATGGGGCCGTCGCCGGCGGCCTTCGTCCGCGAGTTCGATCCGCGCCGTCAGGACCACGCCTTCGACGGTTTTCTCTATCGCTTCAACCGACCGCGCGACCTGGTGGCGTTCTGCGTGGCCGCCCGCGACGTGCTGGCGCGCCACGGCACTCTCGAGAAGTGTTTTCTGGCCGGCGACCCCGAGCCGCGCGGCCCGATCGGCCCGCCGCTCGAGCAGTTCGCGCGGGCGTTCCTCGACGGGGACGTCGGTGACGTATTCCCACGCGGCCGCCGGTCCCGCGGCTACCGCCATCTGTTTCCGCTGCCGTCCGCGGGTGGGCCTTGCAAGCGGCTCCTCCTTTACCTGCGCTGGATGGTGCGCCGGGAGCCGCCGGATTTCGGCCTCTGGCGCGAGGTCTCACCGGCGCGCTTGCTGATACCGGTGGACACGCACGTCGAGAACATGAGCCGTGCCATCGGCCTCACGCGCCGCCGCTCGCGCAGCTGGAAGATGGCCGAGGAGATCACCGCGCGCCTGGCCGCCGTCGACGCCGCCGATCCCGTGAAGTACGACTTCGCCCTCTGCCACAAGCGCATGTCCGGCGATTGCCTCGACCGCCGCGACGCCGTCATCTGCGCCCCCTGCCGCCTCCGCCCAATCTGCCGCCACTGGCGAACAGTGAAGCGACACCGATGACCGAGATCATCGGCGTCCTGCTCGGCGGCCTGGTGGTCGTCCTCGGCGTGCTGGCGTGGACGCTCCTCAGCACGCGCCGCGAGGTGAGCGAGCTGCGCGCGCGCGCGGCGGTGCCGGACACGGCGGCCCCGATGCTCCAGCAGCAGATCGAGGCGGTGCGCAAGGAAGGGCGCGACGGTCAGGACGGGCTTCGGCGTGAGGTGAGCGCGATGGCGGTGGCGGTGAAGGATGAGCTCAACGTCCTGCAGCGGCAGGTCGCGGCCGAGCTGAAGTCGGTGACCGGCGAGGTCACGCGCCAGCTGCAGGAAGGGATGACGCTCATCCAGGGCACGCAGGCGATGATGGGCCAGCGCCTCGACGCCACCGCGCGTGTGGTCGGCGACGTGCAGGGCACCCTCGGCAAGCTCGGCGAGGCCACGCAGCGCGTGGTCGAGATCGGCCGCGACATCCAGGGACTGGAGCAGGTGCTGAAGTCGCCGAAGGTGCGCGGCGGCCTCGGCGAGACGCTGCTCGAGCAGCTCCTGGCCCAGATGCTGCCGCGCGAGCACTGGACCATGCAGCACGGCTTCCGCAGCGGCGAGAAGGTCGACGCCGTCATCCGCATCGGCGAGCGCCTGGTGCCAGTCGACGCCAAGTTCCCGCTCGAGAATTTCCGTCGCATGCTGGAGGAGCCGGAGGAGGAGCGCCGGCGGCCGCACCGGCGCGGCTTCACGCGCGACGTGAAGCTGCGGATCGACGAGATCGCCAAGAAGTACATCCTGCCGGACGAGGCGACCTACGACTTCGCCCTCATGTACGTGCCGGCGGAGAACGTCTACTACGAGATCACCGTCCGGCAGGAGGATGACGAGGAGGCGATCGCCGCCTACGCGCTCTCACGCCGGGTGGTGCCCGTCTCGCCGAACACGCTCTTCGCGTATCTGCAGGTGATCATCCTCGGCCTGCGTGGCCTCCGGATCGAGGCCAACGCGCGGGAGATCCAGAACGACCTCTCACGGCTCAATGGCGACCTCGCCAAGGTGCGCGAGCCGCTCGGCAAGGTCGGGACCCACCTCGGCAACGCGCAGAAGCAGTTCGAGGAAGCCCAGCGCGCGATGGAGCGCTTCGACACCCGCCTGGAGTCCATTGGCCGCAAGGGCGGCGGTCACGGACCGCCACAGCCCGAGCTTCCTGGGACCTAGCACCGCTCGAGCGGCGGCGTTGCCGCCGAGGCCCCTTCGACTATTTCACGCTGCCGGCCGTGAGCCCGCTGACCAGATAGGGCTCGATCAGGGCGAAGAGCACGATCACCGGGACGATGGCCAGGATCGACGCCGCGAACAGCAAGTTCCAGTGCTGCACGTACGCCGTCACGTACGACGTCAGCGCCACCGTGATCGGCTTCGTGTCGGCATCGGTCATCAGGGTGAGGGCGACGATGTACTCGTTCCAGGCCGCGATGAAGGCGAAGATGGCCGCAGTGACGATCGCCGGGCGGGCGAGCGGCAGCACCACGCGCACGAGCGCGCCGAGCCGGCTACAGCCATCGACCTCGGCCGCCTCCTCGAGCTCGCGCGGGATCGAGGCGAAGAACGCGCGCAGGATCCACACGGCGAACGCCAGATTGAAGGCGGCGTTGGTCAGGATCAGCGCCGCCGACGTGTTCACGAGGCCGAGCTCGAAGAACTCGCGATAGAGCCCGACCACCAGCGTCGTGGGTGAGAACATCTGGGTCACCAGGACGAGGAAGAGGAACGCGCTGCGGCCGCGGAAGCGGTGGCGCGCCGTGTGATACGCGGCCGGAATGGCGGCGGCGACGGCGAGCAGTGTCGAGACGAGGGCGACGGTGACGGACACCCGGAGCGCCGAGCGAAACACCGGATCGCGTACGACGTCGAGGAAGTTTCCCGGCTGCCAGGCGCGCGGGAGGAAGCGCGGCGGCGAGGCGCGCAGCTCCGCGGCGGGCTTGAGGGCGTCGAGCAGCATCACGACGTAGGGGGCCACGAACAAGGCCGCGACGGCAAGGCCGGCGCCGGTCAGCGCCGCGCGGCGCAGCCGGCGGCGCGGCGTCACGCCTGGGCGTCCTGCCACCGCACCGTGCGCAGGTAGACGACGACGGCCAGCAGCACCAGCACCAGGTTCAGGACGCCCACGGCCGCCGCCAGCCCCACGTCGCGCAGCGCGCTCTTGAAGGCGACCTTGTACATATACGTGACCATCGTGTCGTGCCCGAAGCCGGGGTTGCGGTCGTTGAGCGTCCACACGATCGGGAACGAGTTGAAGACGTAGATCAGGTTCAGCACGGTCGCGACCAGCAGGGCAGGGCCGAGGAGCGGCAGCGTCACCGACCGATAGGTCTGCCACGCCGAGGCGCCGTCGAGCCGCGCCGCCTCGTACACGTCGCCCGGGATGGTGGCCAGCCCGGCCAGCAGCACGTAGGTCGTGAAGGGCAACGAGACGAAGACGCCGACGGCGATCATCGACCCCATGACGGTCGCGTCGTTCCCGAGCCAGTCCACCGGCTCCGCGAGGCGGAGCGCCGTCAGCACGTGGTTCAGCGCGCCGAAGTAGTAGTCGTAGACCCACACGAAGAGCTTCGCGGTGATGATGAGGGAGGCGGCCCACGGCACGATGACCGCCCACCTGACGACTCGCCGGCCCGGAAAGCTCGCGTCGAGCAGCTGCGCGAGCACGAGGGAGATCACGACGGTGACCCCGACCACGGCGATCACCCACATGAGCGTGTTCGCCACCACGGTCGGGAGCGCGTCCTGCTCCACGAGGCGGCGATAGTTCAGGCCACCGACGGCGCCCTGGTACAGACCCGTGATCGAGTAGCGGCTCACGGAGGCCCGGAGCAGCTCCACCGCGGGGTACACGACGACGGCACCGATGAGCGCGAGGGCGGGCCCGAGCCAGAGAAGCGCGTGCCAGCCGCTCGCCGTCCGTCGGCTCGCTACCGGCGTTCCTCCGCCGCCGCGGTCGCCCGCTGCTGGAGGCCATCGAGAACCTGCCGAGGATTGCCGCCGGGCTGCACGGCGAGGCCGATGTTCTGCTGGACGTCGAGCTTCACCTTGTCCCAGACGGGATCGCTGGTGGGCGCCAGCCTCGCCTTCGGCAGCACCTCGAGATAGGGCCGCAGCTTCGCGTTGGCGCTGAGGCGGTCGACGCCGGCCTTCGTCACCGGCAGGAAGCCCTCGGCGGCGATCCAGCGCGTGATGTTGTCCGGCTGATAGTAGAGCTCGAGAAACTGGCGGACCGCCTCGCGGTTGGTCTTCTTCTTGAAAGCCATGAGGTAGTCCTGGACGCCGAGGGTGACCGCTTCGCGCTCGTTGGTCGGCATGGCGGTGACGCCGTAGTCCACCTTGCCCTCGGCGTCGAGCTGAGCGGCGAGCGGGCTGAAGCCGATCACCATGCCGACCTTGCCGTCCTTGAAGAGCTGGAAGGCGCCGTCGGTGCGGTTCGTCTTGCCGGGATTCACCTGCGTGACCCGGTGGCGGTTGGCCAGGTCGGCGAGGAACTGCAGTGTCTGCACGTTCTGCTCGCTGTTGATGGTCCAGCGGTCGCCCTTCTTCCAGTCGCCGCCGTTGTTCCACATCCAGATGGACCACTCCGCCTGCGCCTCCTCGGGGCCGAGCGGAAGCGCATACCCGATCATGCCGGGCCCGCTGTCGCGGATCCGCGCGGCGGCGGTGACGAGCTGGTTCCACGTCCGCGGCGGCGCCTCGACGCCGGCCTGGGCGAAGAGCTGCTTGTTGTAGAAGAACGCGCGCGCGCTGGCCAGGATCGGAAGGCCATAGAGGACGCCGCGGAACTCGCCGCCCTGGGCGAACGCGGGGAGGAAGTCGCCGCGCGTCTGCGGTGAGAGCACCTCGTCGGCGGCGTACAGCAGGCCGTCGCGCGCGTAGCTCGAGAAGGAGTTGAGGTTCAGGACGTCGGGTGGCTGGTTGTTCTGGATCATCGTCGTGACCTGCTGGTCGATCGAGTTCCAGTCGATCACCTGCAGGTCCACCTTGACGCCCGTTCGCTTGGTGTAGTCGGCCGCCAGCGACTGCCAGAACGGCTTCGTGTGGTCCTTGCTGTAGTCGGCGATGACGACTTTGAGGGTGTTGGCATCGCCGCGGCTACAGCCGCTCGAGACGAGCGCCAGACAGGCCGCGAGGCTGAGGAGTGCCACCAGGGGCCGGCGCAGAGCCATCGCTCCGGGCAGGCTATGGTGCGGAGGGGGCCGGCGTCAAGCCACGAGATGTCGCATGGTATAGTCGCGATATGACGAACATCCCCATCCAGGTCTACGGCATCAATCTCCTCGTCAAGATGATGGCCGAAGCGCCTGCCGACATCCGCGTCAACTGTCCGAAGGGCTCGCCGATCCGCTACGGCGCGGTGATGGCCCGCGGCGACGGGTTCGACGAAGGCGCCAACGCCTTCCGCGAGATGCCGGAGCTCAAGACCGTGGTCGCGTTCGAGGAGAGCGCGGAGGAGGTGGAGGGGCACTATTTCTACATCGCCCTCGAGGAGTACCGCGTGATCCGGCTCGACTCCGTGATTCTGTCCTTCCCGCACGAGTAGCCGCTGGACCCGCGGTTGTCCGGTGTCCGCGCTCAAGTCTGCGCTCGCCCGTGTCGATCCCGATGAGCTGATCGCGCTCACGCGCGATCTCATTCGCATTCCGAGCGTCGTCCGCCCCGGCGACCCGGCCGCCACCGAGGCGGCGGTGGCCGCGCACGTCGAGCAGTGGTTTCGCCAGGAGGGCTTCGACGTCGAGGCGCAGCCGGTCGTCCCGGGACGCCCCAACGTGCTGGCCGTGCTCGGCGACCGGACGGCCGGGCCCACGCTGTTGCTCGAGGGCCACACGGACGTCGTGACCGAGGGCGACCCGGCGCAGTGGACGCATCCGCCGTTCGCGGCCGACCTCGTCGACGGACGCATCTACGGACGCGGCGCCGCCGACATGAAGAGCGGTCTCGCCGCCGCCATGATCGCCGCCGCCGCTCTCAAGCGCAGCGGCGCGCGGCTCGGCGGCCGGCTCGTGGTGGGCGCGCTGGTCGACGAGGAGGCCGACATGCTCGGCGTGAAGCACCTCGTCCGCACGCCGCTCGGTCGTGAGCTCACGGCCGCCATCATCTGCGAGCCGGAGGACAACGAGCTCTGCCTCGAGCAGCGCGGCGTGGTGTGGGCGCGCGTGACGGCCCGTGGGCGCATGGCCCATGGCGCCATGCCGGAGGCGGGCGTCAATCCGATCGTCGCGCTGTCGGCGCTCGTCCGCGAGGCGCCGCGGCTCGAGCGTCGTCTGCGGACGCTCTGCGCACGGAGCCGTTATCTGCGGCCGCCCACCGTCACGCCGACCGTCATGTCGGCGCCTGTCAAAGGCGTCCCGCAATCGAACGTGATCCCCGCCCTCGCCCAGGCCATCCTCGACGTCCGCCTCACGCCGGGGCCGGATGCCGACGCCGTGGCCAAGGAGATCGACGAGGCGTGTCGCCGTGCCGCGGATGCCTGTCCGGGCTCCAGCGTGGAGTGGGAACCGATCAACGGATTCCGGCTGGCCACGCAGGTCGATCGAACGGAGCCGCTGGTTCGTGCCATGGCCCGCGCCGTGCGCCGCGCCACCGACAACCCGGCTCGGTACGGCGGCGTGCCAGGCTCGACCGACGGCACGATTCTCCGGATGGAGCTCGGCATTCCCATCGTGACCTGCGGCCCCGGCAACCGGCTGATCCCGCATCAGGTGGACGAGTACGTCGAGATCGGGCAGCTCATCGACGCCGCGCGCATCTACGTCGCCTCCGCCCTCGGCTACCTCGCCCCGTGAGCGAGCTGACGCCGCGACTCCGTCGCGTCGAGGCGTTTCCGCTCGACCACGAGGGCCAGCGCTTCCTGGCCCTGCGCGACCCCGCCGGCTACACCGAGTCGGTCGTGATGCTGCCGGTCGCGCTGCTGGAGGTCGTGTCGCTCTTCGACGGCGAGCACGGGATCGCCGACATCCAGGCGGCCATCATGCGACAGCGCGGCGAGCTCGTCGACTCGACGCAGATTCGTGAGCTGGCGACTGCCCTCGACGCGCACGGATTTCTCGAGGGCCCGGCCTTCGAGGCGCGACGGGCGCGTGTCGATGGCGAGTTCCTCGAGCGCGCGCGGCGGCCGGCCGCGCACGCCGGCGGCGCCTACCCCGACGAGCCCGGTGTCCTGCGCACGATGATGGACGGCTTCTTCGAGCCGCCGGCCGGCCCGGGCGCCATTGCCGGCGATGGCGCCGGCCCGCGCGTGACGGGCCTGATCGCCCCCCACATCGACTTCCACCGCGGCGGCGCCGCCTACGCGTGGGGGTATCGCGATCTCGCCGAGCGCTGCGATGCCGACCTCTTCGTGATCTTCGGGACCTGTCACGCGGGCATGGCCGACGCCTTCGCGCTGACGCGCAAGGACTACGACACGCCGCTGGGTCCGGCTCCGGTCGACCGCGACTTCGTGGAGTCGCTGGCCGCGCGCGCGGGCCAGGATTGTTTCGCCTCCGAGCTCGCCCACCGCGCCGAGCACTCCATCGAGTTCCAGGCCGTCTTCCTGCGCTACCTGTTTGCCGGACGCCGCGACGTGGGCGTGGTGCCGGTTCTCACCTCGTTCGTGCACGAGGCGATGATCCAGGGCAAGCGGCCGGAGGACGATCCGCGCGTGGCGCGGTTTCTCGAGGCGCTCGCGGATACCGTCGCCACCAGCGGCCGCCGCGTCGCCTTCGTCGCCGGTGCCGATCTCGCCCACGTCGGGCCGCGCTTCGGCGACCCGGAGCCGGTGTCGCCGGACGAGCTGGCGCGCCTCGGCGTCGACGACTCCGCCACCCTGCAGGCCGTCACCGCCGGCGATGCCGATGCCTTCTTCGACGACGCCGCTCGCGACGGCGATCGGCGCCGCATCTGCGGCCTGTCGCCGATCTGGGCGTTGCTGCGCGCCAATGGCAGGCGCGCCGGCGTGCTGCGGCAGTACGGTCAGTGGCCGGATCCGCAGGCCGTGGTCACGTTCGCCAGCGTGGTGTTCTGATGGCCACCCCGCCGGCGGAGTGGAAGCTTCCGGAGCTTCGCATCGACGTCGACGGGGAGTGGTACGACGGCGACGTGCAGGTGACGCACGCGGGGATCCTCGCCAACCTCCGCGGCACCCTCCGCCAGGACGCACAGGGCTACTTCATCCAGACGCGGGTCCGCATTCCCGTGCGCGTGGACGACGTGCCGTGGCTGGTGACGCGGCTCGAGCGCCGCGGCGACCGTCTCCATGCGTTCCTGAACGACGGCAGCGAGGAGCCGGTCGATCCCGCGACGTTCCGGGTGGGTGCCGGTGACGTGCCGTACTGCGCAGTGAAGGGCGGGACGTTCGAGGCGCGGCTGTCGCGCGCCGCCGCCTTCCAGCTCTGGGCGCTCGCGGACTACGACGAGGCCTCGGGCCGCGGCGCCCTCCGGCTCGGCGGCCGCGAGTATCCGCTCGCCCGCGCCTCCTGAGCGCGCGGTAGTATCCTGACCGCCATGCACGTCGCCGCGCACCTGATGCGCACGCTCCGCGACGCCGGTGTCGATTACCTCTTCGGCAATCCCGGCACGACGGAGCTGCCCTTCCTCGACGCCCTCGACGGCTCCGGGATCGACTACATCGTCGCCCTGCAGGAGGCGACCGCGGTGGCCGCGGCCGACGGGTTCGCGCAGGCGAGCGCGCGTCTCGGCGTGGTCAATCTCCACGTGGCGCCCGGCGTCGGCAACGGACTGTCGATCCTGCACAACGCCAGCCGCGCGCGCTCGCCGCTGCTCGTCACCGCGGGTCAGCAGGACACGCGCCTGCTCCTCGGCGATCCCATCCTGGCCGCCGATCTCGTCCAGATGACCGAGCAGTTCACGAAGTGGTCGCACGAGATCCGCGCCGCTGCCGAGGCGCCGGCGGCGCTTCGCCGGGCCATCGAGCTGGCGCTGACGCCGCCCACCGGCCCCGTGTTCCTGTCGCTTCCGATGGATCTGATGACGGAGACCTTGGACGCCCCGCCGTCGCTGCCGGCGATCGTCCGCGCGCCTTCCGAGCCCGGGCGCGAGGCGATCACCGAGGCGGCGGCGCTGCTGGCGACGGCAACGGCGCCGGTGATCGTGGCCGGCGACGGCGTGGCGCGGGCTGGCGCGCGCGCCGAGCTGCAGGCTCTCGCCGAGCTCGCGGGCGCCGCCGTGCACGGCGAGCCGATCCACCGGCGCGCCAGCTTTCCCGCCGACCACCCCCTGTGGCGCGGCGGTCTCTTTCCGTCCGCGGCGAGCGTCCGCAAGTCGCTCGAGCGCGCAGACTGCGTCCTCATCGCCGGCGCCAGCGTGTTCACGTGGCTCTTCCACGCGCCCGGTTCGCCGTTCCGCCCGGGCGTCCCGGTGATCCAGCTCGACGACGACGCGCGGGAGATCGGCAAGACGTACCCGGTGACGGTCGGCGTCGCCGCCGACGTCCGCGCGTCGCTGCGCGCGTTGCATGCCGTGCTCGACGCGCGTCTCGGTGCCGCCCACCGCACGGCGGCCGGTGAGCGCACGGCGGCGCTCGGCCGCGCGCGGCAGGAGCATGCGCGACGGCTGGCGGCGGACGCCGACGCCGCGGCCGGCCGGACGCCGATCGCCCCCGGCTTCCTGGTGCGCACGCTCGGCGCGCTGCTGCCGCCCGATGCGGCGATCGTCGACGAGTCGGCCTCGTCGCTCCCGCACGTGCTGCGTCACCTGCCGTTCGGCGCGCGGGCGGAATTCTTCGGCAGCAAGACCGGCACGCTCGGCTGGGCGATGGGCGCCGCCCTCGGAGTGCAGCTGGCCTGGCCGGACCGGGCCGTGGTGGCGACGATCGGCGACGGCTCGGTGATGTACGCGCCCCAGGCGCTGTGGACGGCCGCCCGCTACCGGCTGCCGATCACGTACGTCGTTCTCAACAACGCGTCGTACGCCATCCTCAAGTCCGGGATGGTCACGCTGGGATTGCCGTCGGCCAAGCGGGGGATCTTCCCCGGCATGGATCTCGTCGACCCGGAGATCGACTACCTCGCGCTCGCTCGCGCGATGGGCGTGAAAGGGGCGCGCGTGGAGAAGCCGGCGGACCTGCGAGACGCCCTGGCCGAAGGTCTCGCGCACCGCGGACCCGCGCTCGTGGACGTCGCCATCGACCGGTCGTTCGAGCCGATGCTATGAGGCGGGAGACGCCGGCGGCGTTCTAGCGGAGAGCGCCTTCAGCCCCTCGAGATCGCCGGCGGCCAGCCGCTGGTGGAGCAGACCACCTTCCTTCCACGCCTGGCACGTGTTCACGAACCACGTCTCGCCGCCGGTTCTCGGGATCTCCTCGTACTCGCGAAACGCGGGGCCCACCGCCTGTCGCACCACCGGCGCCATGGCGTGGATGAGGGCGGTGAGATGCGCGCATCCGAGCTCCCGGCCGAACCGGTCGTTGACCGCGCGCGTGAAGCCGCGCGCGATCGACAGGCCGACCAGCTGCTGGAGGGCTCCAGGGCATCCGGGCAGAGCGAGTACGGGTGCGACGCCATCTCGGCCGTGACGGCGATGATGACGAGGTCGGGGTGCCGCACGTACAGCGTCACCCGCATGTCATGGATGACCGAGCCGTGGGCGGCGCCGAACCAGCCGATGCCCGGTCCTTGCGGCCGCTGGTCGACGAGCCGTCCCGTCACCTGGAGGAGGTCGGCGCCCGCGCGATGCGCTTCCAGCGTGAGCGTGCGTACGTGCACGGGCTCGCGTGGCTCGCTCATCTCTTGTCGTGGGGGGCCCCGACATGGCCCCCCACACTCCCCGACGCTCGGCCGCGCCGCGGCAAAGCCGTGGCGCGCCTCGAGGCTGACACAGGATGTCTCATCGGTCTTGCTGGGCACCCCGAAATGGAGCGGTGGCGCGCCTCGGGTTCAGGTGACGGTGGCTCATCCGCCGCGGATCTCCCTGAGCGCTGCCAGCATCTCGTCGTGGATCAGCCCGTTGCTGGCCAGCAGGGTCGGCGCATCCACGTCGAGCGCGTGGCCGTCGATGCCGCTGACGCGGCCGCCCGCTTCCTCGACGAGCACGGCGCCGGCCGCGACATCCCAGGCGCCGAGCCGGAGCTCCCAGTACGCGTCGAACCGGCCGCAGGCGACGTAGGCGAGGTCGATGGCGGCCGAGCCGAGCCGGCGCACGGCGCGGGCGCGCAGGCTGAAGGCCGCATACTCGCGAAGGTTCGTGTCGGGAGTCTCACGGATGTTGTACGGAAAGCCGGTGACGAGCAGGCTGGCGCCCACCGATGGCGCCACGGAGACCTTGATCGGCGAGTCGTTCAGGGTGGCACCGCCGCCGCGCTCGCCGACGAACATCTCGTCGCGCGAGGGATCGTAGACGACGCCGAGCACGAGACGACGGGCCGTCTCGAGCGCGATCGACACCCCGAAGATCGGCAGGCCATGGGCGTAGTTGGTGGTGCCGTCGAGCGGATCGACGAGCCAGCGGCGATCGGAGCGTCCGTCCGCCGCTCCCAGCTCCTCGGCCAGGACGGCGTCGTCGGGAAAAGCGCCACGCAGCCGCTCGAGGATCAGCGCTTCGGCGCGCTGATCCATCTCGGTGACGAGGTTGGTGGGAGTGCCCTTGTAGGCGATGCGCCGGGAGCCGGACAGCTCGTCGCGCAGGAGGCGCCCCGCCGCGCGCGCGGCGTCCACGGCCACGCGGCGCTCGAGCGATGCCATGCTGCGGCGACTCTATCACACGCTCGCTTGACAACCAACGGACCGTCCCCGAGCATGACGGTGGATGCGTGACGTCGCCCGGCGCAAGCGGATGCTGAGCACGCTCGGCGCCCGCCGCCGGCGCGTGACGCGCGTCCGGCCAGGTACGCCGCCCGGCACCCTGGTGGCCTCCGACACGCCCGCTCCGAGTCGCGTCTCCGTGCTCACGTGGACGCGCACGACCGCGAGCTACGAGGAAGTCCCGAGCGCGGATGCCGCCCTCGCGAAGATCGCGCCCGGCACCATCACGTGGATCAACGTCGACGGTCTCGGCGACGTCGGGACTTTGGCCAGGCTCGGCGAGCGCTTCGGTCTGCATCCACTCGCGCTGGAGGACGTGCTCAACGTGCCGCAGCGCCCGAAGGTGGAGCGCTACGACAAGCACATGTTCGTCGTGATGCGCACGATGCGGCTGGCCGAGGGCGCGATGCTGGAGGAGCAGGTGAGCCTCTTCTTCGGCGCCGACTGGCTGGTCACCGTGCAGGAGCGAAGCGACGGCGACTGCTTCGGCGCCGTGCGCGACGCCATCCGTGCCGGCCGCGGCCGCGCGCGCGAGAGCGCCGCCGACTACGTCGCCTACCTGCTCCTGGACGCGGTGGTGGACGCGTATTTCCCGGTCATCGAGCACTTCGGCGAGCGCATGCAGGCGCTGGAGACCGCCGCGCTCGCGGATCCCAGCGAGGAGGTGCTCGTCGACATGCAACGGATGCGGCACGAGCTGCTCGCGCTCCGACGCGCGGTGTGGCCCATGCGGGAGGAGATCGGCATCCTGCTCCGTGAGGAGTCGACGTTCATCGGCGCCGAGACGCGCGTGTTCCTGCGCGACGTCTACGACCATACCGTGCAGGCGCTCGAGATCGTCGAGTCGTTGCGGGAGACGGCCGTGTCCGTGATGGAGGTCTACCTGTCCGTGCAGAACCAGCATCTGAACGAGACCATGAAGGTCCTCACGATCATCGCCACGCTCTTCATCCCGCTCACCTTCATCGCCTCCATCTACGGGATGAATTTTCGTCACATGCCGGAGATCGAATGGCGCTACGGCTACGCCTGGGCGCTGGGACTGATGGCGATCACTGCCGTCGCGCTCATCGCGTACTTCCGTCGCAAGGGGTGGTGGTGATGCGGATCGCGGTGGTGGGGGCGGGCGGTGTGGGCGGCTACTTCGGAGCGAAGCTGGCGCGCGCCGGTGAGTCGGTGGTGATGCTCGCCCGCGGCGCGCATCTCCAGGCGATTCGGCGCGACGGCATCCGCGTACGGTCGGTGCCGGAAGGCGAGTGCGTGGCGAAGGTCGAGGCGGTGGACTCGTTCGCCGGGCAGCCGCCGGTGGACATGGCGCTGTTCTGCGTGAAGTCGTTCGACACCCGGAGCGCGGCCGAGGCGCTGCGGCCGGTGGTGGGATCGTCGACGGGCGTCGTCTCGCTCCAGAACGGCGTCGACAACGAGGAAACGCTCGACGAGGTGCTCGGCCCCGGGGTGGCGCTCGGCGGCGCCGCCTACGTCTTCGCCGGCATCGCGAGCCCGGGCGTGATCACCCACACGGCCGCCGGCCGCATCGTGTTCGGTGAGATGGATGGTCGTGCGAGCGACCGCGCCACGCGGCTGCGCGACGCGCTCGCCGGCGCGGCGGTGCCGGTCGAGCTCGCGAGCGACATCCGGCGCGTTCTCTGGGAGAAATACCTGCTCATCAGTGCGCAGGCGGGGATGACGGCCGTCACCCGGTGCCCCGCCGGCGTGCTGCGCGACACACCGGAGTCGTGGCGCATGTACCGTTTGATCGTCGAAGAGCTGGCGGCGCTGGCGCGTGCGAGCGGGGTGGCCCTGGCCGCCGACGTGGTCGACACCGTGATGAAGCAGGCGGCCGCCATTGCCCCCGACGCCTACTCCTCGCTGCACCACGACCTCGTGCAGGGCAAGCGCCTCGAGCTCGAGGCGCTTCACGGACACGCCGTCCGCCTCGGTGAGCGACACGGCGTGCCGACCCCGATGGTCCTCGCAATCTACGCCGCGCTGAAGCCCCACGTCGCGGGGAGGCGCGGCTGAGGGGACCCGCGCGCGCCGTCCTCCGGTACGCGGCGCGATACCGGGTTCGCTACGCGGGCGGCGCGCTCTGCCTGCTCGCCGCCACCGGCTTCTCGCTCGCCATTCCGTGGACGGTGAAGCACGCCATCGACGCCCTCCAGCGCGGCGACGGCGCGGTCACCGGCTACGTCGGGCTCATCCTCGTCTTCGCCGCCGCGAACGGTGTGACGCGTCTGGCCTCGCGGTTCGCCATCATCGGCGCCGGCCAGCGTGTGGAGGCGGATCTCCGGGAGGCGCTCTACGGCGCGTTCCAGTCGTTTGCGCCGGAGTTCTACAGCCGCCACTCGACGGGCGAGCTGATGACGCGCGCGTCGAGTGACGTCAGCGCCGTGCGCAGCCTCCTCGGCTTCGGCGTCATCGGGCTGGTGGCCACCGCGCTCGCCTTCGTGGGGGCAGTGGCCGCCATGGTGGTCGTCGATCCGTGGCTCACGCTGTGCGCCATGGCTCCGCTGCCCGTGCTGGTGGGGCTGGCGCGGCGCTTCAACGCAGAGGTCAACACGCGAACGGAGGCGATGCAGCAGCAGCTCGGCGTGCTGTCCGGTCGCGTGCAGGAGACGCTCGCCGGCATGGCCGTCGTCCGCGCCTACACGCTCGAGCCGCGGATGGCCGCCGCCTTCGCGCGGGAGAACGGCACGCTGCTCGATCGCAGCGTTGCCCTCGCCGCGATCCAGGCGCGCTTCACGCCGCTGATGTCGCTCATCGCCGGCGTCGGCGTGCTGATCGTGCTGTGGGTCGGCGGCCTCAGCGTGGCGCAGGGCCGGATCACCCTCGGCGCGCTGGTGGCCTTCAACGGCTACCTGGCCTATCTCGCGTGGCCGACGGTCGCGCTTGGCCTCACGCTGTCGGTGGTCCGGCGCGGGCTGACGTCGATGGCGCGCATCCAGGAGGTCGTCGACGCCCGGCGCCCGCCAGAACCGGTAGGCGCCGCCCTCACCGAGCCGCCGTCGATCCGCTTCGCGGGCTTGACCTTCGCGTATCCCGGTCGCGGAACCGTGCTGCGGGACGTGACGTTCGACGTCGCGGCCGGGGAAGTGGTGGCGCTGGTCGGCCCGACGGGGAGCGGCAAGAGCACGCTCGGTCTCCTCCTCGCGCGCCTGTGGGCCCCACCGCCCGGCACCGTGTTCATCGGCGGGCACGACGTGACGCGGGTTCCGCTCGGCACCCTGCGCGCGACGGTCGGATGGGTGCCGCAGGAGGCGTTCCTGTTCTCGCGGTCGATCGAGGACAATCTCACGCTGGGGCGCGAGGGACTCACACCAGAGACGGTGCGCGCGTCCGCCGCCGAGGCGGCGGTGGACGAGGAGATCGAAGGCTTCCCCGAAGGCTATGCCACCGTCGTGGGCGAGCGGGGCCTCACGGTGTCCGGCGGTCAGCGGCAACGCCTGGCGCTGGCGCGGGCGCTGACCGGCGCGCCGCGCCTGCTCGTGCTCGACGACGTCTTCGCGAGCGTCGACGCGGCCACCGAGGACCGCGTCATCAAGACGCTGCGCGCCTCCGGCCGCACGATGCTCGTCATCACGCATCGCCTCCGCGTGGCGCAGGTGGCGGACCGTGTGATCGTGCTCGATGCGGGACGGATCGCGGAGCACGGCACGCACGCCGAGCTCCTCGCCCGCGAAGGTCTCTACGCGCGGCTATGGCGGATGCAGCAGCTGGAAGAGGAGATCGCTCGTGCATAGCCTCGGCGACCAGGACGATGTCCTGGGCCGGGCGTTCGACCGCCGCCTGGCCGCACGCCTGTGGGCCGCGGCGCGCCGCCAGCACCGCCACGTGGCGGCCGCGCTGGCGCTCTTCCCCCTGATCGCCGTCGCCGAGCTGGCGCAGCCCTATCTCCTGAAGGTCGCGATCGACGAGCACATCCTCACCGCCGACTGGTGGGGCCTCGCCGTCACCGCCGGCCTGTACGCGCTCACGCTGATCGCGCTGTACGGGCTCCGCATGGTGGAAGCGTATCTGATGGCGGTGGCCGGACAGCGCGTGACCCACGACCTCCGGGCCGCGCTCTTCGAGCACCTGCTGCGCCTCGAGGCCGCGTTCTTCGACCGCAATCCCGTGGGGCGGCTGATGACCCGGGTCCTCAATGACGTGGAAGCGGTGAGCGAGGCATTCACCAGCGGACTGCTCGCCATCGCGGCCGACATCATCACGCTCACGGGTGTCGTCGTGATCATGCTGTGGATGGACTGGCGGCTGGCGCTCGTGACCTTCGCCATCGTGCCGCTGCTGGCGGCCGCGGCCGCCTACTTCCGGCTTCGCGCCCGCGACGCCTACCGGGAGGTGCGCCGGCGCCTGGCCGTGCTGAACGGGTTCTTGCAGGAGTCGTTGCAGGGCATGGCGGTGATCCAGCTGTTCGCGCGCGAGCGACAGGAGCTCGACGCCTTCCGCCGCCTCAATCGCGACTATCGCCGCGCGCTGTTCGGGTCGACGGTGTTCGAGGCCTCGCTCTACGCCTCCGTCGAGGCGCTCGGCTCGGTCGCGCTGGCGCTGCTCATCTGGTACGGCGGTGGACAGATCCTGACTGGCGCGCTCAGCTTCGGCGCCCTCGTCGCCTTCATCCAGTACACGAACCGGTTCTTCCTGCCGATCCGCGACCTCGGCGCCAAGTACACCGTCATGCAATCCGCCATGGCCTCCGCCGAGCGCATCTTCGGTCTCCTCGACCGCGCCCCCACCATCGTCTCCCCGAGTCATGGGCCCGAAAACCAGAGTGGCAGGACGGAAGACCAGAGTCGCGCGACCGAAGACGAGAGTCGCGGGAGCGGAGACCCGGGTCGTGGACCGAAAACGCACCGTCGCGAGAGCGGAGCCACGACCATCTCGAACAGCCCACCCACGAGACTACCCGAGCACGCGGTCCCCGCAACGACACTGACAACGTCGCGCGTTGCCGCCGCCGTCGAGTTCGATTGCGTGAACTTCTCGTACGCCGCCGGCGCGCCCGTGCTGCGCGACCTGTCGTTCCACGTCGCCCACGGCGAGCATGTCGCCATCGTCGGCGCCACCGGCGAGGGAAAGAGCACGTGCGCGCGGCTGCTGACGCGCGCCTACGACGTCACCGGCGGCCGCGTCCTCGTCAACGGCGTCGACGTGCGCGAGTGGGACCTGGCGCGACTGCGCCGGCACGTCGGCACCGTGTTCCAGGATACCGTGCTCTTCACGGGCAGCGTGGCCGAGAATCTCCGCGTGGACGACACCGCGGATCCAGCGGCGGCGCTCGCCGCGCTCGAGGCCGTTCACGCGGCGCCGTTCGTGGCCGCCCTGCCGGCGGGTCTGGACGAGCCGCTCGGCGAGCGCGGGGTGAAGATCTCGCACGGGCAGCGGCAGCTTCTGGCCATCGCGCGGGCGCTCGTGTACAATCCCCCGGTCCTCGTTCTCGACGAGGCGACGTCGAGCGTCGATCCGGAGTCCGAATGGATGATCCGCGAGGGCATGAAGCGCCTGCTGGCCGGCCGGACCAGCGTCACCATTGCCCACCGCCTGTCGACGATTCAGCGCGCCGATCGAATCATCGTGCTCCATCGCGGCCGCGTTCACGAGGAGGGCTCGCACGCCGAGCTGATCCGCCGTCACGGGCTCTACGCGCGCCTGTGGGAGCTCGGTCAGCGCGTCGGCGCGAGCTGAACTTTCGCGCGACGGTGTATCGCCTCGTCCGCCGTGTTCCGCGCGGGGCGGTGGTCACCTACGGACAGATCGCGATCATGGTCGGCGCGCCGCGCTCGGCACGCGCGGTCGGTGGCGCGATGCGGCGCTGTCCCGACGACGTGCCGTGGCATCGCGTGGTGAACGCGCAGGGCGGCATCAGCCGCCGGCGGCGAATGGGCTCGGTGCTGACGCAACGGATCCGGCTCGAGCAGGAAGGGGTTCCGATGCGACGCGGGCGGGTGGTGCTCGAGCGGTGCCGCTGGGAGAGGTAGGAGAGACTCGATGCGACTGGCGCTGAACCTGAACTATTCCGGGGCGAGTGTCGCCCTCGACATCGACAAGGTGCTGGAGGCCGAGCGGCTCGGCTACTCCTCGGTGTGGACGGCGGAGGCCTACGGATCCGACGCGGTGACGCCGGCCGCCTGGATCGCCGCTCGCACGACCCGTATCGACGTCGGCACCGGCATCATGCAGATTCCCGCGCGCACGCCCGCCATGACGGCCATGACCGCCATGACCCTCGATGCGCTGTCGGGCGGCCGGTTCCGTCTGGGCCTCGGTGTGTCCGGTCCTCAGGTCGCCGAGGGGTGGCACGGTCAGCCCTTCGGCAAGCCCCTCGCCAAGACGCGCGAGTACGTCGACATCGTGCGCGCAATCCTGAAACGGGAAAAGCCCGTGGAGTTTCGTGGCCAGTACTACCAGATCCCGTACGCCGGCGCCGACGCCACCGGACTGGGCAAGCCGCTGAAGTCGATCCTGCATGGCCGCGCGACGCTGCCGATCTACCTTGCCGCCGTGGGACCGAGGAACGTCGCCCTGGCGGCCGAGATCGCCGACGGCTGGATCCCGGTCTTCTTCTCCCCGCGGCGGTCGGCGATGTTCCGCGAGTGGCTCGAGGAGGGTTTCAAGCGGGGCGGCCGGTCGCGCGAGCGCTTCGACGTCATGCCGATGGTCCCGGTCGTGATCGGCGCCGACGCCGCCGCCTGCCGCGCCGTCGTGAAGCCGCGGATCGCGCTGTACGTCGGCGGCATGGGTGCGCGCGGCCGGAATTTCTACAACGACATCGCCCGCCGCTACGGCTACGACGCTGCGGCCAAGACCATCCAGGATCTCTACCTCGCCGGCAAGAAGCCGGAGGCGGAGGCGGCGGTCCCCGATGACCTCGTCGACGAGGTCGCGCTCTGCGGTCCCCGCGAGCGGATCCGCGAGCGGCTCGCGGAGTGGGAGACGTCCGGCGTGACGACCATCATGGTGGCCGGAGACGCCGAGGCCGTGCGCACGATGGCCGAGCTGGCGCTGTAAGAGCGCGTTAAGGAGGAGCGCCACGGCTTCGCCGGGGGCTCCGAACGTCGGGGGTATGGGGGCATGTCGGGCCCCCATGTGGAGGAAGGCATGAGACTCAACGACAGAGTGGCGATCGTGACGGGCGCGGGGTCGGGCATCGGGGCGGCGAGTGCCATCGCCATGGCTGCCGAGGGTGCGCGTGTGCTGGTGGTCGATCTGAACGAGACGGGCGCCAAGTCGACGGTGGCCGCCATCGAGCGCGACCGTGGGACGGCGATCGCCATGGCCGCCGACGTGACGCGCGCCGCTGACAACACCGCGATGGTGGAGCGCGCGGTGGGTGCGTGGGGCCGGCTCGACGTGTTCTTCGCCAACGCGGGCACGCCGCAGTGGAAGACGGACGTGGAGCAGGTCGAGGAGAGCGACTACGACAAGATCTTCGACGTGAACGTCAAGGGCGTCTTCCTCGGCGCCAAGTCCGCGCTCCCCGTGATGAAGCGGCAGAAGCGCGGCGTGTTCCTGGTGACCGCGTCCACGGCCGGCATCCGGCCGCGTCCCGGCGGGCAGGTGTACGCCGCCTCCAAGGGCGCCGTCATCACGCTGACGAAGGCGCTGGCTCTCGAGGTCGCGCCGCACGGGGTCCGCGTGGTCGCCATCTGCCCCGTGGCCACCCACACGCCGATGCTGCCGACGTTCATGGGCAAGCAGCAGGTGGACGCCGAGGGCCTCGCACGCTACGAGGCGACGGTGCCGCTCGGGCGTCTGAACCAGCCGGAGGACATCGCGCGGGCGGCCGTGTTCCTGGCCTCGGACGACGCAGCGATGATCACGGGGAGCACGATCGAGGTCGACGGCGGCCGCTGCATCTAGATGCGCGTCATTCCGCTCGCCGCCGAGTCACTCGGCGTCCGCTCGATGGCCACCTACGTCGAGGTCGGCGACGTCGCCATCCTGATCGATCCCGGGGCGACGCTCGCGCCCGCGCGCTTCGGACTGCCGCCGGCGGAGCCCGAATGGCAGGCGCTTCGCCGCGCCAACGATCGCATCTCGGCCTACGCCGCCCGCGCGAACCTCGTCTTCGTCAGCCACTACCACGAGGATCACTATCGCTCCGACCCGGCCGTGTATGCGGGGCGGACGGTCATCGCCAAGGAGCCGCGTCGCATGGTGGGCGGGCAGCAGAGCCGTCGCGGCGTGGCCTTGTGGACATCGCTCGCGGGGGCGGCCAAGCTCGAGGCGGCCGACGGCTGGCGCCGGCGCGAGCCTCGCGTGGAGCTGTCCGTCTCGCCGCCGCTGCCCCACGGCGTGGAGGGCACGCCGCTCGGCTACGTGGTCGCGTTGACGGTCGTCGACACCGCCGAGCGCGAGCGATTCGTGTTCGCTTCGGACGTGCAGGGACCACTGTCGCCCGTCGCCGTCGGCTGGCTGATCCAGCAGCGACCGACGCTCCTCTATCTCTCGGGCCCGCCGTCGTACATCGAGCGCGAGATGCCCGAGGGGACCATCGATCGCGGTATCGACCATCTGCGGCGCGTGATCGACGCCACCGGCTGTCGCGTCATCATGGATCACCACGCGCTCCGCGACCCCGCGTTCGCGTCGCGCTTCGAGCGGCTGTGGAGCACGGGGCGCGTGGTGACCGCCGCCGCGCATCTGGGGATCGAAACGCAGGCGCTCGAGGCGCGGCGGCGCGTGCTGTGGGGCGACGTGCGCAAGGCGCCCGTCCCCGCGCGGCCATCGGGTGCTATCATCAGCCGCACACCACGCACGTTCGCGAGAAGGGGGAACGCCGAGTGACAGACAACAAACCGCTCAATGTCGGCGACCAGGCCCCGGCCTTCACGCTGAAGACCATCGGGCTCAAAGAGGTCAGCCTCGCCGACTACAAAGGCAAGAACGTCGTCCTGCTGTTCTATCCGCTCGACTGGACACCGGGCTGAAGCAAGTGCATGCCCGCCTTCGACAAGCGCGTGAGCGACTTCGAGGCGGCCAATACCCAGGTCCTGGGTATCTCCACCGATAGTCCCTTCAGCCACGAGAACTGGGCCAAGGCGGTCGGCATCAGCCACTATCCGCTGCTGTCCGACGTTCATCGCACGGTCGCCAAGGACTACGGCGTGTACTGGCCCGACTGGAACGCCAACAACCGCGCCACGTTCGTCATCGACAAGACCGGAAAGGTGCGCTTCGTCGAGCGGTACGGCAAGGGCGAGCTGCCCGACCCCGACAAGATGCTCGCCGAGGTGAAGAAGCTCTAGCCGCGCGCGGGAGGCCGGACGAGCGTCCGGCCTCCCGTCGTCAACGCGACGCCGCCGAGCACCATGGCCGCGCCGCCGATCTGCCACGGACCGATCGCCTCGCCCACGAGCAGCGCCGCCATTGCGAGGCCCACGACGGGTGTCACGTTCATGAAGATGGCGGCGCGGCTCGGGCCGACGCGCTCGACGGCGGCATACCACCACAGATGGGCGAACGCGCCGGGGATGGCGTGGTACAGGAGCACGGCCCAGGCCATCCAGGATGAAAGCCGGGGACGCGGCGACACCGGCGCCGTCACCACCGCCAGCGGGATGAGCACGAGGGTGCCGCACACGTAGGCGGCGGTGGTGGTGAGCGCCGGCGAATGGCCGGTGAGCACTCGCTTGCCGTACACCGTGAACACCGTCCACCCGACCAGCGCGAACAGCGTGAGGAAATCGCCGAGTCGCAGCTCGCTCGGCGCCAGCTCGGCCAGCCGCCCCTCGGTCACCACGAAGAGGACACCGAGCATGGAGACGGCCACGCCGACGCGCTGCTTCCTCCGGAGCCGCTCGCCGAGGTAGGCGCGGGCGCCGAGGGCGACCATCACCGGCGCCGTGGCCTGGAGGATGGCCGCGTTGGCGGCCGAGGTCGTGTAGATGCCCCAGTAGCTGATATGCGTGGAGACGACGAACCCCGCCGTGCCCAGCACGAAGAACGCCTTGATCGCGTCAGGCGTGAGCTCGCGGGCGGCATCGAAGCCCGCGCGGAGGGCGAGCACGGACAGGAGACCGGCCGCGATCGCACAGCGCACCGCCGTCATCAGCGTCGGGGGAATATCCGCGAGCGCGAGCTTGGAGGTGGCGGGGAAGGTGCCCCACAGCGACGCGATCAGGAACAGCGCGACGTACGCGCGCGTTTGACTGAGCCGGGGCACCTGCCTATGATAGCCCGCGCGCCATGGCCGACCACGTCTTCGAGTCGCGCGTGTGGCTTGCGCGGCC